>ERZ1026780.1065-NODE-1065-length-19149-cov-3.583377_pt1 | contig 19149 bp, 19 predicted proteins | sample MGYA00380126_ERZ1026780 | MGnify/ENA primary metagenome ERZ1026780 (study PRJEB33269, sample SAMEA4719762) | human gut metagenome | biome: human-associated habitat; feature: organic feature; material: feces | place: Cameroon | collected 2013-10 ... | reverse complement strand
CGGTGAGCCCCATGTAATTCTGGACTTCCAGCACGTTAAGCCCGGGAAAGGCTCTCCCTTCGTAAGAACAAAATACAAAAATATTCTGACAGGTGCTACAAGAGAAGAAGCGTTCAACCCCAACGATAAATTCCCCAAGGCACACATCGAAACAAAGAAGATGCAGTATCTGTATAATGACGGTGAGCTGTACTACTTCATGGACAACGATACCTTCGACCAGATTCCTCTGCACCATGATCAGGTAGAAGAAGCACTGAAATATCTGAGAGAAAATGATGAAGCAACCATCAAGTTCTACAAAGGCGCTCCCTTCCTGGTAGAAGCACCTCAGTTCGTAGATCTGGTTATCACAGATACAGAGCCCGGTTTCGCAGGCAACACAGCACAGGGCGCGCTGAAGCCTGCTACTGTTGAAACAGGTCTGGTAATTCAGGTTCCTCTGTTCATCGAATCCGGCGAAAAGGTTCAGATTGACACAAGAACAGGCGAATATCTGGGCAGATCCAAAGAATAATTCTGAACAGACACTTGCATTTGATTTGGAGGCTATGACAAATGGAATATTTTGAAAAGAAGATTACCTATCTGAGAGGTCTTTGTGATGGAAGTGATTTTCCTGCCGAGAGCAAGGAAGGAAAGATTTTCCATGGGATTCTGGATGTTCTGGATGACATGGCTTTCATGCTGGAAACCTTCATGGACGATGAGGACCTCGTGATGGAGGATGAGGATTTGGACGAAACAGATGAGCCCATTTTCTTCTATTCCTTTAACTGCCCTTCATGTGGACAGGAGTTCGATGTAGATGAACAGACCATGGAGATGCAGACGGAAATCCCTTGTCCCGGCTGCGGCGCAACAGTGCCGATTGGTTCCGCGGATATGGATGATTTGAAGTTCTAAAAAATAACACTGCGCCTTCGCCGCAGGCGAAGAAGGCAGTATGAAGAAGCTAAGGTGTAAGCCCAATGATAGGGTTACACCTTTTTTCCTATTAGAAAGAGGCAAAGAGATGGACGAGAAGAAAAGAATGCTGCTGGCGGATTTTGCGCTTTTGCTGGCGGCGACCTTCTGGGGGATGGGCTTTGTCGCAGGGGATATGGCGGCAAAGGCGTTCCCGACCTTTTGGATTATGGCGGTGCGGTTTCTGGGAGCGGCGGTCTGGATGGGACTTCTGTTTCGCCGCGCAGTAAAGAGCAGTACAAAAGAGGATATCAAGGCAGGAATGATTCTGGGCGGACTGCTCTTTCTGGCACAGCCGCTGCAGATTATTGCGCTGCGCTACACAACGCCCTCGAAGCAGGCGTTTCTGGTGACAACGTATGTGGTAATTGTGCCGTTTATTTCGTGGCTTGTGCTGCGCAAACGTCCACAGAATAAGGCTTTTGCCGCAGGGGCAATGGCGCTTTTTGGAATTGGACTGATTTCTCTGAGCGGCTCTCTGCGTGTGGAGCTGGGGGATGCACTTTCGCTGCTGTTTGCACTGGTGTATTCGTTTCTGATTGTGGCAACGGGGATTTGCGCGAAAAAGGTGAACCCTCTGGCAATGTCCTTTTATCAATATCTGGCGGCAGGGGGGCTTTCGCTTATCACGATGCTGATTCTGGGGGAGATGCCGCAGGCGTATCCGCTTGTCGGTGTGGGTGCAATGGCATATCTGATGATTGTGAATACGGTTGGGGCGTATACCCTGCAGAATATCGCCCAGAGATATACCTCCGATACCCATTCGGCGGTGCTGCTTTCCATGGAATCGGTGATTGGGTATTTCTGCGGCGTGGTGCTGTATGGCGATCCCTTTACCACGCGCGTGCTGATCGGGGGATTGATTGTGTTTGGCGCGGTGCTGCTTTCGGTGCTGAACTGGAAGGAAATATTTAGAAGAAAACAGGCATAGAAAGAAAGACCGAAATCTCATTGAGAAATCGGTCTTTTTTGTTTTTGCCTTAATTAAAAAATTGCTTATGCCAAACGAGGAACATATAGATTGTCCAGATTTTGCGGCTGTTATCTGCCTTCCCTGCCTTATGCTCGTCCAGATATTTCATGATTTCGTCCACCTTGAAGAATTCCTCTGCCGCAGGGCTATGGAAGGCTTCCTTTACCATGTTATAGTAATTTTCCTCTCTCAGCCAGATGCGGATGGGAACGGGGAACCCAAGCTTTTTCTTTTCTGCGACCATATCGGGCAGATAGCGGTGTGCCGCCTGCCGCATGGCAAATTTCGTATTTTCCTTATTGACCTTATATTCTGTCGGAACCTTACGCGCCACATCGAACACAACTCTGTCCAGAAAAGGCACACGCACCTCAAGGGAGTTCGCCATGCTCATTTTATCGGCTTTTAAGAGAATATCCCCAATCAGCCAGAAATGAATGTCGATATACTGCATTTTGGTGACATCATCCAAGTCCTTCGCCTTATCGTAGAAGGGCTTTGTCAGCGCAGTATGGGGGTATTTGCCCGTAGGGTGCTTGAGGATGCGCTCGCGTTCTGCCTCGTTGAGCATGAAGGCATTGCCGATAAAGCGTTCCTGCAAATCCTTGCTGCCGCGGATGAGGTAGTTTTTGCCCTTCATTTTCGGCAGCTTCTGCGCCATGGCACCCAGACCCTTACGGATGGGACGGGGCAGGCGTGTCAGGGGAAGCAGGTCATGCGGTTCGCGGTAGATATTATAGCCGCCGAACAGCTCATCTGCGCCCTCGCCGCTCATGCAGGTCTTTACCTGCTCCGATGCGGTTTTTGTGACGAAATAAAGTGCAATGGCAGAGGCATCCGCCAAAGGCTCGTCCATGTGATACTGCACGGTGGGGATGGAATCCCAGTATTCCTTTTTGGAAATCAGCTTGCTGTAGTTATCAATTTTGATTTTTTCGGATAATGCCTTCGCATAGTCGATTTCGTTATATTTTTCGTAATCAAAGCCGACGGTAAAGGTTTTGTCTCCATGGAAGCAGGCAGCAACATAGGAGCTGTCCACGCCGCTGGAAAGGAAGGAGCCGACCTCAACATCCGCAACCTTATGCGCCTTGATGGAATCCTGCATGGCTGCATCGATTTCATCCACATATTCCTCCAGAGATTTGCTGTGGTCTGCCTCAAACACAGGCTCCCAATAGCGTTTGATATCCATTTTGCCGTCCTTGAAGGTGAAGCAATGCGCAGGCATCAGCTTGAAAATGCCTTTGAAGAAGGTTTCCTCCAGAACGCTGTACTGGAAGGTCAGATAATTTTCCAGTGCAATGGGATTGACCTCTTTTTTGACATCGGGGTGCGCCAGAATTGCCTTGATTTCGGATGCGTAAATCAGATTGCCGTTGGCAATGGTGTAATAAAAGGGCTTGATGCCGAAAAAGTCTCTTGCGCCGAAGATGGATTTATTTTTCTTATCCCAGATAACGAAGGCAAACATCCCGCGCAGCTTTTGCAGAAGTTCCTCGCCCCATTCCTCGTAGCCGTGAATCAGCACCTCGGTATCGGCGCGGCTGCCCATGACATGTCCCTTGGCTTCTAGCTCCTCTCTTAATTCTCTATGGTTATAAATCTCGCCGTTGAAGGTGATAACCATATCTCTTGTTTCGTTATAAATGGGCTGACTGCCGCCCTCCAGATCCACAAAGCTGAGACGGCGAAAGCCCATGGCAATGCCGTCATCCAGATGAGAACCGTCACTGTCGGGCCCTCTGTGGATGATTTTATTTTTCATTGATTCCAGAATTTCCTCGGGCGAAGCAATCTGCCCGGTAAAGCCGCAAAAGCCACACATATATTTTTCCTCCCTTTCAGAAAAGGTTTTTGCACATATTTTTACATCTTATTACTGTAGCACAAAGGAAGGGGAAAAGCAACTTAACGGAGAAATTCGTCGGTTTCCTCCGCTGCTTTTTCTGCCTGCTCATTTCTGCCGAAAAGGGCGGAAAGATAGCGCAGCCCTTCGGAAAAGCCCTCCTGCCACCAATCGAAGGAGAAGGTGAAGCTCCAGTTGCCCTTTGTTGTGCCGGGAATATTCATGCGGTGCTCTGTGCCGAGGGAAAGCACATCCTGTAGGGGCAAAATGGCAGTATCCGCAGGAGAGGAAAGCGCAAGGCGGATAAAATCCCATGCCGCATTGGAGCCGTCCACGTTCAGATAGCGGCGGTAGTGATCCTTTTCCTGCTCCGTTGCCGTTTGATACCAGCCGTTTGTGGTGTCATTATCATGCGTACCGGTATAGACAACGGTATTTTTATCGTAGCAATGGGGCAGATAGGGGTTGTTTTTTTCCTGCCCGAAGGCAAACTGCAAAATCCGCATGCCGGGGAGTCCTGCAAAGTTGCGCAGGGCAGCAACCTCATCTGTAATGATGCCCAAATCCTCCGCGATGAGGGGGAGAGGAGAGCCGAGCTTTTCTTTCAGCAGGGTAAAAAATGCTTCGCCGGGGGCAGAAGCCCATTTGCCGCCGCGTGCATCCTCTGCCCCAAATGCGACCTCCCAGCAGGCGGAAAAGCCGCGGAAATGGTCAATGCGAAGGATATCGACATCCTGCAAATTCTTTTGGATACGGGAAAGCCACCACGCAAAGTCTGTTTTTTCGTGTTCCCGCCAAGCATAGTGCGGATTGCCCCAAAGCTGCCCCGTTTCGCTGAAATAATCGGGCGGCACGCCGGTGACACAGGTCGGGAAGCCCTTGCTGTCCAGACGGAAGAGCTTCTGATGCGCCCAGACATCTGCGCTGTCATAGGAGACGAAAATGGGCGCGTCCCCGATGACGGAAATGCCCTTTTCGTTGGCATAGACCTTCACTGCCTGCCACTGCTTTTGGAAGATATATTGCAGGAAAATTTCCTTTTCGATGGCAGGCGCAAGCTGTTTTCTCCATTTTTTCAGAGAAAGAGCGTTTCGCTTTTTCAATCCGCGTGGGAAGGAGACCCAAGACGCATTGTCATAATATTCATGCAGTTTTTCCTCGGGAAGGGAAAGCTCTGCACATTCCTCGCAGAACAGGTCGAAGCCCTCAGATGCTTCTTCTGTGGCGCGGACGGAGAGGAAATGCTGCTTCAGCGCAGTATAGAGGGCATAATCATCGAGCCAGTAGGCATTTTCTGACTGAAAGGCGGCATAATCCGCAGAGGCCTCCTTTTGCTGAAAGGCTTGAAAGGCCTTTTCGAGCAGAGGCAGCTTGACCGCCGCCGCTTTTTCGTAATCAACCCTTGCGGCAGGGGGAACGGAAGCGTTCTGCAAATCCGCTTCGCTCAGCAGACCTTCTTCCAGAAGCAGCTCCGGGCTGATGAGCAGGGGATTGCCGGCAAAGGCGGAGGCACTGGAATAGGGCGAGCCGCCTGCATCGGTGGGGACGAGGGGCAGAATCTGCCAGAGGGTCTGCTTGGCTTCTGCCAGCTTATCAAGAAAGGTATACGCCGCCTGCCCGAAATCACCCACGCCGAATGCCGACGGCAGGGAGGACGGGTGCAGGAGGATACCGCTTTTTCTGTTTGCCATAGAGGATCACTCCTTTTTCAAAATCAAATTTCAAACAATATTTTTATTATTATACCATGTTTGCAGGGGAAGAAAGCAACTGCGAAGCAGATATTTTCTTCCGCAAGGCATGGTATGAGCAGGCACGTTTTTTTGTTAAAATTTGCAGGCTCTGCCAGAAAAAGACGGGGTTTTTCGCACAGCGAACGGAAACAATAACAAGGCAATCAAAACGCATTGCAACAAAAATATCAAAAATATCTGGGAGGGATTTTATGTTTGGCAGAAGGGCAGGACTTTTTTCCGCATTGGCGGCAGTGATGCTGCTGCTCGGCGGCTGCGGCAACGCAGGAGCGAATCTGGGCGGCACGATGGATGGCTATAACAACGGAAGATATGCAAACGGCGGCACAGCCTACTGGGATGGCTACGGAATCAACAGCGGCAGGAGCATGGACGGCTATAATGGCGGAAACTACACCACCTACGGCACGAGAAATGACAGCATCGGTACTACCCTTGGGCAGGATTTAGAGGACACATGGGACGACCTGACGGGGCAGGACAGAAAAACAAAGGATAAGGACAGCAAGGCTGGCAGCAAAACAGAAAACAACACCAACAGAGTGGTCGATTAAGGAAGAGAGCGTGGCGGAGAATCTCCGTTTACGCTTTTTTCTTTTTGAAAATGGAAAACGGAAAAGACATACATAAAAAAAGGATGATTTTCCATACTAAGGGCGAAAGGGGGCGGCGGTTTTGACAAAAAAATGCAAACGGACGGCAATCGGTCTTGTGACAGGCTTTGCAAATGGCTTATTCGGCAGTGGCGGCGGCACAATCGTGGTGCCTGCGATGGAGCGGTTTTTAGGGGAGGAGGAGCATAAGGCGCATGCGACCGCCATTGCGGTGATTCTGCCCTTATCCCTGCTCTCTCTGGGGGTTTATCTCTGGAAAGCGGATTTGGGCGCAGTCTGGAGGATTGCGCTCTGGGCATCGGCAGGGGGACTGGTCGGCGGCTTTGTCGGGGCGAAGCTGCTGCAGCGTGTCAGCGGCGTATGGCTGCACCGCATTTTCGGGGCGTTCATGCTTGCGGCAGCAGTGAGGTTGATTTTATGATGTGGGGCGTTGCGGCGATTGGATTTTTTTCGGGCATCATCAGCGGTATGGGAATTGGCGGCGGCACCATTCTGATTCCGGCGCTGCTTTTTCTGACAGAGGTAAACCAACAGCAGGCGCAGGGCGTGAATCTGATTTATTTTATCCCAACAGCAGTTGTGGCGCTCATTACGCACCGTAAAAACGGAACGCTTGATTTGAAAACCGCAAAGCCGCTTGCACTTCTGGGTCTGGCAGGGGCGGCGGCAGGGGCATTTCTGGCGGTTTCGCTGGAGTCGGAGATGCTGAAAAAGCTGTTCGGGGGCTTTCTGCTGTTGATGGGGCTCAGTGAAATTTTCAAGAAGAAAAAAGGAGAGGATACACATGCAAAGAGATGATTTTATGAAACTCAAGCTGAAATTTGCACAGACGGATGTGGCAGGCAAGATTGCGATTTATACGGAAACGCCGGGGCTGAGCGCAACGCAGTATAAGGAGCTTCTGCGGATGTATCCGATAGACCGACTGGAGGAGCTGGAAGAAGTATTAGCCAAAATGTAAGGAGGACTGCCGTAAGGTGTGTCCCGATAAGAAAACGTGAAGAAAATGAAATAGCGGAAAGCCTGCGGATACAAGGAAGTTTCCCGCAGGCATCCTTTGACTTAGGCTGCCAAGGGGAACTGACGCAGCAACCGTAGCTTTCAGCATTTCAGAATTCAAGGTTTCTTATCCGGGCGCACCTTTAGTTCTTTTTTTGAAAAGAAAGAAAATGCCTGTTCCCGTTTTGAAATTTATGGTATACTAAACAAAGCTATAGGTGTTTTTCAAAACGGACGAAAGGGGCTGTGGGACTATGGAATTGATTGAAAATTTATTTGTCGGCGGCAATGTGACGGATTTGGAAACCATTGTTTACAGTCTGCGCCGTGAGGTTCCTGTCCTGCGGCTGTACTGCATCGTCTATTTTGAGGACAAAAACAGATTGGAGCTGCTTTCCTCCCATGAGCTGTTTCATACACGAAATAAAAACCGCCCTGCGAAAATCGCAGGCATTGCCATGGGCAGGGAGGAAACGGTGGATTTGCTTCTCTTTATGGCGAAAAGAGCGCAGGAGGAAGGGCGGAATCCTGCCAATCCGAAGGAACTGATTCTGTAGAAAACAACGCCCCTGCGGGCAAATCGGAAAAAGGATTGCTATGATAAGGTTGATATTACTTGGAATTTTAAAGGGAATCGGCATTCTGCTGCTGGTGCTGCTGCTTCTCCTTCTGCTTATGGTGCTTGTGGTGCTGCTTTCGCCCATCAGGTATCATCTGGAGGGAGAGAAAAGGGCGGCGGTCAGCGGTTCTTTTGGTGTGTCATGGCTTTTTGGGGCAATCCGTGCCGATGGCGGCTATACACCTGAGGGGGGCAGTCGGCTCAAGCTGAGGGTGCTTTGGTTTACACCCGTCGGCGGCGAGGAAAAGCCCAAAAAGAAGAAAAAGAAGAAAAGGAAAGAGACGGAGCCGATAGAAATACATGCGGCGGAAAAAGAATCAAAAGAGGAACCGGCAGAGCCAAAACCGGAGCCTAAAAAAGAGCAGCCGAAACAGGAAACTAAGAAACAGGAGCCGAAAAAGCAGGCGAAGCCGCAGCGCATGGCGGAAAAACAGCCGAAAACCATGCGGCGCGTAAAGCTTTCGGAGATTGCGGAGAAGCCGCCTGAGCCGGAGGAAATCGAGGACGATGCCTTCTTTACGGGAGAGGAGCAGGAAAAAGCAGAGGAACCGGAGAAGAAGGGAAAAATCCCCCCGATTCTAAAGGAGCTTTGGAGCATTGAGGATAAAAAACAGATTTTCAAGGCATTTGGGAAGCTGTTGAAGCGGCTGATGAAGGGGATTTTGCCGGGGAATTTCTTCCTCAAGGCAACCATCGGGACGGGAGACCCACCGACAACAGGCTATTTGCTTGGTCTGGCAGGGATTCTGGTTGCGAAATTCGGTAATGACATACAGATAAAAGGAGACTTCACGAAAGCAACCGTGGAGGATATTGAAATACGGGTAAAAGGAAAAATTGTACTCGGCAGACTGCTTTGGGCAGTGCTTGCCTTTGGGCTGACGAAGCCCGTTAGAAGGGCAATCCGAAAGGAAATCAGATATTTCAGAGGGAAAAAGGCGGATGCGAAAGGAGAAACAGCATGAGCAAGGATTTTAATGAGGCGGTAGATGTATTATTTCATAAAGTAGATGATTTGGTATCCACAAAAACGGTTGTGGGGGAAGCTATTGTAGTTGGCGATATGACGCTTCTGCCCCTGATTGATGTGGCAGTGGGCGCAGGGGTCGGCGCAAAGGAAAGTGCCAATGCGGCAGGCGGCATGGGCGCAAGAATTACCCCCTCCGCGATTCTGATGGTTCGCCCCGATGGAGTGCAGCTTATCAATGTGAAGAATCAGGATGCGCTTTCCAAGCTGGTGGATATGGCACCCGGAGTAGTCAATAAGCTGAATTTCGGTGCTGTGTTCAGTGGCAGAAACAAAAAAGACAGAGCGCAGGAAGAAGTGAAATTTGAGGAGGAAACCATTATAGAGGAATAAATTGCCGAAAGGAGAGAGTCCTGTATGAAGGTTTTGATTGAATTATATGATAAGGATACGCTGAAAAATATCGTTGCACCGCTGACCCTGCGACCCGATAGGGTGGTGTATCTCTATGATAAGGGAATGGACGATAGGGATGCGTTTCGTTCTCTGATGACCTGCTTTCAGAAAAATATGCCCAATATCGTTGTGGAGGATATCCCTGTAGACATCAGCTCTGTGAAAACCCTTCGTGCGGCGGTCTGCCGTGTGGCAGAGCGGTACGAGGCGGCAAACTGCACGCTGGAGCTGACGGGCGGCAGTGAGCTGATGATGATTGGCGCATATCAGGCAGGGCTTGAAATGGGAATTCGCATGGTACATACGGATTTGGTGAAGGGCTGCATTACGGATATTGAAACGGATGAAAAGCTGACGGATATCGCGACGCTGACGCTGGAGAACTTCATTGATGCCAAGGGCGCGTGCTTTATGGGGGAATCCCATCAGCCGCCGAAGCCGGAACGCTATGATGCCATCAATAATATGGCGCGGTTTCTGTTCCGCCATCTGCGGGATTGGAAGGTAACCTGCAGCTGGCTGCAGACGGTGGCGGCGAGAGGCTTTTCGCATGATTTGCAGATGGAAAGCCGCAGAAATATCCATACCAAAAGCGGAAAGCCTGTTTCCCCGAAGGATGAAATTCTTTTGGAATTTGAGAAAAACGGCTTTTTCAAGAAGCTGAGTCTGGATAAGAATGGGGTTTGGATACGGTTCAACTCCTTGCAGGATAAGCAATACTGCATCAACTACGGCGTATGGCTGGAATTATATGTCTATGTGGCGGCGGCAAGCAGCGGTGCATTTGAGGATGTGAAGCTTGGAACGATGATTGACTGGAATGTGTATGACGGGCTGAAAATCGGCGGAAATGAAATTGATGTCATGCTGATGGAGGATTCCCTGCCTGTTTTCATTTCCTGCAAGCTCAGGGATGCGGATACTGCGGCACTGAATGAGCTGCTGATTGCGAAAAAGCGGTTAGGCGGTTGGTTCTCCAAGGGGATTATTGTAACCTTCAGCAGAGAAAAGCAGGAGGGCACGGGGACGTATCAGCGATGCAAGATGCTTGGGCTGGAAATGCTCGATGAAAGGGATATTCTGGCGGTGGATTTTCGGGAGCGGCTGGTGCGGACGATTCGTGAGCATGATCTTATCAGTCTGAAATGGAAGAAGGTATAAGGGGGAAGCCCCGGGTCGAAACAGGGTTTCGGCTTTGATATAAAAGGAGGCGGATGCCTTGGCAAAAAAGAATACCAGAAACACCAAGAGCCGTATCGTTTCGGCGGCATGGAAGCTATTCTATGAAAACGGCTATGATGATACAACGGTGGAGGAAATCGTAGAGGAATCGGGAACATCCAAGGGCTCCTTCTATCATTATTTCAGCGGCAAGGATGCTCTTTTAAGTTCCCTTTCCGATTTATTTGATGATAAATATCAGGAGCTGATTCCGACGCTTGACCCCGAAATGGACAGCTTTGAGCAGCTGATGTATCTGAATCGGGAAATGTTTCTGATGATTGATGACAGCATTTCCCTTGATTTGACGGCAAGGCTCTATGCCTCTCAGCTGATTACCACGGGGGAAAAGCACCTGCTCGACCATAACAGAATTTATTACAAGCTGCTGCGGCAGATTGTGACGGAGGGACAGAAGAAGGGCGAGCTCAGAGAAGATGTTTCCGTGAACGAAATTGTAAAGGCGTATGCGCTCTGTGAGCGTGCGCTGATTTATGACTGGTGCATCAGCAACGGGGATTATTCCCTTTGCCAATACGCAAAAAGCATGATGCCTGTTTTTTTGAACAGTTTTCGTGTGAAAAAAGCGAAAAACGGCGAATAATAAAAAAAGATTTTTTTTCGGATGGAAATAAGTTCTGGAAATCGTATAGTCAGAAAAGATTGAAATTGCAGTCTTTCTGGCTATTTTTTGTTTTGTCATTCTATTTTTTGTTCGGACTTTGTTCTGTATTTTGTTCTGGTGGAAAGTATGATAGAATAGCCGCAAAAGCAAGACGAAACAGAAAAAAACAAGAAACGAAGGAAGGGTAAAGTAACATGATTTCAGCAAAGGTTTTAATCATGCTCACAATTCTGGTCTATCTGGGCGGCATGATTATCATTGGGATTTATTGTTCCAAGAAAAATGAAAATGTAGGCGATTTCTATCTGGGCGGCAGAAAGCTTGGCCCATTTGTTACGGCAATGTCCGCAGAGGCATCGGATATGAGCAGCTACTTATTGATGGGGCTGCCCGGTCTGGCATATTTAAGCGGTGTGGCGGATGTTGGCTGGACGGCAATCGGGCTTGCCATCGGTACATATCTGAACTGGTTGGTTGTCGCAAAGAAAATCCGTATTTATACACACAGACTGGATGCCATTACAATTCCGGATTTCTTCTCCCGTCGATATCATGATGAGAAGAATATTCTGATGTGCATTGCGGCTGTGGTTATCATTATTTTCTTCATCCCCTATACAGCAAGCGGCTTCGCTGCATGCGGCAAGCTGTTCAGCACCCTGTTCGGTGTGAATTATATTCCTGCCATGGTCATCAGTGCGATTGTTATTGTGCTGTATACCGCGATGGGCGGCTTCCTTGCAGCAAGCACCACAGACCTGATTCAGGGGATTGTGATGAGTATTGCGCTACTGATTATCGTATTCTTCGGGATTCATATTGCAGGCGGCTTTGATGCCGTAATGGATAACGCAAGAAGCATGACAGGCTATCTGAGCCTGACCATGACACACGATCCCGTCAGCAAGACCGCATCTCCCTACGGCTTCCTGACCATCTGCTCCACATTGGCGTGGGCATTGGGCTATTTCGGTATGCCCCATATTCTGCTGCGCTTCATGGCGATTGAGGATCATAATAAGCTGAAATTATCCAGAAGAATTGCGGTTATCTGGGTTGTCATTGCGATGGGTGTTGCCATTCTGATTGGTATCATCGGGAATGCGATGACAAAGGTTGGCGCGGTTCCCCTTCTGGAGGGCAGTGCATCCGAAACGATTATCGTATGCATTTCCGACCTGCTGAGCAAGCATGGCTGCCTTGCGGCAATCGTTGCAGGTATTGTGCTTTCCGGTATTCTGGCGGCAACCATGTCCACGGCGGATTCTCAGCTTCTGGCGGCATCCTCCAGTATTTCCCATAACCTTTTGGGCGGCTTCTTCCGTGTGAATATTTCCGAAAAGGCGGCAATGCAGGCGGCAAGAGTTTCCGTTCTGGTAATTTCCGTGATTGCAGCCTTCATTGCGAGAGACCCCAACAGCTCCGTTTTCGGTATCGTATCCTTCGCATGGGCAGGCTTCGGTGCGGCATTCGGCCCCGTTGTGCTGACAGCGCTGTTCTGGAGACGCTCCAATAAGCAGGGCGCACTGGCAGGCATGATTGTCGGCGGTGTGATGGTATTCGTATGGAAATATCTGATTCGTCCCATGGGCGGTATCTGGGGCATTTATGAGCTGCTGCCCGCATTCCTGCTGGCTCTGGCGGCAATCATTATTGTCAGCCTTGCAACACAGGCACCCGAACAGGCTGTTCTGGAAGAATATGACGCAGTGACAAAGGAACTGAAAAACGAAAAATAAAAAATAAGCATTGAAAATCCCTCTGCTGAATGAATGCGGCACAGGGATTTTTTGTTTGCAGAAAAAATTTCTCTGCTTGTTCTTCTTTAAAAAATTGAAAAAGAGAGAAGGTATCTGTATAATGGATACAGATAAAGAAAATGACAAAGGGAGGAACTGTTGTGAAAGCATTGATTACGGGCGCAACGAGCGGCATCGGGCGTGAAATGGCGAAAATATTAGCTGTACGGGGCGTGGATTTAATCATTGCCAGCAGGGACGAAAAAAAGATGAAAAGCCTTGCCAAGCGGCTGCCTGTGGCAGTGCGGACGATAGCCGTGGATTTATCCAAAGCAGAGGACTGCTATCGGCTGTATGATGCGGTGAAGGCGGAAGAAATTGATATCCTCATCAATAACGCAGGCTTCGGGGCGTATGGCGCAACATGGGATGTTCCGCTGGAAACGGAGCTGAATATGCTGGATTTGAACGTGCGCGCGGTGCAGATTCTGACAAAGCTGTTTCTGGCAGATTTCCGTAAGCGTGGCAGTGGGCGTATCCTCAATGTGGCATCCTCTGCGGGCTTTCTGGCAGGGCCGCTGATGTCCGGCTATTATGCGACAAAGGGCTATGTGCTGCGGCTGAGCGAGGCCATTTCCGAGGAGCTGCGGCAGGAGGGAAGTCGGGTGACAGTGACGGCTCTCTGCCCCGGACATGTGGAGACGAATTTTGATGCGCGCGCAAAGGTACGCCGTTCCATTGGCGGCGTTTCCGCGAAAAGAGTCGCGCAGGCAGGGATAGAGGGGATGCTCCGCGGCAAGGTGGTTGTCTTGCCTGGGGCATTGATGAAAATGACCTATGTCGGAGAAAAGCTTTTACCTGAGTCATGGATGCTGAAAATTGCCTATCGGGCACAGGCAAGGAAGGGTTGAACCGTATGCAAAGAGCAAGGCAAGTTTTGAAAAATACCGTTCGCGGTTATATTACGAAGGATGTTGGCAAGAGAGCAGCTTCACTGACGTATTATCTCCTGTTTGCGATTTTCCCCTTTCTGGTTGCGCTGATTTCCATTTTGGGTCTGCTGCATCTGCCGATGATTTCGCTTGAGGGCGAGGCGGCGGCGTTTCTGCCTGCGGATGTAATTACGCTGCTGAACCGGACGATTACCCACATGACGGAGGCATCCAATGGGGCAATTTTCACCTTTGGTGTGGTGTTTGCGCTGTGGTTTCCGTTTCGGGCGGTAAGAAATATGACAGAGGAGGTTTCGGATATCTATGGCGGCGAAAAGCCAACGCATCATACGCTGCGGGTGCTGCTGCTGGCAATATTTATTCTGTTTCTGATTCCTGCGATGCTGTTTCTGATGATTATCGGGGACTCTGTTTTGAACTATGTGGCGCAGTTTCTGCCGATTACGGTGGAATTTATCTCCTTCTGGACAAAGGCGCGTTTCCTTTCCATGGGCTTTGCGCTGATTCTGCTGACCTCGGCGGTGTATTATCTTTCGCCGAGTCAGCCGCCGAAGTGGCGGTATATTTTTCCGGGGGCACTGCTTTCTACATCCTTTTGGATGCTGTATTCCGTATTTTTCTCGTATTATGTAGACCACATGGGGAACTATTCCGTGATTTACGGCTCTATCGGGGCAATCATTGCCTTCCTTATCTGGCTGAATCTTTCGCTGACGGCACTGCTTCTGGGGGCGGTGTTTAATCAGGCGTTGCGCGAAACCGCCGCTCATGAAAAACTTTCTTCCGAAATCTGAGGATTTTACTGGATTTTTTCAGATTATATGGTATAATTAGTTTTAGTTTAAAACGAAAAACGGAGGTTGAGCAATGAAAAATATGTTATATAAGGCAAAAGGCGCACTGGCGCTGACCCTTGCGGTGAGCATCTGCGGGGCGCAGTGTGTGCCTGTGTTTGCGGCTGAGGCTCTTTCCGCGGCGCAGCAGGGTGTACAGGTGACACCTGTGAAGGAGCTGACAGAGGAGGAGAAGGCGGCATTGCAGCTGCCGAAGCTGACCGCAGAGGAAGCATTGGCGAAGGCGAAAAAGCATAGCCCAGATCTGAGAGAAATTCAGGATACCTTGGATTATCTGGATGATACGCTGGATGACATCGACAGAAGCGCAGGCGGCACGGTCACTGTGCCGAATGTGGAATATAAAAAATGGGTGAATGACGGCTGGCAGAAGGTTGTTTCTGCCGTTTATCAGGCAGAGCAGGGCAAAAAGCAGGCAAGAATCGGCGAGGATCTGCAAAACCTTGGTCTGGAGGTTTCCGTAAAATCCTATTTTACCTCCATCAAGAGTAATGAGGATACCTTGTCTCTGACGAAGAAAAACGCTGAAATCCAGAAAAAGCTGTATGAACAGGGGCAGGAAAAGAACCGTCTGGGCCTTCTGAGCAAGTATAACCTGAATCAGCTGGAGATTGCGGCAAAGCAGGCACAGGATAATGTGGCACTGCTGGAGGCAAGCATGGAGCAGCTTTACATCAAGCTGAATGACCTGATGGGGGAAAAGGCAGATGCCCGTTTTGAATATGTCTATGACGTTACCTATACGCCTTATAAGCTGAGTCTGCCGATGGAGCAGTATCTCAACGCGGCATTGAAAAAGGATCTGACCATTCAGATGAAGGAGATTGCATTGGATTCTGCGAAGTTTACGAAAAACTATGTCGGCGAATCGAATACGCGTCTGGATTCCAATACACAGGAATATAATTACGACACCGCAAAGCGTAATCTGAAAACGGCAAAAACCGATAAGGAAATGGCAATCCGCAATGCGTATCTGCAGCTGCAGCAGATGGAAACACAGATTACCTCTGCACAGTCCTCTCTGACAAAGGCACAGGCAGATTACCGCGCGGCGCAGATTAACCTGCGGGCAGGCAATGTGACAAAAACAGCTGTAGAGCAGGCAGAAATGGGCGTTGTTTCCGCACAGAACAGCTTGAATCAGCTGATTTATAATTACGATATGCTGGTATTTACCTTTGAAAATCCCAGCCTTCTGGGCAACACTGCACAGGCGCAGTAAAATAGAAATAAAATTCAAAGAAGTCTTGAACAGAACTGTTCGGGGCTTCTTTTTTTGCATAGATTTCCTTTTCCTTCACAAACTAGGGAAAATGGTTGGGCGGTGAGAAGGGATGCAGATAAAGAAGGAGTTGCAGAAAAATAAACAGGTGATGCAGGAAGCCTTTCGCGACTGCGGTGATATCATTATGCGTGAGTTTCGCATCCGTGGCGGCGAGGGCACGCTTTTTCTTGCATATACGGATAATATCGTGAATGGGGATGCCATTCAGAATTTTATCATGACAAATGTGATGGCGCGCTGTGAAATGCAGGGAACGGAGGGACTGCTGCAAAGTCTGATGGAGGAGGTCATTGCCATCGGGGAGCTGACAAAAATCACCACGATGGAGGAGGTTTTTGATGCCGTTCTTCTGGGGGATACGGTGCTTCTCATGGATGGGGATGATTTCGCCTTGCAGGCTTCGACGAAGCATTTCCCCACGCGCGGCGTGAATCAGGCGGAAACAGAGGTGGTTGTGCAGGGACCGAAGGATGCCTTTACGGAGCTGATGTCTGTAAATGTGGTGTTGACGAGAAGGCGAATTCGGGATACGCGGCTGAAGGTGAAGCGGAAGAAGGTTGGCAGACGGAGCAAAACGGATGTAGCACTGCTGTATATGGAGGATTTGGTGCGTCCTGAGCTGCTGCAAAAGATAGAAACGCAGGTGGATCGTCTGGATTTAGACCATCTGCCCGACAGCGGCTATGCGGAGCAGCTGTTGGAGAAGCGGCAGTATTCACCCTTTCCGCAGCTGCAGATGACGGAGCGCCCCGATAAGACCTCCTCCGCCCTTCTGGAGGGGCGCGTGGCACTTCTGCCCGATAATACGCCCTATGCCATCCTTCTGCCGGCAACACTGAATACCTTCTTTCAGGCGGCAGAGGATTATTATGACCGCTGGGAGATTATGAGCTTTATTCGGCTGATTCGTTTTGTGGCGGCGTTTCTGACGGTTACGCTTCCGGGGCTGTATATTGCGTTTGCAGTCTATCATCCGGAGCTTTTGCCAACCGCGCTTGCCCTTAAGGTTGCGGCAACGAGAGAAACCATTCCGTTTTCTGTCATTGGTGAGGTGCTGATTATGGAAATCGCCTTTGAGCTTCTGCGTGAGGGCGGGATTCGCCTGCCATCCCCCGTCAGCTCTACCATTGGCATTGTCGGCGGCATTATCATCGGTTCGGCGGCAGTGGATGCAGGGATTGTCAGTCCGACGGTTGTGATTGTATCCGCGCTGACGGGCATCTGCTCCTTTGTGATTCCGAATGTTTCGATTGTTTCGGGTCTGCGCATCAGTAAATACGTTGTAATTTTTTTCGCGGCTGTATTCGGACTGTTCGGGGTCTGGGCGGCGCTGCTGCTGCTTCTGGCGCATCTGGCAAGTCTCACCTCCTATGGCATCCCTTATCTGTATCCCTTCTGTTCCTCCTCCGTCAATGATGACATGGATTGGGAGGACAGCATTTTTCGTCTGCCGCTTTCCGAAATGAAGCGCAGGCCGATTTTTACACGTCCCGATGCACGGCGGCGGAAGGAGGAGGAATGATGTTTGCGGAGAATCGGAAAATTTCTATCAGACAGCTGCAAATGCTGTTATTACTGGATTGCTTTGGCACTGCTGTCCTTTTTCTTCCGGCGGAGCTGGCCGAGATAAGCGGCAGAGGGTGCTTTTTTGCGGCTTTGCTTGGCGGCTTGGGGGTGTCGGCTGCCTCCCTTCTGCTGACAGCAGTGGGGAAACGAATGCCTAATGGTACGGTGGGCGATTGGTGCCGGAGCGTCTGCGGCAATGGTATCGGGACAATCCTTTTGCTTGGCTTGGCAGGAAAGCTTTTGCTTGACGGGATGCTTGAGCTGCGGATTTTCAGCGAAATCATCTGCCGTTTTATGCTCCCTGCAACCCCTGTCTGGGTGCTTTCCCTGGTGCTGCTTCTGGTCGCAGGCGCGCTTGCGGCGCAGGGAACGGAATGTCGGGGCAGAACGGCGGAAATCCTCTTTTTTCTGGTCGCGATTCCCTTGCTTCTGGTGCTTCTGGCGGTGGCGGCTTCTACGCGGTATGCGCGTGTTCTGCCGCTTGCCTTGCCTTCTCCTTCGGGCATCGGGGCAGGGCTTGCAGAGATGAGCATTGTATTTAGGGGGCTCGTTTTTCTTTATTTTATCTATCCGGATTTGAAAAAGCCCGTTGGCTTCGCAGTCTGGAAAGGCTGTCTTTTGATAACGGCAGTGGTGACAGTCATCGTGCTTCTCTGTCTGGCGAATTACGGCGAGGGGATGCTTGCCGCAAAGCTTTTGCCGACATTGCAGATGCTGGAGCGTGTCAGCTTTACGGGCGTTTTTCTGACCAGACAGGATTTGCTTCTGCTTTGGTTCTGGATGGCATCGTCGGTGCTGTTTCTTTCGGGTGTGGTGTTTTTCGGCTCCCTTCTGGGAACGCAGCTATGCAGACAGGCGGAAAAGAAGCGAAAGCTCTGGCTCTGGGTGGTGCTTGCGGCGCTGTTTGCGTTGTCATTTCTGCCCGAAAGCCTTATGGCGGCACAGCGTTTGCGGCTTGCCGTTTCGCCTTGGCTGAATCTGGCGTATCTGGTGGGACTTCCGGTTTTATTGCTCTTGCTTGGCAGGAAGGGAGAGAAAAAGGATGTATAAAAAATTTGTTTTGCTGGCGTTGGCAGTCCCCTTTTTTCTGACCGGTTGCTGGGATAAAAAGGACCCGGAGGATAGGGCGTTTATTATCACCCTTGGGGCAGATGCGGCGGAAAACGGCTGTCACTTCACCTTTGCGCCTGCGAATATCGAAACGGGCGAGGCAGAAATTTATGCCACAGAGAGTGAAACCCTTTCGGGGGCGGTCGCGCAGGTGGATACCTACACCTCCCGTAAGACGGACTTGGGACAGCTGAAAACCGTTATCTTGGGGGAAAGCCTTTTGCGGGACAGTGCAAGACTGGATGCCCTTCTCGGGGAACTGGAGCGCAGTCAGGCGGTTTCGGAGAAGGTGATGCTTCTGGCGGCGGATTATGCGTCGGCTTGCGTGGAAAAAGCTATGAAGGAGGACAGCAAGACAGGTCTGTTCCTCTGGGATTTTTATAAAAATACCGCCGAGGAGGTGGCGGTCACGAAGGGGATTGATTTGGATACCTTTCTGACGGAGCGCGCGGAGCGGGGCGGCAATGGCGTGCTTCCGCGGATTCGCGCAGAGGGGGAAAGGCTGCGGCTTGGCGGCGGCATGGCGGTGTCCGCAAGGGGTGCTTCTATTCTGAATGAGGAAGAGGAGCGCGGTTATCTTTTTCTGCTGGGAG
>ERZ1026780.1064-NODE-1064-length-19150-cov-7.420791_pt1 | contig 19150 bp, 13 predicted proteins | sample MGYA00380126_ERZ1026780 | MGnify/ENA primary metagenome ERZ1026780 (study PRJEB33269, sample SAMEA4719762) | human gut metagenome | biome: human-associated habitat; feature: organic feature; material: feces | place: Cameroon | collected 2013-10 ... | reverse complement strand
GCGGACGTCATCGTCCGCGCCGTCACCGGACGCCCGCCGCCAGACGGCGGCGAATCCGTTGCCCGCCACCGGGGAGAAGCCAAGGGAGGCGAGCCGGTCCCTCTCCGCCTCCCCGCTCCACGCCGACACGAAGGCCGCATCGGGGAGGGAATCGCCCCCCTCCCCGTTCCAGGCGCGCACGCAGACCGGCGCAAGTTCCCAGTTCAGGGCGATGAGGCGCGTCCGTTCCACCGGGGCCGGCTTCGCGGCGTCGCGACAGAGGAGCGCCGGACGGCGCGCACGGACCCCGGAGGCGACTTCCCGCCAGGACGAGACGTGGGGCTGAACCGGGGGATCCAGCAGCCGCCGCGCGAACGACCAGCCATTCACGCAGCAGCCCGCCAGGGCGATGCACAGGGCAAGCCGACCGATCAGGGCCGACGATGTCCGCACGCCGCCCATCACCGCTCCGGAAGGACCGTCAGCTGCCGCAGGGCCAGGGGGCCCGTCCCCGGCTCGATCACCCGGACGCGGAGGAACCGGACGGGGACGCCCTGCGAAAAGCGGCAGACGGGCGACTTCGCGGTGAGCCTCCCCGCGCGCCGCCAGGTCCGGCCGTCGCCGGAGACCTCCACGACGGCGCCGAAAGTGGAAACGCCCTCCGCCCTCCCCGCGACAAGGCAGAACCAGCCGCCCACAGGGCGCGCGAACGCGGCCTGCCACCAGTCGCCGCGCGCGGCGGGGCGCGCCGCCACGTAGCCGGTCGTCGCCAGGCCGTCGACGACGCGCCCGGGACCGCACCCTCCGTCGGTGCCGGGGACGTTCGCGGTACAGCGCGCGTCGGCGAGCGGAAGCGGGGCGTGCCCCGCGCCGGACGCGGCACGGGGCGAACCCGACGCGGCGTCCACGAGGGACTTGGAGAACATCCACGTCCAGACCTCCTCCTCCCGCCAGGCGGCCGTCCAAGCGTCGTGTCCCTCGGCCGGATAGCTTCCGACGCGGAAGTCGCCGCCCGCGCCGTTCACGGCGGCCCCGAAGCGCATCAGGCCGGCAAGGTCGATCCCGTGCGCGCGGTAGTCGCCCTCGTTGTGGAAATGCCACCAGTTCCCCGGCGAGCGCCCGTCGAAGTACTCGAACCCGGGCGGCAGGGCGGCGATCGGCAGAACGGCGGCGAACGTGCCCGGATAGTGGAGGGCGAGCGCGTAGACGCCGTTGCCCCCGTACGAGAAGCCCGTGGCGTAGATCCGGTTCGTGTCCACGGGCGGGCGCACGCGCCGCGCGGCGACGGCCCGCACGAGCCCGTACAGCAGGCGCTGGCGGGAGGAGGGCGAGCCGGGCAGCCCGCCCAGGAGCGTCGTCGCCGAGGGCGGCGGGGCGATCGCGAGCAGATGGCAGGGACGGCGCGCCTGGAAGTCGGCGGAGGCCACGCGGTCGAACAGGGCGCGCTGGCGGAAGAGGCGGGCCGGCGTGTCGCCGCGCTCCCCGCTGCCAGGGATGTAGACGAGCAGCGGCTCCGGTCTCCCGGCCCTCGACCGGGGCGTGAGGAGGAGTGCCGAGACGCCGTTCGTCCCCTCGCGGTAGCGCACCGCGCGGAAGCCGTAGCGCGCCATCCGCCGCCTCAGCGCGTGCGACGGCGCGAAGTCGGACAGCTCGCCCGTGGCGGCGGCACCCTCCGCACGGACGGACGGAGCCGCGAGGCACGCCACGAGGGCGATCCGGACGACCCTGCGCATTCCGACGACCCTCATTTCCTGAACAGGAGCTCGACTTTCATGGGGGCCTCGCGTTCGAGTATCCCGTCGACGTCGTCAAACGAGGACGGTTCCCCGTTCATGTCGAAGAAATACATACGCCCACGGTAGACCGGGCCGCGTTCCGTACGGACGGTCGTCTCGGTCTCCCGGGTGTTCCCGTTCAGGTAGTACAGGGCGCTGAAGCAGACATTCGAAACCTCATCCATCCCGTTCCACATGCCCCTTTCGTCGAAATGCCACGTCACGTCTCGTTTCTTCACCCCATCTTGCCACTGGAGCGCACTCAGGATGCAGAGATTTGTCCCCTTGAAGCAGGCTTTGACGATTTCCCCGTCGAGTGCGTTCGTCACCGTACACCAGCGTAAGCCCTTAATGTACAAATCATCGGTGAGAATTCCCTTCCGATTGAAGAATCCCTCGTCTAAGAACGCATACTGGCGGCAGATCTGGAGGCCCCGTTCACGCAGCCGGTCGGCCCTCTCCCGCTGTCCCCGCGCGGCACCCCGCCATTCGCCAGATTGCAACGGCAACAGCGCGGAGACCAGAACGACCACGCCCGACAGAATCCGTTTCCCTTTCATCGTTCTCCTTCCCTTCATTTACCCAGTGGAATATCAAGAATGGACTTTCCGTTGACGTCAATGACTGACTTCACCTTTCCGTCTTTGTCGAAGAAACACATCGGCCCTGCAAATGTCGTGTCTCTTGTCCGTACCGCACTTCTGACTTCTCCATTCGCGTAGTAGCCTACGAGGAAACCCTCCTGATCCCCCTTGGGCGAACACTCCCATCCATGCGTGGGTAAGCCGTTCTGGAAGTTCCATCCCAACTGGATGTCCCGTCCCCGTACATTCTCAATCAACGAAGCATGAACCAGGTTACTTCCCTGATAGGACACCGTGACAATCCCGCCTGACGGAGAATTGGCATGGGCGGAAACGTTCTGTCGATAGACTTGGAGTCCCCGTCTTTGCAGACGGACCGCCCGCGTATGGTAAGCGTGCGGTACATTGGACTCTTCATTTGCCATCGACAATGACCCCACCAGAAACCCTACCGCCAAAAGGGCATGCAAAATCGACCGTTCGGACGCCACGCGCCGGGGGCGGCGCGTGTACTTCGCGCACCTGGCAGACAAGTCGCGCGGGAGTACGTCTTTCCCGATAGCATTCACGTCCAGACTTCCGACGCCTCTCACATCCTGAACAGGAGTTCAAACTTTACGGGGACCTCGCGTTCGAGCTTCCCGTCGACGTCGTCAAACGAAGACGGTTCCCCGTCCATGTCAAAGCGGTAGATGCGTCCACGGTAGGCCGGGCCACGTTCCGTATCGAAAGTCGTCTCGGTCTGCCGGGTATTCCCGTTCAGGTAGTACAGGGCGCTGAAGCAGACATTCGAAACCTCATCCATCCCGCTCCACATGCCCTTTTCGTCGAAAAGCCACGTCTCGCTTCGCTTCACTCCGTCCTGCCATCGGAACGAACGCAGGATACGGAGGCCGGTCCCCGCGAAGCCTGCATTGACAATCTCACCGTTGAACGTATTCGTCAGCGTACACCAACGGAAGTCCCGATCGGGGAAGTTTTTCCGGAAAATATTTTTCCGTCTGAAGATTCCTCCGTCGAGAAACTCATGCCGGCGGCAGACCCGGAGGCCCCGTTCATACAGCCGATCGGCCCTCTCCCGCTGTCCACGTGCGGCGTCACGCCACTCGCCGGATTGCAGCGGCAGCAACACGGAGATCAGAACGACCACGGACATGAGGTGTTTTATCATTTCCATATCTTTTTCCTTTTCCAGGTGTCCACATTCCATCCCCCACGTCAAAGCACACAGCCACAATCTTGTCGCGCTCCTGCGCAACTGTTCGGACGCCACGAGCCGATGGCGGCACGGGTACTTCGCGCGCTGGGCCGACAGGTCGCGCGGGAGCAGGTCTTTCCCGGTGTCGTTCACTCCCCGACTTTCGGTGTCCTTCATTTCCTGAACAGGAGCTCGACTTTCATGGGGGCCTCGCGTTCGAGTATCCCGTCGACGTCGTCAAACGAGGACGGTTCCCCGTTCATGTCGAAGAAATACATACGCCCACGGTAGACCGGGCCGCGTTCCGTACGGACGGTCGTCTCGGTCTCCCGGGTGTTCCCGTTCAGGTAGTACAGGGCGCTGAAGCAGACATTCGAGACCTTCTCCCTCCCGTTCCACATGCCCTTCTCGTCAAAATACCACGTCACACCTCGCTTCTTCACCCCATCCTGCCACTGGAACGCATTCAGGATACGGAGGCCGGTCCCCTTGAAGCCAGCATTGACGATCTCACCATCAAGTTCGTTCGTCACCGTACACCAGTGGAAATTCCTGCCGGAAGAGTCCTGCCGGAAGATTTCCTTTCGCCGGAAGATCCCGCCGTCGAGGAACGCATACTGGCGGCAGACCCGAAGGCCCCGTTCACGCAGCCGGTCGGCCCTCTCCCGCTGTCCCCGCGCGGCATCCCGCCATTCGCCGGATTGCAACGGCAACAGCGCGGAGACCGACATGGCTGCGAAGAACAGATACTCTTTCATTTTCATTTCATGCTCCTATTTCATGTTCCTGAGATCGATCCCAAGACCGTAGGCTGTTGGGCCAAGGCACATTCTGAGGGTTGTATTCGTACGAACGGGCGTTAACAGGAAGGCTTCAGGCGACGTATAGGCATACCATCCAAATTCTGTCAGAGGCAATTGAATTCCTGCCGCCGCCGCAATTCGGGCAACCGCATGGACGCAATTGTTGTTCACGGCATTGTACTTATATCCATTGTACTTATATCCAGAGGATATAAGCATCTTCAAATTCCGAGCTTCGCCGATGCCTTTCAGAAAGTCATTACGTGTTAGATGCCAGGTCTTTGTTGCCTCGATGCGCGTATTTGGATCTGGAGACTCGTACAAACCATCAACATCAGATGGAATCACCTCCACCGTCCCATCGTCATCTTCCTTAAAGTTGACGCATCTACGATTCTCTGGATAGAACCCCGCCGTCACGCCCACAAACTTCCGCTCTTCTTCGTTCAGAACACCCATGGGGCTACAGGAAAACTTCCAAGTGGTAGATGGACCTTGAAGTCCGGCTTCAGCACATGTACGTCGCGCACCGCAGCCGCGAACGTGCAGTCCTCCCAGGTGATCTCGGTTTCGTCCTCCCCCAGATCGGATCGGACCTTGTGCCTTGACGGTACCGGCCTGGAAGTGGTGAGGGTGGCGAGCGGGAACACGATCTCACGCTTCCCCGACGCGAACCGCCATCCCGGCCGGGCCGTCACCCTGACCTGGGCGTCCTTCGCCACACCGACGCGGGAGACGTGGAACCCCGCGTCCCCCGTCCCCGTCACACGCACGCCGGGCGCGTCGACGATGACGAACCCGTTCGCGACGACCGCGCCGGACAGCCTCCCGCAGCACAAGAGGAGCGCGGCGCAGAACGCCAAGGCCCCATGCGTCCGCAGACCGCCGTCAACTCTCGTTTTTTCCCGTGTCCACATTCCCAATCCTCCACGTTGAAGCACACATCCACGTCCTAAAAACGCCACTACAATATCATAAACGGCGAGAATCCGTCAAGCACCTATCCGCAGAAAACGGTCGCGACAAGCGCGACCCTCCCGCACGCCGTCCCTGGGGAGGGTCGCGCGATCGCGCGACCGTTCGGACGTCCCGCGCCGGGGGCGGCGCGGGTACTTCGCGCGCCAGGCCGACAGGGGGCGTACGTACCGGGCAACAGGGCGTACATGCAGGACCAACAGGTCGCGACACGCGCGACCCTCCCAATCCCTCTTTGTGCTATACTATCCCCCATGAAGAAGACCGATTTCACGAACATGGTGATTGCCCAGTCGGGCGGTCCGTCGATGGTCATCAACCAGTCCCTCGTGGGGGCCGTGCTCGCCGCGCGCGCGCCGCGCGTCGGTGCGCGCATCGGGAAGATCCTCGGCGCGCGTCACGGCATCGCGGGCATCCTCGGACGCGACTACGTGGACCTGCGCAAGGTGGACGAGGGGAAACTGCGCGCAATCGCCGAGACGCCGAGCGCCGCCCTCGGCTCCTGCCGCCTCAAGCCGACGGCGGACGACTGCCGCAGGATCTTCTCAGCGTTCAAGCGCCTCAAGGTGGGTTTCTTCTTCTACATCGGCGGCAACGACTCGGCGGACGCCGCGCGCATCGTCGCAGAGGAGGCGGAGAAGGACGGCTACCCGCTCGTCTGCTACCACATCCCCAAGACGATCGACAACGACCTGCGCAGCTGCGACCACACGCCGGGCTTCGGTTCCGCCGCCCGCTTCGTCGCAAGCGCCTTCAAGGGCGACGACCTCGACAACCGCGCGCTCGGCGGCGTGAAGATCGACGTCGTCATGGGCCGCGACGCGGGCTTCCTCACCGCCGCCTCGGCCCTCGCGCGCGTGCGCAGGGACGACGGCCCGCACCTCATCTACCTGCCGGAGCGTCCGTTCTCCCTCGACGGCTTCGTCGCGGACGTCCAGGCCGCCATGAAGAAGTTCGGACGCTGCGTCGTCGCCGTCTCGGAAGGCATCCGCGACGAATCGGGGGCCTCCATCGGCGCGCAGTTCGCCGGCGGCGAGAAGGACAGCCACGGCAACGTGCAGATGAGCGGCACGGGCGCCCTCGGCGACTACCTCGCGAAATACCTCAAGCAGCATGCCGGCGTCGCGCGCGTGCGCGCCGACACCTTCGGCTACCTGCAGCGTTCCTTCCCCGGCATCGCCTCGAAGACCGACCGAAAGGAGGCGCGCGCCGTCGGCGCCGCCGCCGTCCGGGCCGCGCTCGCAGGCCGCCTCGCGAAGGGCACGATCGCGATCGTGCGCAAGCCGGGCAAGACGTACGCCGTCGCGTTCGAGCCGCAGCCCATCGCGAACGCCGCCAAGTACACGCGCAGCGTGCCGGACGCCTTCATCGCGGCGAACGGACACGACGTCACGAAGGCATTCCTCGCCTACGCCCGCCCAATCGTCGGCGACCTGCCGCGCTGCGAGATCCTGTGATGCGCCGCGCGGCCCACGCCAAGATCAACCTCACGCTCGAAGTACACGGCACGCGACCGGACGGCTACCACGACCTGCGCAGCGTCGTGTTGCCGATTCCGCTCCACGACGACATCGAGCTGACCCCCGCCGCCGACCTCACCGTCGAAATGGCGGGCGACCTTCCGCCGGAAAAGAACCTCGCCTGGAAGGCCGCCGACGTCCTGCGCCGCGCGACGGGATGCCGAAGAGGCGCGCGCATCGCGATCACGAAACGCATCCCCATGGGCGCGGGGCTGGGCGGCGGGTCGGCGGACGCGGCGGCCGTCCTGAACGGACTCAACGAACTCTGGGACCTGAACCTCCCCCAAAAACAGCTTGTCGCCCTCGCGGCGGAGGTGGGCAGCGATGTGCCCGCGCTGACGCATGGCGGCCCCGTCCTCATGGAGGGGCGGGGCGAGCGCGTGACGCCGCTTGCGGAGTCGGCGTGTGCGGACGTCCCGCTCCCGGACCTCGCGCGGCTCGCCCTCCGCACGCCGCCCGTCTTCGTCTCGACGCCGGAAGTCTTCCGCGCCTTCCGCCCGGAAGACCGGGGACGCGGCGCCAACGACCTCCAGCCGGCGGCCTGCCGCCTCCATCCCGAAATCGCGGTGGCGCTCGCGGAACTGGAGGCGGAGGGGTGTACGGGCGTGATGATGTCCGGCTCGGGGGCGTCGGTCTTCGGCTGGCGCGCGCCCGGCCGTCACGCGGGACGGTAGGAGTCCTTCAGCGTGACCGTGCGGTTGAAGACCGGGGCGCCGGGCTTCGAGTCCCGCGTATCGGCCACGAAGTAGCCGGTGCGCTCGAACTGGAAGCGCTCGCCGGGCGCGGCGGCGGCGAGCGCGGGCTCGACGTAGGCCGTGCCCGTCTTCAGCGAATCGCGGTTCATGTAGTCGAGGAAACGCTCGGGACCGTCCCGCAGCGGATCGGGCACCGTGAAGAGGCGGTCGTAGAGGCGCACCTCGGCCGGGACGGCGGTTGCGGCGTCGACCCAGTGGATCGTGCCCTTCACCTTGCGTCCGTCGGACGGGTTGCCGCCCCAGCTGCCCTCGTCCCAGGTGCAGCGGATGAGCGTGATCTTCCCCTCGGCGTCCTTCTCGAAGCCCGTGCAGGTGACGATGCACGCCCCGGCGAGGCGCACTTCGCGGCCGGGCGCCAGACGGAAGAACTTCTTCTCCGGGTTCTCCTGGAAGTCGGCGCGGTCGATCCAGAGTTCGCACGAGAACGGGATCTCGCGCGTCCCCGCCGCCGCGTCGAGCGGGTTGTTCGGCTTCGTGACGGTGCGCGTGCCCGTGAAGTTCTCGATGACGAGCTTCACCGGGTCGAGGACGGCCATGCGGCGCGCGGCCGTCTTGTTGAGTTCTTCGCGCACACACCATTCAAGCAGCGCGGGGTCGCTCTCGCTCTCGATCTTCGTCACGCCCACGCGCTCGCAGAACGCGCGGATCGCGGCGGGCGGGAAACCCCGGCGGCGCATGGCGCACACGGTCGGCATGCGGGGGTCGTCCCAGCCGGAGACGTGCTTCTCGGTGACGAGCTGCAGCAGGAGGCGCTTCGACATCACGGTCCAGGTGATGTTGAGGCGCGCGAACTCGCGCTGGTGCGGACGGATCTTCACGCCGTTGCGCACCGTGAGCAGCCCCTGCTCGTCCATGCGGTCCACCACCCAGTCGTAGAGCGGACGGTGGACCTCGAACTCCAGCGTACACATCGAGTGCGTCACACCCTCCAGCGCGTCCTCGATCGGATGCGCGAAGTCGTACATCGGGTACACGCACCACGCATTGCCCAAGTGGTAGTGCGCGACGTGGCGGATGCGGTAGAGGACGGGGTCGCGGAAGTGGATGTTGGGCGAGGCCATGTCGATTTTCGCCCGCAGACACCACTCGCCGTCGGCGTACTTGCCATCGCGCATCTCGTGGAAGATGCGCAGGTTGCGTTCGGGATCGGTGTCGCGGGAGGGCGAGGGGCGGCCCGGCTTCTCCGGCACGCCCCGGTAGTCCTTCCACTCCTCCTGCGTGAGGTTGCAGCAGTAGGCCTGCCCGCGCCGGATCAGCTCCTCGGCAATCCGGTACATCTTCTCGAACATGTTCGAGGCGTTGTAGAAGCCCGCCTCGCCGGCGTCGCCCGGTCCCGACCACTGGAAGCCAAGCCAGCGGATGTCGTTCTTGATGTTCTCGGCGTATTCGTCCGACTCCTTCGCCGGATTCGTGTCGTCGAGGCGCAAATGGCACTCACCGCCGAAGAGCTGCGCCATGCCGAAGTCGACGCACACGGCCTTGGCGTGGCCGATGTGGATGTAGCCGTTCGGCTCGGGCGGGAAGCGCGTCACCACCGTGCCGCCCGTGCGGCCGGCGGCGACGTCCTCCTCAATCCACTGACGCAGGAAATGCCGGCTCGTGTCCGACTCTTTGACGTTTTCCATTTTGGGACCTACTCAGAAAACCCTAACCCGCAAGGCGGACTGGACAAGCGCGCTACCATCCAAGATTCACGATCGGCAGGCAGCGGCACGTCTGCTGCGGCTCGTCGATGAAGTTCAGGAGACCGATCTGCAGGCCCTCCAGCATGTTCGCCCGGTTGACGAGGCCGAGCTGGAAGCCCTTCGCCGTCGCGCCGACGTCGTTCCAGAGCGCGAGCTGGAAGCCGACGAAGTCCGCCTCCACGACGTTCACGAGGCCCAGCTGGGCGCCGACGACGTCCGTGCCCACCGAGCTGACGGCGGAAACCTGGAGGCCGTTCACGTTCTCGCGCACGCGCCCGAAGACGCCCACGTCGACGCCGTTGAGGTTCTGGCACTCCCCGTAGAGGGCATTGAGGCGCACGCCGTTGAGGGAAGTCGCCGCAATCGGGATCTGTCCGGGCGAGAACACCGAAAGCATCACATAGCCCTCCGTGCTGGCCTTGAGCGTCGCGGCGGCGGCGAGAATCATCAGTGCAGTCAACAGTTTCTTCATGTTCGTCTCCTTTGGTGTTGAACGTCGAATGAAATTATAGCCTTATTGGGGCGAAAAGGGAAGCGGGATTTGCGGACGAGCCTCTTCGGACGTTCCGCGCCGAGCCTGTTCGGACGTGTCTACAGCGGGAGGGCCGCGCTTGTCGCGGCCGCACCCGCGCCGCGCGGCCGTACCCGCGCCGGACTACAGTCGGACGTCCCGCGCCGAGGGCGGGCCGCCGGGGACGTCGGCCCCTACCCCCCCCCTTGTGCGCTGCGCGATCCGGCCACGTTCCCGCCGTGGGGGTCGGGATGAGCGGGATTTCACGTCGGAGCGTTCCGAAGTGAAATCGCGCGCCCCCATACGGGAGGGCCGCGCGTGTCGCGGCCGCCTCGGCGCGCGGTGTCCTGACTGGCCCAGCGCGCGAAGTACCCGCGCCGCCCTCGGCGCGGGGCGTCCGAACGCCCCCCAGCCCGGTCAGATGGCCGTGACGGGAGGGATGCAATTCATTGCGTCCGTACACACAGGTGCGCCGTCGGCCAGGACGACATGGCGGACCGGGGAACGGGCAGCCTCTCCTCCTCCTCCGCGCACATGGGCGTACGGCGTGAGATTTCATACGCCGTGAGATTTCAGTGCGTAATAAAATCCAACCAAGGCCAGAATCGTGATCTACGAGAGCCTTATCGCCTCGGTAATCAAACATTGCGAACCGAAATTGCCATCCTTGCCGGCGCCTACTGGTAGTCTCGGCCGGGAATCAACTCCGGCAGCCAGACGCGGTAGCGGGCGCCCGGCTGCCAGGTGTCGCCGGCGGACGCATAGTCCGTGAAGTGGATGCTGAAAGGGAACTTCCCGGCGTCGGGGTCTTCCGTATGGATCCCCGCCGGCAGGTCGGCGGCGAGCGCGAGGAACATGTCCGTCGTCGGCGGACGCACGAGGCGGAACGCCGCAAGGTCGTCCGGCCCGATCTGCTCGGCGCGAATCTCCTCGTCGAGCGCGCCGTCGCCGAAGCGCGTGTCGCGGGCGAGGCAGACGGGCCCGCGCGTGAAGGCCACGTAGTCGTGCAGACGGTGCATCACGACCGGCAGGTCGAAACGCACCTCGACCGCATCGCCCTCGTTCCACGTGCGAGCTATCTCGAAGTAGCACCCGGCCTTCGGTGTGCCGGCGACCGGCTGTCCGTTCACGAGAACCGTCGTCTTCGCCGAGAACGCCGGAATGCGCAGCCTGAACGCGAACGTCTGCGGCTCCCGCGAACGGTACCAGAGGCCGACCGTCCCCTCGCGCGGATAGAGCGTGTAGCACTGGAACGCGACCTTCTTCCCCGTCTTCGGCAGCACGGCCGACGAATGTCCGCTCATGTAGAGGTTGACGCGCACGGCGTCCCCTTCCGCAAGGAGATACGACGAGAGGACGGCCAGATAGCCGCGCGGCCCGTTCGCGTTGCAGCAGTCCGTGTGCATTTTGCAGTGGTGATGTCCCACGCTGCGGTACCCCATCAACGGCGAGTAGGACGCGAACTTGTCGGCGTTCAAGTTCAGCGCGCCGAGGTAGGCGTTGTAAAACGTCTTTTCGAGCTCGTCGCCCCATTTCGGGTCGCCGGTCAGCGCCAGCAGCTTGGCGCACAGCCGCATCCAGGTCGTCAGCACGCACGTCTCCTGCTGCCAGGAGATGTGGCGATACTGCCGGTCGGCGCCGCGAAACCAGTGCTCGCCCGCCGCCGCGCCGCCCGCGAGGTTCACCTCCGTCGTGCGGATGCTTTCCGCCGTCTTCACCGCCGCCTCGAGATAGGACATGTCCCCCGTCACCTCGTAGTATTCCAGAAGCCCCTGATAGCAGCTCATCATCTCGTAGGCCTTCGTCAGGTGAACACGCGCGTTCTTCTCGAACGCTTTCGGCACGACCTCGAACCGCCGCTCCGCGACGGGGACGTCGGCCTGCCGCACAAGCTGCGGGCCGTCCTTCCCGTCGCAGAGCTGTCCGACGATGTACGTCGCGAAGTCGAGGTAGCGCGCCTCGCCCGTGCGCCGGTAGAGCCACACGACCGGCTCCAGCACGCTGCAGCTGGCCAGCCCGCCGTACCAGCCCGTGTGCCGCAGGGGGACGCCGCGCCGTCCGTTCGGGCCGACTTCGCCGATCAGGTAGTCGCACAGGCGGCGGGCCGCGTCCAGCGCCCGACGGTCGCCCGTGCCGTCATAATAGTGGATCAGCCCGAGCATCGTGTACTTCATGCCCCAGACGTCCCAGCCCGCGCCGCAGCGCCGCGCCTCCGGGTAGTTCCCGATGTAGCCGCACGGCTCCTGCGCCTTGAGCAGCGTCTCAAGTCCGGCGTCGATCTTGCCCTTCAGCTCGGCCGAACCCGAATACTTCCAGAACGGCACGGCCGAATGCATGTACTTGCCCCAGAATTCGGTCTGCCACCACCCTTCCCGCGTGCGCTCGTGGAAGCGGTCGGCCAGCAGAACGGCGTCCGTCGCCGTGACATGGTTGCGGATCATCTTGTCCAGCCGCTCACCGAACGGCCCCGTCAGCCTGACCTGCGCCGGTTCGCCGATGCACGTTGCCGCAGCGGCCGCCACGACGAGACACGCCATTCCATTTTTCATCTGAATCATGAGAGTTTCTCCTTGCCTTACTTTGTCCTAAATCCGTGAAGGTTGGCGGCCTCGCTTAGCTCCGGCGCGACTTCTACGAACTAGAACTTGTATTCTTTATGATTTTTTGTTGAAAAACCATCTATCGGTGTACACCATCTGTCGGTATCGAATCTAGAGGTTGAAGAATGACCGTGTAGAGGTGTAGAATAAATTGCGTCGGAACGATTCCGAAGTGAAATCGCGCGGCGCCACACGGGAGGGCCGCGCTTGTCGCGGACGCGCGCCGCGCGGCGGCCTCATCGGACGGTCACCATCGTCCCCGGATTCCGCCCCAGGATGAGATGCCCGCCCCTGGCGAAGAGTGCGATCTTGGCGTCGGCCGCCTTGCTGAACCTCGGGCAGCCCGTGACGCCCGTCGCAAGCAGATAGCCGCCCGCCGGCATCTCATCCGAAAGCTGCCGCTGATCCTCCTCGGAGAGGACGAGGCGCGACGTGCTGGAAAAGGCGATTCCCGCCGAAACGGCATTGGGGTCCTGCACCTCGGCCTTGGCGAGCGTCCAGTTGCCGTCGAGGACGAGCACGCCATTCTTCACCTTCACGAAACCGTCGAGCCGGTGGGTCGTCGCCTCCTTGCCACCCAGATCGAGCGTCGCACCCTTCGCCGAAAGGCACGGGAAGTCCGACGCGGAGGGCGCGCGGACCGTGAGGGCGTTGTTGGCGAGGTCAAGCGTGCCCGGGCCCGAAAGCGCGTCGAGGCAGTGGGCCGTCGCCGCCGCGCCCTCGCTGTCCTCCCCCCACATGATGAGCTTCAGCCCGCCGTGCGCGTCCTCGAAGCGGTGGAAGTCGTTCAAGTCAACCGAAGACAGGTTTTCGCTCCACGCAAGGCCGTGGACGTCGTCCCAGTTCGCAAGCCCGTTCGTGCAGACGTTGCCGTAGCAGAAGAAATGCGGCTCCCCCGTCGCGTTGTTCGTTTCCGTCTTGCCGGGTATCCCGTAGCGGTCATAGACCCGCACCTCAAAGCGGTTCGCGCCCGGGGGGACGCTCACCGTCCAGTCCCCCTTCGGTTTGATGAGGTCGCCCGGATTCATCGTGCGCGAGGGCTCGCCCGTCTTGTAGAGCGTCTCCCCGATCGTGAGGTGCACGTAGGCGTTCAGGGTACAGACGACCTTGAGCGTCTTCGTCTCGTCAGACGTGTTCCACAGCCAGCCCGCGTAGGTGCTGAGCCTCTGGTAGAACTTTTCGCCCCAGAGGTTCCCCACACCGTCGTAGCGTCCATGCGGGAAGGAGAAGATCGACAGCGCCGTCGTCGTCGTGTTCGTGTAGAGGATGGACGGCGCAACCTCCTTCAACGGCTTCGTGCCCCCGCCGATGTCCGTGGAGTCATTAACCGTAAACGGATTGCCATAGCATGTGAACTTTCTGGACTGGCCGAAGATCACGCCGTCCGGCACGATGTCGGCGAAGCGGACGCAGCCCTCACGGATGTCAAGCGCGCCCCCGTCGAGACGGACCTTGAGCGCAAGCGTCCCCTCCCCCGTCTTGACGAGCGACGCGAACGTGCCGGCATGGGGGCGGGCGGCGAAGGGATGCAGCATCGAATGGAAGACGCCGGCGCCCTCGAACGTCGTCGCGGGAAAGGCGAAGCCGCCTGCGGACACATCGTAGTTGAAGTCGACGTCGCAGTTCTTCAGCGCCATCGGCCCGGCGGCCGCCCCGCTCGGCACCGCCGTCGGCGCGCCGAGGCGCACGAGGACGTTCGTCGCCGCGAAGCCGCCCGTGAAGTCGTTTTCGCCCGAGACGAGGTGGAACCACTTCGGGCGGTCGGCGGAGGAGGTGTCGGCGACGCAGATGCCCCCCGGCCCCGTCACCTTGCCGCGAAAGCCGACCTGATAGAGAGCGGTCGAGTTGTCGATGCAGCGGAAGTCCTTCAGAAGCTGCGCGGGGCCGGCCCAGCAGCGCACCGTGCCGGACGCATCGCGGTCAGGCCAGTCCTGGTAGCTTTCGGGTTCAAACCTCTGCGTCGTGTTGTAGACGAGCGTCCAGGGGGCACGCGGGAAATCAGCCTGGAGGGACAGCTTGCCCGCCCCTTCGATCCGGACGGCATTGTTCGCGCCCCCTTCCCACCTCGTGTTCGGGCGCATGACGAACTGGCAGCCGTCCGTCACGGCAAGCCCGCCCGCCGCGCCGGGAGCCAGAATGCGGATGTTCTCGATATAGACCTTCAAGGGCTTGCCCGCCTTCGCAAGCGTCAGCACATGGCCGTTGAGGACAAGGTCGGTCGAATTGTGCATGACCATCTCGCCCACCGTGTCGCCGTTGTCGAGGCGGCTGAGCTGCGCGTCCGCGTCGAGGAGGATGGCGCGCGGAAAGGCGGCGCGGAAGTTTCCCGCAGAGGCCAGCTGCAGCGCGCCCTTGCCGCCGACACCGACGCCCGCGAGATGGACGGGGCGCGCCAGTTTTCTTTCGTTTTGGGACACCTCGTTTTGGGACGCCGCCGTCCGGATCCGGAGCGATGCCCCCGACGCGACGAACACCTGCCCGTTCGTCATCGTCCCCGAGACGCCCGCGCCCAGCACGCTCGCGTAGTTCGCCTCGTCGCTTGCGGCATGGACGGTCGCGCCCTCCTTCACGAACAGGTTGCCCGTCCACCCGTCCAAGGCCGTGGAGAACGTCAGCACGCCGTCGCCGCGCACCTCGATGTCGGCGGCGCCCAGCGACGCGCCGCCGTCCGTGTCGACGTATGCCGTCCCGTTTGCGTCATTGTACGCCGTCAGCGCGGCGGCAAGCGTCTGGTCGCCCGTCACGTTCAAGACGATCGCATCGGCCGCCCGCGCGCCTGCGGCGAACGCGAGGAGGACGACGACGGAAAGGGGGAAGTAAAATTTTCTCATAATGATTGCATTTTACAATACCCCCCTCTCCCCTGTCAATTGCAAACCCAGACGGGGATGTGGCGTCCCGTGTCGCGGCGTCCCGTGGACAGGTCTGAGCAAATTTGCTAAACTGCCCGCAGAAGCCTATCAATTTTTCAGGCGACCTGCAAAAGGGAAGGGACGAGCAATGGAAAATCGGATCTCGGGCCGGCGCGCGGCCGTCGTGGCATCGTTACTGCTCGCGGGCGCCGCATCGGCGAAGCCGCTGGTGTGGTGGACCATGGCGAACGATGCCGCAAACGGCGGGTCGAACATCGTCGCGACAACGACGTTCACGAACTGCGCGAGCGCCGCGAACGAGTTCTACGGGAAAATCGGAAAGGGCTCGAAGTTTCCGAACAACTTCCTGCTGCCCGTGCCGACGAACGGCTTCGAGCATCCGTTCCTGCTGCAGGACGGCGTGTTTGGCGTCCCGGCTGAAAATGCATTCGCCATCGACATCCCGTCAGACCCCGATCGGCCCGGCGACAACCTATGGGGCGCGTCCCTCTCCCCCTACGATCCCGAGGGGAAGCTCAATTGCCCGTCGTTTACGATCGAATTCTTCTTCCGGACGAAGAAATGGACGAACTGGCACGGGCTCATCGTCAAGCCCTATTATGACGGCGAGGGCGAGAATACCAACACGATCGCCATTCGCGAAGTAAGCTACAGCCAAACGAACACGACCCTCGTGCTCGACTACCTCTACCGGGAGGACGGCCGATTGTTCAACGAGAGGGACGTCTTCCTCTATTCTTCATCCTACCCGTCCCGCCCTTCGTCGGCCCCGGTCATCCAGGACGGCAACTGGCATCACATTGCGATCACCGTGGACCAGCCGACGCGCCAGTTGTGCGCGTTCATCGACGGTGAACGCATGGCGACGGTCGCGCTCAAGGGCGACCTCGCCTATTCGGAGGACCCTTCCGTCCCCTGGTGCATCGGCGGCAATCCCAATGCGAATTGGGCGTGGGGCGGGACGATCGACGAAGTCCGCTTCCACGACCGGGCCTTGGCGCCGTCAGAATTCCTGCGGCGGGTGGACACGCTGCCGCCGCCCGCCACGCTCTGGCAGACGGGGGCGTCGGGCCTCTGGGGCGAGGTGGCCAACTGGTCCGGCGGCGTGCCGACGGCGAGCAGGCCGGGGTGGATTATCCAGGAGACGGAGACGCCGATCACGGTCTCCGTCTCGGCGGAGACGACCGGCCCCGGCCAGCTGTACCTGCGCAATTCCGGCAGCCGGACGACCCTGGCCGTGGACGCCCCGCTGGCGTTTTCCGCCGCAGATGTCGCGCTCTTCGAAGGCGGCGCCGTCACGGTGGGGGACGGGGGCGTGCTTGCGTTCGACGAGACGACGGCCGCGCTCGCGCCGCTGGCGCAGCTGGTAGTTGCGCCCGGCGGCCTGCTGCGCATGCGCGATGCGGCGCTGACGGCCGATTCGGGCGCAACGCTGGCGGTGACCGGCCGGATGGACGTCGCGGGCGGGTCCGTGGCGCTGGTCGGGGCCGGGCTGGAGATTGCAGGCGAGATGGTCCTGGAGAACAGCACGTTCACGACCTCCGGCCGCATCCGCGTTCCGGCGGGCGCGACGCTGGCGTTTACGAACGACGCGGCGAACACGTTCCGGTTCCTGCCGAATGCCTCGCTGGAGATCGACGGAGGCACGGTCGATGTAGGCGGAGAGGGCTCCTCTCTCCCGTTCAGGCTGGACGCGGGATCCGCGCTGCACGTGACGGGGACGGGCGCCCTGAAGCTCGCAGGCAAGAAGACGGCGCTGACGGCCCGTTCGGAGACGTTCTCCGGCCAGGCGCAGCTGACGACGTACCATGTGGACGTCACCGCAGTGGGGAACAATGCCACGAACACGTTGACCCTTCGCGACGAGGCCCTGTGGACGACGGTCAATGACGGCGCGTGGACGCTGGGCACCAGCCGCTATGGCAATTCGTGCGTCGTCGTCAACCTGGAAAGCCGGCGGCCCGTGCGCATCCCGTACGGCGTCGTGGTGGGGGCCGTGCAGAATGCCGTCCTGAACCTCCACAAGGGGCAGTTTCTCAGCGGCGGCGGCAATGTCAACGGCGTGGGGTATGCGTGCGGCGACACTGCGGTGACGGGCATCGTGAACGTCGTGGACGGCGTCTTTATGCAGCGGAGCTGCGCACAGTACAAAAAGTGGCTCTACGGCATCACCGTGGGCGACTCGATGCGGACAGAATTGAAGACGAATCCCAACGCATATGGACGGGGCACGCTCAACATCCACGCGAACGGCATCGTCTCGAACCTCACCTCAAACGCGGGCTATGGGTACGGCCTCTATCTGCGCGTGGGATCCGGGCGCGGCGAGGGCGACATCAACCAGATGGGCGGCGCGTTCTACCACAGCGGCCGCTACCAGGCCGTCCTCGGCCTCTGGGGCGGCACGGGGCGCTGGACGCTCACGAGCAACGCGACGGCGCGGGTCTGCTCGGATGTCTATGTGGGCGGTTCGCTCACGAACCTCCTGTGCGGCTTCGTCGAGGGGAAGAACGTCGGGGCGTCGCCGGAGTTCATGTCGACCTTCGACGTGGACGACCATACGGCAAAGGGGACGCTTTCCGTCGTCTCCGGGACGTTCCTGTCGCCGTCGAATCTCTTCGTCTCCGTGGACGGCACGGGCACGCTCGTCCTGGGCGAAGATCCGGCGGCGCGCCTGGTCGCGCGCAACGTGGTCCTCTCGAACACGGTCGACGCGGCGCGCGGCGCGCGCTATCCTTCGACGCTGAAGTTCGTCTTCGGCGCGGAGGGGTGCGGGCGCCTGGTGTGCGGCGCCGAGGACGGCGCGGGCGTCGTCCAGCCCACGGGGCGGCTCGTCGTTTCCCCGGGGTCGAAGCTGGAGGTCGACCTCTCGGCCTTGAGGAATCGGAGCGACACGTGGTATCCGCTCGTCGCCTGCGCGGAGCTGGAAGGGTCGTTCGCGCCATCCGACGTGACCGTCACGCCTCCCGCAGACGGCTCCCTCTGCGGGTCGCTGTTCGTGGGGACGCACAAAGGCGTGAATGGCCTGTGGTGGGTGATTCAGCGCGGCGCGATGATCATCATCAGGTAGGCGCGCCGGGCCCGTTTGGCCGTCCCGCGCCGAGCCTGTGCCGCCGTGTCTGCAGCGGGAGCGCCGCGCGCGCGTAATGCGTCACTGAACAGCGAGGTGTAGAAACCCCGACGGTTGGTAAAGGGGCTCCGCTACCGCTGCGCCAGTCGCTTCGCGCCATCCAACCTCGCGCCAACAAACATTTTTTGGTTTCGCCCCTTGATTGCATGTAGCGCGAGAGACCCGGAGCTGCAGAACGCGCAGAACATCTTCAGGGAGCATGCCGACAGGATGTACCACTGGGCGAGGGGCCCTGACATCCCGGCGGAGAACAACCGCGCGGAACGCGGCGTGAGAGGGCTGGTCATAGCCCGCAAGACGAGCTTCGGAGGCCAGTCCGAGGGGGCGCTTCGGGTGCGAGAGGTCAACCAGTCGGCCATCGAGACGCTGGCTCTGCGGCACGCAGATTCTGCCGGGAAACTCGCCAGGGCGCTCGACATCTACGCGGCGACGGGGAAGAAGTCGGACGTGCGCGAATTCCTACTTCCCCAAAAGGCAGGTTGGACGGTTGAATTGTGCGGAGCCCCTTTGCCAACCGTCGGAGTTTCTACACCCCGCTGTTCAGTGACGCATTACATTGCAATTTGCATTCGCAATTTGCGTCGCCGCAGGCCGCCGGGGACGTCCACGGGGGCACGGGCCGCCGGGGACGTCGGCCCCTACCACGCCCCACCACCGCGCGCGCACCTGGTCGGGCGCGACGTCCCCGGCGCGCCGCGCGCACGGGAACGTCAAAGGGAACGCCAACGGGGACGCGGGCCGCCGGGGACGTCGGCCCCTACC
>ERZ1026780.1063-NODE-1063-length-19152-cov-47.364560_pt1 | contig 19152 bp, 10 predicted proteins | sample MGYA00380126_ERZ1026780 | MGnify/ENA primary metagenome ERZ1026780 (study PRJEB33269, sample SAMEA4719762) | human gut metagenome | biome: human-associated habitat; feature: organic feature; material: feces | place: Cameroon | collected 2013-10 ... | reverse complement strand
GAGACAAAAGCATGAAAGAGCTAACAGATAAAGTAAACATGGATAACTTAAGTTTGATTATTAAGACATTAAGATCTAAAGCTACCTCTTCAACTTTCTTTAATAAGTCAAACACTAAACTGTTACTAAAGCTTGCTGTTGCCTTTTATCAGTTTAAAGATAAAAGTTTAGAAGAACTTATTTTTACTGATGCTAAATATGATGAAAGCGGATGTCATGACTCTTTTTTGGACGATTTAATCAAATGTATTAACTCAGATGAGATTAAAAACAGCAATAATCAGTATGTAAAAAACTTTTTAGAGAGGATTGGTGCTAAAAAAACTGATTTAAATGAAACTTACTTAAAAGAGGCTGATGACAAAGATAACAATAAAAAACTAAATATTGACTGCTCTTATAACTTAACACTAAACACGGATGCTTTAAATAAGTTAGGTATCAGTATTTATGACTCATACCCATACACTGAACTTAAAGCCAATCTGTGCAGTTTCATCAATAAGTTAAACATAGAGCATCTAAAAGATTCAGTACAGGATACGCCTTCAGCTAATGGTAAAGCTGACAGTAATAACGCTTTAAGCCCTGCCAAAAGAAACAAATGTACAGTTTTAGATACTGATACTGTAATTTTTGATAATTTCTTTAATGCAGCAGATGAGCTCTTCTCAAATACTTTTTTCCATGAACAGAGACTTGTAAAAGTACTTTGTGATTATCTATCTGAGTCTTGCAGTCAAGATAATGATAAAGTGCTCTTTTTATCTAATGTACTGCCTTATGCTGAATACTCACTTTTAAATGATCATAACTGCAGCATTGACAGTTTTGTCAATGTTGACAGTAAGATGAGTATTGATGCTAAAGTTAACTTTGAAGCTTTAAAGAGATTTGATGAAAACTTAAAAAAAACTAGCTTTCATGCTCAAGGCTTAAAATCAGACTCTTTAAACCTAAATGAAAAGACTGTCTTCCTACGTGATTATGAAGCTAATTTAGTCCCTGAAGAATGCAAAAAACAGGTCGATGCTGCAGGTAATGCAGATATTGATGACACTTCATATTTACACACTCCATCGCTGGAACTTAACTTTGTAAGAGCACTGCTCTTACAAATTAACAGTCCATTAAAACCTTATGTTTCAAGACAGGAGTTAATCGACAATCCTCATAGTGCAGCTTTTGTCTGTCAGCCACTCTTTAAAGGTGACATACAGAATCTGTGCAAGTACTATTACTCTTTATATAACCTTTTAAAGAGAACAGTACAAAAGCGTTTTGTGCTCTTTATACCTCATGTAATTACTTACACTAATGCTAATGAAGGCATTCTTTTCAGAAAGACCTTATTAGAAGATAATTACTTAAGTGCCGTCTTAAGATTACCAAGATTCTTTTGTGCTGATAAAGATCTTTTAATTGATGTTTTAGTCTTTGATAAAGAGAATGTAAGCAATTCAGTTGCAAAAGGCTACAGTGAGGTCTTAAACACAGCCTCATCAGACAGCAAAAAAGCTTACAGTAAAATTACTGATTTAAAGATAACTGATAAGAAACTGCTTTTGTGCAACCTATCTACAGCAAACTGCCTTGATGAGAAACTCTCATCAAGAGCTCACAGTGTCTTAGCTTTAAAGACTGTAAATGAGGTATCTCATGCCCTATCCTGTTTAGGAGCAGACACTTTTCAAAAGAATTCAGAGCACTGTAAGTTTGTCTCAATTAGCTCAATAAAATCAAATGCTGATAAACTCTGTAAATTAGATCCTACAGCTTATGTATCTCCAACTGATGTCTTAGACAGTGTTGCCTACATAAAAAAAGGTACTGTAGAGTTAGATAAGATAGCTACTATCTATAAGGCTTTAACCTGTAAGGCACCAGCAGATACCGATTTTAAAGAGAAACTGTGTGAGTTAAATTTAAATGATGTCCCCGAAAGTGGCATCATTACCTCAGTACCTAAAGAGGTTGAGGTTGAACTTGGCTTAAAACAGGCTAAACGAAACCTTTTAATTGATGGTGATGTTGTGATCTCTGTAAAAGGTGCTGTAGGTAAAGTAGGTTTCTATAAAGAAGGACAAAAGAAAGTCATGGCAGGTCAGTGCTTTGCCATCATCAGATCAAAAGATCCTGATCTTTATTCTCAGGAACTTATCTTTGCCTTATTAAGAAATGACGATATGCAGGACTATATTAAAACTAAGATCACAGGAGATAAGTTAAAGGTTTTGCAGTTATCCGAGTTAAAGGCTATTCCCCTACCTGCGGCTACTGAGAGTATGAAAGCAAAAGCCTGCAGGATAACTCAGGAGCTCTATGACTCACAAATTAAATTGATAGAAATAAAAGAGAGCGTTAAAGCATTAGGACAAGTAAGACTTGATTAGTAAGTCGCTTTTGTAAAAGACTCTCATTAAATGGCTGTTACAATCTTACTTACATGAGTAGCAAAATCTTAAAATTGAAAATCATGGCGCTATGAGAGCTTTAACAGAACGACTGTAGCGCCTAAGAGAAAGAGAGAAACTACTTAAGCTTTTTACAGGTTATAAAACAGTTTTTACCTGCAAAGGCAATTCCGTAAGCATAGATACTTTGAACCATTTTGTTAGCTTTAAAAGGATCTGCGTAATGCTTTTCTTCGATTTGCTCGACAGCCTCTTGGCTAAGATCAATTAAATCTGAAACAACAGTTGTTGTTTTTATTTCAATTATTGCTGCCTTTTCTGAAAATGTATCTGTAAAGGCAATATCTGCATAACCATCGCCAGCTTCAAAATTTGAATGATATTCAGAGAAGAAATTTTCAGAGCAGTTAGTGAAAAGACCATTTAGATAACCATGATAGTAGTTCTCATGAGGTGCTTTTGTGGCATTATCTCTTAACAAGATAAAGCTCATTAAGATAGTGCGAAGCTTTAATTGAGCAAAAGTACTATCACCATTTAAAAGAGCGTTAGCTATTTCATCTGCAACAGTGTTAGGTACAATCTCTGTATTAAATCTGTTTTGAATGTTATGTTCAAAACATTCAAGTATTTCTAAATTCGGAATTCTTGCAAAAACTTCTTTATTGGTTTTACTGTCTTTAGACAACTCTTCCTTTTTAGTCTTATCCCAATCAAGAGTTAAATAGCCAGTGTGTAGTAATAAAGACCAGAAATCATCTGAGTTGTGCTCTGACAGTGTGTCATAGTTCATGGATTCATTTAGTTTGAAGCTAATTGGCTTACCATCAACTAAGTCCTGCATCTTTTGATTGTCATTATCAGTTAAATAACCAAGGTAACCTGATAAGGATTTATCAGAGGTAGTGCCTTCCCAATAGTTTTCTAACCTGTTTAACTTTAAGGTTCCCTTAAGATTCTTTTTGTAATAATCACTAATGAAACTTACTATATCCCATGGACAGAAAATCTCTTTGTCATAGAACTTGTATCCGTCATAATGCTCTTTTACTTTTTGAGCAAAATTGTCCATTTTATAGTCTTTTAAGAACTTATAGGTTTCTTCTTTGGTAAAACCTATGATTCCTGTATAGTCTTCGTTTTCAGAAAGGACTGTATTTACCTTAAGGTTATTAACACCTGTAAAAAGACTGTTCTTAGCTACCTTTAAACAACCGGTGATAATGATCTTGGTGAGTGTCTTTTGATCTTTTAAAATACCAAGAAAACTTTTCATCAAATCTACCATGTTGTAATGAAAGTCAGCCTTAAAGTCTTTCTCATCACGATACAGTTTTGTATTCTGTATGTCATGATATGAAGCATTAGCTAGAGGTACATCATACTCATCAATAAGGAGTACTGGGTACTTTCCATATTCTTTATAAAGAGCTGTAGCTATGATACTTAATGAACCTGTCAGATAATCTGAATTCTCAAATTCCCTTAAAAACTCTACCTTAAGAATTTTGCTTAATTTGTCTTTATCTTCTTTATCTAGTTTTGGGCTGTTTAAAAGATATCTATACTTTTCTGCAAGTTTGCTTATTTCCTTTGCAAAATTTTTATATGCTATTTCAAAGGTCTTACCTGTTACATCTTTTAAAGAAATATCAATAACAGGATACTGTCCCATGAACTTAGAACAGAACTCCTTGTCCTCAAGTATCCTGGTGCCTTGAAAGTATTTTTGCTGTAAAGAGGTATTAAAAGGCTTATCAGGATTTATCTTTAAGAAAGACTCAAACATGGTCATGAGCAAAGTCTTACCAAAACGTCTTGGTCTTGTAAACAACAGAACTTTTGTAGAACTTGTAAAAACAGTCTTTATAAACTCTGTCTTATCTACAAAGTAACAATTACCGTCTTTTAGCTCTTCATAACAGCCAGGATTATCTGGTAGTGGTAAAAATTCATTATTGTTCATTATTGTGTTCCTGTTTTACTTCATATTTATCAATTATACACAATAAAATTTTGAGTAATTGTAGTTACTGGCTTTTATTGTGAGTACTACAAAGTTTCAGATGATCTTTTAATAAGTTTGCACAAATCTTAAGATTGGTTTGCAATGATCTTGAACTTTTGTTGCAGTGATCTTAAAAGAGTTTGGAAACAATCTTGAATTTTAGTTGCACTGAGCTTTAATGATGTTTGCCGAGATCCTGATTGCGTTTTGCAAAGATCCTGAGTTTGCTTTGAAAATTAGCTTGAGGTGGATTTCAGCTATTACCACTAAGACAATTAAGGCACTGCATGTATCAGTTAATTACACACAGTGCCTGTAATGGATTTGATAAGATTCATTAAACTTAGCTTAAAAGCTGTGCTTTCAAACTTGGTAAGCTCTTATCTTCTAAAATCCCCTTTTATTAAGCATTGTCTTTTACAAAGTCTGTTAAAGCTTTATCTAAAAGCTTCATAGCTTCATCTACAACAGACTTTTTAATGTTTAAAGCAGGAGCCAGTCTTAATACATCGCCATGAGCGGTTAAGGTTAATAACTTATGCTTAAAGCATTCTTTTTGCAGAGCACCTGACTTACCAGAGTATTTCTTGTTTAAAACAAGACCCATAAGTAAGCCTTCACCTCTTACATCATCAAAGACATGATGCTTTTCATCAAGTTTCTTGATTGAGGCTTTAATGTACTCAGATGTTGCTTTTACATTCTCTAAGAACTTCTTGTCACTTACCTTATCTAGTACATAGCAGCCTACAGAGCAGGCTAAAGCATTACCACCGAAGGTTGAACCGTGGGTGCCAGGAACAAAATGTTTTGCAAAGTTGTCATAGGTTAAAACAGCACCAATTGGAAGACCTGAAGCTAAACCTTTAGCTGAGGTTAAGATGTCAGGTTTAACAGGTGTTTGCTCATAAGCATACAGAGTACCTGATCTTGCGACACCGGTTTGAACCTCATCAAAGATTAAAGCAGCATGGAACTTATCGCACAGTTCACGTACTTTTACTAAGAAAGCATCATCTGCTTTAATAATACCGCCCTCACCCTGGATAGGCTCTAAAATTACAGCACAGGTCTTGTCTGAAATGGTCTTTTCAAAGATTGCAATATCATTGTAAGGAATATGGGTAATAGCAGCAGGCTTTGGACCGAAACCATCTGAATAGCTCTCCTGACCACCTACGGTTACAGAGAAGAAGGTTCTGCCATGGAAGCTGTTTACAAATGAGATGATCTCATTCTTCTCTGCGCCATAGTCATCAAAAGCAACACGACGAGCTAATTTTAAAGCTGTCTCATTAGCTTCAGCACCTGAGTTTACAAAGAAGACCTTGTCATAACCTGTAAGTGAGGTTAACTTCTTAGCTAATGACAGTGTGTACTCGTTGCAGAAGATATTACTTACATGAATTAAGTTCTTGCAGGTCTTTTTAATTACCTTCTGAACTCCATCTGGAGTATGACCTAAACAGTTAACTGCAATACCTGAGGTTAAATCAACGTACTTGTTACCTTCATTATCAAAAACATATGAACCATGAGCCTTCTTAATAACCATGTTCATTGGGGTGTAACAAGGGAACATTACCTCGTCAAAAGTTTTTCTGGTGATTTTCATATTAGTTGTGATCCTTTACATTATAGATATATGCCACTTCATCGCACTTTTCACGTTTTGGACAGTTTTCGCAGTCTTTTAAAATCTTTTCAGGCAGAGCTTCAATAACAGTTTTCTGGAAGCCTACTTTTGAGAAGAATTCAGGACTTCTTGTGAGCACAAATACTCTTTGGATGAACATCTTAGAGGCTCTCTTTAAGAGGTAGTTTACAATGGCCCTGCCCTGTCCCTGTCGCTGAATTACAGGTGATACACCTAATGAGCGTATTTCAGCTAAACCTGAGTCATAAACATATAAACAGGCACAGCCTACAACCTTCTCATTCTTGACGCAGACAGCAAATGTCTGAATACCACGGATAATGTCATTCCTTTTGCGAGGAAGGTTCTGTCCCTGTTTTGCCCAGTACTCAATCATATCCATAAGAGAGTCAACATCAGCTAAGGTTGCCTGTCTTACGGTGAAGTTTGCTTTTTCCTGTTTTAAGAACACCTGATTTACAGTAACTAATGCTTCATTAACCTTAGTCAGATCCTCTTTTGACATTAACTTCTTGTCATAAAGATCAACAACCTTGTCATAAAGCTCTTCTAATGTGTTCTGTTTGATTTCATCTAATAATACAAATGATGATGAATTCTGATTTATAGGTGGCATATAGATGTGTCTCCACGATTTTATGTATATCGACTTTGCCTAAAAAATATATAAATGCCTGTTAATAGTTTTACTATGCTTTAAAGCCCGCAGTACATATTAAGATTTCTTATTTTTAAATCTGACAATGTTTGTTTATAAAAGTTTGTTTATAAAAGTTATTTTCTAAAACATTGTCTTTGATGTACTGCAAATGCTATTAGACATTGAATACTGTGCCAAGCCGAGACCGGGAGATTAGATTTTCTGCAAGATTTGGATCTTTGAATGAGGCAATGTATACAGGCTTTTTGATAAGCTTGGTTGCATCAATTGCACTCTTTACTTTAACTGTCATGCCACCTGAGATAGTGCCATCAGCAATTAAAGCATTAACTTTATTCTCATCAAGCTCATCAATGAGCTTGCCTTCTTTATCAAGAACACCTGGTACATCTGAAATGTAATACAGTGGAGAATTTAATACTCTTGCAATAGCTAAAGCTGCATCATCTGCATTTACATTGTACAGATCACCGTTATCATCGTGTGCTAAAGATGCGATGATTGGTGTATATCCGTTTTCAAGAAGTAAAGTAAGGTACTTCTTATCATTAGGTTCAACGGCGCCTACCATGCCTAAATCCTTTGATAACTGTCTTACAGTGATGGTCTTACCATCACTTGCTAACATACCTAAAGCATTCAGACCGTTTTTAATAGCTAATGCCTGTAAACCTTTGTTGCACATACCAGCTAATGCTGCGCTGATGTATGGCATCTGTTCACGAGGACTTACTCTTAAACCGTTCTTCTTTTTAACCTCAAGATTTAAAGCTTTAAACAAAGCATCAACCTCAACTCCACCTCCATGAACAACTACTAATTTCTGTCCACGGCAGGCAGTGAAAAGTTTAGACAGTTCTTCAACACCGCCTAATGCTTTGCCACTTAACTTTACAACTACTGCGTTATCTAACATATGAGGTACAAACTATTCCTGAAATAGCCTTAAACTGTGATTCCGCCTGAATATGCAGGACGTAGATTGATTATACATACGCTTTAATTTAATTTTCAAGAAAAGATTGGATTGAGTTGAAAATCACTGATTTGGTGCTAAGAAAGGATAGGTAGCTATAGCGTGTTATTGAGATTGGCTATTGATCTTTTTCTTGTGGACGCATTTTGAGATCGGTTATTGAACTTAGCTACGCTATGAGCTGAGTTTGTTCTTAACTAAATTTTGAACCGATGAAATTTAGAGGTCTGTCTAAAAAGATCTTATCTACACCTTTGTTCGGCTTTCTGAGAAAGTTTTAGTTGATCTTTACTAAAAGATTATTGTGGATAACAGATAATATCGCTTACCCAATTTTCTATATGGTAATTTTGCGGTTCTGGGTGATATTCGGCAGAAAATATTTTGTATACTTCTTTTAATGCGATGATCTGTTTCTTTTGATGTTTGAATATATTTATATCTTCGTTATCGAGCGTCTCATGTATAAAACGAATTTGTTCTTCCTCATCTATTTTTTGCAATTCTTCATGATACAAATCATTTTTCGAGCTAACGTAATTTATAAATGCTTCCATCTCTTGGCTGTTTTTAAACAAAAATACAGATCTTGATAATTCACGTATTCCAAATCGAGAATTTCTATAAAAATCAGATTCGCCATACATATTACATAGGACTTGAGATAATAAAAATTCAATTGTTCCCTTTATAAAGTAAAATAAATGAACGATTTCATGATAGTCATTATTGCTAATTTCGATAACCTTTCTTTTAGGAGCTACTATAAAATTCCTACAACCATCTAATCCCACGCATATATCAGCTCTTATTAAAGTTTGGTGGTAAAAAACTTCAATATTGCTCCAATAAGCTGTTGAGTCATAAAAATCAAACATATATAGCTCATGACCATCACGATCGTTCTTTTTTGTTTTTATCGTATACTCTGGGTACTGTTTATGAAAAAGAACATCATATTCGCTATCAGTGATAGGACTTTTTGCCCACTGGTCAATTTCTTCTAATAATGTAGGCAATTTTTGTAAAGGTGTCTTATTTATTCCAAACCTCTTTTTCCAAAGGTATTCAATTTTATCTAAATCAGCTGTTGAGTTTTTGGGAGTATTAGTATCGCCTATTCTTGTATAAATGCTGTTAGCTTTAATACAAAAAGACTTCATAGGTTTAATATTTGCGTCTTCTTTGTCATTCTGATTGTTTTTGTTGGTACATTTTGAAGTTTTTGGGTAGTCATTAGTCAAGAAAAAAGGAGTTTTGTTGCTGTTTTCTATGACAATAACGTCTATATCAACAGAATATATTTTTATTGTTTCCACTCTTACATAAGGTCTTATTCCCCCAGAAAAATCTTGCTCTCTTAAAAAACAACATAGATTTGCTGTGCATCTTCTATTTTGATCCTGTTGTACACCGAGAAGTTTGCAACTGCTATTTTCTACGCCTATGATGATATATGCATCTCTATCTTCAAGATTATTAGCCATGCAAAGAATATCGTGAAGCAAACTAACTTTGCCTTTATCATCATTAGCGTACCATTTTTGTTTAAAATCCCAATAAGGTCCCTCTACTTTTTTAGAGATAAGATCAAAAATGATTTCGTCTAAATCACTCATTTTAATAATCTCCTAAATAATGGGATTTCAAATAATTGAAAGGCTAATTATTCAAGTTAACGTATTACCAACGCTCTTTAACAAAACGTCAAAGATCCTTTTAAGCATTATTCCATTGTCTGAACATTTTCTTCTATGAATGATATTTCATCTTTCGTTAGACCATATTTCTTATACAATTGTAAATCTATTTCTTTTATCGGCTTGGACCAATCTATATCGGAATCAAAACCAAAATTCTGCAAAGGAATATTGCTCCATACACTCGGATTCTTATTTCCTTGGGTAACTTTCTTTGTTCCTAACAATAATCGTGCAAATTTTGTCTTCAAGAAACTTAACAAATTTGCGGCTTCACTAATTAACGAAAACTTTCCTAAAGATACAAATGTTTCAGTTGCCCCTTGCTTTGGAGTTCCAACAAAAGGTGAAGACAACTTTTCTCCAAAAGCTCCCGTGCCATTAGAACTAGCTAAAAAGACTTTGTAATAATTATAATTTTCTGGTGGTGTTAGATACTTCTCAGGGAAATAATAAGACTTTCTTTCGTTTTTTTGCCTACCTATGATACATGCACATTGACATTGATCTGGCTCTGTATCATAAAAAACCTCAGGGAAAACATCAAATACAGGAGAAGCCATATACCTTGAAGAACCTCCTGAAACTCTATTTTTAAAGTCTGGATGTTCTTCAAAAAAAGATGTTGAATATTTATAACTTGTATTAGAATAAACAATAGAAGCCAAACTATCAGAAAATTGTCCCTTTATTTTGTTTAGTATTTTTTTGACAGCTTCATTTGGGACATACTCTCCTATAGCTTCAAAGGTTCTCTTTTTGTCAACTATACTTATTGTGACTCCACCTTTAATTGATACTCCAGAAAATATATCTTCTGAATAAGGAAAATACCTAATCACAGAAAAGTGCTGATCATTAAGCATTTTCTCATTCCATGATTTAGGTGTTTTTCCTACATTAAATAAAAACCTAGCAGGGGTGATCAATGTTGTCCTAGGTGATAGTTGCATTGAAACATCATAAAAAAGATGATACAACGGAGGTTGCTCGCCTCTGTTTTCAATATTCTCTTGGTATGGTGGATTTCCTACAACAGCATCAAATTTCATTGTTTTCTCTGATTTTATTTTCCATGTACTTGCTTTTAAGACTCTTTGGACAAACTTTGAGCTCTCATTTTTTATATCAGATAATAAGTTATCAAAGTAATGGGAATTTATTTGGTAATCTTTATAACCAGCCAACGTTCTTTTAGTAATTGACTTAGCCATAGGAGTCTTGCATATTACAAAAACGTTATTCTTTAAGACGTCTTCCCATATTTGGTTTAACTTTTCTACAGAAACATCATCGCTAATCGAAGATTTCCTTGTTCTATAAAGACTGTAAGCTAAATAAAGTGGGTACAATCCAGTCTTAGAGTTAATTTCTAAGATTTTTGCGTCTTTGTTTGCTAAAGTTTCAGAAGTTATTTCTCCTTTGTCGATGAATCTAGGTTCATTTAGAAGTGGAAGATTGTATTTTTCATCATAAAAGTTATAGCCACCAAGAACCATTCCCATGTGCATATTCACAACACGCCATGGAGTTAATACTGTTTCTTTATCTGGATTTTTAAAACAGCTAAATAGCTTAGCTATTTCTTTTACTCTTTCAGTTGGTGTTAATGAATCTGCATTCTTAGCCTTCTCTCGAATTTGTCTTCCTGCAGCAATGAATACATCTTTGTCGTAGTATTTTATAAACTTTTTGAAGATTGATTTTGTCACACCTTTAGGCATGAACTCTTCCCATGATTTTTTATCTACAATTTTATCATCCAAAAAATCGGTGATTTTGAAATCACTATTAAAATCAATGTCAGCGCCAAAGATCATCAAAGGCATTCTTATGGATATTCCTCTTAGGATCGAAATTGCTTTTCTTCTATTTTCCATAAGTTCATTATATTTTTCTAAGGCTTCTTTTTCCTCTTCAGTTAATTCTCTTTTCTTTTTATGAGATAGTGACTCAAGTTTTTCTCTTTCCTCTTCAGAAAAGCCCTGTTTATTTACTGTAATATCTTTAGTTTTTTCTTGTGCAGCTGATGAGCCAATTATCTTCTTTAAGTTATTGAATTCTTTTGCATCTTCATCAGCTAGATTAATCAGCTCGTCATAACTGTAAATTGAATTATCTTCAAAACCATTTCTTACAGCACGCTCTGCATATGATTTCTTTAATTGTTGCATTATTGAGTCAGTCTTATAACCAACCATTTTTGTGCCATCAATTGAAATCACTGGACAATAATTTAAAAAATCGCCTAATACTTTGCTATCACTGTCCTTTCCTTTACCAGCTTTTGGAGATACTGAAACAGCATCTGCGACCATTTTTAAAGCTCTATCAGGAGCAAAATCAAAAACAAAACAATCCGTCTTTATTTTTCCAAAACTATTGCAAGGCGACTGAACTCTAAATATTGTTTGAAGATAGTTTGCCGCAGATGTGGAATATGAACCTGAGAGCATAAATACGGCAGTCCATTCAGGAACTGTAACGCCAGTAGTTAACCTGCCGCATGAAATTGTTATTGTATAGCCTTCTTCTTCTGAATCTCGGATAGCATTCTTAACTGTAGCAAGCTCACTTTCAGAAATATCACCATCTCCCTCACCTGCAACATTGATTATCTTAAACTGGCTATTACCAAATATAGGATGAGATTGCATCAACTCTTTTAAAGCTTTTGCTTCTTTTACACCAGGTACCATCCACAAAGAATGCCTAAACAAACTTCTGTACCTGTCACTTGAATATGGATAATTACTTTCAGGATCTTCTTTTGTTAAAAGATTCAAAAAGCTGATTATGTCATCTTTATGGACGAACTCGAGTTGAGAATCCTTTCTTACAACATTATTATCAGCGATTTTTCCAACTTCGCGTGTTTTAAAAAATTCTGTAAAATTGAAAGCCTTATCAGATAATTCGGAACGCAAACTAGGCTTATTTAAAATTTTTCCTAAGTCATAAGTATAAATATGCATTTTAGGCAAATCAGCATATGGATTAGGATCTCCGAAATGTAACTTATCCCACTCTTCCTTTGCTTGCTGTTCTTGTATATAGTCCCAAGTAAAAACAGCATCATCTTCATATTTATCTAAGATGTTAAAAGGTGTTCCTGAAAGAGATAGAAGCTTTGTACCTTCTTTTTCACCAGCAATTCCCTCAAGAAGAACTTTTAAAACATCTGTTCCAAGCGCAGTTTGTGTACCTTCGTGAGCTTCATCTACAACAACAAGATCCCATGTAAGATCAAATAACGAATCATTTTTCTTATACTTTCCGTTAACGAGGCTTGAACCTCTTAGATCTTGAATTGACGCAAAATATACAAACTTATCTCCAAGTTTAGAAAAATCACTGTTTGTTTTGTAGCCTCTTTCTTTGGAAGCAAACTTCATTCCATCCTCTTTTGTGAAAATCAGTTTAAAATCATCTTCCCAACTGTCAGACACAACAGGTCTATGAGTAATAATAATTGACCTGTTAAATTTCATTTCTTTAATTACTTGTAACGTACTTAAAGTTTTGCCAAAACGCATTTTTGCATTCCAAAGCATGCGACCAGCGTTCTTATTATTTTTGAAATATTTTATTGTTTTATCAATTGCCTGTTTTTGTTCAGGCCTAAAAACAATCTGTGTTAACTCTGCTTTAGAGACACAACCGTTGAGGGCTACTAAATTTTTTTTAACAGCAGATACGGCCTCTTTAGCAGTTTCTAAATCGATGTAATACCACTCAAGACCACTTGAATCAGTTTCAAATATTTTTCTTTCAATTCTGGAATTTTTTAAAATTCTGTGCACATCATGATCACTAAATGCTTTTAGTTCTTGCGTTTTGCCATCTTTTGAAGGAACATTTCTTACAGCTAGTTCTGTATGCAATAAGTCATATTTAACACCAGCTGTTGTTGTATATGAATTAATTCTGTCCCTTGCAGCTTTATTTAATTCACTACAGTTAGGATTTAACTGATCTATGGGCAAAACAGTATCAACTGTCGCTTCACCTATTTTTAAAACACCTTTATGAGCCTCATCAGGAATACCAAAAATGTAAATTAATTTGTATTTAAATGAATTTGTGTATGAATCAGCCATAGATTACCTGCTGTTTTTTAAAAGAGTTCTAAATTCAATAGACTCATTTGTACGCCAATCAAATACTCGGCAATAATAATTAATACCATTTTTAGCAGTGCTTTGATCAACTACTTTTTTCAAACTGTTGTGCACGTCAAAAAGATCTGTGTCACTATCATGATTTCGTACATTAAAATCAGGAAAAGGAACTTTTAGTGTAAGACCGTCCATTTGGAATAAATTCCAAGAAATGATATTAGCTACTTTTTTAAGTAAAACAATATCAGGATCATTTCCAAATCTATCTTCATAATAATCAATAAATGTAAATAGGACATTCTCCCTAGCTAGTAAGAGGTTATCACCTTGAAATTCATATCCATAGACGCTTTGAACAGCTCTAATAGCCCATTTAATCCATTCATCTGTTTGTTTTTTCTTTACATTCTCGTTTACAACTCTCAGCTTTCTATCTAATAAACCAATTCTTTTCTTTAATTCTATAGATTTACCAGATACAGTGTCATAACGACTAACAAGATAAGGAGCCTCACCACACGAGATTTCTAAACGTTGAGCATCTACATAACGTTGCCAACACTTATTTTTAGGAAATACAATTTTCTTTGTTACAACCCAATCCTTATCAGAAGGAGTATTAAAAACATTTTCATAACCGAACCACGAAGCATCTACTAGGTTATTTTGCATATTACAAACCCATGATGGTGTAAAAACTTCTGCTTTATTTTTGGTTCTGTCTGATTGTTTTGAAGCTGCCTTACAAATTCTTGGTTGAATTAAATTTGGAAAATCCTGAGATATTTGTTCAGGCATTATTTGATAGCTATGACTGAAATTATATCCATAATGTGAATAATCATCAGTTGCCCAAATAATGTTTGTTTTGGTTGTCTTATCTTGCAACAAAATTGCTAGTAGATGACGATCAATCTTATTCAACTCATCTTCCAAAATATCTACATTAGCTATTGATGAATACATACAAAGATCCGATCTAATAATTGATAGCAAAGAAACAAAAATTCAACTGAAGATCAATGTCTATAGTTGATATATTTAAATTCGAATTTGACCACTGGCTACCCCAACTCTCTTATTTTTAAGAAATATCACTAAATTATCAAGAGCAACTATAAAGTTATCTTCTCTTAACAAAGATCAATTGCTTAATTTCACGTCACGAACTATTTTATTTTTGTCTCCTAAGGCAGAATTGCTTATCTGTAAGCAATTCTGCTTAAAAATTATGAGTCAGTTTGCTTTTAAAACTATTCTCTGCCTTTTCCATAAGTTTGCAAAAAGTTGAGTAATCACACTTACACTCGATACAAGGAACTTCTAATCCTTGCTTTATAACTTCTATATCATCTCTTTTTTCTACATTATTCTCATAAGTTAAACCTTTGTTCAAAGCTAATTTCACAGAACTCTGTAGAGAGCAGGTATCCTTTTGAAAAGGGTAAATATAGAATGCTTTTTTTGAATCAAACCTTAGCATATATGCCAAAATTTGAAGATAATCTTTATTTTTGATATTACATTCTGGCTTGTACTTAGCATCTGCTATGATTCTATTATTTGGATTTTTGCCGATAAAATCTGGATAGATTAGACCTGCAACTCTATCTTTTTCAGTATCATTTAATGAAATCGATGTAAATAACTGTTGTGCGCCAGAGTTTGAGCCATCAGAATTACCTTTATTCCTAGGATGGTAAAAATCATCACCAATTAGTGTATTTACATACTCTTCCCACAACCAAGCACCATCAAATAAGATTCCATATAAAGAGCAACAACCAACTGAAATTTGTTGGTTTTGGTCTTTTAAAATTTCCAAACATAATTTTTGAAGGTCTTGGTACTCTTTGTAATATGCATGTTTTACAGGATTTCGTACATTTTTTGTTAATATCTTTTGCCTATCATAAAAAGAGTATTTTTCCGTAACTGAAACAACTTTATTAACCTCGTCTCTTACCTTACAAAGTATCTGTTTTCCATAACTTTTGCTATGAATGTACTCAACAGTGTGGCGAATTAGTTCAGTCACATAGTTGTCATATGAATACTCTTTTTTTGAATAGGCAATTTTACCTAGAAAAGGGGTATTCAATTTTATATGCCTTGATATATCAATTGAACCTTTAACATTAGAATCATTATAAAGATTTCTTACATATGTCTTAAAAAGCCCCTTTCTCATTGCCTTTTTAAGATAATATGGAAATAGAAAAACAAGGTACATGAAGATATTTTCCTTGAAATTAGATTGAATACTAAAATCAATAAAATTCGGAAAATCAAATACCTTTTGAATCAAATATTGTAAAAAAAAATCCTTTGAGTCTTGTTCTGAACTAAATCTTGATTTTATTGTTAACTTTTCACCATTAAAACCAAGAAATCCCATTACATTTGAAGTTACGCAATCATTGCCTATTCTCTTAATGACTACTTGTTCTTTACTTAAATCATCAGAATCTTTTACATGTTCAGGGAAAACAAAAACACCTTCATTCTCAAGATATTCAAGAGAGTAATTTGCAATCCTATCTAAAAGTCCTTTACAGTCGCTAAAGTCACCTTTAGGCTTCTTTGAATTATCAGTTATATACATCAGTCAACAATCCTGAAATTAACTCTTTTGCTAAGAAGCTCCAAATTGAGAAGATTGTTGATTTTTTTCTTGAGTCTTATTAAATTTATAGTAGCTTTCTTTTAATGTTGATAGTTTTTCTTGCTCATTAGGCATACCCTGAACATAATCTTCCAACAAAGGTTCAAGATAGTCTTTCCACAGGGCGTCTTCATTAATATCTTTTAGTTTCAAGAAATATGCTGCTCCGATGTGGTAATGATCATTCAATCCTTCAACTTTTGAAATTTCAGTATTTAGATCACTCATCCTTGCTCTTGCTTCATTCTTTTTATCAGGCTCTAATTCATCTAGCATTCCTATGTTGTCATTTGCTTTAATGTTAATAAATCTAAACCTTCTTCTCATTGCAAAATCAAAACTATCTACAGATCTGTCAATATCATTCATCGTTCCAATAATATAGACATTGTCTGGTATATAAAATCTGTAATCTTGATCACCATGCATATTATGGTACTGCGTCATTACACCTTCTTCGGCAAGACCTCTATACCCTGGATCGATTGAAAAGAAGAGCTCTCCAAAGATTTTAGAAATTTCACCTCGATTTATTTCATCAATGATGAAAACGTATGATGTATTTTTTTGTTTGTTTTTTTGCTGTTCTCCAATTTTTTTACGAATCTTCTGAACTACAGGAAATATATAACTATATTCATGTTCATATTCTTTATTTTCAAATAATGGTTTTAAATCACTGGGTTTATTTATTTTTTGGTTGGACTGTAATGCAGTTATTACTTTATCAACATTAAAGTTTGGTATTTTTCTTTGAGAGTTATCATTATTAGGCTCAAGCTCAACATTTATTGTTTTTTTATCTTTATCATAATTGATCTTAAATTTGATTCTTCGTACAGTTTCAAAATTATTGTACTCACAGCTTGGATCATCGGCTATTTTGTTAAAGAAAGTCTCTATTAGCTTGCTTGTATTATCTTCTTCTAGCTTGCTTGTATTATCTTCTTCAAAGTCTTTTCTTGCTCTATCAACGAATTGTTTAAAAATACCATCAACCAACTTAAAAGACATTGATTCTCCATCTTTACTTAAAATTGGTCTCAAACCTTCAACAAAATCTGAATAATCATAGTTAGGGTGGAACTGAACAAAACCAATTCTTTGTTTTTGTTCATTATCTAGAGAAGAATAATCTTTTTTAGTTCCATCACTTACTATATATGCTGCAATTTGTTTTGCTAAAAAGGTTTTTCCTGTACCAGGTGCTCCATGAAAAATTATGTTTTTAGAGTTTTTTAAATCTTGAGAGTATTTAGTAACAATATCGTTCATCATTTTCACAACCATAAAGCGTAAGAAAAAATGCAAAGTGGCAAAAATGCTTTTCTTAAATACACATAATATATTAGTTATCGACTTTTATATGTAGATGTAGCGTAATTCTTGCATATCCTTTTATGTTACATGTTTTTCTTTTAGATTCTTTAGATAAAACATAGATCTTGAACTACATCATGAAATTTCTTGGCATTGACCTAATAATTACCAATTGTCTTAATGCACCACTCAAATTTAGGCAATTCTCCTCACCTTTCCTTGTGCTTTTTGTACAATAACTTATAGCTATACTGAAATAAACTACTACCAACAGTTTTACTATGATTTGTAATCACACCAATTTAGAAGGTAGCTTATGAAACTTCTAAAATGCCTTTCAAGAATGCATGTTTTATCATTGTCATTCTTATCAATGCTCTTTCTAGCTATTACCTTCTTATTTACAGGTTGCGCTAGTGTACTAGGTGTTGCTTGTGAGAATATTGGTGACATTACCAAGATTAACACATACGTTGAAAATAGTGAACCAAAGCTCAATGATGTTCTATCAAAGCTTAACAAGCCTGATTTTGAGATAAGAGATTACAACTTTAAAGTTACAAGACAAATCTATTCAGCAACACTAAGTGATTCTGATAAAAAGCTAGTTATCGTTCAATACAGTGTTGATTCTACAGAAACAGATCATCCTTATAGAACCTTAAAGGATGCTGTGTTCTTACTAGATTCAGATACCATTGATAAGAACAGCATTGTAAAAGAGGTTAAATACTTTGGTGTTGCTTACTTAAATACCATGGATCAGTTCAGATACTACGTCATGTCTGATAACGAACTTAAGATCTGGACTAACCTAGGTTACAGATACTTAACTGGTAATAATAAAACAGGTTTTTTTAAGCCTATATCTGAGGTAACTGAATTCTCAGTTATAAAAGATCAAATTGAATCGCTCTATGGAGAGATTGGATTTTTAGAACCTGAAGATGGTCTTAATATGCTAGGTACTAATGGATATGCTCATAGTGACGCTTACCCTGAGGTTCAGGTAGTTACAGGCAGTGCTGTGTTATTTACATTGTCTTTAATAAATACAGCAGCTCAATACCGCTCTATTAAGTAAAGCTCAGCTTCTACTTTTTTGGACTCTCTATAGGATTTTGTTATTTGAATTGATTCAAATGTCTCTAAATTGATAAATATCTTATTGATGCAAAGGTTATTTACCTACTTCATCATTCATTGCCTAATGTATCAAAGCAGTGGCAACAATAGACTTTTAAGACAAATTTGGACCACTGCCTTTTGTATTTTGATGCAGTTTTTCTTTTACAAGTACTCAATCTGTGATCTTAATCTGTAATCTAAAAAACGCTTATATTTACTAAAGTTTGCCCTCTTTATTTTGATGTAAAATTCTTCTGACTGATTTAAAAGAGACTGGCTTATAGAGTTTAGTGATGTAATAGTTAGAGTGGTAAGACCTTAGATCATCTTACTGTTAGGCTGTTAACCTTTTTGACTTTTAACCTATTTGACTATTTACCTATACAGAATGCCTTTAAACATTCTTATTTTCTAGTCAAGATTAGCTTACTCTGATAAGATCGCGGTTTTGTGCTTTTAAAGCAGTTATAAGATGCTGTATGAATACAGCTACTCTACAACC
>ERZ1026780.1060-NODE-1060-length-19178-cov-15.099357_pt1 | contig 19178 bp, 12 predicted proteins | sample MGYA00380126_ERZ1026780 | MGnify/ENA primary metagenome ERZ1026780 (study PRJEB33269, sample SAMEA4719762) | human gut metagenome | biome: human-associated habitat; feature: organic feature; material: feces | place: Cameroon | collected 2013-10 ... | reverse complement strand
TGCATGTCACCCGTCACGTGCGTATAGGTGTCAAGCGTGAAGCTCGCGTTTGTGTGTCCGAGGATGCCCGAAAGCGTTTTCGGATCGACTCCGCCTTTTGTCGCATGGGTGGCAAAGGTGTGGCGGAGGTCATGAAAGCGGATTCGCGGCAGCTCCGCATTTTTGAGAATCGTGTGCAGTTTTTGGTATGCCGATGCCGGATTCATCGGCAGGTTGGGGTTGCACGGGTTGTAGAACACCCACTCATTCAGCGCGTTTTCCTTGCGCTTGGCAAGAAGTGCGGCAAGCGTCGGCGGCAGGACAATTGTCCGTTTGCCTGCGCCCGTTTTGGTTTCGCCGATCTGTATTTTGCTGTTTGTGACGGCGGAGAGCGACCGTTCCACCCGCAGTCGACGGTTTTCAAAGTCGATGTCGCTCCATTTCAGCCCGCAGATTTCCCCGCGGCGCAGTCCCGTCATACATTCCGTGTAGAAAAAATCCCGCCAATCGGGATAGGCTTCGATCATGCCGAGAAATTTCTCAAGCTGACCGTCGTCCAGCACCTGCTTGTCGGGATAATTTGGCTTCGGCACCGTTGTGCCGTTTGTGGGATTGCGCACGATGAGCCGTTCCTTCACCGCCGCGTCGAGCGCTTCATGGAGCATCATGTGGATGCCGCGAACCATGCTGTCGGCAAGCGTTTTGCCTTTGATGGGGTCTTCGCGAACGCGACCCTCCTTTTTGAGCTTGTTATACAGCTTTTGAATATCCGCCGTTGTCAGCGATGTCAGCGGCTTTTTGCCAAGGTGGGGCTTGATATAGTGGTTCACAATCATGCGGTAGCTTTGCATGGTGCTTTCCCGCAGAGTGAAGATCATATATTCGTCCAGCCACTTGTCGAGCCATTCGCCGAGCGTCATGCGGCTGTCCTCGCAGAGGTCGACATCGCGGTAAGTTTCAATCGCGCGGTGCAATTTGTCGAGCGTTTCTTTCTGCGTTTTGCCGAACACCGATTTGTGCATCGGCGTTCCGTCGTTTTTGTGACCGATCACAATGCGCGCTTCCCAGCGTCCGTCCGAACGCTTGCGCACCATGCCGTCACCTTGCGGTCTTCGTTTTGCCATTGTTTTTCGTCCTTCCGTAAGTTTTTTTGCCCACTGCAAGGATACCACAGGTTCGAGTGAATATCCAGCGGTCGGGCGAAGAGTTATCAATTTGTTATCAACTGTTTTTTGGCGATAAGAAAAGAACGGCGGAGAAATACTCCCCACCGTTCTCGGTTTTCCTGATTCAGTTACTTGCCCTTGCAACCACAACACCCGATTTCACAGGGAAATCGGGATCGTTTTTTGTCATGGCAAGAAGGCGGCAAGCGGCTCCTACCGGATGATTTCTGCCGGCTTCCCATGCCTCCACGGTTTTTACGGAAACACCCATATACTGCGCAAACAGCACCTGCGTCATCCCGGTATCGATACGGATTTGCTTGATTTCGTCCGGTGAAAACTGATCAACCGGATGAATGGTCATCACGGTTACCCGTGCCTTGCCTTTTCCTTTTTCAAAGTCAATCGCCTGATTCAGACCGGTTTTGATATCGTCGAAAATGCTCATGGGTTCGCCTTTCTTCATAGATTTGCTATCGGCAGTTCTATTCTATTATACCCTATTTAATAGGGTTTGTCCATAGCTGCATGCAAATCTTTTTTTGAAAAAAGGATTCACATCTGCATCACCACGCCGTCCCGCTTTGCCTGTTCCTCGCGGCGTTGTCTGCGGCTGATGACGGGCTCCCCTGACGGTGCTTGAATTTCTTCCGCGCGCTCGTCGATGATATTTGCGGCGTAATAAAAAAGATCGCACAGCCCCGTGAAGATCTGTGCGTTCAGCCCGCTTTGAATATTTCGGATTGCCTCCTGTGCGGGCGCGTAGTTTTCCTCGGCAGCGGAGGTCAGAAGCTCCATGCCGTGCTCCCAATCATCGCGCGTATAGCAGTAAAACAATCCGACCTGCGTGCGCGCCCAGAGGTCAAGCCCGGCGGCTTTTTCAAGATGAGAAAGCCCCTGTTCGGTCTGCCCGTTCTCATAATACAGCTTGCCGATCTCATACTCCGCCGCGGTGCAGCCGTGTTCCGCCGCACGCATGAGGTACGACAGCTTCACATTCGGCATCCGTTTGTCGGTCTGCATGGCGAGTTCATATTCTGCGTAGGCGTGATTTTTGTCCGCAGCCATGCGCAGATATTTCATTTTGTCGCTCGGCTTGTCGGTGAACTTTCCGTCGCGATAGCCCTTGTAAATCAGATACATCGCCGCGGCACTCCCTTTGTCGGCGGCAACTTTCCACAAATATTCCGCCTCGTCCGCGTCATCTGCCTTTTCGTAATAATGCCGACCGAGCGCGATCAAGGCATCGACGTCACCGAAGTCGGCGCGGATTTCAAGGAGCTTCAGGTCTTCCTCCGGCATTTTTCCTTCGGGCATTTCGCGTAAGGGTTGATTCGGTAGCGTCAGAATTTCCGCCGCCGCACGCACCACTTCATTGCGGACAGACTTGAATTCCTTGTTATCCTCAAGCGGAATTTTCTCCGGCATGACATCGGTATAGGTGCGGTACACCTCGCACTGACAGCGATACCACAGGTCATATAACTCCGCGATTTTTCCGTCCGCCGAGAGCAGTTTCACGATTTCATTCGTGAGCTGCTTTGCGGATTTATCCAGATAGCCATAGACTTTTTTGCCCTTGTGCGAAGAAATTTTTCCGCAGAGGAGCGCGAATTTCTGATAGAGCTCGGGAGGAATTTCATTCCCGCCTGCACGAATCTGTGCGGTCAGCTCCCGCATTTTTGCACGAATTGTCTCTTTCAGATCGTCCCGCGCCTGCGTTTGCCCGCGATAAACCGAGAGCAGTTCCTGACGGAAAATGTCCGATGCCATCACCTTTTTGATGTCGTGAAGCCCCGTCTGCGAGAGATACGGCTCGCGCGGATCCTGCGACCACACCATCATATGCGCGTGCGGGTTGGTTTCCTTGTTGTGGTACGCGGCGTACCAACGAAGATTTTCAGGCGAGATGTGCATCGCTTTTGCAATATCGTTGCGGCGGGAACGGAGCAGATGCATCCACTGCGCGGCGGAATTATAGCCGAGCCGTTCTGCATCCTCGCGCTTCAAGGAGAAGATCAATGCCCACACATTGCCCGAATGGTTGTCGATCTCCTGGCTGACTTTCGCAAGGTCAACGCTCACACCTTCGTCCGAGAACAGCCCGCAGGAGCCTTTCCGCTGACCGATATAGTTCACCATGCCGCCGCGCAAAAGCTCCACGCCTTCGCGCGTTGCGATATATTCCGCGTAACCGCCGCGACCTCTCCCGTCCTCGGTTTTGTGGCCTTGCTTGTAATACGGCGCTTTCAAAATCAGTTTTGCTATAAAAATCACCTTCCTTTGTTCAGTATTTCATCCGTGCGGATGGTTCCGTTTGTTTCTTTGACCTCGCGCACCGAGCCGATACGCATATTATCAATCTCCGCGGGACTGAACTCAAAGCAGTCTGCGACCGCGTGCGCGAGCAGATTCTGATCGACTGCCAGCTTGAAAAGCAGTCGGGCAAGCCGTTCTTCACTGTCTCGCACTTTGGCGGAAATGACCGATTCGAGCGCAGGCGTGAGAAACTTCACCGAGTTGTTCCGCCGCAGATATTCCAGATAAAAATCAATGGCATCGCGGATAAAATCGTTCCGTGATGCCATTTTGAGTGTTTCGGAGAACCTGTCGCAGTCCTCCCATTGATCGACGCGAAGCCTGACGCCTTTCGACGGCATCGCGTCATTTTGCTTTTCTTTTGTCATATTTTCAACCTTTCTGTTTTCGTTGTCCTACGGTCTGAGACACGGAAAAAGCCCGATTTTCCAAGGGATTTTCATGTTTGAGACCCGCAGGCAGTCTTTTTCGGCATACGCGAGACACAGTCGGCATTTTGGCAAGCCCATAAAAATCCCCGTATTTCGCCGTCAAATCCCCGCTCGGCGTTGCCGTGCGGTGTGAATTGCCGCGTCCGAGACACGGCTTTATCCTGCTATCAAATAATCGACCGTCAGACCCTGTCATAGCGTGTCTGTTCGTCAAGCCATTCAAGTAGTCTGTCCCGCGGAATAATGATGCGTCCCGTCACGATTTTCAGTTTCGGGAAGTTCTGCTCCCGCACCAGCTCGTAGGCACTGGCACGGGAAATGCCGAGCAGGTCTGCCACATCCATCACGGTCAGGTACATCGGCAGTTCCTCCCGCGTTTTGTAAATCGAGTGCTTCATCTTATGCGCCTCCTTTCTTTTTTTCGTATTTTTCAAGCGCGGCTTTGAAGTTCATCCGCGCCGTTGCCTCCCGTATCTGTTTCTCAAAATATGCCTGCTCCACCGGTGCAAGCGGGCAGAGCGTATAAAGCAGACTCCCGTTGTGCGTGCGCCCGTCCCGCGTTTTCACGGTCGTGCGCTCGGTGGTAATCAGCCCCTTGCGCACCAGCCCCTCCACATGCTTTGCCACCGTGTTGTTGCTCATGTTCACCGCCTCGCCGATGGTGGCATAGCTCGGATGACACTGAAAAGTTTTTCTGTCCTCGCAGTACATAAGGTAGGTGTACACGAGAATTTCACCCGCGGTCAGCCCCAGGCGAAAGATGCTTTTCGGCATCGGAAAATATTCGCCGGGAATGTCGCGGGCATTGTGACTGTAAAATGTTCCGTACTGTTTTCTCAATCATTGATTCCTCCTTTTCAGTAAAGTTCTTTGAAGTCTTGAAACTTTCTTTCAAGAAAGTTTCAAGTGGGGTTCGGGGCAAGCCCCGAAAAAAATAAGAGTGCCGATTGCTCGACACTCTTGTGTACTGTTTTGTTATTTGATCAGCAGATGCGCATGCGGAAAACCGTAAATCCATTCCGTGCGGTAACCTTCGGGAACGAGTTCGGGCTCCACCCGGATCAGGTCGTAAGGAGCATAGTCCTCAACCGTTTTGAGCTTTGACAGGAGCCTTCGGCTGTCCTCGTAGAGCAGGCTTGCGAAAAGCAGATGCCGCGCCGACTTGATATCGTATTTCGATTTGTCGGGATGGTCGATCTCGTCAATGAGCATGCAGAGAATATGATCGTTTGCAACATTCCGCGAGACCGTTTTGAGGCAGGCTTGGTAGACCTCGTTTGCCTCCTCACAGAGGATCATCTTCTCGTCATCCGAGGCATTTTTCATAGCCGTCTGCATCGCCGTGATCTTTGTGTGCGCGTCCTTGACCGCTTTTATGATATTTTGCTTTTTGTGCGTATCGTTCTGACCTGCGTCTGTGGGATCAAGATCGAACAGCTCGGACACGGGAAGTGTCCTTGTGTAGGCTGCTCTGCCGGCAAAGGCATCCACCGCATCATGAACGAAAGCCATAGGCGCTTCAAGGTGAGCGTTGTTCTCGCCTGCATCGGGGCTTTCATCGCCCACGATATATTTGTAGAAGGCAGGCAGATTGCCGCCGTGATTTTTCTTGTAATCCTTGCGGTAATGGCGCAGGCGGGAGAGCACCTTGCCCGAATCGACGGAGTACAAGCGCTTCGCCTTGTCGATCTCCATTCCCGACAGCACCGCGAGAATGCAGATGTCGTGATAAATATCCATCGGATGATGCTCGCCCTGCTTCTCGCTAAAGAGCCCGTCCCACAGCAGGCAGTTGAGAAACTGCGAGAGATTGACGATCTCCCCGATCTTATTTTTCGCGATGGTCTGATCGAGCGCCGCAAGGCTTTTCGGTGTGTTCTCGTAGTCGGTCTTGCCGACAGGCTCTGCCTTGCAGACGGGGACTTTAAGAATATCGTAGCAGCCGGTCACGCCTGCGATAATCAACTCGTCATCCGTGACGAGCATGGAGTCGGAATCGTAGTCGCATCCGTTAAGCCTTTGCTGAATATTGCTTTCAATCGCGTTTACGCAAATAATATTGGGAGTGAGATTAAAATAGCGCAGAAGGTCATAGCAGTGTGCGTTCTGCGCGAGGTAGAGGTTGCCCATGGTGATGTGAGGACTGCGGGCGCAGAGCACCATTTCACCGTGAGCAAAGCCCGTGGTGCAGACCTGTCCGTCATCCAATGAGAAGGAGAAGGTCGGCTCGTAGCTCTCATCGGTGAGCGCCCAGAGAAATTCGTAGGCGTTACCGAACAGCACCTGATAGTTACCGCTGACCGCGATCCGTCCTTTTCTCAGCCGTTCCTTAAAATACCTGACGGTGTCGCTGCGGAAGGATTTGTAAAACTCGGTCTGCTCAAACAGCGGCGTGCGACAACTCATATCGAGGACGGTATCCCGGCGGTATTTGGCAAGGTCGGGCACTTCATTTTCCGCAATGGTGGCGTGGTCTGTGGTCATATTGATCTGATAGCGCAGAAAGGGAGAACGGTTCAGCATATCCTGCAGATACTCAAAGGACGGCTCAAGGAGCTTGCCGACGCCCTCACGGGTGAGCCCGATGGTATTGAGAAGCTGATAGTTGGTGTACGCCATCATGCCGTCCATCAGCGGAGCGTCGTGGTCAGCCTTGACAACACCGAAGACAGAGTTGTTATTGCCTTCGTAGAGCGCGTCGAGAAAGCGCTTGCACTTCTGCTCGAAGGGCATATCCTTTGGTATGAATTTGAAGTACTTCACGCTGCTCTCGGTGATGACCAACTTGATGTCCTTGATATCACGCGCCGTGGTGTAGCCCGCAAGCCGGCTTACCTGCGTAATATCGTTATCAAAGAACCAATCCTGCAGGTTTGTGTTGAAAGCACAGGTCTTGAAGAAACGGTTGCGCAGAAGCATCATACCGCGTGTGCCGTATCCGTTCGCATTGAATATCTCGGCATCCAGCAGAGCCTCGCCGTCCCAGATGACGTTTTCGATCTCGGTTTCTTCCTCCTCTGCCCGAAGGTCGTGCGCATCGGTTTCCTTGACGCATATCACATTTTCGGTAAAGCGGCTGACTCTGTCGCGAATGATGAGGATGGATTTCTTGGGAAGCCTGATCGTGCGCTCGATGCTACTGAGCGTGAGTGCGATATACGCCTGCCAGGAAGCCTGATCGGAGGCGGTGTCGGCAGAAAGGTCGCAGGAACTCCACGCCATCATGTCCGCATACAGCGGTTCGGCAATAAAGAGGCACCGCCCGTCGCGGCTTGCTCCCGCGCTTCGCTTGTAGCGGACATAGTGGATACCATCAATGTCGAAGCCGTGGGTGTAGAGATGCTCACGGATTTCCCGGCAACTGATATCCGTGGGGATGGGCTTGTCACTTCGCTTATACGAGCGCGTGTCGGCATCATATTTGAAATACTTGCCGAGAATTCCTTCCGCAATCGGTTTCTCCACGGGTGTATATCCGCTGTTCTCCCGGAAGGATACGTCTATGGCGATCAGCGTCGGCTTGCCGCCTACGGTGCTGATGCAGACGTGATCCTGCATATCCTCATCGGTGACGCTGTAACCGTTCAGAACGTAGCGGTTGCCGTAGGATTCATACAACTTGATTGCGCGGTTGAAGGAAAGGCTCACAACGGCGCGGCAGAATCGCTTCTTGCCGTCGAGATAAGGGTAAGCAAGCTCCCTTTTGTGCCGGTCGTACACCTCTGCGAGCTTCAAGGTGTCAAGGCTCTCATCGAGAACGCCCCTGAACGCCTTGGGATCGGGCTTGCCGTCTTTGGTGGCGGTAAATCCGTCATTTTTGAACACCACACTGCCTTCGAGAGACATAATGCGCATGCTTTCATATTTTTTCGTCGCCATTGTAACACCTCCTTCTGTTCTGATGTTTTGACTTTACCATGTTTTGCGACTTGCTCAAGATACTCTTGCGAATTGAATTTCGGACAAAGGGGGACACTGGCTATCAAGGTCTCAGAATGAGGCCTTGCTTTGAAAACAGCATTATCCCGGGCGTTCACGCCTTCATTCTGAGGGCGTGAACGCCGAAATCAAGGCGACAAAACGTTGCTTTGATGAAAGAACCGATTTTTCCGCTTAGATAGCATCTCTACCATTTATCCGAAATCACGGTTTTGCACGAAATGACACAAAAGGCGCTGTTTTCAAGGCTTTTCCGGCTTTTTCGAAGGCTATTCACAAAATGCCGAAAGAGAAAACTGTAAATCTGAGGCTCAAAAATGCAAATTTGTGTTTAACCTTTGCTTTTCGCGATTAAATCCGCGTCCATGGCTAACGCCTTTTCTTTGACTACAGCGAGGGAGATATTGGGGGATGAAAATATCCCCGAAATACCTTTTTAATCGGATAGTCAATCTAATATTCTATCCATAAACTCACGCAAACCTATGTATGGAATTTTCATCGCTGCACACACATTTGGTATCTTGTAGTTATTACCGTTTTTCGTATCTCCAAGTTTTTCGTCTGTAACAACACAACCATTGAATAGAACTGCCGTGGCGATGAGAAATGGGTCTCCATTTGAATTACCACTACTCTTAATCTGTATTAATGTTGGATATTCCTTTAAAATATCTGTCGTTTTTTCTTGAATCTCTTTTGTAAGCGGATAGAAGGCATCCTTGTGTGACTTAGCCCAATTTGACAGATCCTCATCCTTTAATTCATCAATGATTTCTTCACTGGATAATATCTCACCGTTTTTAATCATCGTATCAAATTTTCCCCAAATCGGAGCAAATGCAGCTTTTGACATGTTATACTGATGGGCGGCATTAATTAAGGCACACGCATCAATAACATATGTAGTTTTCGTTTTCATTTAAACATCACCGCCTGTTCTATACCCCCAATATGTTTGGTTTTAATGTTCAATACCTTACACATCTCCCCCATACTGATATTGCCTGACGCATATGCGCGGTATATCGTCTGCGGAAATAAGTATCCATGCTGATTCAAATAAACATAGTGATATTTAACCCGAAAATCATTTTTCTTACGGGATAAGTCTATTTGATCACGGTTTTTATCAAATTCTTCGCTAAGTACCGAATATACCGATGTATACTCTGTAAATGACATTTGTTTTAACTCATACAACCTACGAAGAACCGCAACCGGACTAACACCAAATCTTCCACCAACTTTCTCGAGAGATGTTAAATCCCAATCACCGCCATTCCCGAGGCATGTATTTGCAATCTGCAAAAATTCCATTTCAGGCATCAACGATTCAGCTGCAATTCTATCGCAAAGTTTCTCTTCATTATCATTCCGCTCATCAAAATCAATCATACATAATGATGAAGAACGGCGAAAAATGTGCGCCAATTCATGAAAAAGCGAAAAAACTTTGGCTCGATCATAATCCTGATTATTTACTGCAATGATTGGAAAGCGGTCGTAATAAATCGAAATACCTTTCATCTCGGACAAACTTACGCCTGAGATTTGGGAAACAATAATATTTTTTCTTTCGAGGATAGTTCGATAGTACGAAAATGGATTCTGCCCAAAAGCCGTTTTGCTTTTTAATGGCGTTTCCAATCCAAGGTACCGACGTATCGCTTTTGAAATCGCAACAACATCATTTTTATATTCATCAATTGCAGGAATCACAAACGAATTCCAATCTAAACCTTCTGAATACTCAATCATACTATCACGATCGGATAGCATTCTTTGAATCTCACGCCACAGTGAATACGATGTATCTCCATATATTGTTCCTACTACTGTCCTTCTGTCAGTGTAGGCCCTTGGTTTCTTTGAGGGCAAATCAGATAAGAAAAAACTCGCAAACGGGACTTTGTATATTTGTGCCAGTTTCTTGGCCTCCGTAATTGAAGGTAATTCTTTTCCGCTTTCCCATTTTCGAATATCACCTGCTGATATATTTGGGAACTCCATTTCGACCATATCGGGTGTTTTAAATGGAGTTTCTTCTCTGGCCCAAACCAGCATTTTAAAATTAACATAGGCAATTTTTTTCGTCCCCATGCTACCACCCCTTCTCAAATCGATTTTTGCAAATAACCTTGTTATCGCTATTATTCTAATTGTGCTATTACAAAATTACTGTTCTTCAGTCTCTAAAATGTTTTCGGACATCACACGCTTTCCCGCATACATAATGTATTCCATGTGACTTTCTACAGCCACTTCCTTTGCCGCATCCTTTTTGGCCTGTACCACAATATCATCAATCATATTGTCCCCTTTAACCTCTATAAGTCGATATGCACCGTCCACCATTTTCGCCAAAAAGTCGGGATAGTAACGTCTGGCACGGCCTGATTCTGGATCATAATACTGAATAGACAAATCGCCTTGATTGCTTGTGAACATTCCTGTGAAGTAGACTTCCTGTACCTTCTTATCATTGGTGATATACTGCAAGAAGCATTCTTTTTCAGGCTTTGAATCAAAGCAATAGGTATCTGCATGGAAACTGCGCGAAGCATATTTAGCCATTGTTGCGTCGTCTTTTCGAATGACAAGATTGGGATCAGCAGAAAACTCATAATAACCTGCGTTTTGAGGTTCTCTCAAAAGGCAAAGCTGCTTTTCTTCAGTTTCAATCTTGCTCTTAACCTCAAACAAAGTCTTGAATATCTTCGGTATGATTACATCGTTCAAGATGTCATTATATCTGTTCACATACTCCAATATTTTGTCCGCACCATCCACAGATTCAGTAAGTATCTTGGAAATCAATATACATGAGACATTCAGATATCGTGCAATTTCGCCCGTTATTGAGAAAAAGCTATATGTTACCCGATCCCTCATATCGTCGACATTTCGTTCCTTGGCGGACATATCGAGCGTTAGACCTTCCTTGGTATATACTACTGCCTTGTATTTCTCAAGATCAAGAGAATCCAACTCGAAATCGATTGGAGATGAATATACCTTTTCCTCGAGCGAATAGATGTGTTTAATTGCTTTTACAGTAATATACTTTGGAGGCGGAACCACACGAACCTGATATTTCTGCTTCTTGGAGGCAGAGGGGTCTTTCATGTCCTTGATTTCCATACGGAAGTTATTGTTCAACTCATCATTGAGAATATCATAATTCTCTTTGGAGAGATAAACCATCGCCGTCTGTTGTTCGTCAGTTATCTTCCTCAAACATCTCATTGTTGCTTGAAGCACGAATACTCTTGACTTGGGACTACGGAAGAGCGCAACGCTAAACAGCGAACGGCAGTTCCATCCCTCGCGGCCTTTTTCGCAGAGAATGATAAATTGCTTTTGATTACCCTCCGTTCCTACGACATCAAGATTGTTAAAATCTCGGATAGCATCATTGGAGGTTATCGAAGAATCTCCTACATTGACAAGAATTTTAGAAGTAGGAATTCCAAGCTCGGACAAGATCTTTTCAACGACAGGGCGAACCTCGTTCGTTGCTTCTTCAACACGTGCTGCGAATATTGCCATCTTCGGGAGCAGGCCTTCATATGTATTTTCGCCATACTTGCTCCAGAAATCTTTAATTATTTCTCGCAAAAACTCGGTGCTTTTAACATTGGCATATCCATTAATCTCTGCGTCCTTCAAATATCCATTTGCTATTGATTCTTTTAGACCGTAAGCATATACAACTTCCGGAAGAACATGATTTTTAACATACGGAGTACCTGTATAGTTGTAACAGCCTACAACCGTTGTGCCATGCCTTGCAAGATCATCAGCCAATAGATTTATAGTGCTTCGCAAAGATGTTTCCGCTGTATTCTTACGAAGAGATTTTTCAAGGTCACCACCAAATAAATGGTGTGCTTCATCAACATATACGCCAATTCGGGAGAGCCGGCATAATTTTTTGAAGCGCTGATTGAACATTAGATCGGCATCATCCTGTAAATCGTCCTCTCCATAGACGGCAGAAAGGAGCGATGATGTGCCGAACAGGGTATCCGCCGGAGTGGACTTCACATGCTTTTTCTTTACAATTATCTTTTGCGTGTTGGAAATGATGATATTGAAATCTGAGTCGTCCAACGTATTGAGTGTAGTGCTTTTATCATCAAGAAAATGAACTTTCATATTGGCATCAAGTACTCTCGCATACTCAGGCGGAACAACAAGCGTTTTGTCAAAAGTAACAATTTCCTTGAGTGATTGCAATACCGTTTTGTCTGGTGCAAATACAAGCGCATTATGGCAGAACCGTTCATCCTTGGGATACTTATTGGAGAGCAAAAACTCGTAAAAAATACAAGTTGCCATCAGGATGGTTTTCCCAAGGCCCATGGCAAGAGCATAGATATAGTTCGGATATGCTTCGGATACCCCTTTCATAGCCTTGAAAATATCGGAAGTCTGCTTCTCCGTAATCTCATCAAAAAGTCTGATTTGGCCATTTTTGTTTACGGAGTAATATGAAGCTTCTGAAAAAACGCCTTCTCGTTTTCTCCATAGCTCAAACATTTTATATACTTGGGAATTATCCATAAACTCTTTTATAAAGACATACATCTCCAAGGCCTCAAATTGAGGCTTGCGAAGAAAAGCATTGCTGTTTACTTCTTTGTCATTATAATCAAGAAATTTCCGAGTCAAATCCTTGTATGTGCGTCGTATTTTGCCTTTATTTTGACGGTAATAATATTGTAACTGCACATAAAATGAAAAATCGGCAGAGTATTGATTTGCCATTATCTCACCTCAACTTCCAAGGACTCGGACAGCAGATCTGTAATTTTCACCTTGATAACTCCGGCATCTTTGGGAACGATATATTCACCGGCTACAAACTCATCTTTGGTAGGAATATCTGTTACTGTGGGAGTCATTACCGCCCCATCATAGTTCCAATCAATCATCACGGACTCTACAAGTTGCTTCCAATTCTCTACATATTCCTTCTGTAAGCTTAATTTTTGCATAAGGTTCATTGGGTAAAATGCCTTGATTTTCAGTTTTCCATCCTCAATTACAACATCGGCTTCCGCCTCGCGTTTGAGCTGAAGAATCGATTTATCACGAAGTATATCAACAATTTCTACATCAAGCTTATATTCTGAAAGTTCCTGAATCAGAGAGGCTTTTAGATCCGGTTCGTGTCCCATACAAACGAGAGTCAAGCGTTCAACTGGCGTGTTTGGATCCTCTGCCTTCCGGCGTTCAAAAGTCTTGTAAGGAAGATTCGCTTTCAATTCTTCCAAATCTGCTTTTGTAGCAATACGATTTACAGGGAGAATTTTAACCATCCTGCCATCAAGTTCGCCGTCATAAACACTTCCGGCATCAAATTTTTGTATTTCAAGAGCAGAAATAATGAGTTCTTTGGCTTCAATCGGATTTCTAAAGAAGTCATAATTATTGACATTATATACTTCAAATCCCGTATACTTATCCATTGTACCATCAATAGTGGTACCCAATTCTTCTGCCACATTCAAGAGGCGCTTAGTTGTTGTCTGAATAGCACCTAAGTTGATATCCGCACCAATAAAGCGACGACCAAGTTTCATAGCCACGGCCTGAGTTGTGCCTGATCCCATAAAACAATCAAACACTAAATCGCCGGGATTAGAGGACGCTTTAATTATGCGTTCCAACAAAGCCTCCGGCTTTTGTGTTGGATATCCCAATCTTTGTGAATGATCTTGAATTACATAAACATCCGACCACCAATCATTAAGAGGCAAAAAATCATCTTCTTCCAAGTATTTTCTATATGTCTGTCCATCTGCATGAGTATACTCTTTATAATATCCTTTTTCGTCATGCCCAGAGAATTTGGATTTTTGTTTTTCGCCAAACGGAGTTCCGACTTCGCGTGCGTTAAAATTCCATTCATTAGATTTTGTATAAAACAGCAGTGTGTCATGCTTTCTTTTATACTGTTTTAGTGTCTTTCCTGTACCTTGGTAGCACCATATTACTTCGTTTCTAAAACAGTTGGGTCCCAATACCTCATCCATTATCATTCTTAAATGATGCGATTTGTGCCAATCACAGTGAAGATATATGGAGCCCCTGTCACTTAATAATTCACATATAAGGGTCAATCTTTCGTATATGAATTGCAAATACTCATCGTTCGTCCAAATGTCACCATACTGCTTTTCTTCAAATGAAGAAGAGTCGTTAGCTACTATTTGCCCCTTTAATTTCACTTGCTTTTTATAATCAGCCTTTGAATCAAAAGGAGGGTCTATGTAAACCAAATCCATAGCTCCACGATAATTCTTTAGCAAATGGCTCATTACCTGAAGATTATCGCCCCAAAAAATTTTATTAATCCAACCGTTTTTTTCTTCCCCATACCTTTCACGAAGTTGTGCCGGAAAATACTGTGTAGACTTAAACGGACGTTTTCCCGTCCAACGAAGCTCGGGGTAGCCCTTTATCGCAGGGCGATCCGGAAACTCGTATGTATCAATTGTAATCTGTTCTGCCATTTTAATAATCCTCCGTTATTTGTTTGCACAGTAATATCTGAAATCGCAGTTATCGCATGTAACCTGATTTTTTGATTTGCACGAAAAGTCTTTCCTCTTGATCTTATGAACGATTTCATCAAACTCATGAATCGTTGCATCAATATTATTTTTGTTATAACTGAAAGGAATAGTAGGAATACCACTTTCCTCTCCTGTATAGTAAAGCAACATGCGACTCACAGTATGACCGGTGCGAGCCTCCACAAGGTGGGCATAGACTTCAAGTTGCTTTTTATATCGCTGAATTCGCTCGTAGTCCTTTACAAGATCAGGTTTTCGTTCAGACTTGAAGTCTACAATCTCCACGGTATCACCTTCACCTTTAATCAAATCTATCGTACCTTCGATAATATAATCTGATTTTACAAGACTAACTTCAACTTCGGCTTCTTGGATGGTATACCACTTATCTGCTTGTCTCTCCGCATAACGCAAGACCTGACGATATGCCGCATCTACCTGTGGTTGGCCAAGATAAGCGTGTTCACTTTGAGAAATGGTCGCATAGTTGGTATCCAGCCACAATCGAATGTTCTCAGGGGTAATAGTTTCTTCTTCGTGGCGCAAAGCCGCACGATGCATATCTTCAATCGTCTGATGTATTAGAGTGCCGAAAATGGTTGCACCGACTCTTATGGGAGTAAAACCAAGCTCTTTGAAAAATTTATACTGAAGCGCACATTCTTCGTAAACTGCAATGTGAGAGGTAAATGAATATGTTTCTTTGAGATTTACATCTTTCACCTCAGAGAAATCAAATTCGCTCGCATCGAATGTGGGATCGTCGTAATTCACAAGAGGCGCATACACATCTCTAAAATATAGGCTTGGCTCACGGTTCGTGACATTCGCTGTAAGTACGAGAAGATTTTGCGCTCTCGAAAATGCAGTGTAATAAAGGCGCCAAAAATCAAAGAACTTGATCGTTGCGGAAGGCTCAAAAGAGCTTCTCTTATAGTAACTGTTTTCGATTGTTTCCAAAAGAGAATCATTGTTTGCTCTCGGAGTACCCGAAAGAGATCCCACGATAACAATCGGAAATTCCATGCCCTTTGATTGATGGATCGTCAAGAAAGACACGCATCCACTCGGAGCATATTCGCTATCGTCCTCGTATTCGGATATACCACCTCTGCGCATGTACTTGAGATACATATTGAAAAACAATTCAACGTCACGGTCGATTTTGCTTGGAGTAAACACATCCAGCCTATGCAGATATTCGTACTTGCAAAGAATATTGGTCAGCATAGAGATGTTCCTCGTAGGCCTCAGGTCAATCAAGCCCGAAGACATATCTGCTCCAAGGATAGATGCGAACGGTTCGCACTGAAACATCTGATATACCAAGCCCGAAAACGCGTAGTCGGTGTTCTTGGTCATCGAAATATGATTTTTACCTGCAGAGCGAATAAATGTAAGGAGATCTTTTCCTTCGGGCGTTTTCAAATACTGATTAACGTATCTGATACAGTTTCTGTAATATTGGCAAAGTTCTTTGTCAACAAACGCGAACGTTTCATCTTCCAACTGCTTCACAAATCGAGGGAAGCACAGAAGGAGAGATCCAAGGAGCATCTTGACTTCGTCGCGTTCAAAGAACATATCCGAACGTGGCGAGTAAACATTGATACCGTTTTTCTCCAAATAATTTGCCAGTTTTACTACAGCTGCGCTTTTTACAGATTTAAAAAGGAATGCCACTTGATTCAAATCTGTTATCTTTTCCGCGTCTTGAAGTTTTTTGATAAACTTTAAGTTTTCTTCACACCAAGCATCGTCATCTTCTATACTCTCAACTTTTATGACAGCCGGTGAAGTCAATGTGGTTTGTTTATGAGGTATAATTGTTTTGGAATATCTGAAATCATCCCACGCAAACCGAAATCTTGATCCACTTGTCGTTTTCATCCAGTTGTTGTAAAAATCAACGATATCGCTATTTGAACGATAGTTAACATCAAGAGGCACAATAGCACACTTGTCAAATTTCTTTGGGAACTCCAGAATGTTTCGAATAGTAGCCCCGCGGAAACGATACAAACCTTGATCGTCGTCACCAACTACGCAAATATTATTACTTGATCCAGCGATAAGAAAGACAATTAATTCTTGAATATAGTTCGTATCCTGATACTCATCAATCATGAGATACTTTATCTTATCACGCACCTCGTCCAAAACCTCGACATGGTCATTCAAGAGACGATATGCTTCTGTTTGAATATTTGAAAAGTCAAGGTAGTTTTTCTCTTCGAGTATTTCGTAATATGCTTTTTGAATCTTTCCGAGCGCCACTACTTCCGGCCTTGTATCTAACATCAATTCTTCGGGAGTAATTAATTCCTCGGTAAGGTTGTTCACGTATGCACAAATTGACTTTGCTTGATCCCATGCCCAACGATTCGTAATAGCTAATTCAAAGCCATCAATAGAACGAAATTTACCGATGTTCTGAAATACTGTATATTTCTGATCAAAATCATCAAGTGTACGATAATTCTTCTTGATCCGAGTGTACTCCAAATGCTCTTTGATAAAGCGCAGACAGATAGAGTGAAAAGTACCAATATACATCTCATTTATATTAACTGGAATCTTTTTATCGGCCAATTCATTAGAAATACGCGTAATAAGTTCCTTGGCTGCTTTCTCTGTGAACGTTGCCACCATAATTTGTTCCGGCTTTACACCTTTTTCTTGAATCATGTATATAGTCCGTTTAACCAATGTCGCCGTTTTTCCTGTTCCGGGACCTGCTGTGATCAACAATGGCCCATCAACACACTCTATTGCTTTTCTTTGATTATCGTTGGCGTTTCCAAAATCGAACATATGCAATCCTTTCATTTTCAAAAATTATTTAAGGCAATCGTTCCTCTGCCTATGAATCTCTTTCAGATCCTCGATTGCCACTTCCGGGGCAAGAGTGTGAAAGATGAGCCAATTGCGGTTCATGGTCTCGGCAGGGGCTTGCTTATAGATTTCACGGCTGTCCTCGCCCGTGGCGAAATGCCAGAAGCGATAAAGGTATCCGCTCCAGAACAGCGTTTCTTTATCATAGACTTTCCCGCCGGGCGTCAGCTTGGCGGAATCGATCACTTCCGCAAGAAGATATTCCTCACCTGCCCATTGCAGGCGGTTATACTTTGAATCCAGTCCTTTGGCGGTTTCGGAGGTCATAAACGCTTTGATGAAGGTCGCGCTGTCATATCCTTTTGCGCCGGACAGTTCAAAAAGCCTGCCCTGAATGTCGCACAGTTTGAATTGAATGCCGTCCATGGTTTCCTCCTTTACTTGGCTGCGTCGAGAATTTCGTCAAAAAATTTGCCGTCGCGACGATAGTTTTTGCAAATATCATTGGCAAGTGAAACGCCCTTCTGGCGGTTCGCGTCACTCTCGTCCTGTAAAAATCTGCGTTCCAACAAAGAAAGCGGTATCTCTTTTTCAACACGGACAGCGGCGCACGCCTTTTCGGTGGTGGCAACATATTGCTTGCCGAGTTTGAGCGCGGACAGGCTGTTCACAAGCGCCATGTCTGTGATCACGCCGGTAAAGAAATTGTCGAGGACATAGAACATCCTGTCGTTTGCAATGCTTCCGATGACAATATCTTTTCCTGCGTCGATCCTGCTGTATTTATCATAAAGCGCCGTGCCTTTGATCTGTTCCATTCTGCCGCGGTGGTAGGCAACGAGCATTGCCCAGTCAAGATCGGCTTTGATTTCGATCGTGTCAAGATTTCTCATATCGACGGAAACAACATAGAATTTAGACTTTTCAAAATCGCAAATCAGAGTCAGCGGCTGACCCGGGTCGGTACCCATATAAAAGCCTTTGCCAAAATCACACATTTCTCGACTCTTCGGAGCGATCTCGCCGACGATACCGGACTTTGAACCGTGGTAAAGCAGTATTCTGTCTCCATCGAGGGAGACTGCATCGGCATCTGCTTTGATTTTTTCAAGAATCATCTGATAAACGGGAACGCCATGCTCCTTGCAGTATTCATAAAGGGTGGACTGTGCCAATTTGGTCGGAATCGCACGACCGTTTTCCCAACGGTTGACGGTTGCAAATGTGACACCGATTTTATCCGCAAATTCGGTTTGGCTCAACCCCAAGTATTCTCTTATGCTTTTAATCAGTTTCCGCATTGATACCTCCGACCAATATAACAAATTATATCAAAGTTATTATACCGGATGTCATATCAAATGTCAATGCTACTTGCGGTATTTGTTGCATGATTTTGTCAGATATTTTTCTGCGGCGCGAAAAATGTTCCGTCTTTTTCTTTGCCTACTGCGGCGTAAAATAAGGGTTTTTGAAGTTCTATCGGAACAATGTTCGGAACTATGTTCGGAACTATGCCGCCGCATTTTTTGGTATTGTTCCGATAGAAAAGGGGCAGGCGATTTTGCCTGTCCCTCGGGCGCAACATCTGATAAAAAGGGGTAAATACGAATTTTTGCCGCATGCTCCGTCGGGCATTGAGAAGTTCCTGCTTGACCCGACAGCCGTTTCGTGATGTGCCGACGGGAATCCGAACCCGTTTTCTTTGCCTACTGCGCCTCAGCCTTTGCGTTGTGAATGAGTTGACTTCCAACCGATTTTATGCTATACTGAAAGCAGAAAAAGCATTTTGAACGGAGGCACGCAAATGACTAAAGATATTGTAAAGTCCGTCGTGGATAAAGCCGATCCGATCGGGTTACTTGGAATGTGCTGCCCGGCAGATGAATATGATTCCGAAATCAAGATGATTTTTGCACGCA
>ERZ1026780.1059-NODE-1059-length-19179-cov-8.054120_pt1 | contig 19179 bp, 15 predicted proteins | sample MGYA00380126_ERZ1026780 | MGnify/ENA primary metagenome ERZ1026780 (study PRJEB33269, sample SAMEA4719762) | human gut metagenome | biome: human-associated habitat; feature: organic feature; material: feces | place: Cameroon | collected 2013-10 ... | reverse complement strand
CCACACTGCCGCCGGCATCCTGCCTGCGCGAAAAATCAGTCATTTGTAATCCGTGTTCCACCTACGCTAAAACCTAGAACCTAAAACCTGATCCCCCGCGTTACGCCCGAGGGGACCGTTTTTTGGTAGACTATCCCGCATGAAAATCGGAATTCTTGCCGCTCTCGCCGTCACAATCGCCTGCCGCGCCGAAACAAACGCCGTTCCAGAGGGAACGACGGCGGAGGCGTCCGCCCTCGCCTTCGACGCGGGGGCCGACCTGCGCGTCCGCCAGGAAATCATGCACAACGTGCCCGGCCTCCCCGGCGCGCCTGGCGCCGTGATGCCGCGCGCCTACAAGGAGATGCAGAACCACATCCGCTACCGCCCCCGCGTGTGGGCCCGCCTCGATACCGAGCGCTTCACCCTCTACGGACGCCTCGTCGACGAGATGCGCGAGTACCCCGTCAAGAACGGCGTCAAGCGCAGGAACCGCAGCTACACCTTCCCCGACGAAGTGGTGCTCGACAACCTCTACCTGGAAGGACGCGGCCTCTTCGACGGCCTCCTCGACCTGCGCCTCGGCCGCCAGGACCTTCTGGAGAGGGGCCACTCCGTCTTCGGGCTCGACCGCGTCCTCCAGGACGGCACGCCCTACGACGGTTCGCGCTCCTGCTTCGCGGACATGGCGCGTTTCACCTTCCACACCTCCGACACTTCGAAGCTCGACGCCTTTGCGCTCTACGACAACAGCCGCAACGACATCCGCTGGGGCAACCGCCTCTCGCGCGGACGCCCCCTCACCGCCCTCCATCCCGGCGACTCCCCCGACATGGACGAATGGGGCGGCGGCCTCGTCTGGCACGACACGCTGCTCAACGGACGCCTCCCCTACCAGCTCTACGTCCTCCACAAGCACGCCGAAGCCTACACGGCCCCCGGCGGCGCGCGCGTCCCCGACAAGCAACTCACGACCGTCGGCGCGCGGGTCCAGCCCGAAGCGACCGACAACCTCTCGTTCGACTTCGACGCCGCCCAGCAGTTCGGCACCCGCTCGAACGGCACCCAGGCCGGCGGCGCGATGGGCTACGCCGCCGTCGACGTCCACAAGGCGAAGTCCTACGTGGGCATCCGCCCCTACACGCGCCTTTCCGCCTACTTTCTCTCCGGCGACCGCCGCCGCACGGGCGCCCACGACGGCGACACGGCCTGGGATCCGATGTGGGCGCGCGCGCCGCAGGATTCCGAGCTCATGCAGTACGGCACGCTCTACGGCCTCGGCTACTGGAGCAACATGCTCTACGCGAAGCTCACGATCGGCGCCGACCTCGGCGCGCGCCACGCGCTCTGCGCCTATTCCGGGCCCATGTGGGCGGCCGTGCAGGACCGCCTCGGCCACGCCGACGGCTCCGGCGGCAGCCTGTTCAAGGGCGTCCTCTCCGTCGTGCGCTACGACTTCCCGCTCCTCCTCGCGCCGAAGGGCGCAAGGGGCGCGGACCGCTTCGAGATCTTCGGCCATCTCCTCGCGGAGGTCTTCAACCCCGGCGACTACTACGACTCCTCGCGCCCCGCCTACTTCCTCCGCTGGGAACTGACCTTCGCGTTCTAGCGCGAAGGTCCCGCGCCGAAACGACACGCTCCACCTCCTTCGCGTGCCGAGCCGACGGGAGGGACGCGCTCCCGCGCGTCCGTCACCCCTCCACGACGCGGTTGCGGCGGAAGGTGAAAAGGAAGGAAAAGAGCATCAGCGCGGCCGCAAGGACGTAGCTCGCCGCCATGAGGCCGAAGCCGAACTCGAACCCGCGCACGCCCCACTTCTGCGAGAGCCACCCCATCACAACGCCGGAGAGTCCGCCGAAGAAGAACGCGATCATGTTGAGGAGCCCCACGGCCGTCGAACGGTACTTCGGCGCGATGACATCGAAGAGCGAGGCGTGCGTGTTCACCTCGAAGAAGCCACGGAAGACGCCGTAGGCCGCCGCCGCGACGAGCATCGCCGTGAAGGACGGCGCAAGCCCGATCCACACGAGCATCGGCGCGCCCAGGACGAGCGCGAGGATCTGGAAGCCGAGGCGGAAGCGCGGCATCCGCGCGACAAAGCGGTCCGTCACGACGCCCCCCAGCAGGATCGCGCCGAACGCAAGCAGATGGTGCCACAGCATCACGCCCTTCCCGGCCAGGCCGACGTCGAGGGCGAACTTCTGCGCCGCGAACTTCGGCGCCCAGAAGAGGTAGGCGTTGTTCACGAAGACGATGGCGACGAAACCCGCCGTCGCACAGAGCGCGGACGGGTTGCAGAAGTAGGCCCGCAGCCCCGCCGCAAGAGGCTCACGCGCGGACGGCGCGGCGGGACGCGGCGCGGGCTGACCACCGTCGCCTTCCCGCAGTCCCCAGATGAAGAACACGCCGAGCAGGGCCCCGGCGGCGCCGAAGGCGACGAACACGTGCCGCCAGCTGCCGAGAAAACCGAGCGCCCAGGCGACGATGAGCCCCGACACCATCAGGCCAATGTAGAGCGCGGCCTGGTGGATGGAAAGCGCTAGGCTGCGCGTCTTCGTATGGTGGACGGCAATGAGCGCGTAGGCGCTCGGCGCGTAGAAGCTCTCCCCCACGCCCGTCGCGATGGAACGGAAGAAGAGCGCCCCCACGAACCCGCCGATGAAGCCCATGCACACCGTCATGAGCGACCAGGCGATGAGCGAGCAGGTGATGATCCACTTCCGCGAGAAGCGGTCGCCGAGGAAACCCGCCACGACCGTCATCGCGGCGAGCGTCCAGCTGAGGGTCGTGTTGATCCACCCGATCTGGACGTCCGTCAGTTTCAGGTCGGCCTGGATCGGAATCGTCAGGAGACCGAAGAGCGCACGGTCGGCCTGGTGGAAGAAGAAGGCGCACGAGAGGAGCGCCAGCAGGAACCACTTGTAGGCGCCCTTCACCGGGACAACCTCAGGACGAGCGCGGCATGGGCGGGAATCTCGGTCGTGTAGCAGCACGAGAAGCGGCCGAGGTCACGCTGGCTCCAGCAGTCGCGCAGCTTCCACTCCCCGTCGAGGTCCAGCCAGCTGAAGTAGAGCGTCGTCTTGCGCGAGAGCGGATAGAGGTTCAGCACGCCCACGGCGTAGTCGCCGTTCGCGAGCGGACGCACCCACACCTCCACCGCGTCCCGCTTCACGACGCGCCGCGCCTGCCTGCCGAGCGTGTCCTGGTTGATCGCGATGAGTTCGTCGTTCACGAGGAGCGACTTCGTGAAGGCGTCGAGCCGCGTGAGGTCCGTGCCGATGAGGAGCGGGGAGGCGAGGAGACACCACATCGAGACGTGCGCGTACTGTTCGTTGCGCGTGAGGTAGGTGGGGTGCGTCGTGCCGAAGGAACGCTGGAGGCCGACGATCATCATGTCCGGATCGGCCCAGAAGCCCGGCCCCGTGTACTTGTAGTATTCGGCGTCCTTCACATAGCCTTCCATCGCGATGCGCATCCAGGTCCAGGTGTCCTTCATGTCCTGCCACGTGCGCCACACGTTCGCGCCCGCCTCGCGTCCCCATTTCTCCGTTTCGCCGCAGCCGTACTGGCAGTAGGCGTAGACGATGTCGCGGTTCTGCGCGCGCAGGCACTTCTGCATGAGGCGGTAGGGCTTCGCCCACGCCTCGCGGGGCGGAACCGGCTTGTTCTTCGGGTTGTGGCCCATGCGGCCGCCACCCATCCACTCCCAGGTGTTCCAGCCGGTCTCCTTCTGGAAGATCTCGCCGTAGGAACACCAGTCGTACTTGAGGTAGTCGAAGCCCCACTCGGCGTAGCTCGTGGCGTCCTGCATCTCGTGCCCGTAGCTGCCCTCGCACTCGCCGCACGTCAGCGGGCCGGGCGAGGAGTAGATGCCCGCCTTGAAGCCGAGCGCGTGGATGTAGTCCGTCATCTTCTTCATGTCCGGGAAGGCGCCGTTCGTGCGGATGCGCCCGTCCGCGTCGCGGGCGGGGCCCTGCACGTCGATGCGCTTCTTCGCGCGGTCGTTCCCGCTGTTGTTCATCTCCCACCAGTCGTCGAGGTTGATGTACGCCCAGCCGTGGTCGCCGAGGCCACTCTCGTCCATCGCCTTCGCCGCGTCCATCGCGTGCTGCATCGTGAACGAGGGGCCCCAGATGTTCCAGCTGTTCCAGCCCATCGGGGGCGTGAGGCAGATCGTCTCGCCCACCTTGAGCGTGATCGTGCGGCTCGCCGTCCCCTTCGCGTTCACGGCCGTGACGCGGATCGGGTAGTCGCCGGCCTGCGCGGGCGCCGTGCCGCCGAGGATGCCCTTCGCCGCGTCAAACGTCACGCCGTCGGGAACGCCTTCCGCCGTGAACGTCATTGGCCGGACGCCGGAGACGGGTACGCGGAAGATGACCGGGCGGCCGGGCCGCACGCCCCAGACCTCGGCGCCGTTGAACTGCGGCTCCTCCCGCGTCGGGGGCGTGAGGATGCCGAGCTGCGCGATACGCTCGGGCCCCGTGGCGACGGGGCGCGCCCCGCCGTAGGCGATCTTCGCGTCCGCCCAGTCGGCGTTCGAGCTCTCCAGCCCGCACCACGGCGCGTAGGAGGCCGTCTCCAGGACGAGCTCCTTCACGCCCGCGAGGTCCACGTGGACCGGGCGCGGCGGGTTCTTCTCGGTGATCGTCCCGGAGTCGAACGCGATCTTGCCGTCGCACCACACGCGGAAGATCGCGCCCGCGAGGCGGGAGGTGCGGCCCTTGACGTCCTTCGCGTCGCGGTCGATGCCGACGACGGCGTCGAACGCCGTCGCCTTGCCGTCGAGCGTGAAGCCGATCGCGCTCTCGGGGCGCACGCCCACGCCGCGCGCGTAGCGGCCCTCTCCGAGGCGGATCGGGTTGCCGCAGACGGACGTGCGCGCCCGCGCGGAAAGCCCCATCCCGCAGCTCGCCCCCGAAAGGTCGAACTCGTCCACATACGCCACGTCCGCCGCACACGCCAGCGCCGCGAACATCCCGCACCACAGCAACGTCTTCCGCATCGTCTCTCCTCCGTTCGCTTCTACCGTCCGGCAATCAGGGCACGAGGAACCTGGCCGTGAGGGCCTTCGCCTTCGCCTTGACCTTCGCCTGGACCTTCACGTCCGTGATGTCGTCGAGGACATCCGCGATCCAGCCGCCGATCTTCGCGGCCTCCTTCTCCTTCATGCCGCGCGTCGTGATGGACGCCGTGCCCACGCGGATGCCGGAGGTCCTGAACGGCGACTCGGTGTCGTAGGGGATCGTGTTCTTGTTGACGACGATGCCGGCCGCGTCGAGGGCGGCGGCGGCCTCCTTGCCCGTGATGCCCTTCGTGGACTTGACGTCCACGAGGAAGAGATGGTTGTCCGTGCCGCCCGAAACGATGCGGTACCCACGGTCCTGCACCACTTTGCACATCGCCTTGCAGTTCTTGACGACCTGCTGGGCGTAGCCCTTCTTCTCGGGGCTCATCCACTCGCGGAAGAGAACCGCCTTCGCGGCGATGATGTTTTCGAGCGGTCCGCCCTGCATGCCGGGGAAGACCGCGCTGTCGAGCGCCTTCGCCCACTTCTCCTTGCAGAGGACCATGCCGCCGCGCGGACCGCCGAGCGTCTTGTGCGTCGTCGTCGTCACGAAGTCCGCATAGGGAACGGGCGAGGGGTGCGCGCCGCCCGCGACGAGGCCCGCGATGTGGGCCATGTCCACGAGCATGATGCAGCCCGCCCTGTCGCAGATTTCGCGGATGCGCTTGAAGTCGATCGTGCGCGGGTAGGCCGAGGCGCCCGTGAGAAGAATCTGCGGCTTCACCTCCAGCGCCTGTTTTTCAAGTGCGTCGTAGTCGATGCGCTCGGTCTTACGATCGACCGTGTAGGGGACGATGTGGTAGATCTTGCCCGAGAAGTTGACGGGCGAGCCGTGCGAGAGGTGCCCGCCCTGGTCGAGCGCGAGCGACATGATCGTGTCGCCGGGCTTGATCGTGGCGAAGTAGACGGCCATGTTCGCGGCCGAACCGCAGTGCGGCTGCACGTTCGCGTGCTCGGCGCCGAAGAGTTCGCACGCGCGGCGGCGGGCCAGTTCCTCCGCCGCGTCCACCGGAAGGCAGCCCGAATACCAGCGCTTCCCCGGATAGCCCTCGGCGTACTTGTTCATGAGGACGGACCCGGCGGCGAGGCGCACGGCGCGGCTCGACGTGTTTTCGGAGGCGATGAGGTTGATCTCCGTGTCCTCCTGCACGACCTGCGCCTTGATCGCGGCGTAGACCTCGGGGTCGGCCTTCGCGAGGCCGCTGAAATCGCTCAGGCGCTTCGCACGCTCCAGCTTCGCGCGGCGGCGCGCGTGGCGGCTGGCCGCATCGACCTTCGTCGTCACGAACGTCCTGAGGATGCGGCGGGCGGCGGCGGGCTTCGTGCGGTCCTGGCCGAGGCAGAGGACGTTCGCCCCGTTGTGGGCACGCGCGAGCGCGGCGTCTTTTTCGTCGCGGCAGAGCGCGGCGCGCACATTCTGGAAGCGGTTTGCGGCCATCGTCACGCCCATGCCCGTGGTGCAGACGAGCACGCCAAAGTCGGCCTCCCCACGCGCAACCGCCTCCGCAACATCGTCGGCGTAGTCGGGATAATCGCAGGGATCCGCGGATTCGGGACCGAAGTCCAGGAATTCCGCGTCCGTGTACTTGGCGAGGATCGCCTTCTTCAGTTCAAAGCCACCGTGATCGGAGCCAATGGCGATTTTCATGATGACGCATTCCTTATGATGGGTGAAAACTGTGTTCATTATACCAGACCGCGTTTCCCTGTTCAACAAAATGCCGCGCGACACAAAATGCCGCTCGCCATGCCGTGGGACCGTGCGTGGCGTAGAGGTAAACCTTCCCGTGGTTTCAAACCTCCGCACACACACTGAACCCGCCTCCGGCGGCACACTGAATACACTGAAAGCCAAGCCTCTTCCGTCTCAAACCTTCTGTGTATTCTGTGACGGGCGTAGCCCGTTCTGTGTGTTCTGTGGTAAATCTCCTCCCCGCCATTCGAGAACCACTGATAACACTGATGCCGTCTTCGACGGACACCGACAACACAGATGTTTTTCCATCCGTATCCTTCCTCGATACGGAATTATGCTATAATTTTTGCCATCTGAAAGGAATGACGACCATGCCGCCCGTCTTGCAAGCGATCGACAACATGACTTCCGCCGAGAAGATCCAGACAATGGACTATCTCTGGACGGCACTTGAGGCGTCCTCAAACGACTACACGCCCCCGGCCTGGCATGCACGTGAGCTCGCACGGCGTAGGGCTCTTTATGAAGCAGGTAAAGTCCCCGTCTATGATTGGACAGAGGTGAAAGCCCGCCTTGACGCACGCCGTAACGCCCGCTGACATGAAGCGCGTTCGACTTACCGCCCTGGCCGAGTTCGACCTCATTGAGGCCCAGGACTTCTATATGCGTAGCGGCAATTGGGTTGTCGCGCATTTCATGGAATGCCTTGACGAAGCGTTCCAAAGCCTGTCCGACTTTGCGGGCATCCATCCTATCGTCTACGGACATCATCGCATGCGGGTGCCGCACTTCCCGTTCTCCATCTACTATGACGTTGAGGGCGATGATGCCATTGTACATGCCGTTCTGGATGACCGTTTCGGCCCCGCCCGAATCGCGGCACACTTCGGGCCTCTTGAACGTTAATTCGCTACTCTTGCGCATTCAGAACGCTCCTGTCGCACAGTGTTTTCTGAACCACTGATGAATCTGATGCCGTCTTCGGCGGACACCGATACCTTCCCCAATCCGTGGATATCTGTGTCGCCATAGGCCGCATCTGTGCAATCGGTGGTGAATCCCCTTCACGCCGTCCGTGAACCACCGAGAACAACATACCCTCGCATTTATATAAATCCGATGGTACAGGCAGACCGCTCACCGCATCATATCTTCGATCTCCCGCAGTTCGAGCGAGGTCTCAGACTGATTTCATGATGGCCAACAAATTCTGGTAACTGTCCACCTCATGATACACCACCTTGTTTGTTGAGATTCCCCTGAACAATTTCTTGGCGCACGCGATTTTCGCCTGCTCGATCGGGCGAAGCTCAAGGCTTTCCATTGAGCCTTTTGTCTCGGCGACGAAGAAAATGTGCTTGACGGTGCCTTCATAGAAGGCGATCGCCCAGTCCGGCGAATAGTTGCCTACAGGCGTGGGAATCTGAAAAGCTCGCGGCAGCTTGGCATAGACGCAGACCTCATCCGCCGCATCCAGATCCTCGGCAAACTTTCTCTCAATGCTCTTGTCTGCCGTTCCGTCCGTGAACACATAGTCCTGAACGGCTTTCTTCGCAAGGAACATCCTGTCAAATCTCCCGCCTTCCAGTAGCCAACGCAACACTCGTTGCGTAGCATAGTCAGGCAAGTACTTTTTCACGCTGAAACCCGCTTAACCTGCCAACCGCGACGCGCTAAACATCCAACTTTTGCGCTGGAAACTCGCGCGCGCGGTTCTGAATAGGATTTCTTTTGCGTTCTTGTTACCTTTCTCAACAGCCATCCGGAGCAATCATAACCCTTCAATCCTGTCCTTTGGAACATTTCCAGCAGGAAAACCGTCATAATAGAAAGCGCCGAGGTTACATAGCGCATCAGCTTGACCTTGCGCTGCTACTCAACTGGAACCTTGCGGATGGGCTAGAAAGCCATTTCTGGGCCTCGTCGACGCCATCCAACACTCTGTTCCTAACTTGGCAGAAGGTCTTGCCCGACCGCTCGCCGGAGAAGCCGATTACCTTTTAGGTCGAGCTGACGCCCGGTGGTCGGTTCCGTTTCGCATACGACCTCGTGTCGGCAACCGGGACGGACCTCTCGACAAACGTTCTCGCAGGGGCGTTCTGCGGAGACTGCCGCGTGACCGCAACGGCAGGGCGCGATGACCACATCGCGCCACAGAGCGCGTCGTCACCCCGCCACTTGGCACGACGTTCAATCCTGAATTACCAGCCCGTTCTGGTGGCCGAACCGGCCGGCGCACCATTCGGACCATAGTAGTAGGTCGTGTTGCCCATCCTGGTGGAAGACCCCGCCGACGAACCATTCGCGTTGTAATAATAGGTCGTATTGCCCATTGTAGTTGATCTTCCCGCCGACGAACCGTTGGCATTATTGTAGTACGTCGTATTACCCGTCCTGTATGATGAGCCGGCAGACGCCCCGTTCGCATTGTTATAATACGTCGTGTTGCCCGTCCTGTATGACGATCCGGCGGACGAACCATTGGCGTTATTGTAGTAGGTCGTGTTGCCCGTCCTGTACGATGACCCCGCCGATGAACCATTGGCATTGTTGTAATAAGTCGTGCCGCCAGCACCATACGCCGAACGGCCGGCAGCGCAATTCTGCGATGGCGTTGAATACCACTGCGCCCCCGCCATATTCGCACAGGCTATACAGGCAACAGCTGCCGCGATTTTGATTGTTGTTCTCGGTTTCATTCTGGGTCCCTCCTTACAAAGTGTTCATAGAGACACATGGGTATTCATTTCTTCCCAGTCGCGGAATGAGCGAAACATTTCGCCAGACATTTCGATCTTGCGATATTCTTCCTTTTCCCCGTTGCCATATGTTCTTACCGCATTAATAACATTCCACTCATTCAACCATCCCTTTGAAATTACCGTATCTCCTTTTTTCCATTTCTCAACATCTCCATGCGAAGTTGGCACAAGCAGCTCCACCGTACTGCTCTTAAGTGCTCCTGCCTTTTCAGCTAATTCTACATATCGTTTTGTTTGATCCTTGCGTCCATTCCACACTGTTCCGAGTGTATAATTTTTTTCTCCAAAGGCCAATGCGGTTAACTTGACACAATATACGTTCACTCCTCCTCTCAACTCAACAAGAGAAACATCACTCACAACAAAGACCATATTGTCGGGAACCTTCGAGTGCAGAACCTTACCCAACGGATTGTTGTTTGCATCACGCTGCAAATGAGGAGAGTATAGTGCTTTCTCCCAAACCTCGTCAAATAGCCGACGCTTGCGAATGTCAGTTGTATCCTTATGCCAATACTCAATGTAATAGTCAGGCTTGAACTCGCCCTCTGATATTTCTGTTTGGTTTGCCTCTATATCAGACAATAACGTTTGTGCACTCTTCACAATGGCACGAACCTCCGTTTTAAATTCCAGGTCGTTGTCTGAACCATAATACCTGAACGGTGTGTCCGATATAACTTCAGAAGGCACTTTAGATGTTGACAATATGGCATTCCCTGCAGAAACAACATCTTCTAATCTATATCGATGCTGTTTTAAATCTTTCAATTGGCCAAGTAGCTTATTGTCAATATGATGGTCTGAAGAAGCCATCGTCCGTGCAGGCCCTCCTTCGGCACGTCCTCGCCTTGAACGACGTTGTAACTGTTCTCCAACCATATTCTGCTGTTTCGTACGTTGTTGCTCAAGATTAACATTAACTCTATGATTAACATCTGCGTTATTTGGCGGTGGTACAACATCCACACCATCGGCTATTGCGTTGCATATATCACGGAATACAAGCGCGGCAACCGTTTTGCTGAACACTTTGCCTGTTCCAGCACACGCAAAACACTTTTCCATTGTCGAGCCTTCGCCATCACATTTAGGGCAACGCCCACTTTCGTTACACTTTCCACACGGTTTACTTTGTTTGTCAAACGACAATGAGACTGTGGTCATAATCTGCCCGGTGCCCTTGCAAGAAGGACACTTGCCATTACCTCTGCAAGTCAAGCATCGTTGATCCTTCGTTCCGTTACCAGAACATTGCTTGCAGTCATCCTTCAACCCGTCCTCAAACTCTGCGACTTTTTGCAGTCTGCCTTTTATATGCTTCTTGTAAATGTCTGGCTTGCCACACGCAATGAGTCCTGCCGCAGATGCCTTGAGGTACGCCTGTTGCCGGGCAACATCATTGGATGTCGCCAGTGCGACTGAATACAACTGTCCTGCATTCTTGACATCTGGAACTGCCTTTGCAAGTGCCCGCAACTCAGATTCAGAGAAGCTCGTCTTCGTTGCCGTTGATTTCTGAGCTGCCGAGACCGCGCATATTGCGGACATTACGCAAATAATCGTTAATTTCACTTTCATCGTTTCTCCTTGTTCTGGTTTATCATTTCGGTTGTGATTACGTTCAATACCTTAATTTGCCGAGAACCATAGGCAAAAGCTTTTGTGCGCGCTGATTCCCATGGTCGCCTGCTTTTTTCAGCCATTTTGCCGCTTCCGCCAAATTCTGAGGCACCCCTTCACCCAAGGCATAGAAAATCCCGAGGTTTGTCTGTGCATCGGCATGACCTTGTTCTGCGGCTTTTAAGAACCATTTCGCCGCTTCTGCTTTGTCTTGCCTTACGCCTTTGCCATCACTGTAGCAATATCCAAGAGCATATTGTCCTTGGGCAATCCCTTGCTCGGCAGCCTTACGGTACCATCTCGCACTCTCCTCTAAGTCCTTCTCAACGCCATTGCCAGACGCATAATGCATGCCAAGCATGCATTGTGCAACACCATCCCCTGATTTCGCAGCCTTTAGATACCACTTTACCGCATTTGACTCGTCTTTATCGACACCTTCCCCGGTGGAATAGCAAAGGGCAAGAGCAATCGACGCATCCACATGTCCATTTTCGGCAGCCTCACGGAACAACGAAATGGCTTTAGGCACATCTTTCGCAACTCCTTCACCTTTGAGGCAAAGTCGTGCCAGTTCATATTGTGCATCAGCCTTGCGTTCTTTCGCATTTCGCGGTGCCACGCACTTTATCCTAAGGTTAGGATTACAGCCAGAAAACGCATTGGTTGCAATATTCTTGACGTTATTTGGAATGGTCACGCTTGCAAGGCTCGTACAATCTTTAAACGCATTGTCCTCAATACTCATTACACTATCTGGAATAGTCACGCGTGTAAGATTGCTGCAACCGAGAAACGCACAACGTTCTATATTTGTAACACCGTATGGAATTGTTATGCTTGTAAGACTTTCACAATACGAAAACACTAGATTGTCAATACTCTTTATGTCTTTAGGAATGATTATACTCGCGAGGCTGCTACAGTTCGCAAAGGCACCATATTCAATGCTCTTTACGCTATTGGGAATTGCTACTCGTGTAAGGCTACTACACCCAGCGAACGTACAATTCATGATGTTCGTCAGACCGCTTGGAATGGTCATACTTGTAAGACTTTTACAATCAGCGAACGCTGAACTCCCAATACTTACAACACTATCTGGTATGATTAAGCTTTTAAGCTTTTCGCATCCGCGAAACGCATCGTCGCCAATGTACTTAACGCCATCAGGCATGGCCACTTCTACAAGATCATCACTTTTATAAAACGCATTATCACTAATACTTGTAACACCGTCCGAAATAATCACTCGCTTGAGGCCGACGCAATTCGCCAACGCTTCTTCCCCGATAACCGTTACATTATCAGGAAGCACAACCCAAGGAGCCGAGAAACGAAAGTAATGGTAATCGAAACCACAAACGATTCTGCCAGCAGCTACCACTATACCATTGGGGTTGGTTTTGCAAAGGGGAGTTCCGTCAAAGGCCTCCTTTCCTACCTTTTTTATGCCATCGGGAATAGCCAGATACGTAAGGTTGACACAATCCTTAAACGCTTTTCGCCCTATGGTAGTGATACCATTGGGAATTGCCATATTTGCAAGGTTAACACAACCTTCAAAAGCGCTATCACCAATGCTTTTGACACTACTAGGAATAGTCACGCTTGTAAGCCTGACACAATCTGCAAACGCACCTTTACCGATGATAGTAACACTATCTGGGATGATTGCTCTTGCAAGTTTCTCGCAGTTGCTAAACGAATGATCGCCAATATACACTATCCCATTTGGAATTGTCACAACCGTATCAGTATTTGACTTCAGCTTGTAAAAGACATTGCCAAGTATCACCATCCCTTGCTTGTTTCTCAAAAATGGTGTTCCATAAAACGCCTCATCTTCAATGCTCGTCACATTATCAGGGATAGTTACATTTACAAGGTTACTGCAATTTTTAAACGCCCTTCGCTCTATACTATTGACACTTTGGGGAATAATCACACTTGCAAGATTGCTACATCCCTCAAACGCGCTGTACTCAATGCTTGTGACTCTATTAGGGATGGTTATCTGCATAAGGCTACTACAACCCTTAAATGTGTAACCATTGATACATGTAACGCCTTTAGGGATACTAATGTTTTTAAGATTGTTACAACCTTCAAACGCACTAGATCCAATACTCGTTACACTATCAGGAATTGTCACATTCTCAAGACTACCACAACCTTCAAATGCACTAGATCCAATACTCGTGACACCATTAGGTATAGTCACACTCTTAAGGTTGCTACAGCCTTTAAACACCGCATACTCTATTTCTGTGACACTATTCGGGATTGTCACATCAACAGCGTCTTTGACATTGTATGACTTGAAATCATCTTTGTCTAGTTTTATGACACCATATGGCATGGTAACAACCGAACCATCAGCATAGATAATTTTCCCATCCTTTTTACCGCTCATACACAAAATCATGACGCTGCAAACAACGAGTAAAAACGTTACGCCGATAGCGATCTTGCCCTTTGCACCGCAATTCCATAGCAAGACAGTTTTATCCTTTGCCGAAATCGCTATAGCTTTCGCCTTACAGAAAAGCGTATAACGCCCATCCTTGCCGCCACTCCACCATGCGATGACTCCGTCCTTTGTCCTAATCGCCGTGACTTTCACCTTGGAGAAAAACAGATGGCGACCTTCCTCACCGTCCTTCCACCATGCGATGATTTTCTTCTTTGTCGTTATCAATACGGTTTTCATCTTGAATAAAAAAGGCTTGCCACTTTTTACAGTCTCAATTTCAGTATCTTGCATATTTCCCGCTTTCGTGGCTTTATCCATCTCCTCCGCCAATTTGTCAGAAACATACGCTTTTGATTCTTCTTCCTCATCAGCTGTAAGCGCTGAAGAATGCTCTCCCGATACCTCTACAAACTGCACAACATTAACAACAAAATCCTTGTTGCACACACTACATTGACATGTGTTACCTTCTAAACTCTCATCCACTTCGTAAACCGTTCCACAATGCGGACATTTTGTAGTCACCTCTCGGTGGCAGTTCTCTTCTGCATTATTACCCTGTCCGACACCGTCATACGCAAACTTCTCGGAACAGAACGGGCAGATAACATGTTGGCCAACTGTCAGTTCGCCTTCAGTTTCGCATTCAGCACCACAATTGGGACATTGTATCTGCATGATCGATATTTCCTCCATTCCAGTGCCTTAACCGCTTTGAGGCCTATCGCTCTTGGCACAGGACAAAAGAGCGATGTCCCTCGTCTCCCTCAGGCTTTCGCCCTCTTCAGACATCGGAGGGAGCGGAAAACGGAAACCTCCTCCGATGCATCACGTGAGGCGCCTGAGAGAGCCCGGAAAGATACACCGAAGGAGGTAAAACTGCATAAGGGCAGTTACCCTTCTGTGCGTCTTTCCGGTGAAGTTTCTCAGGCTTTCACGTGACGCATCCCATGTCCGCAGGGGTGTGGCTACTGTTCTTCGCCTCCCTGCGCGGGAAATCTGTTTTGTCACGGCGGCACCGGCATTCATCCCTGCCCCGCAACGATTTCCTATTATACCACAAAATCAGGTCTGCGGCGGAAAACGCCGCACGTACGGATTCGCCGCCGCAGACCTATCCGGGCTCTCTCTGCCGGACGCTCCTTGTGAGCATACTGATATACGGGGGAAACCGAAAAATCTGACAAGAGACTTTCTGCCGCCGATTATGGACGCGGTCAAGTCAGCGGACTGGGCATATCGGGATTGTCCATCTCGGCAAGAACCTCCGACATCACCTTGCGCAGTCTCTCGGAAAGGCGTTTGCGGATCTGGTACAGATTGTCGCGGGAGAGGTTGTAGAGCTTCATCACCGTTTCCGTATCCTGCCCCTCCACCGTGCTTGCCACGAACGCCGCATAGTGTTCGGGGCGAACACTCGATTTTATCCGTCGCAACGCATGATCCATCGCGACGGCCTTCCATTCGCTGTCGGCGAATTCGTCGTCCCCCGGGCCGGTCGCCTTTGCCTCTTCCATGAAGTCGGCTTTCAAATCCGCATCGCGCCTTACCGCTTTCAATCTGTCTATTACGCGCCATTTGACGAGTGCCGCGAGATATGACCTGAAGCGCCCTTTTTCTCGATCGTACTTGAATGAAGGCAGATTCCGCGCAAGATCGGCGAATACCATCTGCACGATATCGTCGGCATCGGCATCGTTCAACCCCTTGCGACGCGCAATCGAATAGACAAACCCGGCGTAAAGGTCGAAAAGCCTGTTCCATGCCGCCGCGTTCTCGGTGTCGGCGACAGCCCTGATGACGCTCGAACGCGTCGTTTCGTTGTTGAAGTGTCTGTAGGTCATTTTCGCATCTCTACCGCATCTTCCATTTCTGTAAACCGCTCTAGAAGCGCCAGCCATGCTTTGACGAGTTTTTCATTCTCCATCGAAAGCATTTCAGCCTGATTATATCTTTCGGAAGCCCCCTGCACCGACACGGCTTTATCCCTGCTCTTTTCCTGCAAAGCTTTAATTCGCCGGTTGTTTTCGTCTCCCTTCCTGTCAATCTCCCGCATCTCGTCGAGAATGCCGCGCATTTTCGCGGCGCAGACCGGATCCTTCTCCTCGACCCTTTTAAGCCTTTGCATATGAGATTCATCCGTATGGCAGAAATACGATCCGCGGAATGAAGACCATACGGCATCATCCTTCGCCGACAGATCATTCAATTCCTGGGCTATGGATGCAATACGCTTCATGGGTTCAAGATCGGCATCCAGATTCTTCCTCATGGATTCTATCGACCTGATCGTTTCTTGCCTTTCGCGTTCAACATAGTCACGAGTCTGGCTGTCTTTTTCCCTGATCATGTTTCTTGCCGAGATTGCGAAATAGACGGCAACACCCAATCCGCAGGCCATCACGACCGACAAGATATTGATGATTGATGGAATCCTCATCTTGACGCGCAGTGACGACAACTCCTTCAGAAGCGCCTTGGCCGACCGGTAGCGGCGGGACGGGACCGGATCGGTCGCCTTGTTGAGAATGCGCCACCACGCAGGGAAGAACTTTTCGCCGGTATCGGCCTCGAGCGCGGGCCCCTTGTCCAGATCCTCCAGACGTCTACCGAAGCTCGCGGCCTTGAGCGTAAGGCCGAGACTGTAAATGTCGCTTGCGGCATCCGTGAAATTCTCGGGCGGAACATATCCCGGTGTTCCGACGAGTGATGTCGCCTCGGATTCTTCGACCAGCAGTCCGGGGTCGGAAAGGACAGGGCGGCCACCGACATATATCACGTTTCCGGGTTTGATGTCGCGGTGCAGGAGGTGATGCCGCTGAAGCGTGGCGAGACCTTTGGCGAGCGCCATGCCGAGTTTCACGCATTCATCGAGCGGCAATGCCTTTTCGCCTTCGATGACGTCAGCCAGCGTCTTCGGACGATATTCGTCCAAAGCAAAATCCCTGTCGCCGAACTCGTTATCCGCAAGATCCATAACCGCATAGAAGCCCCAGGATTCCTCCACGAATTCCCTCATGCGGACAAGGCCCTCCTGCGACGGGATCGTTCTGTACAGTTTCGCACCGCGCAGTTCGCGTTCGTAGCGTTCTTCTCCGATGGCATCGCGGCGGCAAACCTTCACGGCCGCTCGTTCACCATCCGGTCCCTCGGCGAGAAAAACCACACCGTACGCGCCATGCCCGATTTCCCGTTCAAGGTGCCACTGACCGCAATTTGCCATACTTTCACCTGCAACTGATTCTTGGGATAACATCATATTGCAGGCATTATACCAAAAGCGCAAAGCGGGTAAATTGCGCGTCAACTTTTTTCCATAGTGCCGATTGAAAAGGTAAACATGGTTTTTGAGAACGGCGATTCGCGTCATCCAACTGCCGAATTTAGCTTGAATTTCTTTATCTGTTGTACCAGTTCAAACTTCTTCTTCGGCTGCTTCTCCGCCCGTGCGAGCTTTTCCAGCGCGGCGATCTGCTTCTCCAGCCGCGCCCGCTCGGCGTCACGGGCGATGTTCGCGGCGATCGGGAGGTCTTCTCGCCACGCCGTCCCCGCTTCACGGACGGCACGGAGGCCGTCCCTCCCAGTTTGGGCGGGTTGAGAGGCCGCATGAATATTCCGCACAAGATTCTCATAAACCTCGTCGAGCGTCAGGCCGGCAAGCGAAAAGCACAGCGCCTCACGCGGCATCCAATCGGTATGGTAGGTAGTAGCGGCTCACCTTGAAGGCGTTCGCGCCCATGCCGGACGCTTCCTTGTAGCCGATCCACGCTTGGGCGCGGTTCTCGAACGTCAGGACAAAGAGGAGGTGGTAGGGAATCATCCGATCCATCTGCCGCAACACCTCTTCGTTCAAATGCCCGTTGGCGAGTTCGATCTCGAAGACCTCGATCTCCGTGACCGCCGCGCCTTTCGCGAGGTTCAGCGTTGTCGCCGCGAGCTTGTTGCGCCACCAGACGGCCGTGATCTCGTCCACAAACGACCGCTTCAGCGCGGCCGAGACGGCGCAGTTCTCGTAGAACTTCTGCTTCGGCACGCGGCGGTTGAACGTCGTGGATTCTGGTAGGTTGAAATTCAAATTTCCCATCCTCCGTTGACGGTTTTCCCGTCTTTTACTACAATACCGGCAACATGACTTCTCAACCAGCCATTCGCGAGCGCGACAAGAACGGGCATCTCAAGGCCGGTATTCGGCTGCCGGGCTGGGATTACTGCAAGCCTTGGTTCTACATGATCACGCTCGTCGTGAAACGGCGCCGGGCGATTCTGGGCGAGATTCGAGACGGGGCCTTCGTGCCCTCGCCCCTGGGCGAAGCGGTCGCCCGCGCTTGGCAAAACCTCGGCAACGTGTTCCACGAAGTCGAACCCTGTCCATTCGCCGTCATGCCCGAGCATTTCCACGGCATCATCCGTGTGCGTGAACGGCTCAATTCGCCGTTGGGTGAGGTCATCCGAAGTTTCAAGATCGCCTGCACCAAGGCCAATCTCGCCCTTGCCGCGCCTTTCGAGATCGATGGCTCGACAACCTTTTGGTTTCCCGGTCTCTATGATACCATTCTCTTCCGAAAGGGCCAGCTTCGCGCCATGGTTCGCTATGTGCAACGCAATGCCGCGCGTCGCTGGGCCGTTATGCAAAACCCCAGCCTTTTCAAGGTCAGTCGCGCAATCGCCCTCTCCGAAGTTCTGCCGGGCGCAGTCCCTGCGCCAAGAGACAGCGCACGGAGTGCGCTTGGCACGACAGACAGCGCACGGCGCGCGCTTGGCACGACAGACAGCGCGCGGAGTACGCTTGGCACGACAGTCGACGCGCGGCGCGCGCTTGGCACGACGATCGACGCCGTCGGCAATGCCTTTCTTCTCGAATCGCCCAACAAGATGCTCATTCAGGTCTCGCGCCGCGCCAGCCCCATCGACATTGAAAACAAAGTCAACGAGGCGTTGCTCTTCGGCGCACGCGGCGGTGTCGTCGTCTCGGGCTGCATCTCGCCGGGCGAACAGGCGGTCGCCCGCGCCGTGCGCGAAGCCAACCATCCGCTCATCGTGATCGTGCCACGCGGCTTCGGCCCCTACTTCAAGCCCAGCGGCCCCTACTTTGACGCCTGTACGGCGGGCAGGCTGCTGATGCTCTCGCCCTTCCCGCAAATCGGCAAAAGCGACCGGCTCACCCGCGAACGCTGTTTCGGCATCAATGCCGTCGCCGCCACAATCTGCGGCGAAGCCCCCTCGACAATCCGCTATTGCGGCAGCCAACCCGATTCGGCCCTGGGGCATTAGGCGCATTGCTCGCCCCCCTCCTTCACCACCAGGAAGCAAATCAATTCGAATTTCTGTAGAAGCAAAAAATACGCTTGCGCACATTTGATGATGGCGGCAGACTTCGTGTAAGCGCGTGCCGCCGATATCAAGGATCAATGTCTACGAGTCTCCCCGCAGACGGATGTGGCAGATTATATCATAATCGGCTGCTTCCGTGCGGTGTTCAGAAGGAAGCCGCTACGGCCGCTACGGAAGCGAAAAGCCGTTGCGGAAGGGCCACGCTTTCGGTCGCGACAAGCGCGACCCTCCCGGCGCATCGCGCAGC
>ERZ1026780.1054-NODE-1054-length-19221-cov-8.945372_pt1 | contig 19221 bp, 21 predicted proteins | sample MGYA00380126_ERZ1026780 | MGnify/ENA primary metagenome ERZ1026780 (study PRJEB33269, sample SAMEA4719762) | human gut metagenome | biome: human-associated habitat; feature: organic feature; material: feces | place: Cameroon | collected 2013-10 ... | reverse complement strand
CGTGGGGCAACGAGGACACCCAGACGCTGATCGATATTCTGGCGCAATACGACGTCAAGACCACATTTTTCGTGGTGGGCGACTGGGCGGAGAAGTACCCGGAGTCCGTCAAAGCCCTGCACGACGCAGGGCACGAGGTCATGAGCCACTCCAACCACCACGACCACTACAACAGCCTGTCCACGCAGCAGATCATCGACGACGTGACCGCCAGCAACCAGCGCATCAGCGCCGCCACCGGCGTAACGCCCACGTTGATCCGCTGCCCCTACGGGGAGTACGACGACCACGTCATCGCCGCCATCCGCTCCATGGGCATGGAACCCATCCAGTGGGATGTGGACTCCCTGGACTGGAAGGACTACGACGCGGAGACGATATGCAAGCGGGTGACGTCCAAGGTGCAGCCGGGGAGCATCGTGCTGTTCCACAATGCCGCGCTGCACACGCCGGAGGCGCTGCCCACCATCCTCAGCTGTCTTATCAACGACGGCTACACCGTTGTGCCCATCAGCCAGTTGATCCTCGATGCGCCCTACACCATCGACCACACCGGGCGGCAATTCCCGGTGGAGCATGCGGGGTAAGCGAAAGCCCCCTGTCTGCCGCGGGTAGCTGTCGGCGTCCGCGGTACTCCGCAGGGCGCAGGGCAGTACACAGGCATATAGAGAAGCCCTCCGGCGCAGCCGGAGGGCTTCTGTTTGTATTATGGCGACTGCTTTACGCCTTTATGGCGGGAAGCACCTGGAAATCACCATGGACGTCCTGTATGGCATCGCCATACTGCTTGAAGTACTCCAGGATCAGGTCGGACATCTCCGTGCCGATCTCCCGCACCATCGGGCAGCCTACATAGCAATCGTATCCGCCGGTTCCGCTGGCGCGGTAGCTGTTCAGGCAGATGGTGAACACATCGTCCGGCGCAACCGGCTTCCCAGCCACCGTCATCCGGATCACTCGCTGTCCCACCGGCTGGGAGATGTCGTAGGCGTAGGACACGCCTGCGTAATAGTCATAGTTGTAATGCTCCACCTTCGGCTCCAGGAAGCAGTCGGAAACGCGCAGCGTCCCGTCATCGTTCCGGGTGAAATACTCCGCGCTGCGTTCCAGTGCCTGCCGCAGAACAGCCCCCGTGATCTGCAATACAGAGAGCGTGTTGGTGTAAGGATATGCGATCAACAGGTCGCGCCGCCGCACCACCTGCGGCAGCCCCGCCACATCGTTGGCGAGACTGGATGCGGAAAGCTGTGCGCCGGTCGCCCAAAGCTGCACCGCATTGAACAGATCCGCAAGGCCGCTTCCCTCCGCCGCCATCCGCAGCGGCGTATCCGGCAGCAGCGGTTTGGGCAGGTGACCCACCACCTGATCCAGCCAATCCTGCGCGCCGCGCTCCATACCGGCGAACTCCTCCAGCCACTCCCGCCGGCAGGTACCGGCCGCGGGGACGGTTTCGCTTGTAAAGCGTTTTTTCCCTTCGACGACTGCCGCTTCAATGCGCAGGAACTCCTGTCCCCGGTCGGTGGGCTGCACCACAAAGGTGCCGCACACCGTCTGACCGTGGACGGTCATGTGCTGGTGTCCGGTGAGCAGGATGTCAAAATCCAGCTCCTGACACAGCCGGTAGGCCACGTTCTCGTGGGTGGCGGACAGCACACGGCCTGTGGCCAGATCCCGCTCGAAGCCTCCGTGATAGATACACAGCGTCACGTCCACCTGATCTCTCAGCTCATCCAGCGCCGCACGCGCGGCAGGAACGGGATCGCTGATGGTAACGCCGGACAGGTGCTCCGGCCGCTCCCAGATGTTCACATAGTCGGTAACGATGCCGACAATGCCGATCCGCAGCCCGTTTTCCAGCGTGTGGATCCGGGCGGGGAAGCGAACGCCCGCCCCGTCCCACCGGACGTTCTGGCAAACGCAGCGGGCGCGGAGGGTGTCGAGATAGCTGTCCAGATACGCCATGCCGTAGTTGAAATCATGATTTCCCAGCGTCACATAGTCATAGCCGCAGCGGTTCATCATTTCCGCAAACCGGCCGGCATTGCCCAGTGTATCGTGGCAGAAGGCACCCAACGGTGAGCCCTGCAGAATGTCGCCGCCGTCGATGACCAGCGTGTTGCCGTCTTTCCGGAATTGGCTGGCACATTTGAACAGCCCCATGTCCCGCTCCTCCCGGCTGCGGTAGTCGGTGGGGTAGATATATCCGTGAAGGTCAGAGGTGAAATAAATGGTGAATCTTTTTGCTTCCATGGCTCACCCCCGTGCCAGCTTGACGCGGATCCGGGACGAGATCCATTCGATGATCAGCACCAGCACGATCAGCCCCAGCAGGATAGCGCCCACCTCGTTCCAGCGGTAAGAGCTCATGGCGAAGATCAGCGGGGCGCCGATACCGCCGGCGCCGACCAGACCCAGCACCGTGGCATCACGCAGGTTCATGTCGAAGCGGTAGATGATGGTAGATGTAAAATCCGCCGTCAGCTGCGGCAGGATACCGTAGCGGATCTTCTGGAACGTGGTGCAGCCCGCAGCGTCCAGCGATTCCAGAATGCGCTTGTCCAGATCCTCGATACTCTCAATGAACATCTTGGACACCATGCCGATAGAGCACAGCGACATGGTGAGCAGACCCGCAAAGGGGCCGGGGCCGGTGACGCGGATAAACATCAGGCCATAGACGAAAGCCGGAATGGTGCGGATGGCGGCGATGAGGATTCGCCCCACCAGTGCCAGCGGCTTCGGCACCAGATTGCTGGCAGAGATGAACGACAGGGGCAGCGAGATCACCGCGCCCACGATGGTGCCCAGAAAGGCGATGCAAAACGTCTCCAGCAGCAGGTAGGGCACGCCGTTGGTGCCCAGCGTGAACAGCAGCTTGCCGGAGGGGTGAAAAATGCCGGAAATGATGTTCCCCGCCACCTCCAGCCCGTTGCTGGTGGGGTTGCTGGTCTGCACGGCCGTACCCGACCAGGCCAGCAGGCAGGCCACGATGAACGCCGCCAGCAGCTGCCACAGCCAGGTTTTCGGCGCAGAGGCATAGGCTTTTTGAATTCTCTGTTCCATAATGTGCCTCCTTACGTCAAGCGCTTGCGCAGCCAGTGGCTGATGCCCTCAATGACCATAACGGTCAAAAACAGGACGATCAGGATCATGCCGAGACTGTCATATTCCCGCCAGCCGATCTTTTCATTCATGATAAGACCCAGGCCGCCTGCGCCCACATAGCCCAGGATCGACGCATAGCGCACATTGCCCTCCAGGCAGAACAGGGATACGGACAGATACGTAGGCAGCACCTGCGGGAACACCGCCGTAGTAAAGGCCTGCAGCCGCGTGGCGCCCAGCGCCTCCATCGCCTCGTAGGGGCCCATGTCCACCGTTTCGATGATCTCGAAAAGCTGCTTGCCCACATAGGCGAAGGTGAACACCGCGATGGCGCAGGTACCGGCCATGGTGCCCAGACCGAAGATATAGGTGGCGATCAGCGCGCACACCAGCGTGGGCAGCGTCCGCACCAGGCTGAGGAACAGCCGGACGATGAACACCACCACGCGATTTGTCACAATATTGCTGGCGGCAGCGATAGCGAAGGGGATCGCCAGCACCGCGCCCACGAAGGAGCCCAGGAAGGACATCTTGACGGTGTCCCACAGCGGCTGCCAGATCTTGGCCAGATACCCGGTGTTTGGCGGGAACATGGCCGTGAGAATGTCAAAGAATTTGCCGCCCTTTTTCACCAGCACCGCAAAGTCGAAGCCGGTGATATGGACAGACAGCGCCCCCAGCGCCAGCACGATCAGGATGACCAGCGGCGCACGGCTGCGCTTTTCCTCCACCACCGTTCCGTTAGGCAGCGTGTAGCGGCGGGGCTTGAACAGACGGTCGTACAGGCTCATACGGTTTCCTCCGCCTGCGCGTCATCCCCGTAGATGGCATCCAGCACCTTCTGATCCACATTTGCAGAGGGGCCGTCATAGACGATCCTGCCGGCGCGGATACCGATAATGCGGTCTGCGTACTCCAAAGCCAGCTCCACATGATGGATGTTCAGCAGGATGGAGATGCCCATCTCCTGATTGATGCGCACAAAGTCCTGCATCACCTGCTTGGCGGTGACCGGATCAAGGGCGGCCACCGGCTCGTCAGCCAGAATGATACGGGGATCCTGCGTCAGCGTGCGAGCCAGCGCCACACGCTGCTGCTGACCGCCGGACAGCTGGTCGGCGCGCATATAGGCCTTATCCAGGATCCCCACCTTGTCCAGCGACTCCAGCGCCTTGATTTTGTCCTCCCTCCGGAAGGTGCCCAGCAGCACCCTCCAGAACGGCATGTCCGGCACGCAGGCGGACAGCACGTTCTTGATGACGGTGGTTCGTGTCACCAGATTGAAGGACTGGAACACCATGCCGATGCCCCGGCGGAAGCGGCGCAGGCTCTTGCCTGACAGTGTGCTGACATCGGTGCCGTTTACCGTCAGCGTGCCGGCGGTGATCTGGTGCATCCGGTTCACCGACCGCAGCAGCGTGGACTTACCGGCGCCGGAGCGTCCGATAATGGCCACGAACTCGCCGTCCTGAATGGTCAGGTTCACGTCGTCCAGACCCACCGTTCCGTTGGGGTATACCTTGGATACATGGTCGAAAATGATCATACGGTCTCCTCTTTTCGTGAAATAAAAACGCGGGGAGGACAGCGGAAGGTTTGATCCTTACAGTCCTCCCCGCGCTTGGGAAAGTGCTTTAGTTAGCGGCAGTCAGCTCCTGAATGAGCTTCTGCGCGGCGCGCTCGTTGTCGTAGTCGGAAGCCTGTGCCACCTGATAGCCGTTGTGGCTGTAGATCTTGATGACTTCCTTACCGGCATCGGTGTTGCCGATGTTGATGAACGCCTGCTGCAGGGCGGCGATCAGGTCGGCGTCCATGATCTCGGAGTTCTTGCTGACGGAGATGGTGTCATTGTAGATGGGGGCAGTGACGCCGATCACGCCGGTCTCCTCCCAGATGGAGCCCTCACGGCTGAACTCGGTGTTCCAACGCTCCGCATAGTCGCGGCGGGCATCGGCATAGGTCACCAGCACGTCCACCTGGCCGGAGGCCAGACGGGCAAAGGCGCTGGCGTAGGAATCGGACTGCACGGCGCTCTTCAGATCGGAGATGCCCTTGCCGTAGTGATCCTGCAGCCACAGGGCGGGATAGATGTAACCGGCGGGAGAAGAGGTGCCCATGATGCTCCAGTTGGCGCTGTCCAGATCCTCCCAGGTCAGCTCCTCACCGGCGTTGACCTTCTTCACCAGCTCCTGACCCTTGTCAGAGGGGCCGGCGATGAACAGGGCGCGGTAGGACACGGCCTGCTTGTCGGAAGCCTCGGTGGGCTGACCGTCGTTCCAGTCCTTGGCATTGTCGGAATCCTTGCTCAGGCCGTCGCGGGTAGCGGTCAGAATGACCTCAGCGCCGTCATCGTACAGCACATAGGTGCCGCCGGGGATCAGACCCACATCGATGGTACCGGCCTCCAGGCCTTCGCCCACCGCCTCGTAGGTGGTGCCGACAGTGATCTCCACATCGCCCACTTCGTAGCCCAGCTTGGCCAGCTCGTCCTTCAGCATCTGCTTCAGGGGCTCGGTAGCGGTGATGATTTCCTCAGGCTCGCGGGAAGGCACGAAAGCGACCTTCAGCGTCTCGATCTTCTTGGCGCCGTCGGTATCGTCGGTGCCTTCGGTATTGGCCTTGTCGCCGCAGCCTGCCAGCAGACCCAGCGCCATGACCAGCGCCAACAGAAGCGCAATGATCTTTTTCATCTTTTTTCCTCCATAGTTGTCTTGTTGTTCCTGCGTACCGGCCACTCCCGCCGGACGCCTCCACAGTGCGGCACAGAAAAAGCGTGCCACACCGATGCTCAGTATAGCACACCTTCCCGGAGAAAGTTTTTCTGTTTTGGTAAAAAAAGTAATATCTTGTCAGCGATCCTTTCTGGCGAAGTAAAAAGCCACCAGCTCCTCGAACGCCAGGATCACATGTCCGAAGAAGGTGTTGGGCAGGCTCCCCGCCAGTGTTTGCCTGGAACCGTCCACCACGAACACGATGTCCGACATCTGCGCCAGAGTAGAATCGCTCCGCTTGGTAAAGGTGACGATCTTATGGCCGTTCTGCCGGGCATTGCGCACATCGTTCAGCACCGGGCTGGTCTCTCCGCTCTGGCTGACAGCAAACATTACCGGGGGCGCATCCTGACCGTCCTGCAGATGGTGCGCATCCCGGAACAGCATATAATCGTAGAAATGCACGTTATTGAATACCATAAAGCCGCAGATGGACAGCCGCTGGGCGATATAGGAGCCGACGATGTTGGAAAATCCCTCCCCTGTGGTGAACAGCTTGGCTGTGCGGGAACGATCCATCAGCTCGCAGAACTCTGTGATGAGCGACTCGGAATAGTTATCGATGAGATTCTTCAGCGGCTCGCTGTCGCGGGTTTCCCCGTGGGAGTCGAACTGACGGCTGAGGTAATAGTACAGCTCGCTGTATCCGTCAAACCCAAGCCGCTTGCACATTTTAACGATGGAGGTGGGGGAAAGGAAGTTCTCGCTGGCGATCTGCTGGATACCAACGCGCTTTTCGCCCCGCTCAATATGGGCGGTGATGCTGGTGATCACCTTTTTCTCGTCCTCAGAAAGCAAATTTGTCAACAGAAAGTAGCCGTCGCCCACAGCTCATTCCTCCTTGCCGCGCTTTTGTGTTCAGTCCTTTTTCTTATTATAGCAAACCGCGGGGCATCTTGCAATACGGTGCGAAGGGGGCATCGCTTATTTTGCCCCGCATTTCCTGCGGCTGCGGAATATAAAAGCCCGCCGCATATGGGCGGTCATATCCGTACTGTCATAGTTATTCCGCCTGGGAGAAGGGCAGCGTGGAGAACCATAACCGCATGATACGCCGTTTCTTTCCCAAGGGCACGGACTTCTCCAAGATCAGCAAAAAGAGGATAGCTGCCGTCCAGGACTGGATGAACAACTATCCTCGAAAAATCTTGCAATGGCAGACGCCGAACGAAGCAGCGGCATAAGTCAGCATTTCGGGAACGACTTAGTGGGAAGCTCATGCCGGTAACGGGTATCAAAGAGCTTATAGTACGGTCTGCGCCAAAAGAGCTTGATACCACCGGCGAGGAAGTGGACATAGTAGAACATCTCCGTTTCCTGATGGGTGAGATCGTCACTGCCTATCTTACGTCCAATGGTCTTGATGTAGGAGAGATCGCGGATCAGAGGGAATCGTTTTATCTCATAGTGACAGACAGCCAATTTCCGTATCTTGATGTCAACATCGGTAGACTGGGAGAAGAAAGCAATATCCGCCTGATAGTGACCGTGGTTTTTGAAGAAATAAACCTGTTCATCAGTCATTTTCATTTTACGGTTATCGAAGTCTACACCGGCTTCATCTATGATGATCAGGCAGTCCTCCATGAGGTATTTACCTATATCGTCTTTGGTGATCTGGAAAGTACCACGAATAGTATTGAGCATTTTCGATGCCCGCGTGTATGGTCTGTGGAAAACAGGAGTCGACAACGACGCCGTGTTGATGTCCGGTTTTTCCGCATCATATAAAATCGGGTTGGCTTTGGGCACTCCAGTCGTCGGCGTTCTTCTGAAGTTGGTCCCCTATGTGCAGGGCGCGGCCGAACAGGCCGACAGCGTCTTGTCCCAGCTGCGATTTCAATCAAGCGTGTTGTGCGGATTTATGTTCGTCATTCCGTTCTTCCTGTATATCTTTGTGGTACGGAAGAATGAGAAGAACTTGCCTATGATGCGTGCTGAAATTGAAGCGCGGAAAAAAGATTTGGAAAACGGAAATTAATCTGCTATATAAACAGAGTGGCAAGGCATCATGCTACTCTGTTTAATAAATTACAGAAAAGAGGAATGTTGTGCGAGCCTATGAACGACTGCTGCGATATATTGCAATAGACACAGGCAGCGGCGAAACAGCAACCACGACCCCCTCAACGCCTGCACAAATGCTGTTGGCTCAGCAACTATCAGAGGAGTTGGGCATGCTGGGCGTGTCGGAGGTAGTGCTCAACGCCGGCGGCGAGGGTGCTCAATCCCGCCGGAATGGATGCTCAATTTGAGCGGTTGAGGTGCGCAATCTCGCGCGGAATACTCAGCTGAGCCTTACCGGTATGGCCTGGGTGAGCAAAAAACGTAAAAAGTGCCCTTTCCATAACGGCGGCATTGTCTGCCGGCGGGAAAAAGAAAAAGAGACGCTGCGGCGTCTCTTTTTTTGCGATTTTTATGAATTTATTCCGCCACAGAGGCGCGCATGCGGATGCTGACGTTGACCAGAATGCTCTGGGAGGTGATGTTGGGAGAGGTCATCAGCAGGTGCAGGCGGTCCACAGCGGCGGTGGCCAGGGCCTGACGGTCCACGTGGACGGTGGAGAGGGGCGGGGTAGTGAGGCTACACTCCGGCACGTCGTCAAAACCGATAACGGAGACATCCCCCGGCACGGAGTAGCCCAGCTGGATCAAGGCGCTGACCAAGGAGAGGGCGGTGTAGTCGTTCTCACAGAAAAAGGCGGTGGGGATATCGCTGCGGTCGGAGAGGGCGGCTTTTAGGCGCTGGACACCGTCGGAGGAATAGCTGTTGGTAGGGATGATGTCCTGGGGCGCAAGGGAGAGGTCGTGGGTCCGCAGAGCGGAGAGAAAGCCGCTGCGGCGCTCCTCCAGATTATAGACGTTGGGAGAGGAGGAGATGTAGCCGATGCGGGTGTGGCCGCAGCTGATAAGTTTTTCCACAGCCAGGTAGGCGCCGGAAAAGTTGTTGATGGACACGGAGTTGAGATTGTGGATGGTGCAGTTCCGGTCCAGCAGGACGAAGGGGACGGGCAGCTGCTGCAGCAGGGGCACCTCGCTGCTCTCCAGATAGGTACCCAGGACGATGATGCCGCAGGAGGGCTGGATGGTTTCCAGATTCAGGATGCTCTGCAGAAAGTCGCTGTGGGGGACCATGGAGTAGATCATGGAATAATTCAGCTCGGAACAGCGGGTCTGGATGTAATTGATGATCTCGGCGAAGAAGGTGGTGCGGAAGTTATGGATGCCGCTGGTGTTGGGTTTGGAGACCGCCACCAGGCGGATGATGCTGCTGGGAAGGGCGGCTGTCCGCTTGGGCAGGATGTAGCCGTTTTCCTCTGCGGCTTTGATTATGCGCTCGCGGGTGGTGCCGCTGACGCCGGCTTTTCCGTTCAGCGCCAACGACACGGTGGCCGGCGAGGTATTGGTCAATTTAGCAAGATCTTTGATCGTCATTGTGCCACTCCTAGATGTTGTCTTATGGGTATTTTAACAGATATAGGTGAAAAATGCAATAAACAATTTTAAAAACGATGCAAAAGTTTAATAAAAATCGTTGGTAAATTTGAGGGGTGCGGTGCTTTGGACAGATGGAGAAAGTGTGTTTTTGCAAAAATTGTGATTATGAACAAATTTCTAATAAAAATTTATTGCAATTTAAAAAATTACAGTGGGAAAACCGAGAGTTTGGGCATTCAAAACGTCAAAAATGGATGATATAAAATTAGAATAGAAAGAACTTGGCAAAATATAAATCGAAAAAAGCAAGGAAAGAATAGGGAGTGGAGAAGTATGCCAGTATTTGCTGTTGACAAAATGCTGCGCAAATGATAAACTTTCATAAAAATTATTAGATAATATAACAATGATTTTACTAAACATTTAATTAAAAAGGACGGAGTGATGTCATGAGCGGAAATTTTAGAGATGAACTCGGAAAGGCGTTTATCGCGGCAGGCGAGCAGTTTCCCGAGTTGGTCGTTGTGACTGCGGATGTGTCGAAATCCACCAGAAGCATCGAGTTTAAGAAGCGGTGGCCGGAGCGGTTCTATTCCGTGGGCATCGCGGAGGCTGATGCGGTGAGCATCGCGGCGGGCATTGCCTCCTTTGGACATCCGGTCATCTGGACGGCCTATGGCGTGTTTGCCACGGAGAAGCCCTTTGAGCAGATCCGGAACACCATCTGCTATCCCGAGATGAATGTGAAGATCATCGCCACCCATGGCGGTATCAGCGTAGGTGAGGACGGCGCTACCCATCAGGCCATCGAAGATATCGCCATCATGCGGGCGCTGCCCAATATGAAGGTGATCGTGGCGGCGGATCCCGGCGAGGTGAAGGCGGCGGTGTTTGAGGCCATCCGTACCCCCGGCCCGGTGTATGTGCGGCTGGGACGCAGTGTCGGCGGCTATGTGCATCCGAATCCCGACGCCGTGGAGCTGAAGCTGGGCCAGGCGGAGACGCTGCGGGACGGCACGGACGTGACACTGGTCGGTGTCGGCGTGATGGTGGAGCAGAGCCTCATCGCGGCGGAAAAGCTGCAGGAGAAGGGCATCTCCGCCCGGGTCATCAACCTGCGGACGGTAAAGCCCATCGATGTGGACACGCTGGCAAAGGCGGCAAAGGAGACAGGCGCTATCGTAACGGCGGAGGATCATAACTGCTTTGGCGGTCTGTTCGGCGCTGTTTCCGAAGCGCTTGCGCTGACGGTCCCGGTGCCGGTGGAGCGGGTCGCTCTGGAGGATACCTTCGGAGAATCCGGAAACGGCGCGCTGCTGCTGGAGAAGTACGGCTTGACGGCAGACCGGATCGTGGAAAAGGCAGTAAACGTATTGGCGCGGAAGTGAGAGGGCGATGATATGCTGACAAATGAAAAACGTGAAGCGCTGCAGAGCATGGCGACGCAGCTGCGCAGAGATGTGATCGAGATGACCTATAAGGCGCAGAGCGGCCACCCCGGCGGCTCCTGCTCTCTGGCGGATATTATGGCGTACCTGTATTTCAACCGTATGCGGTATGACGTCAATGAGCCGAAGGCGCTGAAGAGGGATCGGCTGGTGCTGTCCAAGGGACACGCGGCCCCTATCTGGTACGCGGCACTGGCAGAGGCGGGCTTCTTCCCCCGGGAGGAGATGCTGCATCTGAGAGAGATCGGCCATCTGCTGCAGGGACACCCCTGTGTGCACATCCCCGGTGTTGACGCGACCACAGGTTCGCTGGGCTTCGGGCTGTCCATCGCGGTGGGAATGGCCGCCGCGGCCAAGATGGACGGCCTGGACGTAAAGGTCCACGCCATCGTGGGCGACGGCGAGCAGGGCGAGGGCCAGATCTGGGAGGCGGCAATGGCCGCACCCAACCTGAAGCTGGACAACCTGACGGTGATCCTGGACAGAAACAAGTATCAGAACGACGGCCGTACGGAGGACATCATGCCTCTGGAGCCGCTGGCGGACAAGTGGCGGGCCTTTAACTGGAATGTGGTTGAGATTGACGGCCACGACCTGGATCAGATCGACGCGGCCTTTGCGGCGGCGGACGCCTGCAAGGGACGGCCGACGCTGATCTACGCCAACACCATCAAGGGCAAGGGGTGCAGCTATATGCTGGATCAACCCCAGCTGCACTACACGCCTCCCACAAAGGAGCAGTATGAGAGCGCGCTGGAGGAGCTGAAAGGGAGCAGATGGTTTTGAAGATCGTAGTGGGAAGCGAGCATGCCGGTGCGGAATACCGGGCGCAACTGGTCCGGGATCTGCGGAACCGGGGCATGGACGTGACGGAGATCTGCGAGAATGAGATTCTGCAGGGCTATCCGGCGGTGGCGGAGGCCGCAGCACGGCTTGTCACGGCGGGCAAGGCGGAGTTGGGCATCCTGATCTGCGGGACCGGCATCGGCATGTGTATGGCGGCGGGAAAGGTGCCCGGCATCAGAGCTGCGCTGTGTACGGATTCGTACATGGGCAAGATGGCCAGACGGCACAACAACGCCAATATGCTGGTTTTCGGCTCCCGGGTGATCGGATACGCCAATATGATGGATATACTGGATACGTTCTTGACGGAGACCTATGAGGGCGGCCGTCATGACGCGAGGCTGGCAGCGCTGCGCGAGGTAGAGAGCAGGTATTCAAAACAGTAGACAGTAGAATGAGGTAACGATGTGGCTGAGCAATTATTGAAAATGCAGGGAATCGAAAAACGATTCTCTGGCGTATATGCGCTGCGGCACGTGGATTTTACCCTGAATCAAGGCGAGGTGCGCGGATTGATCGGCGAAAACGGAGCCGGAAAATCCACGCTGATGAAGGTGCTTGGCGGCGACTATCAGGCGGACGCCGGAAAGATCTATCTCAACGGGCAGGAGATCCAGATCAAAGACGCGGAGACGGCGAACCAGTATGGGATATCCTTTATCCATCAGGAGCTGGCGCTGTTTCCGGAACTGAGTATCGCGACAAATATCTTTATCCAGCATCTCCCCTCCGCCCACGGCGTGGTAAAAAAACGCGAGATGCACGCCAAGGCCGCTGAGCTGCTGGCGGAGTTCGGACTGGCGCACTGCCACCCGGAGCAGACGGTGGGAACGCTGCAGATCGGCGAGCAGCAGCTGGTGGAGATCATGCGCTGCCTGGCGATGGATACGAAGATACTGGTGCTGGATGAGCCCACTTCGTCCCTGACCAGCCGGGAGGTCGATACACTGTTCCGGCTGATCGGGAAGATGAAGGCCAAGGGCGTGTCCATCGTATTTATCTCCCACCGGCTGGACGAGCTGTTTGAGATCTGCGACAACATCACCGTGATGCGGGATGGCGCCGTGATCGATACAGTTTCTGCCAAGACCACCACTCAGAAAGAGCTGATCCACATGATGCTGGGACGCGACCAAGGGGAGATGTATGAGGCCCACTGCAGAAGCTTCGGACAGGAGCGGCTGCGGGTGGAGGGTTTGACCCATAAAAAGCGCTTCCGGGATGTCTCCTTCAGCGTGCGATCCGGTGAGATCGTGGGGCTGTACGGCCTGCTGGGGTCCGGACGCTCGGAGATTGTGCGGAGCATCTATGGATTGGAGCCCTTCGTCTCCGGCGATGTGTTCGTGGACGGGGAGAAGGTCCGGATCAAGGATCCGGCTCAGGCGGGCCGGCTGGGCATCGGCCTGGTGACGGAGGATCGGCGCATCGAGGGGCTGTGTTTGCAGCACTCGGTGCAGCGCAACCTGACCATCGCCTGCATCGACAGGCTGAAGCGGCTGCTGGGCTATCTGGACGTGAAGACTGAGCGGAAAAAGGCGGAGGAGAATATCCGACGGTTCAATATCGCCACGGACAAGCCCTCGAAGATCGTGCGTTATCTCTCCGGCGGCAATCAGCAGAAGGTGGTCATCGCCAAGTGGCTGAATATCGAGCCGGATATTCTGATCCTGGACGAACCGACGCGGGGCGTGGACGTGGGCGCGAAAAAGGAGATCTATTCGATCCTCAGCGAGCTGGCGGAGCAGGGAATGGCCCTGCTGGTCATCTCCAGCGAGCTGAACGAGGTGATCAACCTGTGCGACCGGGTACTGGTGCTGCGCAAGGGCGAGCTGGTGGCCCAGCTGGAGGGTGAGGAGATCACCAAAGAGAGCCTGCTGGCGACATCGATGGGAGGAAATTAGCAGATGGGTAAATTGCTTACGATAGATACGGGCAAGGCGGCCAGAAAGCGGCTGCTGACGCTCCTTTTGCGAAACGGCGCGTATGTGCTGCTGATCCTGATGTGCCTGGTGATGGCGATCCTGGATAAGAACTTTCTAACGGTGTCCAACCTGATGAACGTGGCGCTGCAGTCCTCCATCATGGGTGTGCTGGCGCTGGGCATGACGTTTGTGATCTGCACAGGCAACATCGACATTTCGGTGGGCAATCTGATCGGATTGTGCAGTGTGTGCGGTGTGGCGCTGGTGCAGTTCTATCAGGCGCCGTGGTATGTGGCGATGCTGGTGATGATCCTGGTGGGCGCGCTGATCGGCGTGGTCAACGGTGCGCTGGTGGCCTATATGAACATCCCCTCGATGCTGGTGACGCTGTCTACCCAGTGTATCGCCTCGGGCATGGTGCTGTTTATCTCCAAGGGAAAATCGTGGACGAACCTGCCCTATGCGCTGGTAGCGGTGTCAAAGTCCAAGATCCTGGGGGTATCGGCGCTGCTGTGGGCAGTGCTGGTGCTGTACATCCTGTTTCACTACCTGCTGGGCTACACCGTCTTTGGCCGGAAGGTCCTGGCGGTGGGCGGCAGCATGGAGGCGGCCAGGGCGTCGGGCATCCGTGTGGAACGGACGATCCTGCTGACCTATATCATCTCCGGCACGGTGGCCGGTATCGCGGGCATTTTGCAGACGGCCCGGCTGGGTGCGTTTTACGCCTCGATGGGCTCTGGCATGGAGATGAACGTGATCGCCGCCACGGTGATCGGCGGCACCAGCATGACCGGCGGACGGGGCAGCATCATCGGAACGCTGGCGGGCGTCTTGCTGCTGGGTGTGATCAACAACGCGCTGAATCTGCTGGGTGTGGACGCCAACATGCAGAATGTGGCCCGCGGCCTGATCATTATGATCGCCATTATCCTGGATGCCATCCGGATCCGGATTGACAAAGACAGTTAATAGCGGCGCAGTCCGTTATTATAAATCAAGATACAGTATAGGAGGAAAACATGAAGAAAATCTTTGCAATGCTGCTGGCGCTGATCATGATGCTCAGCCTGGCTGCCTGCGGTTCTGCGGGCAACAACTCTGACGCAAACGCAAACACCGACGGCGACGAGGGCGACAAGATCGTGATCGGCGTGTCCCTGCACGACCTGACCTCTGACGGCTATGCCGCCAACCTGATCGGTATCAAGGACCTGGCTGCCTCCAAGGGCAACGTGGAGATCAAGGCTGTCTCCGCGGAGGGTTCCGCCGAGACCCAGATCAGCCAGATCGAGGACTTTATCACCTCCGGTGTGGACGGCATCATCCTGCTGCCGGTGGACTCCTCTGCCCTGGCCGGTAAGGTGAAGGAAGCAGTGGACGCGGGCATCCCCGTGGTCTGCATGGACCGCAGCGTTGACGGCGACATTGCCACCTGCACCATCGAGTCCGACAACTATCAGCATGGCGTGGAATCCGCCGACCTGATGCTGGCCGCCGCCGAGGCGCAGGGCATGAAGGCTGAGGACCTGAAGGTCCTGGAGCTGCTGGGCGCACAGTCCACCTCTGCCGGTCTGGAGAGACACGAGGGCTTTGCCGGCCGCTGCGAGGAGCTGGGCATCACCATCGTCAGCGCGCTGCCCACCGAGTGGGACAACGAGGAGGCCTATAAGGCCGTGCTGGACGGCTTCCAGGCCAATCAGGACATCAACGCCATCTTCGAGGCTTCTGACATCGCCATGCACAGCGGCGTCAGCGCTGCGCTGGACCAGCTGGGCAAGTATGTCGCTGTCGGTGAGGACGGCCACATCATCATCACCTCTGTGGACGGCGGCCCCAACGGCATCGAGGCGGTCAAGGCCGGTTACATCGACGCTATGGCTGAGCAGGGCCTGCTGATCATGGGCTCTGAGGCGCTGGAGACCGTTCTGTCTGCCATCAACGGCGACGCCATTGCTGATACGCACATTCAACTGAGCCCCGTGGCCGTGACCAAGGACAACGCGGACAGCGACGAGCTGTGGCCCAACAAGATCAAGTAATCGCGGGAAACTCTCTGTTTTCATGGATAGGGATAAGGGGCAAATACATGGCGTATTTGTCCCTTATCCCGCAAAATAGCCAGACGAAAGGGCAAAGCATATGGCAAACGTTTATGTTTTGGGCAGTTTGAATATGGACACCACGTATTATGTGGACCGGCTGCCGGGCGAGGGGGAGACCATCACCTCTGTTTCCAGCCAGAGCGCCGCCGGGGGAAAAGGGTTGAACCAATCCGCCGCCGCAGCCTGGACAGGCGCCGCGACGGAAATCATCGGCGCTGTGGGAAAGGACGGCGGCCAGGCCATGATCGACGCGCTGCAGCGGCAGCATGTGGGCATGCGCTATTTGCAGCGCAGCGATCTGCCCACCGGCTCGGCGGTGATCCTGGTAGACCGGCAGGCGAAAAACCTGATCGTGGTGAATGGCGGCGCCAACCGTGACGTGCAGCGGCAGGAGATCCCCTTTGCGCCGGGCGATTGGCTGATGGCCCAGCTGGAGATGCCGGTGGAGACCGTGATGGAATATTTCCGGCAGGCCAGGGATCACGGCGCCAAAACGGTGCTGAACCTGTCCCCCTATCAGCCGGTGCCGGAGGCGCTGCTGACACTGGTGGACCTGCTGATCGTGAATGAGCACGAGGCCTCGGAGCTGCTGGGGTGCCGGATAGGGTGCCGGGCGGAGGCCAGCCGCGCGGCGGGCCTTCTGCGGGAGAAGGGCATCCGCAGCGCCGTTATTACGCTGGGCGGCGACGGCGCGGTGGTGATCGATGACCAGCAGACGGAGGAGCTGGAGGGCGTGCCGGTACAGGCGGTGGACACCCAGGGTGCCGGAGACGCCTTTGCCGGGGTGATGGTGGGCCGCTGCTGCCTGGGAATGTCCCTGGCGGAGAGCGCCAGGGCCGCCAATCAGGTGGCGGCACGGTGCGTGACGGTGGCCGGGTCCACCATCATCAGCCTGAATGCGATCCGGGAAGGATAAGTGAGGCGAAGGCTTTGAAGAAAGAAGAACTGATCAGACGACTGGAGCTGGGCGGCGTCAAAAACCGCGTGGTGCCCATTTCGGAGAACTTTTCTCTGCTGGTGGCGGAAAGAGGCGGCCGGGTGCTGGGCATATTTGAGGACGGGAGACCGGACAACCTTCTGTGGACCGCGCCGCAGCTGCGGGAGGAAAGAACGGCAGCGGACTTTTTGAAGAGTACCGCCTGGAATTACGGCGGTGACCGGCTGTGGTTCGGACCGGAGATCCGCTATTCGGTCAGCGACCGGCAGCGCTTCTGGGAGACGCTGCACACACCGGAGGCCATTGACCCGGGACAGTATTGGATGTCCGATGACGGCTGCACGGCAGTGCAGGATGTGACCATCACCACGCAGGACGGCACGGCGGCGACGGCGGCTTTCCGGGTGTGGAAGACGGTTTCCGTATGTCCGGATCCTCTGCGCTGCATGCCGAATGCCGCGGCGCTGCGCCGGGGCGTGGATTTTGGCGGGTTTACCCAGACTATCCGTGTGGAGGGCAGCGGCGCGGCGGTAGAGCCGTGGAGTCTGCTGCAGGTGATGCCCGGCGGAAAGATCTATATCCCCATGTATGCCCCTGAGCGGGGGACGGACTACTATGAACCGGCGGCCCCCTTTGAAACGGTGCGGGAGCACTGCGCCGTGCTGGAGACTACGGGCCGGGACCGGTATAAGGTGGGCTATCACGCGGCGGCGGTAACGGGACGGCTGGGCTATGCCTGCCGGTGGAACGGACGCTGCTGTCTGCTGGTGAGAAACTTTCCCAATGACCCGGAGGGCCGCTATGAGGAGGAACCGCCTCTGCGGCCGGGAGTAAGGGGCTTCTCGGTACATATCTACAATGACGGAGGCCCGGTGGACGGGTTCTCAGAGATCGAATGCAGTCTTTCCGCGCTTTTCGGCGATGGGGGAAGAGCAGTCGGCGTGGACGCCATCAGTACGTGGCTCTATGCCGGAGAGGAAGCAAGCTTGAAAGAGATCGGCAGGACACTTCTCGGATGTGAAGTGGAGTTTTGATAGAAAAGAGGAAATACCAATGATCATTGCAATGGGCTGCGATCCCAACGCCCAGGCGTATAAAGAGGAAATGATGGACTATGTCCGCTCGCTGGGTCATGAGGTGGTGGATTTCGGCAGCGATGACGTGATCTACGCCCATGTAGCTACCCAGGTGGGAGAGGCCGTAGCGGCAAAAAAATGCGACCGCGGCATTCTCTTCTGCGGGACCGGCATCGGCGTGATGCTGGCGGCCAACAAGGTGAAGGGCGCTTACGCGGCCAATGTGGACAACGTGTACGCCGCAAAGCGGGCATGTCTGAGCAACAACTGCAATATCATCACCATCGGCTGTCAGACGGTGGGGAATATGCTGGCCAAGGAGCTGATCAGCGCCTATCTGGACTGCGAATACGTCTATAATGAGCGCTCCGGCAAGAAGGTGGACGCCATCGTGGCGTACGAGCAGAGCCACTGATGCGGCTTGACGAAAACGGCAGACGTCCGTTTTCCTGGTGAGGCTGCTTTTGACAGAAAAAGAGACACTGCGGCCGCCCTGTAAGCGATAAAGCGGTTTCCTGCCCTGAGTGCAACCAGCCCCTCTTGCAGGAAACAAATGCGCCGCAGGGAAAGAAACCACGGCGTCTAGTCATCATCGTAGCTGCCGTTGCCGTGTGTGCAATTGTGGCAGCGCTGTTTCTCCTTGCCCGCCCCGCTATGGCTGTCAGCGCGGCGATTTCCGGCCTGGAAGGGCCTGATCTCCCGCCTATTCAGGAGATACAGGCCGCAAAAGAACAGTATGATGCCTTATCGGGCCTGCAAAAAGGTTTTGTTAGTAATTCCGCTCTACTGAATCAGAAATACGAAGAGCGCAAAACGGAGGATTGCACGAAGAAGGCAAATCAGATTGCCTCGACGATTCGCGCTGGCGGCATTGGCTGTACAGCCACATATGAAAATGACGTCTTGCATATCGTCGAAGATTTTAATGTGAACTATTCACTTGTTATGCTCAACGCCAACACCATTGTTGGTCCCAATATCGCTTCTGCCTCTGGTACGGCAAAACGCGGCTTTGAAGAAATGGGGTATCCCGAAGTATCTGTAATCATCGAGGCCCGCATTTCCGGCATCGTGATCTGCACTGCAAAGGACGGAACACTCACTTCATAACAAGACCCGTGCGGCTTTCACCGCACGGGTTTCTTTATTTGAGAGCATATTTCAAAACCGTTATTCCCCGGAAGTTTTATATCCAGAATAACCAGATGTGGCGCAGCTTCTTTTAACTGCTCTATTGTTTGGGAAAAATCCGTAACTGCAAATACTTCATATCCATTCCCAGACAAAAGAGTTTTAAGCTGTGTTTGTATCGTAAAATCATCTTCAATGATTAGTATTTTTCCCTTCATAGAGATACCTCCCTGACACTTTATTATACTGTATCAGAGAGATTTTCTCAATCCATATTGAAGAATAGTAACGGAATAATGGGCGGTTGTCTATCAAATTTTTGTATGTTACTTTATCGCACATGAGCATTAGCCCCCGGATTGTCATTTCCATAACCTTCCAGCAGGTTGATTGCGCCCCAAATGCCGAGGCCAGCGCCCAGCGCCACAACGAGGGTCTGAAGAAC
>ERZ1026780.1049-NODE-1049-length-19306-cov-6.936938_pt1 | contig 19306 bp, 10 predicted proteins | sample MGYA00380126_ERZ1026780 | MGnify/ENA primary metagenome ERZ1026780 (study PRJEB33269, sample SAMEA4719762) | human gut metagenome | biome: human-associated habitat; feature: organic feature; material: feces | place: Cameroon | collected 2013-10 ... | reverse complement strand
GACTCCTACGGCAGGACGACCTACCGCGATGCGATGGGGCGCGTCCAGGGGACGCAGACGACCGACTCCTACGGCAGGACGACCTACCGCGATGCGATGGGGCGCGTCCAGGGGACGCGGACGACGGACTCCTACGGCAGGACGACCTACCGTGACGCACAGGGCCGCATCCAGGGTTCGTCCACAACGGATCGCAACGGTAGAACGACCTATCGCGACGCACAGGGGCGAATCCGGGGATCGCAGAAATGAAGCGCGCGGGCGGTTGGCTTGACGCAGAGGACCTAACAGATGCGCACTGATTCATTTCACCTAAGAAAACGCCACGCCCATGCTGCCCTTGATTCAATGGGGAGAGGGGCGGATGCTGGAGGCCGGGCGTATTTGCAGGAGCAAGGACGGGTAGACTTGTCATGCGACAAGGAATCAGGTCGTTCTGGGTCTTTTCCACCAACGGCGGGCGTGGAGGCCGCGTCGGGGGAGGAGGCGTTCGGCAAGGGCGAGGAGGAGAAGGCATCCGAGATACCAGAGCGCACAGACGGGAAGGGGCCAGGGGGAGACGGTGAAATTCGAGAACGGCAGGGAGGCCACCTGTTCCGAAACCCAGGTCATCGCCCACGTGGAGGCGGCGGCGAAATTGTTCATGAGCGCCGCGAGCGGAAGGCAGACGAAGCTGACGACGAGTCCGCCTGCGCCCACGCGCACCATCCACTTCGCGCACACCAGCACCACGATGTTCGCCACAAGACCTCCCGGCGTGAAACGTCCGAATGCGTGTGCCATGATCGGCACGCCCGCCGCCCAGGCCGAGCACGAGACGCCGAAGTCGCCGGCCCATTTCCGCCAACGGCTTCCCGCGTCGAACCACGGCTCGAAGTGGCGGGACCAGTGGCACCAGAACACGATGCCGAACATGACGGCGAACGAGAGCGCGCAGCCTAGGTCGAAGAGACGTTCCGGCGCATAGCCGTAGACGGCGAGGACCGTCACGGACCAGGCCGTCAGGGCGTCCGGACGCCGACCGAGGACGGGCGCCACGAGGAGCAGCGTGGCCATCGCGGCGGCCCGGATCGCGCTGGGGCGCGCGCCGGTGAGGACGACATACGCCCACATAAGGGGAATGGCGACCAGTCCACGCAGACGAACCGGAAGTCCGACTTTCGCCAGCGTCGTCTGCAGAAGCCAGGCCACCACCATCACGTGCAGGCCCGAGATCGCGAAGACATGGATGGTCCCCGCGTCCGCGAAGATCTGCTTCCGTTCCCGGGAAAGGTCGTTCCGGCGGCCCAGCAGGATGGCGCGGTTGAGTCCGGCGAGTTCAGGGCACCAGGAAAGGCCCGCTGTGGCCCGGCGGGCCAATTCGTCCCCCACGGCCGCCCAGCCCGCACGTGCCGAATGGGGCGAAGGCCCGAACCGGTTCTGCTCCGCCCGCGCTTCGTGGACCCACAGCGTCCGCCGCCCGTAGCGGTCCTCCGGATCGGCCTTTCGCGCAATCCAGCCGTCCAGCTGCCAAGTCTCTCCGATCTGGGGCGTGGGTTCCCCCTGGGGGAGGGACAGGATGACCTTGAGGGGAAGAGGACCGACGTGCGAGAGGAAGTCCACGCGCTCCCTGTCGGCCTTGGCGTTCCATTTCCGCCTAACGTCCCCTTCCACGGGGAGCGTCAAGCGCGGTCGTGGTCCGTAGAGCCCCGCGTTTGCGTCGAGGATCCCCTGCAGGACCGCCTCCGTTCGAAGGGCGAGCAGGATACCGAACAGGAACGGAAGCACGAGCCCCATGTGCCGGACGCCCCAGCCGTAGGCCGCCAGGCCGCCCACGAACGCGGCGAACCCCATCCACGGCCAGGCCTCCGCGAATCCCTGCTGTGCGAGCGCGAATCCGACCGCCTCGCCTAAGACGAGAAGCCCGGCGGCGCACGCCACGCGCACGGCGGGGCCTTTCTCCTCCAGAAAGAGCATGTCAGGTCCAGTAGGTGCGGTCCAGTTCGCGCCAGCGGCTGGCCTCGTAGACATGTTCGTCCCGGACGTCTTCGGAGTCCGCAAGGTCTGCCACCGTGCGTGCCACCTTCAGGACGCGGTCGTAGGCACGGGCGGAGAGGTCCAGTTCCCGGATAAGGCTACGCATGCGGTCCTGTCCGGCCCGGTCCAGCCGACAGAAGTCGGCCAGGTCGCGTGTACGCATGTCGGCATTGCAGTGGATGCCCGGAAGGCCCGCGAACCGCGCGGCCTGTCGTTCCCGTGCCGCGACGACCCGTGCGCGGATGGCGGAGGAGGGTTCCCCGCGTGGGGCGTCCAGAAGTTCGGAGAAGGGGACGGGCGGAAGGGGGAGCTGGATGTCGATGCGGTCGAGGAGGGGACCCGAAATCTTGCCGCGATAGGCCGTGATCTGGCGCTGGGAGCAGCGGCAGACGTGCGTGGGGTCGTCCGCATAGCCGCACGGGCACGGATTCATGGCCGCGACGAGCATGAACCGGCTGGGGAAGTCGCAGGCCGCCGCCGCGCGGGCGATGGCGACGTGTCCGTCCTCCAGGGGCTGGCGCATCACCTCCAGCACGTTCCGTCGAAACTCGGGGAATTCGTCCAGGAAGAGGACGCCGCGGTGGGCCAGCGAGACCTCGCCTGGCTGGGGATGCGTGCCGCCGCCCAGGAGGCCGCAGTCGCTGACCGTGTGGTGGGGGGCGCGGAAGGGTCGGCGCGTGACGAGCGAGACGCCGCCTTCGAGTTTACCTGCGACCGAATGGATGCGCGTCACCTCCAGAGCTTCCTCGGGCGTCAGGGGAGGGAGGATGGAGGGGATGCGACGCGCAAGCATCGTCTTTCCCGCGCCGGGGGATCCGATGAGGAGGAGGTTGTGCCCCCCGGCGACGGCGACCTCGATGGCCCGCTTCGCGCATTCCTGCCCCTTGACGTCCGCAAAGTCCTCACCGCCGTCCCGGTCGTTGTCCACGAGCGCCCTGATGTCGGTGAAGACGGGTTCGAGGGAGCAGGTTCCCGCAAGGAAGTCAACCGCCTCGCGCAGGGTCCGCACGGGATAGACGGAGATGCCGGCCACCACGCTCGCCTCGGCCGCGTTCTCCAGCGGCACGAGCATGCCCTTCTTGCCGATCCGCCGCATCTCCAGGACAATCGGCAGGATGCCCTGCACGCGGCGGACCTCGCCGGAAAGGGCCAGTTCTCCCGCGAGTGCGTAGTCGCCGAGGTCGGGGGTGTGGATCTTCCCCGTCGCCGCCAGCAGACTCACGGCGATCGGAAGGTCGTAGAAGGGCCCCTCCTTCCGCACGTCCGCCGGGGCCAGGTTGACGGTGATGTTCGACTCGATCTTCTTGAAGCCCGAGTTTCCGATGGCCGTCGACACGCGGTCCTTCGCCTCCTTCACCGCCTGGTCGGGAAGGCCCACCATCGTGAACTGCGGAGAACCATCGGACGAGCAGACCTCGATCTCGACTGTTCGCGCCTCGACGCCGCAGAGCGCACCCGAATGACATTTGGCCAGCATGTGTGGTTCTCCTTTCGTGGGCGCACAACGCGCCACGCGGAACAGAATAGCAGATGCAGGGCGAGATGAATAGTCCTAGAAAAGTCAAAAATCCGTGATAAAACGAGCGTTTTGTCATGGAAGTGTCAAGGAAACGTCAAGAAATCGTGACAAAACCCGCCGGGAGACGGGTGAACCGCCGTCAACATCCGTGCGCAGCGTGAGCGTGAACGAGCGTACAGTCCGAACAGTCCGGATGGACGTTCAGGCAGATCGTGCGGTGGATGTGGATGAGCCCCTGGGTGAGGAGGCCATTCCCCGCGTAGAGCGCGGGATTGTGGTCGCGGCCCAGCAGGCGGAACGCCGTCACGCGCATGGGCGTGCAGAGGTCTTCGGGGCAGAGCCAGGCCGGGACATGCGCGAGGCGTCCCTCTGCGAGCGCGAACGGCGTGACGACGTTCGCGAGCAGGGCCGCCGCGCGATGGGCGCCCAGCCGTCCGGCCTTGCGGAGCAGCCGTTGGGCGGCACGTTGGCCCGCGCTTGTGGCGAGGTCGCCGCCGACGAGGCGGTGCAGCAGGGAGGGGAAGGTCCCCGCAAACAGCGCCGCCGCCGTGTGGATGCGCCGGGAGGGTGCGTTGACGGGGCGGACGTTCGCGGTTCGCCACGGCATGCGTGGCGCGATGTCCAGGTCCGCCGCACAGGTCAACACGGTTTCGGCGGCCTCCGGCGTGGCGGGCAGCGCCCGCCACGGGATACGGGCGGCGAGTGCGCGGAACGGCGCGGCGTTGTGCTTGTAGCCGAGCGCCGCCATCATTTCCTCGTAGAAGACCTGTGTATGGTCGCCCCGCCGGATGAACAGGGTCTGGAAACGGCGGGCCTTCCCTTCGAGTCGGCACGTACCCGCCGCCCGCAGGGTTTCGACGAGGGCGTCCGGATGGCGGGCGAATCGTGTTTCACACGGGCGCGGCGTCGCGGGGAGGTGCGCATACGGATAGGCTCCGAGGTCGATGTCCTCTGGAGAGAAGTCGTTCCGCGTGCGCAGAAAGTCTCCGAGGCACACCGAGACGCATCCCGGCGGGAGGCCGCCTGGCGGGGGGCCGGCATACCAGGTGACATGCGCGACGATGTGCCCATAGGCGGCATTCCGCACGTGCCCGTGCGTTGTCCAGTCGGCGGGGTGCAGATGAATCTCGACGTCGCCGCAGAGGCGTCGTCTTTCCCGGCCGATCTCGAGCACCGCCCCGTGGAAGTCGGGGCCGGCTTCGAGGTTCCACACGCCTGGATCGACCACGCGCAGACACGCACCGTCCACGGTCCGGAGCGCGGGGGGACGCAGTTTCGCGTCGTACCAGAGCGCCTGGACGTGACGTTCGGTAATCGGACAGTCCTTCATACGCGCCCATTAAACCAAAAACGGGGCGGGCGCGTGTCAGGAACAGCCCTAAAAAAGCGTCAAAAATCCATGTGGAGGAAGGGGTTGGACGCGACCTCGCGCGCGATCGTCGTCGTGGCGCCGTGGCCGGGGACGACGACCGTCTCGGGGGGGAGCGCCGCAAGGCGGCGCAGGGAGGCGGCAAGCGCCGTGCGGCTGCCGCCCGGGAAGTCGGTGCGCCCGCACGACCCCGCGAAGAGAGTGTCGCCGGACAGGAGGAGGGGAACGTCGTTGAAGAGGAGGCAGACGCCGCCGGGTGTGTGGCCGGGCGTGGCGAGAATGCGGGCGGAGAGGCCGGCGGCGGATAACTCCGCACCGTCGACGAGGTCCGCCACGAGCGTCGCCGGCCGCGCGGTCGCGGGGTATTCGCCGCCCCAGGCGTTGGCGCGGGTGAACGCCCACGGTTCGTCGCCGGGGGCGATGTGGACGGGCAGGTCGGGCCATTGGGCGAGGAGGCCCGAAACGCCGCCGATGTGGTCGAAGTGGCCGTGCGTGAGGGCGACGAGCGCGGGGCGAAGCTTCTTCTCCGCGCAGAACGCCACGATGTCCGCCGCGTCCGCCCCCGGATCGACGATCCAGCAGGCGCCGTCCCCGTTCCAGAGGACGACACAGTTCGCGGCGAAGGGTCCGACCGGTATGATTTTCCTCTCCATCAGGTTTCCTCCGCCTTCAAGTAGCGCAGCAGTTCGTCGAGCCGGTTGATTTTGACGGTGTAGCGGGATTCTTTCAAGTGGCCGAATCCGAACGTGCAGAACGCGGTCTTGATCCCGGCGTTGGCGCCGCTGTCGAGGTCGGTCCAGTTGTCCCCCACCATCCAGTCATGGGCGGAGAGCCGATGTCCGTTCAGTTGCGATGCGGCCTGGCGCAGCGGCAGGCCGCTGGGCTTCATCTCCGGGCAGTCGCCGCCCGCGACGACGGCGTTGCCGAAGTACCGCGCGAGGCCGAAGTGTTCGAGGATCGCGCGGCAGGCGAAGTTCGGCTTGTTCGTGTTGATGCCCATGAGCCAGCCGCGGTCGTGGAGTTCCGCCAGCGTGGCGCGCACGCCCGGGTAGAGCGTCGTCCGGTCGAGCATGTGCGCGCGGTACTGCTCGACGTACATCGGCCAGATCTCGTCGAAGCGGCCCGCCCATTCCGGAATCGCGTGTTCCAGGAGGAAGCGCGCGCCGTTGCCGACGTACGAAATGGCCTCTTCCAGCGGGATGGGCGCGAGGCCGAGCGCCGCGCGCGTGAAGTTGACCGTCGCGCCCAGATCGGCGCGCGAGTCGATTAGCGTGCCGTCCATGTCGAAAAATACAGCATTCATCATGTCGTCCTTGCGGAGTATTCTATCAAAAGCCCGGATGTGCGGGGAGGGACGGACGGAAAATATGGTACAATGCACACATGAAACTGAAGCGAATCGTCGTGTTACTGGCCGTCATGGCCGGACTGTCGGGGACCGTGGCGGAGACGTGCCCCGTCATCCCGTTTGTCGCGGTGACGGGCCGCCCCGCCGAAGCGGACGTCGTGCGCAAGGTGGCGCGCCTGAAGGAGATGGGCTACGACCAGTTCCTGATCTACGCCCGGAGCGGTCTCCAGTACGCCTACATGGGCGAGGAGTGGCTGCGGCTGAACGAATGGTTCTGCCGCGAGGCCGAGGCGCGCGGCATGAAGGTATGGCTCTACGACGAGTACAACTGGCCGAGCGGGACGTGCCGGGGCCGTGTCCCCCGCGAGAACGACGCCTGGCGCTACGCCGAGAACGCCGTCTACCGCGAGACGGACGGCTCGTACCGCTGGACGGAGCTCCTTGCGCCGCAGGGCTGGGTGAACGTCTACGAACCCGAGGCGGTCGCGCGCTTCATCGAGCTGACGCACAAGGTCTACGAGAAGCGCCTCGCGCGGTGGTTCGAGAACAGGACGATCAGGGGCATCTTCACGGACGAGCCCGGTCATCCGACGGGGATGTCCTTCAAGGGGCGTCCGGTCGCCCGCTTCCGTCGGTGGAGCCGCCTGGAGGCGGACTACCGGGCGGCGACGGGGCGCGCCTTCCGCGCGGACGTCGAGGCGTGGCTCACGGCGCGCGCGGCGGACCCGAAGGGCGCGGCCTCCGCGCCGTCCGCCGCCGTGTGGGAGGTCTACGCCGAGCTGATGGGCCGCCAGTTCCGCACGTCCTACTTCGACCAGATCCGGGCGTGGTGCGACCGCATGGGCATCGTCCTCACGGGGCACCTGATCAGTGAGAACAGCGTGACGGGTAGCTGCCGCAGCAACGGCAACCCCCTCCACGTCCTCAAGGGCGAGTCCCTGCCGGGCATGGACGAGATCGGCTCGCGCGCGCGCACCGGCAGTGCCGAGTGGCTGACGCTCGCCCTCGCGCAGCATGCGGCGCGGCGCGGAGGGCGCGGGGGACTCGTTGAGCTCTTCGCCCTCGGGCCGGGCGACATGACGCCCGCGCGCATGCGCCAGATGTTCTGGCTGGTGGCTCTCCACAACATCGACCACTACGTGACGTGCATGGAGGTGATGGACATGCGGGGGCTTGTGGAGAAGCACGGCTACCTTTCGCCGATCCAGGAAGGGCAGAGCTGGTCCGGCCAGATGCGCCCGCTCCTCGCCGAGGCGACGCGCGCGGCCCGTTTCGCGCGCAAGACGGCGTTTGCGCGCGTTGCCGCCGTCCGCTACCCGCAGAAGGCCGCCGCGCGCGCGACGTACGCGGGCGGGCGCACGCCCCCGCTCCTTGCGCTGCTGCGCGCGTTCAACACGCGCCAGGTGGCGTTCGAGCTCTACGAGGAGGACGAACCGGCGGACGAGCCGTTCGTGTTCACGGTCCGCGCCGGGGGGGATTTCCGCGAGGAACGCAGCGGCACGGTCTTCGCGACGGCGGACGCGGCGGTGGACTGGGTTCACGCCCGCACGCGCCCCCGTCTGCGCGTCTTCGAGCGGTCGGGCGCCGTCGCGGGCGACGTGGTCGTGCGGAACTACGACGACGGCTCGTCGGTGGCGCTCAACCTGCAGGAGGCGACCGACCGCGTGCTGGTGGCGGAACGAGAGGGGACGCGGACGGAATTTCGCCTCCCGGCGCGCGGCGTCCTCGTGCTGGAGGCGGGCGAGGCGGTGCCGCCGGTCCGGGCGGAGAGCGTCCGGCGCCTGGAGGCGTCGTCCTTCGCGCTTTCCCTCGCGCAGGGGAACGTGTGGCGGGTCAACTTCGATACGAACAAGGTTGGCACGCTGTCCGTCGCGGCGCCGCTCCGGGGCGTCCGCTTCGCCCTACGCGACTGCGCGCTCGCCTACGCGGTGACGGCTTCGGGGCGTCCGGTGGACGGTTTCGAACAGGCGCCGAAGGGCGAGAGGGTCTTCCGCCACACGGCGGAGCCCTATACCTTCGAGCTGGACGGTAAGCCGCTCGCGCCCGCGCGGGCGTGTACGGTCCTGCGGCCCGACTTCAACGCGCTCTACCGCGAGACGGAGCCGCTGGACCTCGCGCCGGGCGTCCATACGCTGCGCATCGTGACGGGCGAGGCGGACCAGAACTTCTTCCTGCCCGCCGTCTTCGCGACGGGCGACTTCGCGGTCTTCAACGGCCTCCTTGTCCCGCGCCCGCGGACCGCCGGCGTGGGCACCCTCGACGGGATGGGGCTGGGGACGTATCCGGGCGCGCTTACCTACACGGCGACCGTCACGCCGCCCGCCACGCCGTGCCGTCTGCGCCTGGAGACGGGCGGCGTCTTTACGTCCGTCTCATGGAACGGACGCCCCCTCGGCGTGCGCGCGTGGGATCCGTTCGAGTGGGATTTCCCCGCCGCGACCGACGGCAAGCCCGGAACGCTCGCGATCACGCTCTACCTCCCGCTCGTGAACATGATGGGCGACCTGGATGCGCCGAACGCGAAGTGGGACCTCAAGATGTGGACGCCCCCGCGCGCGCCCGATTCCGCTGCCGGCCTCCTCGCCCCACCCATCTGGGTGTGGTAGGGGCGCGCGGGTACGGGCACGGGTCGTGTGCCGACGTGGCAACACGCCGGGCGCCCTTCGGGCGAGGTATGGTATACTATGAAGAAAACCCGACGACAAATCCCTTCATTTCCCCTGTGAGGTCCGTATGCTGAAATCGCTTCTCGCCCTCTCCGCCGCCGCCTGCGCCGCCGTCTGCGCCGCCGCGCCCGATGCGGCCGCCTTCGCCCGCCCGGCGGCCGCGCGCCATCCCGAGACCTGGTTCCACCTGATCGGCGGCAACGTCGCCAAAGAGGGCCTTGACGCGGACCTCGACGCGATCAAGGCCGCCGGCATCAGCGGCATCCACCTCTTCCACGGGCAGATGGGCAAGGACGTGGCCTGGCCGGGCGTGACGAAGCGGATCCCCTGCCTGAGCGCCGACTGGGACGACCTCGTGCGCGCCGCCGCCGAGGGCTGCGCGCGGCGGGGGCTCGTCTTCAAGATGCAGAATTGCCCCGGCTGGTCGATGAGCGGCGGGCCGTGGATCCCGCCCGAGATGGCGATGCGCAACCTGGCCTATTCTCGCGTGGACGTGCCGGGCGGCGCGGCGGCCGGCGCGCTCCCGACGCCGACCTGGCAGATGGAGTGCTACGTCGGCCAGGAGCAGCGCGACTACCGCGACCTCTTCGTCCTCGCCTTTCCGACGCCGGAGGGCGGCGACGGCCAGACGTGGACGCCGGCGCCGGCCGAGGCGACGGACGGCGCGGGCGTGATGCGGCGCGTCTTCCGCTTCGACGCGCCGCGCCGCGTGCGCGCGATCACCCTCCCCAGCCCGCGCCAGATGAACCATGACTACGCCTATCGCCCCGAGGCGCGCGTGACGCTCGTCGCCGTGGCGGGGGCGGCGCGCACGCGCGTCCTCGACCAGGAGGTCCCGCAGGGCGTCTGGCAGGACTCGGTGCCGATGACGTTCGCGTGCGACGAATGCGTCGCCGACACGTGGGAGTTCACGCTCGAACACCGCCACCCGATGCACGTCCCCGCCGTCACGTTCCATGCGGGCGCGCGCCTGAACAACTGGGAGGGCCTTGCGGGCTGGGTGCTGCGCGGGCTCGTGGCGCGCCCCGCGCCGAAGCAGGCGCCGGCCGGCTACGTGCGGGCGGACGAGGTCGTGGACCTGACGGACCGGTTCAGGGACGGCGCCCTCGCGTGGACGGCGCCGACGGGGCGGGCGTGGACGGTCCTGCGCATCGGCCATGTCAACAACGGCACGCGCAACGGGCCCGCCCCCGCGGAGGCGACGGGCTGGGAGTGCAACAAGATGGACCGCCGCGCGATCGACCTCCACTTCGCCTCCTACATCGGCCGCCTCGCGAAGGGGCCGCTTGCGGGCGGGCTTCTGAAGGGCTTCGTCGTCGACAGCTGGGAGTGCTGCCGCCAGACGTGGACGGACACGCTGGAGGCCGACTTCCGCTCCGCAAACGGCTACGACTTCCGGCGGAAGCTGCCGGCGGTGTTCGGCTGGGTGCTTGACGACCCGGCGGCGACGGAGCGCTTCCTCCTCGACTGGCGGCGCACGCTCGGCGAGCTCGTCGAGCACAACTACTACGCGCGCATGAGCGAGCTTGCGCGCGAACACGGCATGACGGCCCAGTACGAGACGGCGTTCGGCGACGTGCTGCCGGGCGACTTGATGCGCTTCTGGAAGTGGTGCGACGTGCCGATGTGTGAGTTCTGGCATCCGCGCGCGGCGGGGGGCGTGGGGCAGGACGACTTCAAGCCGGTCCGCCCCTGCGTGAGCGCGGCGCGCGTCTACGGGAAGGGCCGCGTGGCGGCGGAGGCCTTCACCTGCGGGGGGCTGACGTGGAAGGAGGACCTGAAGGCGCTCAAGCGGACGGGCAACCACGCGCTCGCGCGCGGCGTCACGCACCTCGTCTTCCACACCTATACGCACAACCCCTGCACGAACGCCCTGCCGCCGGGGACGAGCTTCGGCTATACGATCGGGACGCCGTTCCTGCGCGGGCAGACGTGGTGGGGGGCGATGAAGGCGTTCACCGACTACTTCGCGCGCTGCGAGGTGCTGCTGGAGGCGGGCCGCCCGTGCAGCGACGTCCTCTGGTTCCTCGGCGACGCGGTGGGGCACAAGCCGAGCGAGACCTCGCCGCTGCCGGCGGGCTTCGCGTACGACTACTGCAACCCCGACGCGCTCCTGACGCGCGTCGCCGCGCAGGACGGCCGGCTCGTCCTCCCCGACGGCGTCTCCTACAAGGTGCTGTGGGTGCCCGAGGGAACCTACGTCGCGCCGAAGAGCGAGGCGAAGCTGCGCGCGCTCGCGGCGGCGGGCGTGCGCGTCGTGCGGGGCGCGCCGCAGGCGGCGGTGGCGGGGCTTGAGCCCGACGTCGTCGTGGGCGCGAACGCGCGCGCGGGCGCGGCGCCGTGCCTGGAGCCGCCGCTTGAGTGGATCCACCGGGCGGACGCGGACGGCGACTGGTACTTCGTGAGCGCGAACGGGCCGGAGGGCTACAGGGGCGAGGTGGACTTCCGCGCGGCGGGGGCCGTGCAGCTCTGGGATCCCGTCACGGGCGAGACGGCGCCCGCGCCGGTTGTCGCCGCCGCCAACGGGCGCACCACGCTCGCCTTCGACTTCGCAAGCGGGGAATCCGCCTTCGTGGTCTTCGACCGCGCGCGCGCGCCCGGCGCGGCGGCGGCCTGCGCGCGGCCGCAGGGCGCGGCGGCGAAGCCGGTCGGCGGCTGGCGCCTCTCGTTCCCGCAGGGCTGGGGCGCGCCGGACGAGATGGCGCTGGACGCGCTGAAGAGCTGGACGGAGCTGCCGCTCGGCGAAGAGGGGCGGCATTTCTCCGGCACGGCGACCTACCGGACGACGCTTCGGCGCGACGCGGCGGGGACGGCGACGCTCGACCTCGGGCGCGTGGAGACCGTGGCGACCGTGTTCGTGAACGGGCGGAAGGTACGGACGCTCTGGGCGCCCCCCTACCGCTGCCAGATTGAATTGAGGGCGGGCGCGAACGAGCTGCGCGTGGAGGTGGCGAACACGTGGTTCAACCGCCTCGTCTACGACGCGGGCCTGCCGGAGGCGCAGCGCAAGACCTGGACGATCGGTGCGCCGAAGAAGGGCGCGCCCCTGGAGCCGGCGGGCCTCCTCGGCCCCGTCACGCTCGCGGAGTGATGCGATGTCCCCAGCCCGTGCCGATGGAGCTGAAACCGCTACCGCGCATGCGGGATTTCCTGTATAATGGTGGTCTCATCCTTTGAGGAAAGGCAACATTATGGCTGATAAGAAGGAACTGGCCCCGGCGTTCGGCATCCGTCTGGGGTTGTGCATGCTCGGCGTTTCGCTCGTGGCGCTGGTGGTCTATTCCCTGACCCTGGCGGGGTATGTCTTCCCCGGCGAGTCGGCGCGACTGTGTACGCAGTGGATGGGGATGGACGCGCTCGACGCGCCGAAGGGCCCCCTCTGGGGCGCCGTCGTCAAGACGGTGGGCGGTCTTTCGTTCCCCGCGAACGTCGCCGTGCGCATCAACCTCGTCTCGCTCGTGTGCGGCGTCCTGTCGGCGGGGCTCGTGTGCGGGCTCGTTGGCTTCTTCGTGCGTTGCACGGTGCGGCAGGAGGACACGGTCCGGCTCGTGGACGGCGCCTCCGTCGTGGCGGGTCTCGCGGCGGGCCTGGCCTGCGTCTTCTCGTCGGCGGTGTGGCAGACGGCGACGCACCTCGAATACCGTATCTTCGACGTCTGCTTCGCCCTGCTCCTCTTCGCGCTCTTCGTGCCGATGCTGCGCTGGCCGAAGGCGCTTCCCGCGTGTGTCGCGCTGCTGGGCGCGGGCGTGGGCGTGGGGCTCGTCGAGGGCGTCGTCTTCGTGCCGCTCCTGCCGCTCTACCTCCTCTGCGTCGTCGTGGCGGCCGTGAAGACGGGACGGAAGTTCTACCTGCCCGTGGGTCTCTTCCTCGTGTTCTCGGCGGTTGCCTATCTTGTCGTGGCGAACCGCGTGGCGGGTGCGTTCCTGGCGCTCCCGGAAGCGGCGGCGGGGGGCTTCAAGGGCACCGGCGACGTCCTCGTAGACGCCCTTCAGGGCTACGCGCGCGAAATGCGCCAGTGGGTCACGCGCCCGGGCTGGCTCTTCCTCTTCGTCCTCGCCGTCGTGCCGTTCGTCGCGTGCGCGTTCGCCGCGCCGCGCGGCCTCAACAACGAGCGCACGTGGAGCCAGTACCTCTTCCATGCGGCCATGACGGTCTGCGTGATCCTCGCGTTCGCGACGCCGCTCGCGCCGGAAAGCCAGATGCGCGCGCTCGGCATCCCGCCCGTCCTGACCTCCGTGCTTGTGGCGGTGACGGCCGGCTATCTGGCCGCGTACTGGTATCTGCTCGCGCGCGCGCCCGCGCCGTCCGCCGAGGACACGAAGGCGCGGCCCGAGGCGGCGGTGGGGCGACGGATGGCCCCGGCCCTGCTGGGCGTCTTCCTCGGCGTCCTCGCGCTCGCGGCCCTCGTGAACGCCTTCGGCGCCTCGCGCGACCGCGGCGCGTATGCGGACATCTGCGCGAACGAGATCATGGACCGCATGGGCGCGCGCACGTGGCTCGTGACGGACGGCCTTCTCGACGACCACCTGCGCTTCGCGGCCGCGTCGCGCGGCAAGGAACTCAACCTCGTCTGCCTCCAGCGCGACATGGACGACGCCTACCTCAAGGAGCTTTCCGCGCTCGTGCGCGCGAAGGGCCTCAAGGCGGGGGACGCGAACCTCGCGCTCTCCATCGAGCTCGGCGTGCTGCCGTTCCTGCAGGACTGGTTCTCCGGCGATCCGAAGATCTCCGAACAGGCCGCGATCTTCGGCGTGCCGGACTTCTGGTACATGGCCGAGCGCCAGCCCGTGCCCGAGTGCCTGTTCTTCGGCGGCGTGCGGGACGTGAAGAAGGACGTGGACGGCGGGAAGGCGCTTGCGGCGTTCAAGGCGTTCTGGGCGAAGATGGAGCCTGTCCTCCACGCGGAGAGGCGGACGGGCTCGCGCGCGATCTCCAAGGCCGAGGATCCCGTCGACGCGCTGCGCCTCCAGCTGCGCCGCCACGTGGGATTCGTCGCGAACAACCTCGGCGTCGTCCTACAGGACCTCGGAAGGGACCAGGACGCCTTCGAACTCTACGAACTCGTCCTCAGGACCATCGACTGCGACAACATCTGCGCGCTCTTCAACGAGTTCGAGATGGCGCGCGCGGGCGTCCCCGCCGCCGTCGCGCGCAAGGCCGAGATCGAGAAGCAGCTCAAGGCGATCGTCGACGACCCCAAGCGCCGCTACATGCTCTGGTCGCTCTCCCGCTACTACGGCTACATCCGCTCGCCGGAGATCTTCGCCCGCATGGGCTACGCCTGGGCGCGGTCCGGCCAGACGGGCAACGCCATCGCGCAGGTGCAGCGCGCGATCGACTTCGTGCCGGCCGACCGCCAGGCGGGCCTCCTGAACATGATGGCCGCCATCTACGCGAGCGGCAACCAGGCGCAGAAGTCGCGCGAGGTCTACAACAAGGTGCTGGCGGACGACGCGACGAACCACGACGCGCTCATGGGCCTCACGCGCCTCGCGCTCCAGAAGGGCGCGGTCGCGGAGGCCAAGGGCCACCTCACGAAGGCCGTGAAGGCGGCGAAGAGCCCGGAAAGCTCCGGCTTCGACTGGGCGCTCCTCCACCTGATGAACAACGACCTTTCCGCCGCGCGCCTTTCGCTCCAGAAGGTGACGGACCTCCAGCCGAAGTCGCTGCAGGCGTGGTCCCTCCTCGCGGGCGTGCTGCTGCAGCAGTTCGACACCGCGAAGGACGCCCCGGCGCGGAAGAAGATCCTCGAAGAGCTCGACGGCATCATCCTGCCGAAGATGGAGTCGATCGCCGACTCGCCGCGCGACTACTTCGTGCAGATGACGCGCGCGCTCGTCCTGATGCGCAAGGGCAGGGACCACCAGAAGGCCGCCCGCGACGCGCTCGTCGCCGCTTCGGCCGCGCGCCCCGACGCGACGGTGGTGGGGGACATGATCCTCAACCTCGACATCGCGATGGACGACGGCGAGAGCGCCGAGAAGCACGCGCGGCAGGTGCTGCGCCAGGACCGCCGCAACAAGCTCGCGAACTACGTGATGGGCTCCCTGCGCCTGAAGGAGGGTGACTACATGACGGCTGAGACGTTCCTGCGTCTCTCCGTCGAGCAGGACCAGCCGCTCGCCGCCGCCCAGAACGACCTCGCCGAGGTCCTGCGCCGCCTCCAGCGTCCCGCTGAGGCCGAGACCTTCGCGCGCGCCGCCGTCAAGACCGCGCCCGACCTCTACGTCGCCTGGGAAACGCTCGGTTCCGCCCTCCTCGACCAGAACAAGGACCTCGACGCCGCCGAGTCCTACGTGAAGAAGGCCATCGACCTCTGCAAGAAGGAGACCAAGGGTTCGGACATCCGCATGCAGATCACGCTTGCGCGCGTCCAGATCGCGAAGGGCGACCTCGGGCGCGCCCGCGCCACGCTGCGGACGATTCGCAGCCACCAGGACGAACTTTCGAAATTTGACCTGGGCGAGGTGGAGAAGCTCCAGAAGGCGATGACGGCGAAGGGCAAGTGACCGGGATGACGACGCGCACGCCCATGCTCCTCGCGCTCGCCCTGGGCGCGCTGTCCCTCGGCACGCGGGGCGACGAGGCCGAGACCGTGCGCCGGGGCGGCGAACGGCTCGTCTCGAACTGGCACGTGGGGCCCTTCTTCGAGTACCGTCGCGCGGAGCCGGGCGACGCAACCTTCTGGGCGTTGCGCCCGTTCTACTCCCAGGTGCGCGATTCCGCGTCGCGCACATCGGCGAATGATGCGCTCTGGCCGCTTTTCACCTACCGCGACCATGCCGACGCCGCCTGGTGGCGGGCCCTGCTTTTCGCCTACGGCGATACGCGCGGCACGGAACCTTCCTGGAGCTTCAACCTCTTCCCGTTCTGGTCGAGCGGCGCGGATCGCCAAGGTGCGGGCTACTGGGGGTTCTTCCCGTTCTACGGACGCCACCCGCACGTTCTCCTGATGGAAGACTGGCACTACGTGCTGTGGCCCTTCTGGCACACCTACGAGGTGAAGGGCGTGCGGAGCCATGCCGTGTGCTGGCCGTTCGTGACGTGGCGCGACGAACCGCGCGCGGGCGTGGGCGTGTGGCCCCTCTACGGCGTCGCCCGCCAGCGCGAGAGCACGCATCACTACGCGCTCTGGCCGCTCGTCACGTGGGCGGCCTACGACGAGGACCGCGATACGTCCGGCGCCGGGACGTCCTGGTGGGTTCTGCCGTTCTACGGCGAGGTGCGCCGCGCCCGCGAGTCGCAGACGATGGTGCTGCCGCCGTTCTTCTCCTACACCGAAACCGACGCCGCCCGCCGCTGGCGCCTCCCGTGGCCCCTCTTCGATTGGGAGCGCTCCGCCGTGCGCGACCGCCTCTCCGTCTGGCCCTTCTGGGAACAGGTGCGCGGCTACGCATATGGCACGCGGGCGGAGGAGGAGCGGACGTGGCGCGTCGGCTGGAAGCTCGTCGAGAACACCGAACTGACGACCGACCGCACGCGCGAGGTGCGCTTTAACTTCTTCCCGTTCTTCACGTGGGAGCGCCGTTGGCGGAAAGCCGAGGCCCCCCAGGGCGGCGAAACGCTGCAGGCGAGCTATCTGCGGATTTGGCCCCTCTGGAGTTCGGAGACGGCGGACGGCCGCACGCGCAGCCGCACGCTGGAACTCATGCCGTTCCGCCACGGGGAGGGGATCGAACGGAACTGGGCGCCGTTCTGGTCGCTCTGGGAGAAGGACGAGCGTCCCGACGGGCGTACGCGCCATTCGCTGTTGTGGAACGTCATCTCGTGGCAAAGCGAACGGGAGGGTGCTGAATGAAGGCGAAGGCTCTTGGATTGCTGGCGCTTCCGCTCGCGTGCTGCGCGACGGTGTCGCCCGCGCGAATCGACGAAATCGCCGCCTGGCTGCCGGAGCGGCCCGCTGCGGACGGCGCGCGGATCACGGACCGCGCCGCGTGGGACCGCCTCGCCGCGACGCCGCATGGCGCACGCGAGGTCAAGGCCGCCGCCGCGCTCCTCTCCAAGCCCGTTCCCGACGCGCCGGACGCCGAGTACCTGGAGTTCTCGCAGAACGGCAACCGCTCGCGCTACCAGACGAGCCTCTTCCGGCGCATGGGGGGCTTCAGGCGCCTCGTCGTCGCCGAGTGCCTGGAGGACCGGGGACGCTTCATCCCGAAGATCGCCGACTACGTGGACGCCTTCGCCGCGCAGCGGAGCTGGACGCTGCCGGCGCATGACGGCACGCTCACGTGCTTCAACGGCGCGCCCCACGTCGACCTTGTGAGCGGGGAACTCTCCCTGACGCTCGCCTTCTGCTCCGACTGGCTCGGCGACCGCCTGCCCGCCGCCACGCGCGCCAAGATCCGCGCCGAGGTCGAACGCCGTACCTTCCGGCCCCACCTCGATCACGCGCGCGGCGTGCGCAAGATTCCGGGCCACTGGTGGCTGCACGCCGGCAACAACTGGAACAGCGTCTGCAACGCCTGCGTCGTGCGCACCGCCCTCGCGCTCGTGGAGGACCGCCGCCTGCGCGCCGAGTTCGTCGCCATCGCCGAGGCGAGCGTGCCCTTTGCGCTGAAGGGCTACACGGACGACGGCTACTGCTCCGAGGGCATGGGCTACTGGAATTACGGCTGGGGACATCACCTCCAGATGGGGCTCTCCGTGCGCGCCGCGACGGGCGGACGGGTGGACCTCTTTGCCGACCCCAAGTGCAAGACCGTGATGCGCTACGCCTACGGCTTCCAGATCCTGAACGGCCAGTCCCCTCACTTCGCGGACGGCGGCGGCAATGCCGACGCGGCGAACCTCGCGCTCGGTCGCCAGATCTGGCCCGACCTCGTCAACACGGCGGCGCTGAAGAGCCCCGCCTTCTCCGGGCACCCTGCGGTCTTCTCGCTGCGCGCGTTTGGGCAGGAGCCCGCCCCCGTCGCGCCCACGCTCGACATTCTGCCGCCGCGTTCCTGGTTCCCCGACGCGCAGGTCCTGCTCGCGCGCGCCCGGCATCCCGAACAGACGCTCACCTTCGGCGTGGGCTTCAAGGGCGGACACAACGCCGAACTCCACAACCACAACGACATCGGTTCCTACTACGTGATGCTGGACGGCGTGGAGATGACGGGCGACCCGGGCGGCGAGGTCTACACGCGCCGCACGTTCTCGAAGGACCGCTACGTCTCGAAGGTCCTCAACTCCTACGGCCATCCCGTCCCCGTCGTCGGGGGACAACTCCAGCGGACAGGGCGCCGGGCGGCGGCGAAGGTCCTGCGCGCGTCCTTCACGGACGTGAAGGACGAGGTGGCGATCGAGTACGCCGCTGCCTACGCGGTGCCCGCGCTGAAGTCCCTTGTCCGCACCCTCGCCTTCGACCGCGTGCGGAACGTCCTCACGGTTTCGGACCGCATCGTCTGCACGGCGCCGACGGCCTTCGAGGTGCCGGTCATCACCTACCGCACGTGGCGGAAGAACGCGGCGGCGACCGCGTTTACGTTCGACAAGAGCGCGACGACGCAGCGCAAACTGGAGATGGCGGTGGCGGCCTCCGCGCCGGTCCGCTTCAGGGAGGAGCGGATCGAGAACCCGTCGCGCCCCGACGTGCAGCGCCTCGCCTTCGCGTTCGAGGCCCCCATGACGGAGGCGACATTCACCACCACGTTCTCCGTCCGCTGACGCCACTCCACAGGAGTGACGGGACGGGCGACATCGAGGCGACGTTCACCACCACGTTCTCCGTCCGCTGACGCCCCCTCCATGCGCGGAACGGCCTTGCGCCACGTTCCGCCCTCGGCACACGGCGTCCAACTGCGGCCCGGCGCGCGCTGTACCCGCGCCGCCCCCGGCGCGGGACATCCGAACGCGGGAGGGTCGCGCTCCTGCGCGACCGTGGCCTGTGCATGGCGGCCGACGCCTACCCGACGCGCCTGAAGAGCCGGTCGCGCCACCTCGCCGCCGTCCGCCCCGTGACGGCGCGGGCGTACCGCGCGCGCCAGGAGGCGAGCATCGTCGCCTCCTCCACGCGCCTCGGGTCCAAGAGCGCGTCGATGCGCTCCAGCACGCGCGTCACAACGTCCGGCACGCCTTCCATCGCCTCCAGGTAGACGCCCCGCGCCCTCAGTATCATCATTTCCCGTTCCGCTTCCCGCCTTTCCCGTGCATCCTCCGCCTCCCGTGTCTCATCCACACTCGCACCACGCTGAAGTCTTTCCGCATCATAATCTCGTTTCTGCTTCTCCACCCCATTCACGGCGGCCCTTGCCTCCAATCGTTCCCGTGTCCTGGACCTTCCCCGCACATTGTCCTGCGATTTTTCCGCACCGTAATCTCGCGTTCCCTCTTTCGGCTCCATCCCCTCCCTCGCCCCCGTGCCGTCCACCGTCCCCGTGCCGTTCCCCGCGCCTGCGCCCTCCGGC
>ERZ1026780.1047-NODE-1047-length-19318-cov-29.065151_pt1 | contig 19318 bp, 21 predicted proteins | sample MGYA00380126_ERZ1026780 | MGnify/ENA primary metagenome ERZ1026780 (study PRJEB33269, sample SAMEA4719762) | human gut metagenome | biome: human-associated habitat; feature: organic feature; material: feces | place: Cameroon | collected 2013-10 ... | reverse complement strand
GTAATGCACCATCCTTCCGGCACCTCAAACGGCACATTCTCATAATGGGGCGTATCGGAAGTCTTTGCAGACTTCTTACTCCTTTTGATTTTTCCCTCTTTTATCAGGCGTTCTTTTTCAGCCTTGATTCGTTCGAGAAGAACTGATGCAGGCTCATCGTTCGGGTCTTGCGGTACAAGTTTTCCATGTATCGCAAGGTCGAGTATCTTTTGACGTAATTTCTTTGTATCCATATAGGCTATTCTTTGTTTAAGAACAGATTGCAAAACTCATTCAGTTGCTGTTGCATACGTTCCTGTGGAATGAGGATACGTTTGTATTCTGCTATCATTGTGGGGCTCATACTTCGGCTCATAGCATATTCCACAACAACCCGGTCTGCTTCTGGGCAGAGAATAATGCCGATAGAAGGGTTTTCGTTAGAGCGTTTCACATCTCTGTCGAGTGCTTCCAGATAAAACTCCAACTGACCGAGGTCTCGCGGATGGAATTTTGTCTTTTTCAGCTCCACTGCAACCAATGCCTGCAACCCGCGATGGAAGAACAGCAAGTCAGCCTTAAAAGTGGATGCGCCAATATTGAGGCGGTATTCCTGATCCATAAAGATGAAATCTTTACCAAGTTCAAGAATAAATTGCTTCATGTGTTCTACCAAGCTGTTTTTCAATTTTGATTCGCTATGCCTCTTCGGAAGATTCAGAAAATCAACAAACAGCGTATCCTTGAACATTATCGGGGCATTCGGATAAGCATTGAGCAATCCTTTCGACATATTGTTCTTGCTGCCTAATAAAGCCGTATATGTCTGATTGGAGATGCAACGCTGAAGTTCTCGCTTCACTAAATGTTCTTTATTGGCATAGAGTATATAAAACATCCGCTCTTCATTATTTTTGCATCGGCAAAGAATTTCCATATGATTGGTCAATGTGGTCAACTCCAAGATTTTAGGCATTTGTTCAGATGCAGCCGGAACAATTTGTGCAGTTCTTGGCTGCACAATTACAGCCTCCCCTTGTTTAGGCATACTTGCTTCTATTTGTGCAGTTTTTGGCTGCACAAATTCAGAGTTCAGATACTTTTCTACAGTTACGCTGAATGTTTCCGATGAATATTCATCATAGAACATCACCATATTGTAAATGCTTCTTCGACTATATCCCTTGATGTCTGGACGCCGGGAACGGATATATTCAGATAACTGCGTTACAACCTTGCTTCCCCATTCCTCGCTTTTCAATTTAGCAGATACATATCCACCGACATGCCACGCTGTGTACAACAGTTCGTTATTTACGGCTCTTGAAGCACGGCCTTTATGCTGAAGAATGATGTCTATAACTTCTCCAAACTGTTGTTCCATTGATATGATTATCTTATTGTTTTCCATGCATTCAATCTTCATTTATGTTAGCGAGCAATTTTTCAAGTTCAGCTACAGCCGTACTTATCGTTTGGCTTTTATCTTTTATGTCCGCCATCAGTTCTGCCAATGAACGGTCGTCCACCTCACCACCTTGTTTTATCCATGTGATGTCGAGACTTGTCTTGTCTCTGGCAATGATCTCATCTACCGAGTATTTTCGCCAACGTCCTTGCGGATTATTTTCTGCATCGTAGGTTTCTACCCGATTATTGTAGCAGGAAACAAAATCATCCAAGTGATGGCGTTCCAGTTTATTGGTGGCAAGCGTGTGCTTTACATCGGTACGATAATCATAAAACCATATTTCTTTGGTAGGTTGACCTTTGCTGAAAAACAACACGTTGGCTTTTACGCCTTGCGCATAGAAAATGCCTGTGGGCAAACGCAAGATAGTATGCAGATTGAAATCCTGCAACAGGCGTTTACGGATGGTTTCGCCAGCTCCGGCTTCAAAGAGTACATTATCAGGAAGCACCACGGCAGCACGACCACCTGTTTTGAGCATAAGCATCATGTGCTGAAGGAAATTCAACTGGTTGTTTTTGGTCTCCACATAGAAATCCGGGCGGTTGATGTCCACAGAACCGGCAGGGCGAGTTCCAAAAGGAGGATTGGCGAGTATCACATCAACAAGGGTTGACGGCTCTTTTTCCAAAGAATCCTCACACACAATCGGACTGCGGTCTGTGCCGATACCATGCAAATAGAGATTCATGGAAGCGAGTGTTACCACCAAAGGCGTATTATCCACACCATGCAAGGCTTTGTTACGCAAGAAATCACGTTTTTCCTTACTTGCCGACTGTCCTTTCATGTAATCGTAGGCAGTGAGCAAGAATCCACCAGTACCGCAAGCCGGGTCGCAAACCGTTTCGCCCATTTGCGGATTAATACAATCTACCATTGCCTGAATAAGTGGACGAGGTGTAAAATACTGTCCGGCGCCGCTCTTCTTGTCTTGCCCGTTCTTTTCAAGAATACTCTCGTAGATAGCACCTTTCACATCCCCGTCCATAATGAGCCATTGCTCTTCATCAATCATGGTGATAACCTTTTTCAGATAAACAGGTTTGTCTATCTTGTTTTGTGCTTTGGTGTAAATAGTGCCTATCAAATTGTTCTGCTCACTAAGCAATTTCAATGTCTCTTCATATTGCTTGACCAGATCCAATCCATCAAGGGTAATCAAATCGTTCCATTGATACCCGGTCGGGATTGCCGATTCATCTCCGAACATTTCTACATTCTCGGCATCCATCTTCAAAAACAGAAGATAGGTCAGTTGAGTAATATAATCAGTAAACCCAATACCTTGTCCGGCAAGAGTTGTTGCCAGATTCCAAACCTTTTTGGTGAGTGATTGCTCTGTTGCGTTATTTGTTGCCATAATTTATGCTGCTTTTCTTAATACTACAAATGTGTAAAGTGAATGAAGTGCCTCGTCAGCTCTCTGCATATTGCCAAACGCCCTAATCATCTGAGCGGCATGGGTCGCATCGTCTTCACGAATATCCCTGACCGTACAAGCTCCATTAGAGGCGATGTAATCTACAATACGACTGATTACTTCACGCTGTTTGTCGGTTATTTCACGCTGATTTTGTCCTAACCATAGATTGAAATATTGCTTGGATGTAGTAACTACACTGTCCAACCTCTCAATTTGGCGAAAAGCAAAGCGTACAAGTTGTATGATGTTTGTCAAGGCATCACTTTCTTCTTTTGTTGTAGAACGCTTTACCTTGCTTGGAGAAAGAATGGCATACGAATTCCAAATTTGTTTTGGAGCCAAATGGTTGTTTGCAATTTTGAGTTTATGCTCCAACTCTTTCAACATTGAATAAGTTATCGGCTCGCCTTCATTGTTATAGATAATGCGAAGAGCCTCTATTTCATCTGCATTCTCTCTGCAAAATTCCTCAAATGCCTCCGTTGTACATTTGGCCTCATCAATGGAGAAACCTTTTGAGATAAGCGTATCTTCTCCGGGCATTAGCGTATTGACAAAACCTGCCGCAAGAATAAGCAAATATCTCCGTGCATCAGCATGATTGGCAAGGGGAGACACTAAGCCTTTGCGTTCTAAATTTGGCTTTTCTGTGTTGACAAACGGTGGCAGAGTGCCTTTTTCAAGCGCATCGTATATTCTGGCAGAAAGTTCCTTCATGTCATCATGAGACAAACGGGCAAACTCTTTCCGTTGCGAATCATCCGCTTTATTATAGATTCTGGCAAGCGTAGCGGCAAGTCGTTTGAGATATTCATCAGGAAAATAGCCATGGCTGATACGCTCTAACAATTCTTTCAGAGTGATAATTTTTGTGGTCGATTCATCGGTTGCTGTCGGAATTGTCTTTTCATGTTCCGTTACGCCTACCGCATCAACCAAATAAAAACAATCCTTACTGAATGCATTCGGAGTGACATTGCGCAATTGCTCATCGCCTATTGTACGCACTCCGCGTCCCTTCATCTGAATATACAACGGCAATGATTCCACATCACGCATGAACATTACCACTTCCAATGGCTTTACATCCGTCCCAGTAGCAACCAACGTGCAGGTCACCGCAATACGAAAATCCTTGTCGTTGCGGAATTGGCGTATCAGCTCGTTGCTATCACCTGCTGAATAGGTGATTTTCTGAACAAATCTGTCATCAGTCCGCCCAAACACTTCTTTGGCTATTTGTACAATGTTAGTGGCGTGAGCTTCATTAAGAGCAAAAATCAATGTCTTAGGCAAATAATCCATATTTGGCTCACGCTGTGGATCATTGAAGAGTTCTGTATAAACCACATCCCGATAAGTAGAAAGAATAAGTTTTATCTGTGCCGGATTGATGATACTCCGGTTAAGTTCCTTATTTGTATAGGTTTTGGTCTCCTTGCTGCTCACGGTCTTGACCTCACCCGTATATCTCGTTTCTTCTTTTACTTTCTCACCCTCTAATATAGCTCCACCCGTTTCTGTAACTTGCGTTTTTATTCTATATACCCGGCAATCCACATTCACACCATCAACGATACTCTTTTCTAATGTATAGTTGACAATGCGATTATTATTGAAAAATGCCATTGTTTCGGGAATAGGTGTCGCAGTCAAACCTACCAATCTTGCCGTATCGAAATACTCCAACACCTTACGCCAATTTCCATAAATGGAGCGATGGCACTCGTCTATGATAATCATATCAAAGTAATCGTGCGGTAAGTTGGGATTAGGAGGCAAGGTTACCTCCTCTGCTGGTTCGTTCTCATCATCGTCATCATTATCCTCAATTGCGTCTCCTTTCAAGAATGAGAACAGTCGTTGTATTGTAGAAATAATCACGTTGCTATCAGATGGAATGAAAGAAGAACGAAGACGATTGACTGTAAAGATGGTGTTGAAAGCCTCTCCGTTTTCTGTCAAGCGGAAAGTCCCGAACTCTCCTTCTGCCTGTTTGCCCAGATTATTCCTGTCAACAAGGAATAACACCCTACGCATAGGAGTATATGACAGCATTCGGTAGACTGCAAGACAAGCAGTATAAGTCTTTCCTGCACCGGTGGCAAGTACCATTAATGCTCGTTTTTGTCCAGAACGGAAACTCTTTTCCAACTCTGTTATAGCTTCATATTGGCAATCACGCAAACCTTTCTTACGCAAAGTAGGAAGTCCGGCAAAATAATCATTTATCCCTAATTTTTTCACTAATTCATGAGGCGTCGGGATAGTCATTATTTGTTTAAAACATTGGTCTTGTTCGCGAAAATCACAAAAGTATAATTCCTTTCCGTTGGATGTGAATATAAATGGCAACGGCTTTTGATATGTCTGATATATATTAGGTACGCTTCTAGCATATAAGGCTGCCTGTTCGCATACTATAGAAGAAAAAGCATCTGTTTCTTCGCGTTTGGCTTCAAGTACACCAACAGCCTTTCCGTTTATGAAAAGAAAATAATCTGCTTCGAGATTACTTTTTAGTAGCCCTTCCCTTATAGCGACAGCTGTACTAGTCGGTTCATACTCATCCCTATTGATAACTTCCCAACCAGCATCGGTAAACCACTGATCTATTTTTTGTCTCGCTTTTTCTTCAGGAGTCATGTTCTTGATATTGTATATTATCGGAAGTGTAGTAGCATATCAACAATAGATTCTAAATGAATCTAAAGCAACTCACTATTGTAACCTCTCTTTTTTATCAGTTATTAAATCTTTTAAATCAACTTGTAATATCTCCGCAATCTGTTGCAAGGTCTCCAAATTAGGCTGAATCCGATTACAGGCATAGGCATTGACCATACTGAAACTCTTATCTAGCTGTTTAGCTAACCACGTTTGAGAAATACCTTTTTCGGATAAAACAGTCTTTATTCTATTCAGTTTCATTCTTAAATGCAATTTTATTGTGCAAATATAGTGAATTATATTCGATATGCAGTTTCACTATCTTTGCTCACATAATAACAATCAATGATTGTACTTAGATTAACAACAAGGGCAGAGAAATTTATATAAACAATGGCAAAAGAAACGCACGAATGGAATGAGAATAGCGATCATATAGTCCTTTTTATGGATATTATGGGCTTTAAAGACAGAGTAATGCGAATGGGCATAAAGAACTCCTTGAAAAAATGATTGAGTTCAAAGAGAAAAATGATCGTCTAAAGCCATTGCTTCAAGATAAAAATGGAGAACTATTGCGAATGGTTCAATTTTCAGATTCAATCATCATTGCTTCTCTTGATGACTCAAAATCAGCACTAAATAAAATTGTAAAAGCGGGTGTTGTGCTCATGCAAAATGCCCTAGAAACAGGTTTTGCTCTTAAAGGTGCGATTGCAAAAGGTCCACTAACATTTGATAGTGGCTCAGGGATATATTTTGGCCGTTCCATTATAGATGCATATCTTCTTGAAGAAGAACTCAAATTCTATGGGGTAGTCTTTCATCATTCAGTTGAAGAACTTATTCAACAGTACAAAGACATTCCACCAATTAGAGGAAAGCGTGAACAAAAGATTCCAGTATCAGAATATCAAATTCATCTTAAATCAGGAAGAAGTACTCACTACTGTATATTATATCACAAGCTGACCAAGGTCTTATCAGAGGGGGACTATTCTTCAACATTGGAAAAGCATCTTAAACTTTTTAGCAGGACAGTCTCTGGTAGTCCTAAAATATATATTGATAACACTTTGGATTTTATAAAAAATGCTAATGGTTAATCGAATGATATAGAGAAACGAATCAATAACCACGGTCGCTTCGACAGGCTCAGCGACCGTACCTTTGCGGTCACTGAGCTTGTCGAAATGACCTTCTGACCACAATGAACGTCCAATAAGCCAACGCCGTCAGCACTATTAGCCCGCCTGCGATTCCGATGAACGAAATAGACAGATGCGAGCAGACCAAACCTCCGATCAAGGCTCCCGTCCCGATGCCGAAATTGAATATTCCCGAAAAAATTGACATCGCAACCGAGGTCTGGGCAGCGGGCGTGTCCGTGATGATCTCCGACTGCATCGCCACATTGAATGCCGTCGCCGACATTCCTATTATTGTGCAGACAGCGATTGTGACAGGAACGCTGAATGCGGATGGCAGCAGGAGTGCAACTCCACCGATCAATCCTATCAGCGTGACATTGATGAATTTGAACCTATATTTAGGGAAATACTTTGAAAACAGCATGCTACCTATGATCCCGGCTCCACCGAAGAGCATCAGCGTCAGCGTGATCTGGTTCTCTGTCATATTCCCTACCTGTTGGAGGAATGGCTCAATGTAGCTGTAAGCCGTGTAATAACCGGTGGCGAAGGCAGCAGTGGTGATGAATATTCCGATGAGAACCTTGTTCTTCAGCATTGCCGGCAGGTCATGTGCGGTCATTCCGCCTCCGCTTGGCACCTTCGGGAGCAATGTGAACAGATAGAGGAACACAACCAGCGCGACAGCACCGATGCTCAGGAATGTCATCCTCCAACCCACGCTGAGCCCGATGACGCGTCCGAGTGGCAGACCGAGAATCATAGCGATTGACGAACCGGTGACAATCATGCTCAAGGCTATGGATTTATGGCTCTCCGGGACAATCCGTACCGCTATGATTGACACAATTGACCAAAAGATTGAATGGGCGCAGGCAACGCCGATTCTGGAAAACATCAGCATACCAAACGACACTGAAAGAAAAGACATCACCTGAAATGAGGTGAAGACCGCCATGACCCCGAGCAGCAGTTTGCGCATCTCCATTCTGGAGGTCATCAACATCAAAGGAAGCGACAAAGCCATCACTACCCAAGCATAGACTGAAATCAGCATTCCGGCTTTCGCTTCTGTCAACCCGAAATCATTGCCGATGTCCGTCAGTAGCGCTATCGGAATGAACTCCGAAGTGTTGAATATGAACGCCGACAGCGTCAGCCCCACCAAGGCCATCCACGTTTTCAAGGATATCTCAGGCTCCTTAATCTGATCTGTCATTACCATATTAATATTCCTTCTAGAAGCTGTTTTGAATTGTTTGTTTGAAGGTTTGAGAGTGAAAAACTTCAGTTTCGACCGCTTCTTCCAAGGAAGATAGCGGTGCTATCTGACTGAAGAAGCGGGAAGAAAATGAAGATTTTTCACCTCAAAGAACATTTCAAACAATTCAAAACAGCTTCTAACCGGGCGCAAATTTAGAAAAGAATCCGGATTGTTGTACCTTACTACATGATATAAAACAATTTACATATTTGTTGAAATGTTTTGTGAGATGAAGATTCCTCTTCCATCTGCGGTTATATTCACTGACATATTCATAAAGCCGGATTTGCTTGGATGGCAGAATATTCCTATCTTTATGCAGATTAAACTGTTCGTTTTATGACAAAGGATGTTGCATTGGTGCTTTCAAGCGGCGGGCCGAGAGGTTTCGCCTATATTGGTGCTATAGATGAACTTGAAAGAAGGGGCTACAATATCACCTCAGTGACAGGTTGTTCCATCGGCTCGCTCGTCGGGGGAGTCTATGCCGCAGGAGGCTTGGAAGAGTTCAAGAAATGGCTGTTCGGCCTTGACAACTCCAAACTCCTCTCGCTGCTTGACGTTTCGATCAGCAAAAGTTATCTTGTCAAAGGAGACAAGGTCATTTCAGCCATCAAGGAGGTTGTCCCGGATGTGAACATTGAGGATCTTCGCATCCCTTACCGTGCCGTGGCGACCGACCTCTACACCGGTGAGGAAGTCGTATTCAAAAAAGGAAAACTCTTTGATGCGATAAGGGCCTCGATCTCGATCCCTTCATTGTTCCGTCCTGTGAAGTACGGACGACATACCCTGATTGACGGCGGAATAGTCAACACAATGCCGTTGAGCCAGGCAGTCCGCAACGGCCACGACATCCTGGTCGCCTTTGACGTGAACCAGGTTGACTCAAAAAAGATCGCCGACTATCTCAAGAAACTGGAAGAGGCCCATGAAGAGGACACCGAACTGATGTCTGATGCCATAGACACAATTGGCGACCTTGCCTCAAAGAAAGGCGTGCCAATCATCGACCGGGTGAAAATGCTCGGCGACGAGGCTCATAAGGCTTACAAAGAAATGCGTGTGATCGGCCGGAAGACCAAAAGGATAGAGCGTGAGGCGCAGGAGCAGAAAGTTCCTCTGGGGGACAACTATTACTCGATCCTCACCCGAACCTTCTCCTTGATGAACCGCACCATTTCGATGCTCTCCGTCCAACTCTACAAGCCGGATGTGCTTGTGAGCATGAACTTTGATGCCTACGGTCCTATCCCTGACTACGCAAAAGGCGAGGAAATAGCCGCCAAAGGCCGTGAACTCATGTCCGCCGCCCTTGATGAATATGAAAGCCGCGCGGAAGGTCATACACAGGAAAAGTAAGTCTCCGCATGGCCGAATCTTATGCCCGGGGAAACGTTCTATTGCCGGAGATTACGGTAGAGAGTAATATTTTCTCCGGTGAAAAGCCTTATCGCCGGACAAACTGACTGAAAACATTGTTTTCTCCGGTGAAAGCCTCTTTTACCGGATGAAATTCCGGAAATATCACTACATTCGTACAAAATTGATTCTATGAATATGGACAAGGCGATGTTGGTGACTTTGCTGATACCATTCGCGGGAACGGTGGTCGGGTCGGCTTTCGTTTTCTTTATGAAAAGAGAGATGCCGGCGCTTTTGCAGAAGGCTTTGCTTGGGTTCGCTTCGGGAGTTATGGTGGCGGCCTCGGTCTGGTCCTTGCTGATCCCTTCGATGGAGATGACTGCCTCAGAGGGCTGGACATCCGTCCTCCCGGCTGCAGTCGGTTTTCTGGCCGGAATATTCTTCCTGCTTGCCATTGATTATCTCACCCCGCATCTTCACATCGGTGAGGACAAGCCGGAAGGCCCGAAATCGAAGATCTCGAAGACAGCCATGCTGGCCTTGGCGGTGACAATACATAATATTCCTGAAGGAATGGCGGTTGGAGTGCTGGTCGCGGGAGCGATAAGCGACGGGATGGCGATCGCTCCGGCAGCAGCGATGGCGACCGCGATCGGAATAGCGGTCCAGAACGTACCGGAGGGTGCCATCATCTCGATGCCGATGCGCGCCGCAGGGAACTCACGCTGGAGATCCTTCCTCATCGGCGGCCTGAGCGGAATCGTGGAACCGGTCGGTGCCTTGCTGGTCATCCTGCTCGCCTCATTGATGACTCCGATCCTGCCGTATTTCCTTGCATTCGCCGCCGGCGCGATGATCTATGTGGTTGTGGAAGAACTTATTCCCGAGGCTTCCGAAGGACAGCACTCCAACATCGGGACCATCGGTTTCGCCGTCGGTTTCGTCCTGATGATGGTTCTGGATGTAGTGCTTGGATGATCGCCAGGCCGATTTGTGACCAGTTTTGTCAAGGAATGGCTATCTTTGTCTTGACAAAATGAAATGCTCACTTTATGGAATACCTGTCAAAGGAACGATACGACCAGATTGTCGCGGAACTGAATACTCTCACTGATGTTGAATATCCCCGGATAAAGGATGCTCTGGCTGAGGCACGGGCGCAGGGCGACCTGAGCGAGAACGCCCTGTCAAAAGTCAAGGACGAGAAGGGTATAAAACGTGTCGAGAAGTTCCTTCGGCTTGATGTCTGCCCGGATTGTGGCGGCACGAGGCTCTCGGACGCGGCTATCTGACCTTGGGCGAGGAGACCCCGAGCCTATCCGGCGGTGAGGCCCAGCGCCTGAAGCTTGCCAGCGAGACGGGCAGTGGACAGAGTGACTCCGTGTTCGTCTTCGACGAGCCGACGATCGGCCTTCATCCGTCCGATGTCTAGACGCTTCTGAAGGTGTTCCAAAGCTTGATTGACCATGGTGCCACTGTCATAGTCATCGAGCATGACCCGGATGTCATCCGAAACGCCGACTATATCATTGACATGGGGCCGGCGGTGGTTCCGAAGCCGGGCGGATTGTCGCCACCGGCAGCCCGGACCAGATCCGGGAGTCGAAGGACAGCTTGACTGGCCGTTTCCTGTAGGTTATAGTATGATGCGCTGAACATCAGCTTTTAAAACATCGATGTTTATTGTGCTAACAAAAAAGTTATACTACAAAAGGACGTACTGTGCCCAAGTCCGATGATCAATCTGAGAGATTGGGCAGGATTTCGAACATGTTCAACCGCGACGGCGGTTCGGAACCACCGGTAGGCATCTACGTTCCGCAGGCGATGTACGATGACTTTGTAAAGATCTGCGCTCCGATCAAGCAGATCCGTCCAGATTACCCGTTCGAGATAAAGCTCCGCGAACCTCGGAAGCGTCCTACAGAGTACGGTGGAACAGACGCCTCGGTTTTTGCGGTGGAAGTGGTGCCGACAATAGGCTTCATGACCGATGACATCAAGGGCTATGATTTCAGCTACGATGAGATCTGGCATACCGAGCGTGATCTCTACAACAAGAATATTCCTGAATACCAAGAGCATACGGCCACGGTAACCGCTATTGTCGCTCTTGGTGTGGCAAACCTTGACAAGCAACTCTCACGCGAGGGTCTGTACATCAAGGAATAAACCCACCGGAGCCGGCTACCTGATTATTCCGGGAACCGCGCAAAGATCGTCAGGAGTTGAAGATCTTCATGAACTCCTTACCTGTGATGGTCTCTTTTTCAAGAAGATACTCGGCGCACTTGTGCATCTTGTCCAAGTGGGATCCGATGATCTCCGTGGCCTTTTTCTTGGCCTCGGCAATCATCTCGCGGACTTCGGTGTCGATGTCAGCGGCCGTCTCGTCCGAACAGGCGAGCCGGGATGACCCGCCAAGATAGGAGTTGCCTTGTGTCTCAAGAGCCATCATGCCGTACTTGTCGCTCATACCGTAGGTCGTGATCATTGAGCGCGCCATCTGCGTGGCCTTCTCTATGTCGTTCGAGGCACCGGTCGTGCACGTGTGGCAGATCACCTCCTCGGCCACACGCCCTCCGGTCAAGGTGGCGAGTCGATTCAGCAGATAGTCCTTGCTGTAGAGAAACTTCTCGCCTTCATCTACCTGCATTGTGTAGCCAAGGGCTCCGGAAGTCCTCGGAATGATCGTGATCTTCTGGACCGGAGCGGAATTGTTCTGCGCGGCGGCGACCATCGCATGACCTATCTCGTGATAGGCAATGATCCTCTTTTCCTCAGCCGAGATCACAGCGTTCTTTCTCTGCTCGCCGGCCATCACTACCTCGACGCTTTCCTCAAGATCCTCGGTTGTCGCGGCCTTCTTGCCAAGACGCACGGCGCGCAAGGCGGCCTCGTTGACTATGTTGGCGAGTTCGGCTCCGGATGATCCTGCGGTCGCGCGACCGATCAGGTCAAGGTCGATGTCCTCGTGCCGGATGTCTTTCAGGTGCACCTGGAGGATGGCCTTTCTTCCTTGCAGGTCAGGCAGTTCCATCTGTACGCGGCGGTCGAAACGGCCAGGGCGCAAAAGCGCCTTGTCAAGGCTGTCTGGCCTGTTGGTGGCGGCGAGGATGATCACCCCTTTGTTGCCGTCGAAGCCGTCCATCTCGGTAAGTAATTGGTTGAGAGTCTGCTCGCGCTCGTCATTGCCGCTGATGTTGTTCTCACGGCTCTTGCCGATAGCGTCGATCTCGTCGATGAACACGATGCACGGAGCCTTGGCCTGTGCCTGGCTGAACAGATCCCTGACCTTCGCGGCACCCATCCCGACGAACATCTGCACAAACTCAGAACCTGACATCGAGAAGAAAGGCACCCCGGCCTCGCCAGCCACAGCTCTGGCTATCAGCGTCTTGCCTGTGCCTGGAGGCCCGACCAGCAGCACGCCTTTTGGCAGATGCGCCCCGACTTCATTGTATTTGTCCGGATTGTGCAGGAAATCCACAACCTCCATCAGACCGTCCTTGGCCTCGTCTTGTCCTGCGACATCCGAGAATCGTGTCTTTATGTCATTCTCGGCATAGACTTTCGCGCCACTTTGTCCGAACTGCATGAAGTTGCCCATCCCGGAGCCGCCTTTAGCCATGCCGCCGATCCTCTTGATGGCGGAACTGAACACCCAGTACATCAACATGCCGGGAAGAATCCACCAGAGGATGAAATCCAGGAGGGGAGACCTTTCCTTGTCAAGTTTTTTCACGAAGCGGATCCTGCCGCCTTTTCCGGGACTTTTCGCAGAGGAGAGCCTGCTCACGAAATCAGGGTCGGAAATCGCTCCGGTGATGTAGGTGGTGTCTCTCTGACCTTTCAGTCTTTCCTGATAGGACAGGGGAGCGTTCTTGGAGTACATAACCTTGTCTCCGTCGATCACGACATCGTAGACGCGTCCGCTGTCCACGTCCGAGATGAATGAGCCATAGTCGGTCTCCACGACGCTGTTGCCTTTTCCGCCCGGAAACAGGAAGGTGTTGATCAGCACAAGAAAGGCGAACATCAGTATGATCGTCCAGAACATATTCCCGTTCGGCATCCTTCCGCCTTGAACGTTTCCTTCAGGATCCTTTCCAGGCTCCGTCTTCTTTTCTTCAGGATATTCGACAAATTTCATAATCGCTTTCTTTTTAAGAATATTCCGAAGAAGCGATATCCTCAAAAATCAGGCAAATTCATCCTGACTGACAATTTGACGAAAAAAAATGGTCTATGGATATTCTTAGAATATTACTGAATCCCGCCGTCAAGGTAGTCGGTGTAGAGGATGCCGTCGAGGTGGTCGCACTCGTGCTGGAAGATGACGGCGGTGAATCCGCGGATGCTTTCGGTTGTGTCGCGTAAGGACCTGAGGGACGTGTAGGTGATGTCGATGTCACGGTAACGGGCCACTTCGCCGCGCCTTCCCGGAATGCTGAGACATCCTTCGGGACCGGGTTCCCTTTCGCCCCGGCTGGCGGTGATCCTGATGTTAGGATAGACCTCGAACGGCTCTCCGGCCTTGTCGAAACGCTGTACCGCGACGATGCGGCGGGATATTCCCACCTGTGGTCCGGCGATGCCGACACCGTCCTCCTCCGGCGAGGTCACGGTTGCCACCATCTTGTCAGCAAGGGATTGATATTCATGGCTTTTTAATTCTTTCTCGCTGATTGTCCCGCATTCTTTCCTCAGCACCAGGAAATCGGCGGCATCATAGACCGTCAGCACCCTCATTGTAGCTCCGTCGCAACCGATTAGTTCCTTCTCGGCTGCGCTCCAGCCGCTCTGCCCGCAGCAAGTGATGGCCGCCACCGCACCCATCGTTGTAAGAATATTCCAGAGTGTCTTCATGTTGTCAATATTTTCCTCAAAAATACATTATTTCCATCAATTCCTTACCTGTTAGTGTAATGATTACTATCTTTGCCTCCAAAAAAAGGAATATGTCAAAGGTTGATGAATATGCCGCGCTGATTCCGCGGATACAGTCTGTCCTTTCAGGCGAGACGGACGAGATCGCCAGAATGTCGAACATCGCCGCGCTGCTTCACAGTGGGTTAGGCTTTTGGTGGACGGGATTCTACCGTGTCGCATCGGCGGAGGAACTGGTGCTCGGACCGTTCCAGGGGCCGGTCGCCTGCACGAGGATCAGACTTGGCAGGGGAGTGTGCGGCACTTCCTGGGGCGAGGGACGCACGGTCATTGTACCTGATGTCGAGCGGTTTCCGGGCCACATCGCCTGTTCAAGCGAAAGCCGGAGCGAGATTGTCGTTCCTTGCCGGAAACGTGGCCGGATCGTGGCGGTACTTGACATTGACAGCCGGGAACCGGACACTTTCGACGAGGTGGACAAACAGTATCTTGAACAGATCGCCTCGATGCTCTATGGCGGCGAAAGGGACATCTGGTTCGCCGCCGGCTGCTTCTGGGGAGCGCAGAAATTCTTCAAACTCGTTGACGGCGTGGTGTCCACCGAGGTGGGATTCGCCAACGGCTGGGAAGCGGATCCGACCTACAAGCGGGTGTACACTGACCAGACAGGCCATGCCGAATGTGTCCACGTGAGATATGATCCGGAAAAGGTCTCCTTGAAGCGCCTGGTCGGACTATTCATGAACATCATCGATCCGTTCAGCGTCAACCGGCAGGGCGGGGATGAAGGCACAAGGTACCGCACAGGTGTCTATTTCGAGGATGAGAACGATCTCGGCGAGATCAAGGAGGTGATCGGCTCCTTTGAGCGGCAGGCCGGAAGGCCGTCGGCGGTCGAGATCGAGCCGCTCAGTCGCTTCTACAAGGCCGAAGAGTACCACCAGGACTATCTCGACAAGACTCCCGGCGGCTACTGCCACCTATCCCCTAAGGTCTTTGAGCTTGCGAGGAAGAAATGAGATGTCAAGATTAACTTTGTAGTCGATAATTTCATGCAATGAATCAGGAGATGAAGACAATAGAAGTAGTGGCAGCTGTCATATTCAAGGATGGCAAGGTGTTCGCGACCCAGCGGGGGCATGGGGAGTTCAAGGACGAGCATGAGGCAGCCAAATGGCTCTCTGCCGACAGGCTTGATTCCGTTGACTGGCTCCCGGAGGACGTCACCATTATCCCCAGAATCGCCGGACTGCTCAAGGCCTCCGCGCTATGATGTACGTGACTCTGATGATTGCCGGCGATGGCATAGAAGTCGGCAAAGTCCTTTGCCTATTCCCTGATCCGTGAGTCAATGACAATCGTCACTGGACCGTCGTTGACGAGGGAGACTTGCATCTCGGCTCCGAATATTCCCTTGCCGACATGCTTGCCCAGCGCCGCCGAGACCTCCTCGCAGTACTTTTCATAGAGCGGGACGGCCAGGTCGTGTCCCGCGGCGCGTATGTAGGAAGGACGGTTTCCCTTCCTGGTCGAGGCCGTCAGGGTGAATTGCGACACGGCCAGAATCTCGCCGCCGATGTCGGCGACGCTCCGGTTCATCACCCCATTCTCATCATCGAATATCCTCATTCCCACTGTCTTGCCCACAAGCCAGCGCATGTCCTCTTCCGTGTCGCCGTTCTCCACGCCGACAAGGACCAGAAGGCCGTTTCCGATCTCCGACACCGTCTTGCCTTCAACGACCACGTTTGCGCGCGACACTCTCTGGATTACCAATCTCATTGTTTTACAATTGTTTAGTTGATTTCATCCGGATTCCTTTCACGGTCTGTGCCGCCAGAAGGGAGTCCTTTATGACCATTCAGGGCGTAAAGTTATGAAAAACTTGATGAGATTGAGGAATATTGCTTGGGGAACATGCGGAATATACCCTCATTATTTGTAACTTCGCATCCTTTTTTGAACTGAGATATGCGAAGGGACGCGATAGATTTCGGCTCGGACAACATTCCGAAGCTATTCGGCAAGATGCTCATGCCGACACTTCTCGGCATGCTGTGCATGTCCGTCATGACAGTCATAGACGGTGTTTTCATCGGACATGGGGTAGGAAGCGACGCGCTGGCGGCAGTGAACATATTCTCGCCTTTCTGGCTCCTGATGACGGCCATCGGAATGATGCTTGGCATAGGATGTTCGGTCGTGTCGTCGATTCACCTGTCCCAGGACAATGTCAAGGCCGCGAGAATCAACATGACCCAGACATTGATCTTCGGGGTGGCATTGGCCTTGATCATCACCATACTTGTCGGGGCTTTCAGCACCCAATCCGCCCGCCTGCTCGGATCTTCGGACAGACTGCTTCCGTATGTTCTTGATTATCAACGATGGCTGTCGTTGGCCTTCTGCGCCATGTTCCTCCAGTCAGTCGGACTCCTTATCATCCGTCTCGACGGATCCCCGACCTATGCGATGCTCACCTCGTCCATTCCGGCCATACTCAACATCATACTCGACTATGTGTTCCTTTTCGTCCTGGACAAAGGTCTGGAGGGCGTCGCATTCGCCACGTTCATAGGCTTATGGTTCGGTGGCGGCATGGTGATCTTCTATATTCTTTTCCTGTCCAAGTCAATGAGGCTGTACAGGCTGAAGTGGTCGCTAAAGAGTCTTTGCCTGTTCGCGAGAAACATCGGCTACCAGTTCCGTCTAGGTTTTTCGGCATTTCTCGGCGAATGCAGCATAGCGGTCCTGATGTTCACCGGCAACTTCATATTCATGAAATATTTAGGCGAGGATGGTGTGGCCGCATTTTCAATTGCCTGCTACATAATGCCTTTCATATTCATGACAGGCAATGCCATCTCTCAGTCCGCACAGCCGATAATCAGCTACAACCATGGTGCCGGCAAGAGGGGCAGGGTGGTGGAGGCCCGCAAGGTCGCTTTGGCCACGGCGACCGGCGCCGGTGTCCTCTTGTCGTTGGCGCTGGCTTTCGGGGTGAAATATGTCGCCGCGCTCTTCCTTGACAGCGACGCTGGCGCCTACCGCATCGCTTCCGCCGGCATACCGCTGATGGCGACCGGATTTGTGTTCTACATCGTCAATGTCACGATAATCGGCTATTTCCAGAGTGTCGAGAGAGTGCTGCCGGCGACGACATATTCATTGGCCCGCGGCCTTGTCTTTCTTGTGCCGTCTTTTATCCTCATGCCCCATCTGGCAGGAACGCCCGGCATTTGGCTAGCCCTCCCCGTCTCGGAAGCCATGACCTTCGCCCTGATCGCCGTAGCCCGTCTGACGGCAATTACCGCATCAAGATGATAAAAGTCCACTTTCTGAGATTGGAACCATACGTATGGCCTCAATACAAAGGTAGCGAATTTTATGGACTCAACTGTTATCCGATGTGCTTCCGATGGGACATTTTTACGTCATCGGTGCGGTATTTACGTTTTCCTGTTGATATCCGTTTAGTGATTCCTGTGATATCCGTTCACTCTGGGGTTGATTTCAGATGTGTTTTTGAAAGCAAGTATTTGATTTTCTCTATTGATTTGGAAAACTTCACATAACAACAACGGAGACTCAATGAAAAGGACGAATTTAAAATAACTTAGAATGTGTAAACGAGAATGGAATGAACGCACCAGTGCATTAGTGTTTACCGGTCCGAATGGGAATTCTATATCATTCCATTGCAAAAGCAACAATAAGACGTACTGGCTCAATGCATATGAACAGGGAGACACACAATTTAGTCAATGCTTTCACATAGGTCCTGACGGGCATTTTTATGTCAATGATAAAGACTCATCATCTGCGATATTCGTTAGACTTGTCAAATAAATAGTTGCGACATCTTATTAGCTGTATTCCAACAACTAGGTGTACGTCAAGATATTGGCGCAAATAATAGTTCGTCTTCTTTGTTCAACGCAGAAATTCTATTTTCCGTTTATTTGTTTTCTCGACTTGAGCGAAAGAAGGAATCGCGCAAAGAATTGCGAGCGATACAATTAATAATGATTTGAAAAAAGCGTTTCATACGTAAATAAAACATCTTATGAACGCAATTCATGAAAAATTTAGGCAAAAAGTATTAAGAAGCTGTTTTGAATTGTTTGAAATGTTCTTTGAGGTGAAAAATCTTCATTTTCTTCCCGCTTCTTCAGTCAGATAGCACCGCTATCTTCCTTGGAAGAAGCGGTCGAAACTGAAGTTTTTCACTCTCAAACCTTCAAACAAACAATTCAAAACAGCTTCTAAATGAGATATATTTGGAGAAAAAATAGTTCATGAAGATCGAAGAGGCTATATTGTATGTGCTTGCAGAACGGAACGGTGGTTTGCGGACGGAACAGATTGCAGAAATCATAAATAAGAGACGACTTCATGTCCGGAAGGATGGACAGCCTGTGACTTCAGCCCAGGTTTATGCGGTAGTGATGCACTATCCGGACACATTCGTTAAGGCCGAAGGGCGAATTATGCTGATGATATGACGTTGTTATTTTGTCCGTATATAGCGCAACGCTTCCATAGGGTGGTGGAATATCATCCGAGGTCCGCTGAACCGCATGACTTCGCGTATCTTTTCCCTCATGTCTGGACGGTAGCAATGGACATTGCACTTATGGCATTTGGTCTTTCTTTCACCGAACTTGCATCGGTCGAGTCTGGCTGTTGCATACGTCAGTAATTCTCTGCACTCCACACAGAGTTCCTTTTTGCCATGCTTTTTTCTGCACCACAATTCGATCATGTGCCGTACTGTGGTCTTCTCCCACTCTATTCGGTTCATTATGTGTTTGTATTATTCTGCTTGCAAAGTCGAAGGTACGACTTAATCTGATAATATCAATCATTGCGGGAGACTTTTCTCCGTTTTTCAGTCAGTTTGCCTGAGGCTGACTGATGAATTCGATGGAGATTATTGGATACTGACTGCAAAAAAAAATTGTACTTTGATAAAAGTTTGCTATATTCGCAAAAGATGAAATAGGGTTCTCCTCTTCGATTAATTTCCTTTTATTAACATACCGGTAGCGGGAACAAACCTTACGGGCTGCCAGCGCGCGAGGCAGCAAGATGGGTTTTGT
>ERZ1026780.1042-NODE-1042-length-19368-cov-6.075441_pt1 | contig 19368 bp, 15 predicted proteins | sample MGYA00380126_ERZ1026780 | MGnify/ENA primary metagenome ERZ1026780 (study PRJEB33269, sample SAMEA4719762) | human gut metagenome | biome: human-associated habitat; feature: organic feature; material: feces | place: Cameroon | collected 2013-10 ... | reverse complement strand
CTACGAGTACAAGCTCTATGCCACCGTTGCCGGCACTTACACCTCCGGCGTAGCCACCGTCACCTGCGACCAAGCCCCCGACCTGACCGCCCATAGCTCCGGCTCACGCCTGAAAATCAGCAAATAATGTAGAACTTCGAATAATGTGGAACTTCGAATAATGTGGAATGTGGAATGTCGAATGTGGAATTGGGCTGCGCCTATCTGCAATGATGGGACTTCTGCAATGATGGGACTTCTGCAATGACGGGACTTCTGCGATGACGAGACTTCTGCAATGACGAGACTTCTGCAATGATGGGACTTCTGCAATGACGAGACTTCTGCAATGACGCAACTCATCCTTATATGATACAGACAGGGCGGACGCCGAGGGGAAAGGCGTTCGCCCTGTCTATGTCTTAAGGTTTGACCTTAAAGACCCTAAGGACCTTAAGGACCTTAAAGCACACTAAAAGATATTACTCGTATTTATACTTCACTTCCATTCCGGTCAAGGCATTGACGTAGTCGATGAACTTCTCGCCGGAGGTGACGTAATCGGGCATGGTCAGGCCCATTCTGTCTATTTCGGGTTGCTTGTCTTGGATGACCTTGTCCATCTCTTCGGCCTTATTATAGTAGAGAGGACTACTCATGAAATTGTATTCATATACTTCAATCAAACGGTCTACGAGGTCGGTCAACACTATCTTCTGCGCTTTGTCCTTTTCACCGATAAGTATCAGGTATTCGGGAGTACATTTGTTGTAGGTCGTTTGCTCTTTGATTTGTTTGACGTCCTTGGTCATTCTCCACCAGCGAACCAGCACTACGATGGACAATACGATGTAAGCAATGATGACTATCAGCGTGAAAACGGCAAATCCGGACATCTCGTTTCGTCTGCTGTAGAAGTCAAAGTCATCATAGGCGAAGGCCGGAATTGCGCATAGAAGGGCGCAGGCGGCGGCAAAAAACTTTTTCATTTGCGTTGTGTATTTGGGGGTTGAACATTAGAGATTTTTAGCGCATCAGGATGTTTTTATCGGAAGATGTGGAGATTGCGCTTGATTTTGATGGTGACGCGAAGCTGTTGCTCGGGATGGGCTTCGGGGTCAATCTTGCAGATGCGACACTCGAAAATGTCGCCCCAGCCCATATCGAAGAACCCGGATAATTGCGAGTTGTGGCAGCGAGGTACGTAGCCTATCAGGTATTCTTCGCAGTCGTCTATGCCGTCTTGCGACTCGTCGCGGTAGACGATGGCCACTGCTTCGGGGTCATATCGGTTGTCCGCTTCGCGTACAAGGTGCAGCTTTGTTCCGATTTTCAGTTTGTCCCATATTTCGTCGGCATCATGATACATGCGTCCGGCCACGTGGCAGTCCAAATAATAGAGGTTTCTTTTTTCCATGACGTATTGTTGTTTTTTTGTTTGACGGTACAAAATTACCGGCACATTGAACCAAAACGTGGTACAATCAAAAAAAACGCGAAAAAAATACGTCTGATAGCGCGTGATGCTCCGTATCGGCGCCCATAGAGTTGAGACCGCCCGCGAACGCCACCTCGTCGAGACTCCGGGATGCGCCTCGGCGCGAGTGTCAGTCGGCTTTGCCGTGCACGGCGGCAAGGTGTCGGGCCTTGATATCGTCGGCAAGCGCCTGCGGCGTAAGCACTTGCAGCCATTCGCCTTGCGAAAGCAGGTAGGCCTTGAAGTCGGAGGTGGGGCGCAACCGTATCTCGTAGTCTGTATAGTCGTCGCCGCTGCCCACGACGGTCTGCGTTGGGTGTATGGGGAGGTCGCGCACGTAGTAACGCTCTTTGCCATAGGTGCGTATGGTGATACGCTCCATCGGAATGGCCGGGTCGTAGTATATGCCGTAAAAGTCCTTGAAGAACGCTGCTACGCTGAAATCCCGTGGCATGGCAAAGGTCGTGGACAAAATCTCGAGTTGGCAAATGCGATCAAAGGAGAGTATCCTGAAAGCGTTTTCGGCCTGAAAGCGCACCAACACATACCACCGACGATTGTACAACTTGACGCAATACGGCTCGACTTCGTAGTGTAAGGTGGCTTCTGACTGATATTTGTGGTAATCGACGGCAATCATGCGCGAGGTCTTCATAGCCTCGATGGCGCGGCGTAGCGTCTCGCCCTCCGATGGCACCGGCTCGAGGAGTATGCGGTCGTGTACCGTGCGGTTTTCGGCAATAATATTGTTGAGCGACAGGGTGTTGGCCATCCAATTTAAGGCCGAATGGCGATCCAAATCGCCGATGTCGGCTATGCTGTAGCGGCAGCCGTTCGAGCGGTCGCAGATGATGCGGATGCCGAAGACCTCCTCGATTTCGTCGCGATGACGATTGAAGGATGTGCGGGCCATTGGAATGCCTTCGTACAGGGACGAGTATTCCCAGCGGTCACATATTTCGTCAAAGGTGATAGGGCCGAAACGGTAGACCGTCTCGACAAGCCATACATAGGTCTTGAAAAGCTGCCTGTGTCGCATAAGCTATTCTTTTTTAAGGGATTGTGGGTTTTAGGGACTTTATAGTCCTTAAGGACCTTAAGGACTATAGGGACTATAGGGACTTTGGAAACTCCTTCTTTTTTTTGGGGGGGAGGAGGCTTTTAGGGTTGGTTTTGGCGGAGTAGGGCATCGACCCGGGCTATGAAGTCCTCGTCGGAGATGTCCCAGGGTATGGGATGCAGGACAAAGCCGCGGCGTTCCATGCCTCTGAACCACGTCATTTGGCGCTTGGCAAATTGGTGTATGGCCGTCTCGAGGGCAGTCACCATCTCGTCATACTTCAAATGCCCGGTGAGGTAGAGCGTCAAGTATCTGTATTCGAGGCCGTAAGCCAGCAGCGTCTCGGGGTCTACGCCTCTGTCCAGCAGGGCGCGTACTTCCTCGACCATACCTTGGTCCAGGCGCGTGCGCAGTCGCTCGGAGATGCGGCGACGGCGGCTGTCGCGGTCGATGTCCATCAAGATTATCAGCGCCTTGGGGCGACGAGTCGGGTCGATATGCGCGGCCTGTGCCGCTTCGGGGTGCTCGAGGTAGTAGGTCTCGATTTCGATGGCACGTATGGCGCGGGACACGGTGTCCACGTCGGTGGTGTTGTGCATGGTTTTCATCGACGCCAGCCGCTCGGTCAGTTGGGCGAGGGTGTAACCGCTCAGGCTGTCGCGCAGCGCCGCATTGGCCGGCACTTCGGGTAGCCGCAGACCGCTGAGTACCGCTTCGAGGTACATGCCTGTGCCGCCGCACAATATGGCATTACGGCCGCGTCGACGGATGTCGGCGTAGGCCGCGTCATAGTCTTGCAGATAGCGGTAGAGATTGTATTTTTCGCCCGCATCGGCGATGTCTATCAGGTGATAGGGCGTATCGCCGTATTCGTCAAGGTCTTTGCCCGTGCCGATGTCCATGTCGCGGTACACCTGACGCGAATCGGCGCTGATAATCTCGGCGTCGAGATGCCGCGCAAGCGCCACGGCACGCCGCGTCTTGCCGCAAGCCGTCGGCCCCGTAACGCAAATATAATGTGGAATGTGGAATGTGGAATGTGGAATGGGTTGCGCCGAAGGAGCGGGCTCGGAGGGCCGGGAATTATGGGGGCTATGGGAACTATGGGAGGTATGGGAATTATGTATTTCTCCTGTTGTTTTCAGTTCTCCTATTTTACCAATTTCATCGATTGTTCTTATATCTTGCTTAGGGTTTGTTTTGCTCATTGCTTAGATTGTTTACGAGGCTTTGGTCTGCGGAGCCCAATTCCACATTCGACATTCGACATTCCACATTATATATGTAGCCAGTGGTCGTCTTGGAAGTCGACGTCCCAGCTGTAGATGTCGCGCAGGCGGAAGGTGGGGCGATAATTCTTGACCGGGTATTTGGGACTACCGTTACGGTCGCGGGTTTTCCAGGCCATGGCTATGGTGTATATGCGCAGAATTTCGGCGCTCAACTCTGGCGCCAGCTGCCGCGACCGAGCCATCTGTTGCACTTCGCTTATTGTAAACCATTGGCCGGGCGGTTGTTGCGGCTGTCGTTGTCCGAAGATATGGCAGAGGTAGTGGCGGCCTTGTCCCAGCCCTTCGGTCAGGGTGTACAGCATCCTCAGTCCGAGGCCGTCCGTGCCGGCACGCAGCGGCTCGATGAGAACCTCGATGTCGTCTGTGCCGACAAGTGGTGTGTCGTATTGTTCTGCGGCGTTGGTACTTAGCAGCAACTTATCGTCGTGTACCACCAAGCAGCGGCAGCGGCAGCGGTTTCGAGCGGCTTCGGCGGCATCGGTATCGGTGGCACGCGCCATATATGCTTCGGTACTGTATCGCATACCCAAGTATATGAGTGATAGCACGTACAGCGCCAGCGGTACGGCGTAGAAGAAGAATCGGTCCGGCGAATTGAAATTGACGTTGATGTAAAACGCGTAGTAGTAGGCCCAGCCCACAACGGACATTGCGCCCGACAGCACCAGGGTGTAGCGTAGCAGGTAGCGGGCTTCGGTGTAGGTGGCGGATGTGGACAAGGTGCTTCGGCGCAGTCGCACACGGTTGTACGCGGCGACGATAAATACCGAGGGATAAACTATCAGAGCGCTCACGTAGGGTATGTCCTCGTTGATGCTCGACGGGTCAAAAATCTTGGCCATGACCTGTGTATGCATCAGCAGGCTTATGGCTACCATCAGCAGGCCCACAATGTACAGCGACGTGGACGCCATTGCCGCAAAGTGCATTTCGCGTCCCGGGGCCATGGCCGAGCGACCGAACAGGCGCAGCGCGTGCGCCAGAAGCAGCGTGACCACGCCCACGGCCAGGTGTCCCAAGACTATGGACAGCAACACCGTCAACGTCACGGCCCCGTAGGATATGCGCCAATCGTACCACATGTAGCGTATGGCTCTAAGTCTTTCGGCGGTGGTATCGGTGGTCTGCATTTCGCTTGGTTTTTTCGATAATTAAACCGATAGAGGGGGCAAATTGTTCGGTCGGGCAGAGGAAATGATAATGTGGAATGTGGAATGTGGAATGGGCTGTGTCGGCGAGTGCTCCGAGCTATGGGAATAATGGGGGGCTTATGATGCCATAGCTCACATATATCTCATCGTTCTCATCGTTCTCATTTTCCTCATCGCTCGGTGTTTGGTCTTACTTGAATTGGCGTTGGAGGTATCGCAGCATATTGGCGTAGACGACGGCGCGGCTGTTGCAGCCGTTGATGCTGTGGTTCATGTTCGGGAATATCATCATATCGCACAGAATGCCATGGCTTTGCAGCTGCGATACATACTCGTAGGTGTTGGCCGGATGGACGTTGTCATCGGCTGTACCGCACATTATCAGCAGCGGACACTTGAGGTTGGCGGCCAGTTTGACTGGGGCGCTGCTGTTGTATCCCGCATCGTTCTGCTGTGGCGTCTGCATAAAGCGTTCGCCGTAGATTGTGTCGTAGTATCGCCAATCGGTGACCGGAGCTATGGAGACGCAGGCGGCGTAGGGGGCATCTTGGGCACTTGCAGCCATCAGTGCTTCAAATCCGCCGTAGCTCCATCCGTAGATGGCTATGCGCTTGGAGTCGGCCCACGGCATGGTGGCTATGTGGCGTGCGGCGGCCACCTGGTCGATGGTTTCGTAGTGGCCGAGGTTGCGGTAGACGCAGTGCATAAACTTGTTGCCGCGAGCCGCCGTGCCGCGTCCGTCGACGCATACGGTGATAATGCCTTTTTGTGCAAAGTAGTACATCCAGTCCATTTCCCAGCGGTTGAGTACCAATTGCGACCCGGGACCCGAGTACTGGTACATCACCACCGGATAGCGGCGCGAGGGGTCGAGATTGGTCGGGCGCACGACGTATCCGTTGAGCATATTTCCGTCGGCGGGTACTTGTATCCATTCCTTGGTCACGCCCATACCGGCATAGGTGGCCTGATACTCGCTGTTGTCCAGAAGTGTACGCAGCGTCTTGCCGGCGGCGGTGCACATAGTGTATCGCGGGGCGGTGTCCTTGTCGGAGAAACTGTATGCCGCGTATCGGCATCCGGGCGACATATCCGCATCGGCAGTGCCGTGTCCGTCGGTAGCACTTCCGGGGACGGCCACGCGTGTCACCACGCCCTTGGCATCACGGCGCAGCACGCTACGGTCTATGGGCGTGGGTGTTGCACCCTGAAAGTAGTGATTGCCGGCGGCATCGACGCCATAGTATTTGGTGACGTCATAATCCGTGGAGGTCAGTCGCGACATCAGTGCCCCGGCGTACGAGTACTTGTAGAGTTGCATACGGTCGCCGTTGCGGGCGCTCATAATGACCATACCGTCGGCCTGATAGGCGATATTCTGGTAGGTTTCGGGGGCTATCCATGCCTGCGATTCCTCGGTATATATGCTGCGTACCACCGTGCTCAGGGGGTTGACGGCGTAGAGTGTCATCTTGCTTTGGTTGCGGTCCAGGGCTACGGCCATCAGCGACCCCGTGGGCGCAAAGCGTATGCGCGGAATGTACTCGATGTTTCCGTCGGGTAGTGGCAGGTCCTTGGTTTTGCGCTCGTCTATCTGGTAGCTGTGGATGCTGACGCGCGAATTAGGCTGACCCGCCACGGGATATTTGTAGCTCATCGACCCGGGATAGAGCGCGTATTGGTCCTTGGCCGAGCAAGCACCTTGGTACTGCGGCAGGCTGTACATGGGCACGGCGCTTTCGTCGTAGCGTATGTAGCACAACACGTTGTCGTCCGGCGACCACGCCAACGAGTTTGAGGTGTCGAATTCCTCCTCGTATACCCAGTCGGGCGCGCCGTTTATAATCTTATTGACGGCGCCGTCTTCGGTGACCGCTACTTCCGAGCCGTAGTCTAATTTCTTGATATAGATATTGTTTTCGCTCACGAAGGCCACCATACGGCCGTTGGGCGAGAACGATGCGGTGCGCACCTTGGCGTGTGCTGTGCTCAGCGGTTTGAGCAGGCGCGTGCGTACTTCGTAGACGTAATATGTGGCGTCGAAACTGCGGCGGTAGACCTTATGGCAGTCGCGCCATACCAAAATCTTGGAGCCGTCGTCGCTGAGTTTGAAGCCGTCAATGTCCGAGATGGTTGTTTCACGTGTATGCCCCAAGTCGAGCAGCGTCGAGGTCTTTTGGCCGGAGCGGATGTTGTAGACATCGATGGTACGGCCGTCGTCGCTGAGCATACAATATGACTCGCCGTCAGGCATATAGGTAAAATTTGAGGGCGTGGCGGCGCGGTTGGCCGGGTAGACGTAAGGCTCGAGGCCGGCTACGTCGGCGCTGGTCATCACCGGGGTAGCGTAAGTCGTTGTGCTTGCCATCGCGCTGAATGTCAGCGCTATAAGTACTGTGTATAATTTCATAATAATGTGGAATTCTAAGGGGAATGTAGAATGTGGAATGTGGAATGGGCTGCGCCGGACAGCGGCTATTGTTTTTCTTCGGGAGGTTTCGGACTTCTCAGAAGAGTTTCATCTGGGGATCGTCGTCGACTTTGGGTTTATTGCGGTCGGCGTTGCGGCTTCGGCTCTTGGATGTATTGTCCTGGCGTACAACCCAGTCGGTATCGCCGAGTATATCGTCGATGGACGGGGCGTTCTGCGGTTCGGCGGACTTGGAAACCTTGGATGATAGCGGTCGCGGCGTCTTGTTCTTGGGCGTGGTTTCGTCTAAGGGCAGACGCGCATCGGCGTGTTTGGCCGCAGCCTTCGGCTCGGATTTGGCCGCGGCATTTTTGCGGCGCTCGTATTCGAGTTGGCTTTTGAGAGAGGCTATGGTGTCCTCGTTGAGTTTTTTCTGCTGCTCATATTGTTCGAGACGTGCGTGTATTTCCTTGAGCTGCCGTTGGATTTCGGGATCGTTCATGGGGTCTCCCTCCTCGATTTGGCGTTGCAACTCCTTGATGGTGTTTTGAGCCTTGGAATTTTTGCGGCGCTCGGCCATGACTTGGGTCTGCAATTCGTCCACCTGTGCGCGCAGTGCGTCGGTGTCGCCGTTGTCGGCTTTCTGCATTGCCTCGTTCAATTGCTTCTGCAACTGTGTGGCTTGGGTCTGCAATTCTTCTGCTTGCTTACGGGCATCTTCGACTTGACGTTTGGCATCTTCAGTCTTCCGGTGTGCCTCGGCGACTTGGGCATTGAGAGCCTCGATGGCGGCCTCGCCGTCGTCCTTGGGTGCTGCTTCCAGTTCGATTTGCAGTTCCAGTACTTGGTCGTTGAGCTTGGCTATGGTTTCCTCGGCCTGTTGTTTGGCGTCTTCGGTCTGCTTCTTGATGTTCTCGACTTGCTTGCGTGCATCTTCGGCTTGCTTTTGAGCATCCTCGGCTTGTCGTTTGGCATCCTCGACCTGCTGCCGCGCTTCGGCAACTTGGGCGTTGAGGGCTTCGACGGCTGCGGTGTCGGCCTCCGACGGTGCATTGCTACGCTTGGCCATCATTTGCTCGATTTGGTCGTGCAATTCGGTATTTTCTTTTTCGAAGACGGCGGCGACTTTCAATTTATTGATCATGGATTGGCGCTCGAGTTCGAATTGCTCCTTCTCGGCTTCGAGGCGCGCCACGGTGCTTTCGAGGTCGTGGACACGTTCGCTCAGGGCGCGGCGCTGTCGGTCGCTACTCATCTGTTTTTGTGAGATTTCGGTGCGCTTGTCTTCGATTTCGCGGGCACGCTGCTCGAGGTTTTTCACCGAAGTCTGCAAGGCGTCATTGTCCTTGCGCCATCGGGCCTCGGCCTCGCGAGCGGCCTCGTCCTTGAGCGAGGCGATATACGCCTTGAGCCCGTCGTCAAGGCTCTTATAGAGGTATTTACGCTGAGCCTCGGGGTCTACGGATTGCTTCAGAAAGTCCGGGAGCGATTGGTTGAAGACCTCGAGTACGCGGTCAAAAATTGCCGCGGCTCGATCGGAGGCGTCTTGACTTGGCTGAACGGTTGCTGCGGGTTTCGGGGCTTCGGTCTGAGCGGTCTGGACGGTCGGCGTCTTGTCGGCACTTGGCCGTATGTGTTGGTACATCCCGGACGGCGCGTCATCGTGTATGATGGCGTCGTCGATGTCGTCTTCGCCGTCGCTGAATCCGAGGGCCTGGCGTATTTTGTCAAAAAATGGCATATCGTGTCGTTGTCGTGTTATATGTTGGGGGTAGTCGTATTATCTTGTGTGTCAGATGGCTTGAGCACCACGCCGATGCCGCGACGCCCGTCGATACCTATTGGCATGGGGGCACTCAGGCGTACCACGCGCACGTGAGCGCTCTCGTACTCGGCGGGCTGGGCATCCAGGTACTCGGTGTCGTAGATGCCGTCGCCGCTGTAGGGGTTGATGGTGAAATATCCCACGCCGAAAGACGTGAGGTTCTGGAAGAAATGCGTGCCCTGGCTGGGCTCGATGCGGTAGTCGCCCAATGACGCCTCGGCGATGAGGCGCGCTGCCGAAATCTCGGGCCACTTGACCGGGATGCCCAGTGCCGGGTCGGAAGTGCCCCAGCGTCCCGGGCCGATGAGTATGTAGTTGCGGTCTTGGCGGACAAATTCGGCATTGATGTGCGCGATTTCGGCGGCGATGTCGCGCGTGACGGCACTGTCAAAGGCCGAGGGTCGTACGTACACCACCGTGTCGATGGCGTCGATAGCTCCGTGTCCCAGTGCCGTATTGCTGCGCAGAATTACGCGGTCGTCCGGGGCGTTGAGCACCGTATCCTCCACCATATCCTTGCGGTCGATGATGGGGCGTATTTGCAACCAATAGATGTGTCCCTTGTCGGCACCGGCGCGTCGGGCGGCGCTGTCGTTGATGACGCCCGCAAATTCTATCTCGACGGGACGTCCCATGGCCTGCTGGCCTTGGGTGAGCATAAAGTCTACAGCCGGAGCCAGAGGGAAAGCCTTGTCACGCAGAACATTGGCGAAAGTCACCACGCGGCGTCCGCGCCCCAGGTTATTGTCTACGAGCATATCGTTGTCGGCATCGTAGGTCGAGACCATCAGGTCCAGAGCGCTGTCGCCGGCGTAGTCGCTGATGTTGCGCCGTACCAGGTTGAAGCTGTCGTCCACCTCGAAGCCCGAGGAAATGTCGCTGCCCAAGGCGTAGAAATGACGTTGGGTGTCGCGCAGAGCCAGCTCGACGGTTGAGGTCTGCAGCACCTTGTCCGGATGACGCGGCGAGAAGCGCAGAGCCGCACCTCCGTCGACGATGTATTTGCCCAGACCTACAGCTACTTGCGCCACGCCGTCCTCGGCACGCTCATCACCTACTGGATAGTAGTTGAGCGACCGTCCCACGCCTGCAAAGGACGGGAAGTACAGGTAGCCGTGGCTTTCGCCCACAACTTCCTGGATGATGATGGCCATCTTTTCCTGGTCGATGACGTTGCGCGTGGCGTTCATATATGCCTTCGAATCAGCGTAGAATACCGAGGCGTACACGCCCTTGATGGCGTCCGAAAGCAACTTGAGCATCCGATACGGATCCTTTACGTGCGGAATCATATAGGTGGCGTAGATGCCTGCAAACGGCTGATAGTGCGAATCTTCGAGCAGCGACGAACTGCGCACCGCCAGCGGACGATCCACCACCTCGAAAAGGGCGAAGAAGTCCTCAATCAACCGTACCGGAAGTTTGGCCTCCAGAAACGCCTCGAGGATTTCGCGGTCGGAGGCGTTGCTCAGCGCCAGTTGGTAGAGGTTGTTCTCGGCCATGAACTCGTCAAAGATGTCCGTACACAGCACCACCGTGCGCGGTATGCTTATCGAAACTCCGCCAAAGTGGTCGCACACAGGGTTTTTCTTGATGATAGAGTCCACGAAAGCCAGGCCGCGGCCTTTGCCGCCGAGCGACCCTTGGCCTATACGCGCAAAGTTGGAGTAATGGTCAAAGCGGTCTTTCTGGAACACGGCGACGACGCCGCGATTCTTCATCTTGCGGTACTTGACGATGAGATCGAAGATGAGCTGACGCACCGCGTCGGCCTCGTCGAGACTGCAAAAACGGTGCATCTTCATGACCTCGGCGATGGGGAACATTGCACGCGAGTACAGCCACCGCGAAATGTCGTTGGACGATGCGTGATAGTATAGTGATTTGGCCGGAATCTCGAAGACGTGCTTTTGCAGGTCCTTGAGCGTGGCCAGTCGCATAATTTCCTTGCCTGTATCGGGGTCCTTGATGACAAAATCCCCGAAGCCGAAGTTGCCCATGATGGCGTCGCCCAAGTCTACGGGCAACTTCTTGGAATTCTTGTCGATAAACACCGCGCCCAAGGCCTCGGCCTCGGCGGCGTTGGCGCTCTCCGAAGACTCGATGATGATGGGCAGGTGCGGGTCGCAGTGGCGCAGCCACCGCGACAGCTTGATTCCGGCCTGGCTGTCCTTGACGCCCTCGCGACGGAAGGATACGTCGCTGATGACGCCCAGCGTATGGCCGCCGTATTTCTCGTACAGCGCCACGGCCTCTTCGTAGTCGCGTGCGAGCATCACCTTGGGACGTCCGCGCATACGCAGCATTTGCTCGTGCTCGTTGAGCGCTTCCGTGGCAAAAGCCATGGACTGCTTCAGCAAAAATTTGTAGATATGCGGCAGCACCGACGAGTAAAATCGTATCGAGTCCTCCACCAACAATATCATCTGCACGCCCACATCATTGATGTCGTGCTCGGCATTCATCTTGTCTTCCAGCAACTTGATGATGGCCAAAAGCAAGTCCATATTGCCCAACCACGAAAATACGTAGTCGATGCCGGACATGTCCTCGTGCTCGAGACGCCGCGACACTTCGCGCGAAAAAGGTGTAAGTATCACTATCGGCGTGTCCGGGAAACTGCGCTTGAGTCCGCGTGCCCCCTCGAAAAAGGTGCTGATGTCCACCCCGGGCATAGCCACCACCAGGTCGTAATGCTTGTTGTGCAGTTCGGTAAGTGCTGCCTCGAAATCGGAGACGCGCGTCACACGCGGCGGCGACGACAAATTCAGCGCCACGTACTCAAAGTACAACTGCTCCTCCACGCGCCCGTCTTCCTCCATCATAAAGGCGTCATAGGGCGAGGCTACAAGCAGTACATTAAATATTCGACACTGCATAAGGTCTTGAAATGCAGTGTCTTTGAGGTATAATTGACTGAGCGCGTCCTCGTTCATTACTTAATCCGTGGTTTATCCGGCAAAAGCGCTTATCAAAACAGGCGTGTACGGGCGACAATCGGGTGCACGCATATACTCGCTTTTGCTGATGCGAAGTTAATAATTTTTTTTGGAAAAAGCACGCTGATATGCTCATTATAAGCAGATTTTCCGCCGCCTTTTCTCGCCGTTCAACCATAGCACCGTCCCTCCCGCCCCCAAGTAATGATAATAATCTACTTGAATTTAGTGACATCTCAGTAATTCGTGATTACACTAAGACCTAAGACAAAAGATTATATGCGGTAACGATGCTTAACTATCCACTATGATATTCAGAGTAAATACTATCGTAAACAGGTGTAGAAATGCAGTTTATTTTGCGGATGCGATGCAATGTTTTGTGCCTATATGGATTGTTAAGGATGAGACGGTGATGTTTTGATGACTCGATGCACAGCAGGATATACCGTTTGCGTAAGGCTGTGGATATAAACCTCTGTTGCGCTGAAATTGCGCTGATTGCCACCGACTTAATTGCTGATTAGTTGAGATGCTGAAATCCGAATAAAACAACCCTAATAAATACAACCCAAACCGAAAAGATAAAATTATGAACCCGAAAAAGTACTTGAATGTTTTGATACTGGTGCTGATGGCCGTGACCATCGGCAGTTGCAAAGACTCTGACGATGAACCGGTGAACAAAACACCGCTGTTACTTCTCGAAAAAGCGAATACATCGCCCGAAGATTTACGTCTGGAGTATTATACACCCGATCCATCGTGTATTCCCAAGAGTTATTACATTTATGCAAATCTCAAGGGCGGCGAATTGACCCTCGAACCCGTTAATTCCTCAACCTTATCCTTCGGTGTTATTCTGCGCATAGGCGACAGCAACGGAGTAAGAGTGGACGACACCAAATGGGTGAGCAAAAATGGCAAATGGACCGCGACGCTTACGGACGGTAAAACCCTGAAATTTGTTTTCGACCCTCTGGCAGATCCCTCCGAATTGGGTGAATATAAAGCGGATTGGGCATATATTCCGATAGTCGGGACAGTCAACGGCCGGTCGGTGACGGCCAAACTCGCCATCCATCGCCATTCGCTTTAATTAGAGCCGTCAGAGCAATATGAATCTATTGCAATAGAATGCTCTTTCACCGTACAGCCATACATAAGGACGAGGGTCATTGCCGACCGTCGTCCTTATATTTTTGCCCTTAACGGTTTTTGGGGGTGGAGGCATACCTCGTATTGGATGCGTCACACTCCGTTTTGGGGTAGTGTCGTATCGGACGTTATGTCCTCGTTGGGTGTTGCGGCTACTCGGCGTCGAGGGCGGCTGTATCGAGGGCGGCGCGTACTGCGTTGATGTATATGTCGGCGCTATGGGTGTATCCACGACTGCGCAGGGCGTATTCCTTGGCGCGGATATCGATGAGTATGCTTTCGCGCTCGCGGACATCTCGGGCGCTCATGGCGTGCCGTGCATCGCGCAGGGCGGCTCTCTCGATGGGCATAATGTTCTCCCGGGTGGGAGTGGTACGGCTGTTGTCGGAGCATGCGCCGAGGGTCAAGGCTATGGCCATGGCCGCAATAGCCGATGCTGCTGTATGGCGCAGGTGCGCACGGCGTTTGATACGCGGCGTGGGCGCTGTATGGAATATATTCGGTGTATTTAATGTGTGTGGTGTCATAGAGTGATGTGTCTTTGGCGGAAGAGGCGGTGGCGGTGCCTCATAGTAGAACCATAGCCAGTTGTGCGCAGCCTCGCGCATCGGCCATGGCGTTGTGGTGGTGCTCAAACGGAATGCCCAGATAGCTGCACACGCAGGGCAGCGTCTTGGACGGGCACAATGCCTTGGGTATGGCTCGGCGTGCGGCTTTAAGCGTGCACAGGAATTCCTGCGCCGGCGGCTCGAGTCGATACACGTGGCAGGCGGCATCGATGCACTTGTGGTCGAAGGCGGCGTTGTGCGCCACCAGTGGCAGACCCTCGGTCCATGCGTATATGCGCCGCCACGCGGTGGCAAAATTGGGAGCGTCCTGCGTGTCGGCCTTGGTAATGCCGTGTACGGCGGTGCAAAAACGCGAGTAGTATTCCGGCTCGGGGTATATCAGGGTGTAGATGCTGTCGACGATGATGCCGTCGCGCACCTTGACTGCTCCTATGGCGCAGATGCTTGACGGCTCACGGTTGGCGGTTTCTACATCGATGGCTACGAAGTCGTTCATTGCGTCGAGACGGTATTGGCATAGTATTCGCGGATGTCGCGTGCAATGTCCTCCATGAGCCATCGAGGGGTGGAGGTGGCGCCGCAGATGCCTATGGAGGTGGCGCCGGCGGTCATCTCGGGACGCACATCGGCGCTCTCGGCCACCAGGTAGCTGCGTTCGTTTGCCTCTCGGCAGTGCCCGTAGAGCACGCGGCCGTTGCTGCTTTTGGCCCCGGCCACAAATATGACGACGTCGTGGGCGCGTGCAAAGTCGCGCAGGTGCTCGCCACGGTGTGCCACTTGCCGACAGATGGTGTCGGCGTAAGTGAAGCGCGCACCCTCATGCATACGTCGGCGTATCTCGCTGATGATGGCGGTGAACCCCTCTAAGGACTTGGTGGTTTGGCTGTATAGCGCTATATCGGTGCCGAAATCAAGGGCGTCAAGCCCGCCGAGGTCCTCGATGACTATGGCCGTGCCGTTGGTCTGTCCCACCAACCCGTTGACTTCGGCATGGCCTCGGCCGCCATAGATGACTATCTGCAATGCCTTGCCCTGACGCTGCGCCTCATCGTAATCGTGCTTGATGCGCTGCTGCAGCCGCAATACCACGGGACAGGTGGCGTCGATGAGCGTGATGCCACGCCGGGCGGCGGTGGCATAGGTGGCGGGAGGCTCGCCGTGGGCACGCAAAAGGACGCGCACATCGTGCAGCCGAGACAGCTCATCGTGCGTGATTGTCTGCATCCCGGCACGGCGCAGGCGCTCGACTTCCATGCTGTTGTGCACGATGTCGCCCAGGCAGTATAGCCGGCACGTCGGCCGACGCTTCAATTCTTCTTCGGCCTTGGCAATGGCGTTGACCACCCCGAAGCAAAACCCCGAGCTGGCATCTATCTCGATTTGCGGCATCATCGCTCCAAAACCCGGTGTACCAGTTCCTTGAGGCGCTCTAATTGCTGCTGAGGCGTCATATTGCTGTTGTCCAGGTCGATGGCATCATCGGCACGCCGCAACGGGCTGACGGCACGTGTCTCGTCCTGATGGTCGCGGCTGCGGACGTTTTCGAGTACGGCCTCGTAGGTGTCGGACCCGCCCTTTTGCTGCAGCTCGAGGTAGCGTCGCATCGCGCGTGTCTCGGCAGGGGCGTTGACGAAGACCTTGAGCTCGGCGTCCGGAAATACCGTGGTGCCTATGTCGCGGCCGTCCATAACTATGCCGCGACGCTGTCCCATAGCTTGCTGCATAGCCGTCAAACGTGTGCGTACGCTCGGAATGGCCGAAACGGCCGAAACGGCATTGGACACGCGCAGGTTGCGTATCTCCCCCTCGACATCGACGCCGTTAAGCGTAGTGTGCTGGCTACCATCGGCTTGTACCGCAAAATCGATGTCGATATGTGGTAGCGCCTGCTCCAAAGCGGCGTGGTCGATATGCCCTTCGGCGTCAATCATACCGTGGTCAAGGGCGTACAATGCCACCGAACGGTACATTGCGCCCGAATCGACGTAGCGATAGCCTAAGGCCGAAGCCAATGCCTTGGCCATAGTGCTCTTGCCCGAGGATGAATATCCGTCGATGGCGACGATGATGGGTGTGTGGTGTATCTCTTTGTCTGTGAACTTCATTGGATATAATTGTTGTGCCCCTGTGGTCGGGGGCGTTGGTCTGCATATTGTAGAATTATTCGCACCGATGCCTTTTGTGCTAAGACCGTTAGAGGCCTTTAGCTTTATTGGCATTAGTCGGACGGGGTGGGGCGCTGTACCCCGGCAGCCCTTAAAGCAAGTCGCGCAGGTTGCACGAGATGTTCAGCATCAGGGTTGTAGCTCCCGTGTGCGGCTGCGCAAAGGCGATGCCCACGCCGAAAGCCTTAACGCGGATGCCGCCCGCTATCGAAAATCCGGAGACGAAGCTGCGCGAATAGGTGCTCATATCGGTGCGTGTCTTGTAGTTGTAGCCTATGCCTAAATACCAATTGGGACTGGATACAAGATCTGCGCCGAACACCAGATGTCGGAAGAGGTTGCTGCCGAAGCTGTCCTTGCGCTTGAATTCGCCTGTTTCAGTGCCGTCGCCGCTCTCGTAATATGGCATGTGCCACTTGGTCAGGTTCCAAGCTGTTACTGAAAAGCGTATAGGCAGCGACCCGAAAGTTTGCGACCAGCCCAAGCGCAAATCTATGGGCAGTCGATCGTAGCTATTATCGAATTTCTTGATCTGACCGCCGAGATTGGCCGCTACAAAGGACAATGACAGGTCTTTTTCGTCGTTATAATAGTTGATACCCAGGTCGGTGGCAAGTGCCATAGCTGTGTATCCGGCGTAAGCGCTGTATAGGAATTTGACGTTGATACCGCCGCGCAGACGGTCGGTGATGTCGTACGAATACTGGCCGCTGAAGCTCACATCCTGCGCCGAAAACGTTCCGGAGACGTTGCCTGACTCGTCGGTCTCTTTCATCGAGCCGTAGCCATTGTATTGTATAGCCGCGCCCCACGTGCCGTGAGCGCCTACTTTTTGGCCATAGCGCAACCCGGCAAAATTGGCTCCGCCGATGTAGCGCATATAGTTCAGCGCCAATTGACCGCTCATTTCCTGTCCGAGCAAGGCGGGGTTTTGGTCGGTGGTCATGATGTCATCGTCCACCAGCGAGATGTTCATCCCGCCAAGACCGTAAATTTTCGAGGACGAAGTGACATTAAGAAAGCTATATGACTGGTCGCCATCGCGCCCGGCCGCACACAAAGTCGTGGCACACAGCGTCATCACGACCATAGCACGGCGCAAAGCCGTAGCCCTAACGCATCGCTCAATACTATTATATATATAGGTACCGATGGCACCCGTGGGATATTTGTCTCGGTTCAGCATATCTTTAAATATGGGAGCAAAATTACGCATCTTTTGTTTAATGCCAAAATTCCCCTTTATGATTAACGGCAAAACACATTACATTATTATATAGTGCAATCATTTGGTGCATGGAATGCAGCTCATCCGCCTGTATCCGAGTAGTTTGGCTGCTGCCACCCCCCCCGGCGATTGCCGCCGACTCGCCGAAACGACAAGGGCTGTCCCGTAATTAGTTACGACACAGCCCTTGAAACTACGGGTTCGTTATATTCCTATTGTGTAGGTTATTACTTGATCAGGACCTTGGCGGTGTGTCTGCCTTGACGGCGGATGTACAGGCCTGAAACAGGCGTCTCAACGCGCACGCCTTGCAGGTTGAAGTACTCGACAGGAGCATTGGTGTCGCTACCGTCGACGGTGATGTCGTTGACTCCACCCATATTTATGTAATCGGAGAATTCCTTACGTAGAAACGGTTCTTGCTCGTCGCCGTAAAAGCTCTTTTGGCTCTCGGTATATACCAGCGGATAGCCGTAGGTGGCGTCATATTCGACGACTCCGGTCTGATGCTCAACTTCATTGGTCATACCATAGTACGTCATGGTCAGGATTCCTTCGATGAGATTGCCGTAAGCATCGCGAGTGATAGATTCGAAGCTGCCGCTGACACTGGGCTCTTCGCTGCCTTCCGTGTAGGTGGTGGTGCTTTCCTTGATTGAGTAGCTGTTATAGGGGTTGATTTCGCGCCACTCGGTGACTACTACGTTGCGGTCGCCCCAATACGGGTCAATGCTTTCGTCGGTGGTGGTATAGTCCTTTTCGCCCGGACCGTAGACCACTTTCACCGTGCCGGTTTCCTTTCCGTCGGAGATATGGCTGGCGCTGAGGATTCGGTTGGCTCCCTGATATATAGCACCGCCGTTCAGTATCTGGTTGTTGCAGTCTTTCCATACGATATTTCCGAGGGTCGAACCTTGGCTCCACTCGTATTCGCCGGTTTCCCAGTTTTCACCGTAGGTGTAGGATGTGATTGTTGCGGGCTTATTGTCATCGCCATAGGTGATTACACTCTTGGATGCCGGAATATATCCGCCCATTACGTCCCAGTCGGAGCGAAGCACCTCTGTGACACGTCCTTGCGCATCACGCGTCACATCGTATTTGTACGAAGATTTGTCCTGTACCCATGCACCGTCGCTCAAGACAAAACGGGTGTAAGATGTGATGAATGAGGGAACTACGGCGTCGTACGTAAATTCGAATTTCGAAGTCTCTGTCATAGCGTCAAGGCTGTTGCCGCTCTTGCTCAGGCCTGTAAGACGTTGCCCGTCTTCGTTGTAGGTGTATTCGTCGCGAGTATACCGTGCTGTGGTCGATTCGGAGGTCCAATTGAGGTCCTCGCTGACGTCTGTCAGAATCTTGCCCTGACGATTGTAGGCGGTTGTGTAACGACGGTCGTTGTTCCATGCACCGTCCTTGATGCTGGAATAAAGCTGTGCACGTGGACACCAGATAGGTGTTTCGGTGGTGACATCACCGGCGTCGGCGGCGTAACGTGCCTTGAGTCTGTCGATTGTGTTGCTTGCGGCAGAAGCACTGACAGCCATTAAGCCTAAGGCTAAGGCAATTTGGGGCCTTTTCATAGTTGAAAATAGTAACTAAAAAAATATTTTACTGAAAAAGTTGTACGTCTATTGGATGTCTTTCAACAAATGCAAATTTACGCACTATTTTCTATTCGCTATGCCGTAACACGATTACATTTTACATACAATTGTCAAGCAAATAGTCGTCCTTCGATTACACAAGTTCATAAGACTTCGTTCACAAGTTTTTTCCGGCTGATGTAATTGAGTGTTCGCTTCGTTTCTTTGCTCTCCAGGAATATTGTCTTGTATTATTTATGATAGAGTTATTAATAGGAGCCTTCCGGGTTCTCCGACTGGCTGCCATAATTCACATTACTCTCATTATTCACATTATTCCTATTATTCCCATATTATTCCCATGCTCCCATTATTCCCATATTCTTACAAATTTTTTTTGATGGGCTATATAGTGGAGTGATAGGGTCTTGGGTGTCTGAGGCACGGTATTTCCGGAAAAGCCGTCGAAAAAAAGTGTAGATTCTTAAACGAAGTGCAAAAACATTAGCCTCTCACTACGGGGCTAGCC
>ERZ1026780.1040-NODE-1040-length-19424-cov-25.620218_pt1 | contig 19424 bp, 13 predicted proteins | sample MGYA00380126_ERZ1026780 | MGnify/ENA primary metagenome ERZ1026780 (study PRJEB33269, sample SAMEA4719762) | human gut metagenome | biome: human-associated habitat; feature: organic feature; material: feces | place: Cameroon | collected 2013-10 ... | reverse complement strand
CATCATTGATCTTAACTTTGTGGGCCGGGTTCGCCTGGGCGAGAAGTGTCATCGCGCAGCAGGCGACGGCAAGCAGAATTTTCTTCATTCGTCGTTGTGGTTTTAATATATTCACAACAAAGTTACGAGTTTTTTCATTGACACACTCTTTCATTTTTGACAGAATTACTTACATGGTTGAAATGGAATATAAAAGATTCCTTCTCTTCTCTCTTATTTTTTTTAACGCTTACTAAATGACTGATTTACAGAGAATGATGTTTTTCCTGACTTTGGCAATGATTCACCCTACTTGTTTACACCTATGTACGAAGCTTCTTTCAAAGGCACGAAAAGGTGATGCGATTCACCCTGAAAAATCCGCGCTTTTTACAATATATTGATTATCAGAACGTAAGAAAAACGGAATTTTTAGGCTGTCAAAGTCAGGAATGATGTTTTTGTTCGGTCATTTGGCCGGATTTTACTGAAATCATTCCGAACTTTTCGGCAGGTTTATTCCTAGCTTTTCCAGATAATGTGGGCCTTCCCAAGAAGAGTAGAGTCCAGAGTCAGAGTCCAAAGTCAGAGTCCCACTGGCAGGTTGAGGTGAGGGGTGAGGGACCCGTGACAGGTTGACGTGGAAGGCAAGTTGCTGAATATCAATCAAAAGAGACACCCTCCTCCTAGCCGATATGATGGGGAGGAGGGTGCGTTAATATATTCATTCAGATGGAGTTGGCCTCCACGGCTGAGAGACACAGCGTCGTTTCGTTTTAGCCTCCGTGCCGTAAGTCTGGATGACTCTTGATGACAAAGGCAATGGCCCACCCAGACTGTCTGAAAAGTCTCGGCGAGAGTAGAAAAGTCTGTACCCCACTACAGGGGCGACAACGAATTCTCAATCCTCGCAGGGGGTACTTTTACTTTTAAGACAGTCTCCCCCAGGCTGTCTGAAAAGTCTCGGCGAGAGTTGAAAAGTCTGTACCCCTATACAGGGGCGACAACGAATTCTCAATCCTTGCAGGGGGTACTTTTACTTTTAAGACAGTCTCCCCCTCGATGATGTAGAGGTCATCCCTGGTGGCGGGGTAGCGGAGTATGAAGTCCTTGAGAATCACGTTCTTGCAGTCCTTGAGATAGACAAGCGTCGGAACGACCGCATCCTCAGGAATATGCTTCATCCGGATCTGGGCGGCAATGTCATCCAGAAGGGCAGGACCACGACCGTCAATCACACCGGTGCCGAATATGGACATATTCTCGACACCCTCTCCCCAGAAGATAGCCTTGTGCCCCTTGTAGGAATAGATGTTCGTCGAGCCTACGATCACCGCGCCCTCGCGAAGCCTGATGCTGACCCCGGACTTGAGCTGCACGGCTCCGGTGACGTAACGCCCCACACTGAACTCAAGGGTTCCGCCACCCTTTGAGGCGATGAAGTCGATCGCGCCCTGGATGCTCGTGGTGTTGTCGTGAACGCCGTCGCTCTTGATGTTGAAGTTGGACGCCTTATACACGTTCTGGGAGAGTCCCATTACAGAAAACAGCAGCATAGCCGCCAATAACAATATCCTTTTCATTTCTTCCTGATGTTCTTGGTGTCCTTTGTGATGATCTGCTTCTTGCACTTGGGCGCGGTCTCCTGATTGATCTAAAGGTTCTTCATCCTCAACCCGTTGACATCGTCGGTCACGATGGCCGGACGGTAGTCCTCTCCGCCAACGGTAAGTCTCACGTTGTCGAAGACGACGCTGTCGGCGTGACGTATGTAGAATCCACGGCCGTTGATCATTTCCTCGCCGGTGACTCCGACATTGTTCTGCTTTATTGCGAAGACCAAGGATGTCCATTTCGCGTCCTGATCCCTGACGAAATCGTATGGATTCAAAGATGAGAGAAGAGCGGCCTCTTTCTCAATGTGAAGGATGACATTGCTTTTAAGGTAGACTGTGCCTGAGACATAACCGCCTTTGTCAAGCACGACACGTCCTCCTCCCTGAGCGGAGGCGAAATCAATGGCGGCCTGAAGACTTGCCGTGTTCAAGGTGACTCCATCCGGTTTTGCTCCAAAATCACGGGCAAAGTAGTCCTTTGCTCCGATCGTGATTGTCGAGCCGATGAAAATCGAAGATACTGCGATGAATTTGACTAAAATGTTTATTATGTGTTATTTGAATATATCTAATCCTTATTTGAATATCTAAGAAATTTGAGTTCACTTGAAAAAGTCGTTTTTGAAAAAACATGTGCCTCGCAGATCCTTCTGTAAGGGGTAAAAAGAGGCAAATGGCACTTTTTCAAGTGGGCTCAAATTTTAAAAAATAAATAGTCCAGTTTCTCGGTGCCACCCTTGAGCGAAGCGTTGTACTCCTGGCGGAATGCGGTCTCGAACAGACTGTTGTACTTGCTGTCCTTAGGCAGGAAGTATTTTGCGTCTGGGTTGAGCTTGCCGTTTGTGCCTACAAGGTAAGCGTCCATCATTGTAGAGGAACGCGTGTTTCCAGTGCCACCAGAGAAGACGTATCTCGTGCCAGGAACATCATACACAAGCGCGTTGTTGAGAGAGTTGCGCTGGAAGTTCGTCTCGCTGTTCACATAGTTGAAAAGATGCTGTGAAGCGAACTCGGCGGCCTGCTCATGTGTGTAGTTAGGCTTCTGGAAGTTGGTGTAAGGAATGCCGTTCTCATCAACGCCAGGTCTGCCTGTTCCATTCACACCGTAACGGTAAGAGTTGTAGATCGACAGCCAGGCATATTCATAAATGTCGGAGGCTTCTGTCATGTTGGACATGTTGAACTGCCCCACACTGTTCCATCCGACGCGGGTGTCGAATGTTACCTAGGTCTTGCCTTCGCTGCCTTTCTTGGTGTTGATAAGGATGACACCGTTGGCACCTCGTGAACCGTAAAGTGCGGTTGAGGCTGCGTCCTTGAGCACCGAGATGCTTTCAATGTCGGAAGGGTTGATGGTGGAAAGAGGGTTGGATGTCTGAGCGGGTACACCATCTATCACCACGAGCGCCACCGCGGAACCATCTGAGGTTGAGGAGGCTCCACGGACACGGATGGCCATGTCGACACAAGGCTGACCATCAACTGAAGACAGCTGGATACCAGGAGCGGCACCCTCAAGAGCGCGGGAGACTGAAGACACACTCTGTGCCTTGATGTTGTCGCCCTTGATTGAGGACATCGCGCCGGTGAGGTCTCTTTTCTTAGCGGTACCATAAGCCACGACGACCACATCGTTGAGGAATTCAGCCTCTTCGTTGAGGGTGACATTTATCACCGTCTGATTGCCGACAGTGACTTCCTGAGTCTCATAGCCGATGGAGGAGAAGACAAGGACGGCGTTTTGCTTGAGCCCTTGGAGGCTGAACTTTCCGTCGAGGTCAGTAGTTGTGCCGCTCGTAGTCCCCTTGACGAGTACACCGGCACCGACCAGAGGTTCTCCAGTCTTGTCCGTGACCTTTCCGGACACGGCGGACTGGGCGAATACCTGTACCCCGATTGTCAGAGGTACAAGCAAGATCGTAATTAATCGTTTACCCATAAACTTTTTTTAAATAATGGTTTTGTTAATCGTCCCTTTAGGCAGGTACAACCACTATCGCAAAAACAGATGTAGGGCGCGCTTGATTAAACGTCCCCTTTAGGAATATATTCATGATTGACGGAAGCGTCATACTGAAGAAAGCCATTGACGCCAACTCACCAGTAGAGGCGCGCGAGGGTGCGAAAAGGATTGCGGTAGCCAAAAATCAAAGTTGTTTTATCAAATATTTGCTTAATGTTTATGGGTGTTATTATATTTTTGTAACATGGCATGTCAATTAACTTGACTCAAGTTTCGCATTTGCGAAACACCGCTCTTCTTCACTGCTTGCAGTGAAAGTAAGTCCCTCCCCCGAGGGGAGGGACTTCAGGGAGAGGGTAACGTGAAATGATGTGGGTGGGCAATCACCTCCGAACGTGAGATAATGTGTTTGGCAGCAGGTGATTGCCTACTTGCGAAAGTTGAGTAAATTGACAACTCTATTGTTGATGGCACTGTTTAATTGATAATCAATTATACATTTGTTTTTACTAAAGGGGACGATTAACAAAACCATTATTAAAAAACAGTTTATGGGTAAACGATTTATTCTAACTCTTATCGGAGCCGTTGCCGCCCTTGTGATGGCAAGCTGCGCCGATGATGCGAAGATCGCGCCTGAAGGCGTGTCTCTTGACAGGACGTCCATAACTATGCAGGTTGGTGACAAGGACAGCCTTATCGCCAGCATCACACCTTCTGACGCTCACAATCAGAGGGTGCATTGGACTTCCTCTGAACCGAATGTGGTCGCGGTGACCAGAAAGGGAGCGATCGAAGCTCTCTCCGTTGGTAAGGCGACCATTACCGTAACCTCTGTGATCGGCAAATACACCGCGACCTGCGATGTTGTTGTCAATCCGATTTCTGTTACAGGAATCACTCTTGACAAGACTTCTCTGAATGTGTATGTGGGTGAGACCGGAACTTTGACTGCGACAGTGGCTCCGGCCAATGCGACAGACAAGGCCGTAACCTGGACCTCCAGCAACGAGGATGTGGTAACGGTCGCCAACGGTGTCGTTTCCGGTGTTGACGAGGGTGAGGCAATCATCACCGCCACAACAAAGGACGGCAACAAGGTGGCTTCCTGCAAGGTTACTGTCACATTGAAGATCCCTACAGAGGCTGAGACTTTGGATTTGTGGAAAAACGATTCCAAGGGGAAGATTGCCATCTATGGCGGGGCAGACAAGAAGACTGTGGACTTTCTCACCTATAGCGGAGACGGAGTGGTGAGATGGAGCGAAAACACCACCGGCAAGCCTCGTACTGCCACCATGGAATTCTCCACTGGATCAAAGGTTACCATCACACAGATTGGAGCGAATGATTTCAAGGGTGACTGGAACTTTACATCCAAAATTTTCTGCAAGGACGGATTTGCCACTCAGGCCAACAAGGTAACTCTTTCTAATGGTATTGTTATAGGAGAACCCAAGGGTGGAGAGACTCTCACTGACGGTGCAGGTAAGACTCATGTCAATAACGTCAGTGTAGATGGACTATATCACAAGGGAGTTATCATTGACGCGGCTGTGGAAATTGATTATGAGAACAAGACTGTCGCGTTCGGTCTGTTTCTGGATGCGAGGAAAGCACAGAAGGACACCAAACCGGCAAACGCCGCCTATCCATACATAGCGTTCCTTCCTGAACTCTGCCAGAATTATGTCGATGCGGGAAGTTGGGGAGGAAAATACAACTTTACAGCTCCGGATCTCGGCGAGCCTAAGTATGAATGGCTCTGGTTTACTGTAAGCAGTGACTACGACACGCTTACTTACAGTGCGGCTAAAGCGCAGAAACTCACGACGAGCAATCCTAACAAGTACTATCAGTGGATTTGCGGAATCACGATCGCTTCATTCAAGTCAGAAGAAGTCACTATCGCAAATTCAGCCGCAGGCGCCACTGACGTCTGGACAAATACCATCTACCAATTCAACACAAACGCCGGCTCCATTGGTTTGGTATTCACGAGGAAATAGTTCTCCAGTATAATCATCAACATAATATCAAATATATTTATGTCTAAACGAATAATAGTGTTCTTCGCGGTCCTTTTCATCGGACTGCAGGCATTTGCCCAGACTACGGTCAGCGGCGTCGTCTCTGACGAGAAAGGCGAGACTTTGGTCGGAGTCAACATCCAGATCAAAGGCACCTCGAACGGAACCATGACAGACCTGGACGGAAAGTGGTCGTTGAACAATGTCAACGCCAAGACTGTCCTGGTGTTCTCCAGCATAGGCTACACCACGGAGGAAATCACTGTGGGAACTCAAAGGAATATCAAGGTGACCCTCAAGGAGGACAATAACTTTCTCGATGAGGTTGTCGTTGTAGGTTACGGTACCGCCCGCAAAAAAGACGTTTCAGGAGCGATCTCCAGCGTCAACTACGGGAGTAACAAGGACATCGTCAACCTGCCTAACCCTAATGCCCTCTCGGCGCTGTCAAGTAAGGTGGCCGGCTTCAGCTACTCACCTACCAGTTCGGCGTCAGGTGACAACACCAGCACTATGACCATCCGTGGTAAGAACGTGATTCCTACCGGTGGGGCTGTCAGCGGACAGGGTGTCAACGCACCTCTGCTTGTTGTCGATGGAGTGCTTTCATACGACTCTATCCAGTCCATCAATACCAACGACATCGAGTCCATTGATGTGTTGAAGGATGCTTCCGCAGCCGCCATCTACGGATCACGCGCCGCCAACGGTGTCATCATCATCACGACTAAGAAAGGTACATCCCAGAAGCCAAAGGTTTCCTTCAACGCAAGCGTGAGCCTTTCCGACTGGTCACGCCGACTCAAGATGGTCACCGATGACGAGACCTTCCTCAAGAACATCTTCTACACAAAGGTAGCCAATGATGACAGGTACAAGGGTAAGACTTTCGAAGGGATGTATGCTGACCTTGATGACGCTGCATACGATCTCTTCGGTGGATCATCCATCTCTTTCCAGGCTTATGAGGAAGAGGTGAAGACAGACTGGATTGACGAGATATCACGTGTCGGTGTAGGTCAGAAATACGACCTCAACGTCTCAGGTAAGTCTCAGAATGTGACATACTACGTTTCCGGCAACTATACCCGTCAGCAGGGTATTCGTCTGGGAGATGACTTCGAGAAGTACAACTTCCTCGCGAAAATGGACATCAACATCACCGACTGGCTCACATTCGGTGTCAAAGGTAACTTCCTTTCAGCACATAGCTGGGGTCAGGTCGCCAAGATCCAGCACGCGACGTGGATGAGTCCATACTCTTATGTTTACTGCCAGATTCCGGGCTACGAGGATTGGTATAACTCACATCCAGCTGGGGGTAGCGGCGGTTCGCAGGCCAGCCCGCTTTGGGGCAACGCTCCAGGTGCTTCTTATCTTTGGACGGACCGCTCAAGTTATGGTACTAATGTCAATGGCGTTGCATACGCTCAGGTTGACTTTCCGTTCCTCAAGGGACTTTCCTACAGAATCACCATGCAGGGTCAGTACAACACTGGCAACACCGATGTGTTCACCAACCCTGAGTACTGGGTTTCCACTGACAACACCGGCCAGATGAGCGATCCTTCACAGTTCGCTGACCAGGCGCAAGGTACTTCATCATTCAGCCGCTCCAACAGCTGGACCATCGACAACATCCTTACCTACAGCAAGGACTTCGGCAAGCACCACGCTGACGTGATGGCCGGTTACACCCGCGAACACTACAACTCTGAAGGCCTCAGTGTGGGCTTTCAAGGATTCGACACTCCGACCTTCCTAGGTGTTTACAACATCAACGCTTCCTATGGAGAGAACAGGACCATGAGCCGCGGTCGCACTGTCAGCTCTTCCATAGGTTATCTCGCCCGTGCGAACTACAACTTCGCAAACACCTACTACGCCACATTCAACTTCCGTCGTGACGGCTACTCGGCTTTTGCGGAGGGTCACAAGTGGGGCAACTTCTTTGGCGCATCCGCTGCTTGGGTGCTCAGCAACGAGAACTTCATCAAGAATCTTGGTGTGTTCGACTTCCTCAAACTTCGTCTCTCTTGGGGTCAGAACGGTAGCCGTTCTGTAAACCCTTACCAGACACTCGCTTCTGTAGGGGGAACCTACACTTGGCTTGACAACAAGAGTGCCTACGGTTTCAAACCTAACGGAATCCCTAACAAGTCCTTGACATGGGCCACCGTGGAGAAGTACGACCTTGGTATCGACTTCTCTGTCCTTAACTCACGCGTCAACGGTAGCATCGATCTCTACACAGGTCAGACTACCAACATGATTGTTCAGCGCTCCGTTCCTTACATCAGCGGATTCACCGCGGCCTACGACAATGTCGGAAAGGTGACCAACAAGGGTATCGAGTTTACGGTCAATACGATCAACATCAACGGTAATGGCAAGGACAGCTTCCGTTGGGAGTCCAACCTCGTGTTCGATTCCAATGCCAACAAGCTCGTCGAGCTGTTTGGACCGGATCACGACGGCAACGAGGCTGACGACATCACCAACGCCACCATCAATGGCTATGACTCATACGTCTGTCTGCAGGTTGGCCGCCCTATCGGAGCTGGCTACGACTACAAGCTCCTTGGTGTGTTCCAGAGTCAGGATGAGATTGACAACTACAAGAGCTCTGACGGAACAGTGATCATGCCTAACGCAAAGCCTGGTGACTACAAATTCGAGGATTACAACAATGATGGAAAGATCGACGCAAACGACCGTCATTATGTGGGTTCTCCTGACCCTCTGTTCACCCTCAACTTCGGCAATACTCTCTCTTGGAAGAACTTCTCTCTCTACTTCAACTTCCGTTGGGCTCAGGGAGACAAGAACCACTTCCTTTGGTGTAACCCTAATGGCCATCAGAGCAACTTTGGTTCAGGTGCCCAGCTCGCTGACAGCAAACCTTGGACCGAGAAGAATCACAGCACTACAGTCGCAAGGTACGGCTATCAGAACACTCTTGGCTACAACTTCTGGGAGAACCGCTCTTTCCTGAAGCTGAAAGACCTCTCCTTCTCCTACACCTTCGACCAGAACTTCATCAAGAAAGTCGGCCTGAGCAACGCCCGTGTCTATGTGGCCGCCACCGACCTCTTCACGATCACAAAATGGTCCGGTCTCGATCCTGAGAATGGTGGTACCATCGCATCCAACTCCGCTTCCGACAAGTACGGCAGCAACGGTACTTACAAGACTGTCACCTTCGGTGTCAACCTGACATTCTAAAAATTTGAACGAATATGAAAATCAATAAAATCTTTATGGCAATAGCCGCTGCGGCGGTTCTGTCCGGAAGTTTTGTCGCATGTTCGAACGATGAGGAATTCCTCAAGGAGAAGTCCTACAAGTTCGATGACAACACTTTCTACAACACAGAGAAGGACATGGAGATGGGTCTCACATCTTGCTACCAGCTCGTACAGTACATGATGACCGGTGCGATGAGAACCTACCACTCCTGGATGCCTATGGGACTCGGACTGGACACCTTCACTCCATGGAATGGGGATGACCAGAACGCCTCTTGGCAGAATATGATTCCGACAAACGGATACTCCCGTCACTGGATGGACTACCTCTATAGATTGATCAACAGGTGTAACACAGTCATAGACCTGATTGACGAGCGTCCTGAGATCAAATACTCCACTGACACCAAGAAGAACGAACTTCGTGGCGAGGCTGTGTTGATGAGGGCATGGTCATACAGACTTCTCGCAGCCCTGTATGGTAATATTCCTATACTTGATCATCGCACAACAGAGACTAAGTTCGACTATGCTCCTAACACAAGGCAGGAGATCTGGGAGTTCATGAAGACCGACCTTGAGTGGGCGGAGAAGAACCTTCCTAAAAAAGCGCGTCAGATTGGAACCGTCACTGCTCCCGTGGCTGGAATCTATCTCGCGGAGGTCAATCTTGCTCTTGGTAACTTCCAGGAGGCTGTTGACGCCGCAACCCGTGTGATCAGCAAGCAGGACGGTGACTACAACATCATGACCACCCGCTTCGGTTCACGCAAGAACGAGCAGACTGACCGTTACGGAAACAAACTGAACCCTTACTGGGATCTTTTCCGTGGCGCATGGGGAAGAAACGGTGACACAGGTCAGGGAGACAGCAATCCAAACGCACCGGACAACAAGGAGGCTCTTTGGGTGGCTCAGTTCAACTACGGTACCTACTCAACCGGTGGCGGTGGAGACAGCTGGGGCAAACCGGGACACCCTAACGTTGTCGAAGCCAGCTGGTCACCTAACGGTTACAACGGACTTCAGACCACACGTACCAAAAAGAGCAACGGAGATGTATTCTATTTCTATGGAAATGATGCGGCCTGCTACGCTGAAGGTGTTGTCGCGAACTCCAAACTGTCAACAATCTCTGGCTGCGAGAAGAGACACCTCGCCAACATCCAACAGGATTCCCTCGGTGGAAGGGTTTCTATGGTCGGAACGACTTGCATCCCTACTGAATATGTTTACGGGGATCTTTGGAAGGATGACCCTAATGACTTCCGTGGTTGCGAGACCATGATTCAGAGGAACTTCTACCTCCCGGGAGGACAGAAGTGGTACGATGCCAAAGCCGAGATGTACGCCCGCGCCAAGGCCGCTGTCGGCACACCTGATGAGGAGGCTTACAGGGTAAACGCAAGTGACACAACAGCGATCTATCCAAGATACTGGAAGTTCACAGACGACTGTCATCCTAACGGAGACACCAAGCAGTACGATGTTGACTGGTACATCCTCCGCTTCGCAGAGGTGTACTTGCTCCGCGCCGAGGCTTACCTTGCCCTTGGAGACAAGGGGAAGGCTGCGGATGACATCAATGTCCTCCGTGACCGTGCCCAGGCTAAGCGTTGCTCTGCCGATCAGATTGACATTGACTACATCCTTGACGAGCGTACCCGTGAGCTCATCGGTGAGGAGATGCGTTGGGTAACCCTTAACCGTCTGTCAGTCAACCCTAATTGCGGTTCTTATGTGACAACCAAGTACCCTGTTCAGGACGCGACCACCAGCAACACGATGTACGAGCGCGTCCGCAAGTATGGATTCGGCTACGAGAACAATCCTAAGCAGCGTGAGGCTTATGTTGACGCGCAGGGCAAGACTCGTCACTATCCGTACTTCTGGCCACACAACTACCAGCACCCTATTCCGGTGAACATCATCCAGTCTAACAGCCAGACAAAGTATCCTCAGAATCCTGGATATTAATGGTCTGAAAGACATGATTCTCGCGAGGGAGAGACGAAGGAATTCGTTCCTCCCTCTTTTTTGAGTATATTTGTAGGTTAAGCGAACATATTCAATCAAAAGATGAAAAAACACGTCCTCATCATCGCAGCTTTTGTGCTTCTTGCCACAGGATGCACCCGTAAGTATGGAATAACGGATAGGGCTGTGCGGCAACTCCCTGTTTCCTTGAAAGATCACATTACCGAGTTTGTACCCGAGTTCAGTGACTTGTCTGTCCGGAATCTGAAGACGGTCTATGAGAATGACAGCATTTGTCTGCTGCAATTCACAGCGGCGTACAAGGACACGGCTGGAGTTGACAAGAAGATAGACCTGCGGTACACCTACCTATACGATGATGTCATGAGCATGATGAATGGGAAAATGACGTTCAACGAGGCCTTCAACCAGATTCCATGCATGCCGGATGAACTGATCAAAATGAATCAGAAAACCGTAAGGAAGGACAAGGAGTCAGTCTATCAGAATCTTTACGGCTCAACACTCCCTGTCAACACCCCGTTTGACGAATAGTTGTTGGTCTGGCGGTCTCTTCGGTGCTTCGGCAAGTTCGGCAGCCGGTCTCTGAACCTGTCGGACAACAGCACCGGAGTTTCGGCTCCTGGCCTGTCGAAGAGTCTTTTTCAATGAAAAGCGTGTCCGACACCTTCGAGTTCAAGAAGAAGCTCCGGACGGCAGATGTCGGCGGTGAGGAAGTGGAGGGAAATATTCCCGAAGTGAGCCATGAAAGCATCCCGGACGGTCGCCATGTCCTGCGGACGGCGCACATAGACGCGCATCAGATCAAAACGGAAACTGGAGCAGTCTTTGGAAATATTCGAAGGCTCAACCAGATGCTCAACCACATCTATCGCCTCTTTAGCCTGCACGCGGGCGTCATCGGAGAACTCACTGTTCTCTCCTTTGATCGCGGCTGTACCGGAAACAAAGACGACATCCCCAAGAAGCCTTCCTCTCTCGAATTTAGGCGTGGTGCGGACGACCTCCTTACCGGAAGCCAGAACATTTCCTGAATATTTATGTGCGGGAATCTGCAAAGGATTGTCAATCGGCCTGTCAGCTCCTTTGAAGCCTTTGACGGCATATACAACCACCGTTACACCTCCTGCGTCACAGCCGATGCCTGTCGCCGCCGGATACCCGTTGGGCCAGTCCACCGACGAATAGAAATCCGACCTCGCGTCGTTGAACAACTGATAGTTCTGGATGCCATCATACACGGTCGTGATGTGGTCGATGTAATTCCATTGGCGGACAATGTCCGAGACCGCAAACGACTCTGACGCAAGAATATTCCCGATTCTGTCAAAAACCTTGACTGATTGTTCTCCGATGTCCCCGGTCTGAGGAAAATGAATCCCGCTCGTCAACAACTCCACACAATCTTCAGAGCGAAGAACGGTATAATCTTCATGCCTCTCGACAACAGCGTATTCCTTAAGATAAACGACCTCTGCCACAAGCCGTCCGCTCATCGGTCTTTGTGCCACGCAGCTTACCATAGGGCATTCAGGGAAAACAGCAGCCGTCACGGAATGAAGAATCCTGTCGTTTGTCATGTAAGTGTCCGTGTCAATGGCCGCAAAGAAATAGACGATGCTGACGGCAACATATTCATTACCAATTCTGCATAGAATGTCGCGGCACTGATTCTCCAACGCTCCGTCAACCGACGAGGTGATTATTCCGGTAAATTTCTCCGTCATTGAAATATTCATTGATCCAACTACAAATTTCGTCATTTTCCCTGACATTCGGAATCCCTATTTTTTAAGGATTGCTTAGAAGCTTTTTGCACCTCTGCCTATCACCTTCAGCCGTTCCTTTATCTGGCGGTGATGTCGGTTCCAGGGGTGTCGCGCAGGGCGGAGGCGATGTCGTGGGCGTTGACGGTGGCCTTGCGCTCCATCAGCTCGGGGATGTTGTAGGAATTCATCTGGCTGGAGTAGTACTCCAGTGGATTCTTTTGAGGAAGGAGGAATGGCTTGGAGGCCTGTCCGTTCCCGTCAATGTGGCAGAAGAAAGGCCGCGTGTAAAGGCCGTCGATGCGTCTGCTGCTGAACACAAGCCATCGGCTGTTCCCGCTCCAGGAGTGGTAACTGTCCACGTCCTCGGAATTGACAGCGCCGAGCGGGTGGATTTTCCCTGTCTGTAGATTCGCAGTCCAAAGATCGGCGTCCTTGTGCCAGATGGAGAAGTTACCATATTCCTGAAGAGTGAAAATCAGGAACTTGCCGTCCGGGGATATTCTTGGAAATGAGACGCTCTTACCGTTCCGTGCGCCGTTGTAGAGGGTGTCCACTCTCTCGCCGAATGAAGCGTCTTCCGGGTGGAAGTCGATGCGGCAGAGGCTGTATTTGGCTTTTGAATATTCCTGCGGCATGGGGGAGACCGCTTTCGCCGAGCAGAAGTACAGGCTGCGGCCGTCCGGAGAGAATGTGGGAAAAGTCTCGAATGAGTCTTTTGAACGTGTCAGTGGCGACCAGGAGATCTCGTGTTTGTCCACATCGTACACGACCACATCGGATGCTGAATCGTACACCTCAATGCGGTTCTCGTTGTGACTGAAGAAGTTCTGGTTCGTGGTGTTGACGGAGAACGCCACATGTTTCCCGGAAGGATGCCAGTACGGATAGACCAGCGCGCTGATGGTGGAGTCGGTCTTCGTGTTCAGTTTCTCGACTTTGTCTTCCAGAATCATCACGGTGCCGCCAAAGTCGGCGCGGGCGTGGAACAGCATCTTCGACGGGTCTCTTTGGCAATAGGAGTGACAGTTGACACAGTTGCCACCCGTCAGGGAGTTCTTGAATATGGCGGTTTGGGAATATGTTTCCAGATTTCTTTGGTAAATGCCCACTTTCTTCCAAGCCTGATAGCCCGGTGGAATAAGTCTGAAGGAAAGGTACGGGTCGATTTCGTCTGGTGAGACGCTGATTGTGAATGTTTTGAACGCCAGCCATTCCCCGCCGCGTTTGACGGCGATCGTAAGGTTGACATCTGTGCCGGCATTGTCTTCCATCAGCTTTCTCCAGTATGACATCGGGAATGAGAACAGGCCTTTGTGTCCAGTGATCTGCCTTGCGCCGGATTTCCCTTCGACTATCAAGGTGACTGGCTCGTCGCCAAGGTAGGAGAAGTTCAGCGGGGCGATGTTCGGCGGAATGGTGACGCCGGCATAGTCAGGGAATATTTCCGGATTCTCATCTATATTCCCCGAAATGCAGATCCTCTGTCCGCAGGAAACGGTCAGAAACAGGGCTGACGTCAGGGATAGGATTCCGTTGAGAGAAGGTCGCTGAGCCTGTCGAAGCGACCTTATGAACGATATGATATTCATGAATTGTCAGAAATTTGAGTGAACAGAAGATAATACCAGAACGTGTCCCGGAATGAGGCCAGTGAAGCTTTTGGGCTTTGACTCTGCGCTGCGGCACCATATTTTTCCTTGAATGACCGGAACCGGGCGACATTCTCCTCCATGACCCCGTGCGCAAGGCACCAGTCAAGGTCGTAGGCCTGGTGTCGCTCCACTTCCTCTCGTGACATTCCGTGACTTATGGCGAAATCGATGTCCATCGTCCCGAAATAATCCGCGTAGAAAAGCATGCAGTCCTGCACCGGCGTCGGAAGACACCTCAGCGCCGGTGCTCCGTACCGTTTGCTGACAAATTCCATGACATTGTCCATGTCCTTGGCAAGCAGGAGATAAGACAGGGCGTATTCCATGGCTTTCCTGTCGCTTGGGTTGGCGTCCACAATCCTGAACAGGTCGTCCATAGGGTTGGTGTAAAGCACGAAAGCGTCCTCGCACTGAAGGTCACGCCAGCCATTGCCCAGAACCTCGTCATTCATGACAGCTTCGTCATCACCAAGGAAAACTCTCTGTGAAGAAGCCCATTTGGAGTGAAGCAAAGATTTCTCCATCAGTCTGATGTACTTCTCGGCAGTGGCGTATGACCCTCTCATAAGATCGATCTCAAGCACCATCTTAAGCATGGACGGCACATGGTCTCCGAAAGCCAGGTCCGCATTGAAGGCCGTGCTTTGCGCCGCGCCCATGTTGCCCATCGCAAAGAGTACTCTGCTGAGTCTCAGCAGGTCAATGTCATTCTGAGACTTCACGTCATTGATCAGCGAAAGCGGTCCGTTCTGCCTGTACTTGAAAAGATCTTCGGCCAGAAGCCCTCTCTCCGCCAAGGCCAGGTTCAGGTAGTTCGCCTCGTTCTGCGACCGGACATCCTTTCCGTGGAGACGGATGATCTCGTTCCAGTCCCCGTCTGTGGCAAGGCACTCCAACCGGTAGATCCTCATCTTGCTGTCAGACTTGAAAGCGTTGCTGAAACCGTTAAATGCGATCACAGTGACTGACGCGCTCAAAACGCAGATTCCGATTCTTGCGAAAATCCCCTTAACGACAATCCTTCGCGATGCGGCGGCAATGAATATGCAGACCGACAGCATCACCCAACTGACGTAGTGGATCTCCGGCATCTTGAGAATGTCCACTTCGTAGTACATTCGAGGTGTGAATGCGTCGATGATGGTGGCGATCTCGCCGGTTTGGATCATCACGAACCCCAGAACCAGTATTATGGCAGGGTAAATGACTGAAAACAAAGCCTTAGGACGTTTTACGAATATGTCAAAAAGCAGTGCCCGCACGGCGAAAAGCAGCGCCACCGAGCCAGTCAGAAAGAACAGTGCGACGGTCATCACGCTGCCCCAAAGTAGAGGAAATCGCTTGATCTTTGAATATCCCATCAGACAGAACACCGCCGCCATGTAGGCGATAAGCCCTTGATAGAAGCAGTAATAGTCTAACAGCGAGATTGCCAGAAATGCGGAAGGCAGCAGACAGAACGGGAATATTCCCCATACCTCCCGGTTGTCTTGGCCCCCCAAGCTTGTTTTGACCGCAGAGATTGCCGAGGTCGCTGAGCTTGTCGAAGCACGGTCTCTGAGTTTGTCGAAGCACGGTTGGGGAGCCTGTTGAACCACGGTCACTTTGGTAGGTTCAGTGACAGTACTCTCAAACCGTCCTCCCGTGCATGCCGTCCGCTCCATGATCTTCCAGACCATCCAGGCGTTCAGTCCCAGAAGTGTGAATGTGATCACCATCCCGACACCCGGAACCGTGAAGAACTGCACCAGAAACCTTGCGATCAGTTCAGCCAACCCGCCCGGATGAAGCAGAATGTCCTTGATGTAGCCCCAATCAAACAGGAACATCTCCTGATGCCCTCTGAACATCAGCAGCCATTTCTGCGATGAGCAGTACGCCGCGAATGCAAACACACAGACCACGCAAATCACATCCCGGATTATGTTGCCCTGAATTCGCTTCATGTTGTCATTGTTTATTAAATTGTCTCTGACCTTGTCGCTCGTTTAGTTGCTTTCTTCGGCCACTGAGCTGTTTTTTTTGGGGGGGCACTGAGCTTGTCGAAGTGATCGTCCGACGGCTCATGTCACCGACCGTGGTTCGACAGGCTCACCGACCAGCCGGCAGCCGAAAACCATTCTTCACCGGCTTCCTGGACATCACGAAATGCAGCTTAGCCCCGTCCTTGATGTCAGAATAGCGGATGACAGGGGAGTCAAGACGTTTTCCGTTGAGGTACGCGGCCTTGATATAAACCGCTTCCTTGCTCCAACCTTCCGTTGTCATTTCCAGCAGACCTCCGTCTGACAGCCTGACCTTCAGCCCCTTGGCGCACGGAGAACCGATGTAGTACTCATCGGATCCGGGGCAGAACGGGTAGAATCCAAGGCAGTTGAATATGTACCAGGCGGACATCTGGCCGCAGTCGTCGTTGCCGCTCAGCGAGCCGGGCTCGTTGCCGTAGAAGTTGTCGGCGATGTAGCGCACCCATTTCTGGCACTTCCACGGCTGGCCGAACCAGTCGTACAGGTAGGTAACGTGATGGCAAGGCTCGTTGCCGTGCCAGTAGCCGCCGATGCGGCCCCAGATGTCGTGCGCTCCGGGAATATCCTCGGGCAGCTCGATGGTGAAGAGGCTGTCCAGGCGGCTCAGCAGCAACTTCCTGCCGGCTCTCTCGACATAGCCTCCGAAATCGTGCGGCACAGTCCATGTGTACTGCATCGTGAACCCTTCCGTGATGTCGCCCCAGCCGTGGACCGAGTTCGGACCCTGATAGGCGACAGGGGCGAACGGGTCGCGCCAGTCGCCGGCGGAATCCTTTCCGCGCATGTAGCCGGTCTCGGGATCGATGAGATTCCGGTAGTTCATCGACCGGTTGAGGAAGAACTCGTAGTCCTCCCGGTGACCCAGAAGCTTGGCCGCCTGGGCAATGCACCAATCGTCGTAGGCATATTCAAGAGTCTTGGAGACCGATTCCTTCTCCTTGTCGAAAGGCACGTAGCCGAGGGAGGTATATTCAGGAATGCAGTCGTAGTGAGGGTTGGTGGCGGTGGTCTTCATCGCCTGGAAGGCGCGCTCGTAGTCGAATCCACGCACGCCTTTGAGCATCATGTCTGCCAGTACAGAGCAGGCGTGATAGCCGATCATGCACCAGGTCTCGCCGCCGTAGAACGACCAGATCGGGAGCATCTTCTCGGTACTTTTGTCGAAATGGGCGAGCATCGAGTTGGCGATGTCTGCCTGAAGCGGCTTGTTGACGAGGTTGAGAAGCGGGTGGAAAGCCCTGTAAGTGTCCCATAGCGAGAATGTCGTGACGTTGGTGAAGTCTTCCGCATTCCCGATCGTGCCGTCGTGCTCGCGGAAGCGTCCGTCCGCGTCCTCGAATAGGAACGGATGGAGGGCTGTGCGGTAGACGCTGGTGTAGAATGTCTCCCGGAGCGTCTTGTCATCGGAATCCAGCTCGTACTTCCCGAGTTCCTTTTCCCAGAGATCCTCGGCCTCGGCCCTTACAGCGGCGAAGTCCTTGCCGTCCAGCTCCTTGAGGTTGTTCAGAGCACCATCAGTGCCTACAGCCGACACGGCGACATCTATGAATATGCTCTCGTCGGCTCCGGTCTTGAACCTTGCGACAGCCTTCAGTTTCTGTCCCCACGCCTCAAGCGAGCTGCGGAACCGCTTGGTGTTGTAGATCACAGGCTTGTCATCCTGGAATATGTTGAATTCCTCGATCGGCCTTGAGAATCTGGCCACGAAGTAGACATAACGTCCCGGGTTCCAGCCGTTGACGACCTTGCTGCCGATGATCGTGCGCTCGTCCAGCAGACGGACCGTTGACCAAAGACAGTCCCATTTCAGGGTGTGGTCAAGGTCGATCATCACAAACGAACTGTCCGACTGCGGGAATGTGAACTTGAATATTCCGCTTCGCCGGGCTGCCGTCATCTCGGCCTTGACTCCGTAGTCCTTCAGGATCACTCCGTAGTAACCCGGCTCGCCCCATTCCTGGTTGTGGTCGTAGGTTGACGGATCCATCTTCGATCCGGTTCCCGGCAGGAAGAGGAAATCGCCCATGTCCGGGATTCCGGTTCCGCTCAGATGCGTGAGGCTGAAACCCTGGATGAACGGCTTGGAGTACTTGTACCCCGCCGCGCAGTCATAGTCCTTGTCATCGCAGTCCGGGCTGATCTGAATCCCTCCGAACGGCACCTGCGGCCCCGGGTACACGTTCCCGAACCCGTCCGTCCCCACGAACACGTTCACGTCATCGATCAGTTTCCCTTTGCCGGATCCTTCCTGTCGAACCACGGTTCCTTCGACGACAGGCTCAGGGACCTCCTTAACGCGGTCGCTGAGCTTGTCGAAGCGCCCTTCCGCGGCCGCCGAAACTGAAAACCCACACAGCACCGCCATGCCCAAAAACATTCTCCGAATATTCATAACAACAATCATTTTCATTTTCCTTGTAAAATTACCGAATATTTCTGGAAATTCACAGTCGCCAACGCTGTCGCTCAGATCTCTTTCTTTGAGCCGGACAGGAGAACTGAGGTCATCGCCTGGTTCAAGGAGTTGCTCACGGCCATCAACAGGGACTTTCCTTCGGCGACTTATACCGATGCGATGCTCAATGGCCTTATCGTAAGCGATCTCATAGACATTGACGCGACCGAGCTTATGTCTGAGATCAAGACAATGTACGACAACGGTTTCGTGAATCTTATGACCTGTGGAAATTTTACCGAAGTGGAAAAAGCGATGATCAGGAAAGAGCACTCGCCTTCCCCTGAAATCGAACCGGACATAAAGGTACGTTACGGTTTGCTACGCAAATCCGCCAAATAACGTCTGCGAGATATGTGTCAGGCAACTTCAAAGGAAGCATCCGCAAGCTCCTTCCCGGACTTGCGGATCGCCATCCATTATGTTACTCGGGATGAGCGAACGATGCGATTGTTCCATCATCAACTCCAGTGCAGTTGACAATCACATCAACCGGTGTCCCGGCCTCGAAAAGCTTTCTTGCGATAGAAAGTCTTGTCTCCTCACGTCCTTGCTCCAGACCCTCCTCACGGCCTTCCCGCAGCCCTTTCTGCAGCCCCTTCTGTAGCCCTTCCTCCAAGCCCTTGCGCACGGCATATTCCTTCTGCGCTTGAATGTCCCACTCGTTCATCTTGTCAATCTCGTATT
>ERZ1026780.1039-NODE-1039-length-19444-cov-12.458250_pt1 | contig 19444 bp, 15 predicted proteins | sample MGYA00380126_ERZ1026780 | MGnify/ENA primary metagenome ERZ1026780 (study PRJEB33269, sample SAMEA4719762) | human gut metagenome | biome: human-associated habitat; feature: organic feature; material: feces | place: Cameroon | collected 2013-10 ... | reverse complement strand
GATTATTAACAATTTAATTGTTCGAGAATATGTATTGGACACTTGAACTTGCCAGCAGCCTGGACGACGCTCCTTGGCCAGCATCAAAGGAAGAACTTATCGACTATGCCAACCGCTCCGGTGCTCCGGAGGAGGTCATCGAGAATCTAACAGAACTTGAGGACGACGGCGAAGTCTACGAATCCATCGAAGACATCTGGCCGGATTACCCTACCAAGGACGATTTCTTTTTTAATGAGGAAGAATATTGATTTTCAATAAGTTACGCTTGATGGGCTGGCTTAAAGTCCAACTGTTCGATATTACTTTTTGTTAAAGAAGAAGTATATTCAGAGACTGAAGCGACGATTTCAGGCAATACTTTACAAGATTGATAGCCGCGGCGCCAAGAGCCCGCAAAGCGAGTTAGGTTATATCGCACCTGACTCGCTTTTTTTGTTGTTTCGGGGCGATGTGCGGCCAGAGTAATATTCGAGTATGAGACAAGAATATTCAGAGATTCTTCCCCTGTTGGAAGCAGGTGCGATCAATAAGATCGTGCCAGAAAGAGGGCACCCTCCATAAGGGAAGTATGTGTTAGTGGTCACTGAGTTTGTCGAAGTGGCCATCTTAACAAGAAGAAAGTGTATGAGTCGATAACTTGTCCGTCAGAATCCCATTTGGCCGGACAAACGATCCAGGAATGCTAACCTGTCCGGTGGATCGGCATTTTGCCGGATGAAAATAAATCTTTAAAACACAATAAATTATGGGAAGATATGTAAGCTTCGGTATTGTGCGGACATATTGCTTTTTCAAGAAAAGCATCCGCGATTATGTTAATGATTGGTTCAACTTGCGTTTGAACCTTAAAGAGGATGATGTCAAGAACGCTTTGGTGGAGCAGATGTTTCCGGACATCTATGACTTCGCCGAAACGGACTATGGCTATGAGTTCACCCTGAAGAGTGATCTATCGGAGAATGACATAGTGGAACTGCTCTCGCATTTCTGGGATGTCGCCCATATTCCTGAATCCGAAAGGGAGGAAATATGTGAGACCATTTCGGGAATGACCTTGAACGATGCGCTGGATTTGGCGGAAGAAAAGAAGTTCTACAAATATCAGGAATTCCACTTGTACGGTCGGTTCTATGGCGGAAGTCCATTCGTGTACCCACTGACGGTAAATGGCAAACAAATCTATATTGCTGCGGAGGTCTTCGGTGTTATGATAGGTCAATCAGATTCAAAAACAATCTCGGAGTCCGACATCAGGCCTTACGACTTTTTCACCGAACTGTTGCGCTATCGTTTGAGGCCTTGTAAGCTGGCGGATTCCGCGCTGGTGTTTCTTTCCCAATAAGAAACACGCTATTATGTGACAAAAGGGCTTGTTGTGAGGAATTTGTCCGGCAGAAACCCTTTGGGGTGGACAAACGATCCGAGAATGTAAACTTCTCCGGAGGATTGACGTTCTGCCGGACAAGGTTTCTGAATAAAGTGATTCATCCGGGGAAACGCCATTATCTCGGACAAAATATTAATAAAGATGGTAAACAACATTATTGTTCCTGAATATAAGGAACTTTGGCCACTGTTGAGTCTTGACAGGGCTCTCAACGGCAATGTCGTGGACGATGCTTCTCTGGAGGTGATGCTCCGGATTGAAAATGAGATGCATCGGCTTAAGGTAATGGGTGATGACGCGAGACGCTCCTTGTGGTTGGAAATTCATCTGCTGGGAAGGCGGTACTATTGGGGTGAAGACAAACGTGACCGGAACGGGAATATCTGGTACTGGATATCCACGGGGAACTATCGTGGTTTCCATTATATGCTCTTGAGTGACAAGCGTCACAAATTCATCGATCTTCGAAGCCGGCCGTTTGTCGGTGATGAACGCGATTCGGAACATAGATATACCGATGTCCTCAATCCGTTGCTCCGTTTGGAGGAATATGTCAGGGCCATTGTGGACGCTGTGTGTGCGGACCCTGATGAATATAACGACTATGTTGAGGCGAACCTTCCATACTGGAAAAGGTACGGAACTATCAAACGTTCGGTCTTGAACGGAATATGTCCGCTGTATAGGCGTGTGGATGATCCTGAGGCTGAGATTGAACTCATTGAAAAGGTTCGCAAGAGTCCGCTGACAACTTTGAAGGAGATGACTTTGAATGTCTATATGCATTATTGGAGGCTTGCGTATGTGGCGTACCGGACGCATAACGATTTCGAGCCTGACTCTCCTGATGAGTATGAGGCGGAGAGCGACAGAGACGTGTTCAAATATTCCAGCAAAGGGTATAATCTTGATGGATATGACCTTGACTCTCAGGACGATTTCATTAAATGGGAAAAGGAGAACTCATCGTACCACTTGCCCAGCTGAGGGAAGAAGACACCGTCAGAATATCTCCTTGCCCGAACAAATATCAGGAGGAAATCTATTTGCCGACAGTCGGTGATGGCGTGACGAGGAAGATGGTCAATGCCATAATCCGAGAGACTGTCTGGTGTAAGGAAGAGACTGTGTTTCCGGAATTCTCCGGTAGTTGTGGCGGTCTAGGTTGAGCGGGTGTCTTGGTTTGTCCGTTGAAACGCCGTTTGGCCGGACAAACGGCCCTCCGGCGATATTTCCTCCGTGGAATCGTGGTCTGGCCGGATAAAATGCAGAACTTAGGGCGTTTGTCCGTAGAGATGGACTTTACGTGGATAAGTTAGGAATAGCTGATCGCTTACGTGGAAGTTCGTGGCGCACGACATAAAGTGTATAATATACGAAACAAAATACGATAAAGATTATGGGTATATTCATAGAAAGAGAAAGGTGCTGCGAGGCGACATTTAGGGATGGCGGACCGTATTGGCACGCCTATACTTCGGGGAAGGACACTTCGTTGCTTTTTGCGTTAAGGGAAGATCTTGTGTTTGTGATGAATGTGATTGCTCAGGCGGCGGCACTTTTTCCGGAGATTCGGATTATCGCGTTCGAGGTGATGAATAACCATTTCCATTTTGTGGTTTCCGCTGAAAAGGAGGCTGTCCTGGCGTTTTGGGGCTTTGTGCGGAAGAGGCTGTCGAGGTTTTTCCCGCTGGTGAAAGACCTTCTGATAACCCTCAATCAAATCGATGATCTGGGTTCATTGCGCAACAACATCGTTTATACCAATCGGAACGGCTATGTGGCGGATCGCACCCATACTCCGTTCAGTTATCCTTGGGGGACCGGGCGGTATTATTTTCTGGACTGGCCTAAGGGTAAGACGTTGGCTCGGATATTCGTGGACGATAAGAGAAAAATGTTCAGATGCCGCACTCCTGTGCTTCCGGTGGAGTGGGAGGTCATAGGCGGTTATGTCGCTCCGTGGAATTATTGTGCCGTCAAGTTCGGTATGTCTATGTTCCGAGATGCGCATCATTATTTTATGATGGTAAGCAAGAACGTGGAGGCGTACGCAGAGTTGGCTGCCGGACTCGATGACGGTGAGTTTTTGACGGATGCGGAACTGTTCTCCCGTCTGAGTGTCCTGGTTCGGTCCGACTACGGAGGCACCTCCATTAAAGATTTGACCAAGCCTCAAAGATTTGACCTCGCCCGGAAACTCCGCTACGAATACCGTTCCTCGAATGGTCAGATCCGCAGGGTTCTGGGGCTGCCTCAGTACGAGATAGATTCGCTTTTCCCTCTGTCGGCGGAAAAGTGAGAATCGCCTAAGGTGGCATCGGGAAAACTGATGGCGGAGATTTCGTCCGGTGGAAAGTTGTTTGACCGGATAAAGTTACTGAGAATGTAGACTTGTCCGGCTAAAGGCTGTTGGACCGGACAAAACTTCTGAATAAAGTGATTTATCCGTATAAACGCAATTATGCCGGACAACGTTACTGAGAAGTCGTTTTGATTTGTAGGAATGCACTTTGGGGGCGGGAACTTCAAATCCTTTCTGCCAAATGTTCGAATCTCCACAACACAGGAATTTCGTTGAGGTCCTGTCTTGTGGAGATTCGGATTGATGGAAAGATTTGTACATATGATGATCCCAAAATTGTCTCCTGTCAGATTGAGGTTCCTTTGAACACTATGGACTCTGTCTTTGGGACGAGTTTCCCGCTCAAGGTGATTCTGTTGGAACTGAATGTCGGCTCGATCACGGCAGTGGCTGTGCTGCTGCCTTTAGGAAGGGTTATCGTGACCACGGCCGAGATTGCCGCCCCTTGGATGTTCATTGAATATGTGATCGTTCCTTTCTTGTCCGTGCGCATCTTTATGTTTGACGCGCGTCCGTCAAGAGTGATTCCACCCACTCCATTAGGTCCACCGGCGTTGTATGGAGCGACTTGGACGACAGCCTCGTCATCATAGAGCGAGATGAAATTCGTGTTGCTTTGCACGAAAGCCATATTCCCGTACTTGAAAACAAGTTTGTCGGCTTCCAGCACGAAGTTCAAGGAGTCCAGAGCTTTAACCGCGTTCACGTATTCTACGGAGTCTCGTTCGGCTTCGATTCTTTTCTGGATTGCTTTCAGTGTCTTTGCGTCAGCCGTCGCCTTTGCCTTCAGGGTTGAGTCGGCGTTGATCCTTGCGTTCTCTATGGCGATTTTCTCCGATGTTGTGTAAATGCGCTTTTCCGTCTGCGCGAAGCCTGCCGTTGCCGTCAGCGACAGCAGGCACATTATGATTATAAACTTTTTCATAGTTGTATATAAATAAATTAACTAACCGAGAAGGAACATAATCAAAGTGTGTGCCATTCACGTATTGTCACAAAGCGGCATAAACATTAGTCTGAAAAACCTCCAGCAGCCGAATAATCTGTTTTGATTCGTTTGAAAATAGAGGTGAAAAATTTTCAAACAAACAAATCAAAACAGCTTCTCAAACAGTTTCTAACTTTTTCTCAACGCGCGGACGGATTGCAGGACTACGCTGAGGATGACTAGCGAGATGCCGATGTAGAAGGAGGCGTTCAGTTCACGGGCTTCACCGAAGGCGAGGAAGGCGATGAGGATGGTGTAGCAGGGTTCAAGGTTGTACGTGAGATTGACCGTGAAGGCGGACAGTTTCCTTAACACTATGATCTGCAACATATAAAGGCCGACGGTGCAGAAGAGTGCGAGGCATAGCAGCCACCAGAGGTTGGAGCCTGTCGGAAAGACCAGCACGGGTTGTGCGGAAGGATAGACCAGAAGGTACAGCGGAATCAGGACGGAGACTCCTATCAGGCCGCCCGCCATCTGGTAAAGCAGCATTGTCCTCGACTTCACGCCCTCGCTCGCCTTCTTGTTTGTTATTGAATATAAGGAACAAACGGCGGCGGAGACGATTCCAAGGGCGATGCCGAGGCGGTAGCGGGAATCGAATGAGAATATGCAGACCAGGCCGGCGATGGTGATGAGCGCGAGAAGCATCTCGGAGATGGAGAACCGCTTGTGGAATATCAGGGGCTCGAAGATTGAGGTGAAGAATCCCACGCTGGCGAAGCATACGACTCCGATGGACACATTGCTCGCCTTGATGGAGGCGTAGAACAGAACCCAGTGGAGGCCCAGAAGCGTGCCGCAGCCGGCGATCTGAAGGAACTTCCTCCAACTGACTTTCGGAAATCCTGTGAATATGATGAGTATGGCCGTCGTGAAGAACAGCCTGTACCAGACCAGCGTGGCCTCGTTGAGCGTGATGAGTTTGCCGAACAATCCTGTGAATCCGGCCAGCAGGACGCTGACGTGCAGCTGGATGAAGGCCGTCTTGAGATTCGATTCTCCCATATTCAATATTTAGAAGCTGTTTTGATTTGCTTGAAATGTTCTTAGAGTGAAAGCAACTTCTGAATCCGCTTGCGAAGTTACTCATTTTCCGGGAATATTCAGAAGCCTGTAGCCTGTTTGAGTGCCCCTGGCAGAAGCGTAGGAAGGCATATTCCTCTATTTTGGCGAAAAATTTGCGGGACATCGCCTCCGTGTAATGATTTTGAGAGAGAATGAGAAGGTTCATCACTTTGGCCGCGGTGTGGGCGATGGTCTTAATGGCGTTCGGGCAGACTGCGGCCGCTCAGTTGATTTCGCATAAGGGAGTCGTGCGGGACGGCTATGACTTCTGGGTGCATATTCCTGAAAACCGAGATGTTGGAGACAGCGCGAGGATCCCGGCGGTCATATTCCTGCACGGAGCGAGCGTTTGCGGCAATGATTTGAACAGGGTGCGAAGGTACGGCTGTATCGATGCAGTCGCAAGGGGAGTGGACATCAACGCGGTGATCATCGCGCCGCTGGATAAGGGTGGGGCGTGGAATCCCCGGAGGATTATGAATGTCCTGAGCTGGTCAGAGGAACATTATCCGATCGACACGAACCGGGTCTATGTCGTCGGAATGAGTCTCGGTGGCTACGGCACCATTGATTTCGCCGGGACCTATCCTGACAAGGTCGCCGCGGCTATGGCTATGTGTGGTGGAGGGGATCTGAAGGATTATTCCGGACTGCGGAATGTTCCGCTTTGGATTATCCACGGTACGGGGGACAGGGCTGTCTCGTGGAAGGCTTCGCAAAGGGTTGTCGATGAGATGAAGAGATCGGGTGAGGCATCCCGTGTGCAGGTGACTTATCTTAAGGGAGCGGATCACGGCCGGCCGGCGCGCTGCTTCTACATTCAAAAGACCTACGACTGGCTTTTCAGGCATTCCCTCACCGATAGCCTGCGCACGCTGAATCCGGACACATTGTCGCCAGATGAACTTGACAGGGCGTACCGGAATCTATCGCCGAGACCTCTGAAGGTCATTGAATATTCAGACAAATAGCCTAAGCCTTCGCTTTGCCCTTGCCGAGGATGATGATTGTCACGGCGGTCAGAATCAATAGGATACCTACGGCTAAATTGACCGTCAGGGCTTCCTTGAAGACGGTGAGGCCGATCACCACTGCTGTCAGAGGCTCAAGGGCGCCCATAATGGCGGTCGGGGTGGAGCCGATGATGCGCACGGCGATTCCCATCGAAACGAGCGAGAATACTGTCGGGACAATGGCGAGCATCAATGAATATCCCCATTCGCGAACCGTCACAAGCGGCATAAGATGCCTCTCGGGGGATGTGAACGAGAACAGAACCATAGACACGGCGCATACGATCAGCACGTAGAAGCTAAGTTTCATAGCTGACATATCAAGTCTGTGGATCGAGACCCTGTGCGGCATCGGGATGAATCTGGACAGCCTGTTGTGGCTGGTGCCCAGTTCTGATTCCGGAGCGGAGGCACGGTTGGCCACGATGATGTAGAGGGCGTAGCTCAATGCGGAGACCATCACGAGGAGTACTCCTACGGTGCTGAGGACGGTTTCCCCGTCACCTTTATATAATAAGAGGACTCCCACCAGAGAAAGCGCTATGGCTGCGGCCGTGGCCTTGGTGATTTTCTCGCCGTAAAGCATAGCCATCAGGACGGCCGTCATCACTGGATAGACGAAAAGCAGTGAGCAGGCGACTCCGCTGTCCATATAAAGAAAACTACAGTACAGCGTCAGGGATGAGATCACGAACATCAGTCCGAGGGCCGTCAGGGTCGAGAGCTCACCTTTGGTGATCCTGAATGTCTCGCATCCGGTCATTTCGGCAGCCGCGGATCCCTTCTTGTGCAGCAGGATCATTCCGCCCATAATGATTCCGATGATCAGCGCCGCCAGGCCATACCTGTAAAACAGCACTGACTCCACGTTAAGTCCTTCCTCGTAAAGATACTTGGCACCTAACGGGTTCACACCATAACTAACAGCGGCTAATATTCCGAAAAAGAAACCCTTAGCCTTGCTTTCCCTTGCCTTGACCATATTCCTGTTTCAAAATAAGGCTGCAAAGATAGTGTTTTTCCTTAGAAACCTGTCGGTGCGGGCTTTTTTCTGTGGATTATTTTGTGTAAGTTTGCCTTGCTGGCCTTGGTGCGGACTAAGATTCTGCTGATTTAGGGTAGGGGTAACGTGAATTGATGTGGGTGGGCAATCACCTTCGAACGTGAGATAATGTATTTGACAGCAGGTGATTGCCTACTTGCGAAAGTTGAAATGAATAACCAATATCTCGGAATAATGAAAAGGGGGAATATCTTTTTGTCGGTGCTCGCCATCATAGCGTTGGCGGGATGTGACAGTAAGGGATGGAAACAGACTACGGATGGAGTAACGGTCAAAGTTTCAGAAAGAAACGCTGACGGCCCGGCGCTTGTGCGGCTTCAGGTGAAGGGAGGCAACCTCATCAGGGTCACGGTTACGCCGGAGTCAAGGTTCGCTGACAGGAAAAGCCTGATCATAGTCCCTCAGGAGGCCAGACCGGAGTTCACGGTAAGTTCGACAGACAGTACGGTGTCTGTCGTCACATCCTCGGTGACCGCTTCGGTAAGATTAAGGGACGGAGCCGTAAGCTTTTCCGACAGGAACGGAACCAAACTCCTTGACGGCAACACGATGAGTTTCACGCCGATAACCGTTGAGGGACGTTCTGAATATTCCACCGCCTTCACTTTCGATTCCCCGGAGGATGAGGCTTTCTATGGCCTCGGCCAGCAGCAGTCGATGGAATTCAACCACAAGGGTGGTAACGAGGAACTTTTCCAGTACAACACCAAGGTCTCGATTCCGTTCGTGGTCAGCAACAGAGGCTATGGCGTGCTTGTCGATAACTACTCCTTGAGCCGCTGGGGTAACCCGAAGCCTTATCTTCAGCTGAACAAGGCGTTCAAACTTTACGGCAAGGATGGCCGTGAAGGGGGCCTGACCGGGACCTACACCCCGGCCACCGGAGATCCTGTCGTAAGGCAGGAGGATTCCCTTTACTATGAGAATGAATGGGTTATCGCCAATCTCCCGAAGATGCCGCTCAAAGGCGCTAATGTGTCATACGAAGGCTTCATCGAGGCTCCGCAGGACGCTGAGTATCATTTCATCCTTTACTATGCTGGATTCCAGAGTGTCTCCATTGGTGGCAAGGAAGTGGTCTCCGAGCGCTGGAGACCGGCCTGGAATCCTAATTCCTACAAGTTCACAGTCAGTCTGAGGAAAGGCGAGAAGACTCCGATAAACGTTCGGTGGAGGCCGGACGGTGATGTCTCCTACATCGGTCTCAGGGTTGCCGAGCCAAGGACGGAGGCCGAGCAGAGCCGATTCTCGTTCTGGTCGGAGATGAGTCCGGAGTTGGACTACTATTATATCGCCGGGAACGATATGGACGAGGTGATCTCCGGTTACAGAACTCTAACCGGCAAGGCGCAGGTGATGCCGAAATGGACTCTTGGCTTCTGGCAAAGCCGTGAGCGGTACAGCACCCAGGAGGATCTGGTCGGAACGCTTGCCGAGCTCAGGCGCAGGAATATTCCAGTGGACAACATCGTCCAGGATTGGCAGTACTGGAAGGATGACCAGTGGGGAAGCCACGAGTTTGACAAGACACGCTACCCTGATCCGGAGAAGATGCTGGATGACGTTCACGCTATGCACGGACGTTTTATGATCAGCGTCTGGCCGAAGTTCTATGTCAACACCGATCATTATAAGGAACTTAAGGAGGCCGGCTATGTCTATACCCTTGCGGAAAAGGACAGTCTCAAGGATTGGCTCGGCTATGTTGAGTCGTTCTATGACGCCTACTCGGAAGGTGGCCGGAAGATGTTTTGGAAGCAGATGGACGAAAGCCTTTACTCGAAGTTCGGCCGCAAGATTGATTCCTGGTGGATGGATGCCAGCGAACCGAACCTGCGTGACTGTCTGCCGATGGACTACCAGAAGGCATTGACGACTCCGACGGCTCTCGGACCTTCGACCGAATATCTCAACGCTTACGCCCTTGTCAACGCGGACGCCATCTACAACGGCCAGCGCGGAATAGATCCGGACAAGAGGGTATTCCTGCTCACGAGAAGCGGCTTCGCGGGTCTGCAAAGATATTCGACCTCCACCTGGAGCGGCGACATCGGTACCTGCTGGAATGATATGCGCGCCCAGATGGCCGCCGGGCTGAACTTCTCGATGAGCGGAGTGCCGTTCTGGGGAATGGACATCGGCGGATTCAGTGTGATGGACAAATTTATGGCCGCAGTCTCGACCTTTGACAACACCGGCAAGGTCACTCCGGATCTCGACGAATGGCGAGAGCTTCAGACCCGTTGGCACCAGTTCGGTACGTTCGTACCACTCTTCCGCACGCACGGGCAATGGCCACGGAGGGAGATCTGGAACATAGCCCCGGAGGGGACTCCGACATATTCAAGCATCCTTTATTATATGAGGTTGCGCTACCGCCTGATGCCGTACCTCTATTCATTGACCGGCGCGGTGCATTTCGAAGACTACACTATGCTCCGCGGGCTGCCGATGGACTTCGCGTCAGACCGCAATGCGGCGGACATCAGCGACCAGTGGATGTTCGGCCCGGCTCTGATGCCTTGCCCTGTCTCTGAATATAAAGTCCGCTCCCGCAGCGTCTATTTCCCTCAGTGCGAGGGTTGGTACGACTTCTACAACGGCAAATTCATCAACGGTGGGCAGACTCTCGCAGTCGATGCACCTTATGAATATATTCCTTTGTACGTCCGCGCGGGTTCAATTATTCCGTTCGGCCCGGAGATCCAATGGTCTGACGAGAAGCCGGCCGATGTGATTGACCTTTATGTCTATGCCGGGAAGAACGGCTCGTTCACCCTCTATGAGGACGAGAATGTCAACTACAATTATGAGAAGGGGGCGTACTCAACGATAACCTTCACCTACGATGACTCGGCGAGGACTCTCACCCTCGGTGATCGCAAGGGGAAATTTCCTGGAATGCTGACTGAACGGAAATTCAACATCGTGCTTGTCACTCCTGAAAACGGTTTCGCCTATCCTAAGGCTTCCAAAGGGGTGGAAACCGTCTATAACGGGGCCGCCGTCACGGTCAACCTTTAACCGGCGTCGCCGTTTGCCGATGTCCCGACTGTGGATATATTTCGGCACATCGGAATGTTTTTGCTATATTTGCGGGCTTTTACACAGATAGTCTTAACTTGCTGCTGGATGAACCGTACATATTCCTGTCATTTGTTTCAGGAGTGGCCGTCACGACACTTGGGATAGTGCTGTGCCTTGTGCGCATTGAATCCAACGAGGACAGCCGGAAGATCCGGATGGCGAGGTTGATTCTGGCCGCAAGCTATTTTATCCTGTCTGTCCCGGATTGGCTGAATATGTCCGGAGCGAATGACGCGGGGGACAAGACGGCTGCCACGATAGTCTCGGCCTCCATCCAGTCTCTTCTTTTCACGTTCACGCTCATCGCGATGATCCAGCCGCTTTTCATCACGAAAAAGAGGCTTCTGGCCAATGTCGCGGCCGTCTCGATAGGCACGGCCGGGTACCTTGTGGCGGATTCCCTGACCGACGGGTCGCCGTACATCACGTGCATCGTGGTCGCCGTGGTGATCCTCCAGCTGGCGTATTACACGTTGATGTTCAAGCTGTGCTACAAGCGTTACATCGAGCAGGTCACCGATTATTATGACGATGACCGCAAGCAGCATCTGCTCTGGGCCCGGAACAGTTTCTATGCGGCATTGACGGTCGGAATCACCGCTATGCTGTCGTTGATCGTGCCGGCTCAGGCGTACAATGTCTTTATGTGCTGCTACATAGCGTTCTATGTCTGGTTCGCCAGCCGTTTCATCAACTATGTCACGAAACTGAACTACTATCTTCCCGCTGTCTCTGTCCCGTCAGTTGAGGTTGAGAATGAAAGTCCGCTGGATGTCATCACTCGGGATTCTGATTTCCCGGAAGACATCGCCGAATACAACAATGAGCATAAGGAAAGGCTTGCAAAGGTCCTTGATGAATATGTCGCCTCGAAGGACTATCTTGATCCCGAGCACGACCGGAACTGGCTCATCGCCCAAAGCGGAACGGACCTCCGCTTTTTCCGCTGGTATTTCCAGAACATTATGCTGACGGACTTCCGAGTCTGGAGGGCGAACCTGAGGATCGAGGAGGCGAAACGCCTGATAGAGACGACCCCAGGAGTGTCGATGAACGTGCTCGCCACCAAACTTGGTTTCGGAACTTCCCAGAATTTCTACCATCATTTCAAAAAGGTTGTGGGAATGACCCCTACCGAGTATCAGGAAAAGACGCGATAACCCGCTATTTTTTGCTAAATTTGCGCCCGGAATCCTTGGCCGTTGCCTAAGGAATATAACAGGAATGTCATTATGAATATCTTGAAAGTGGGAATGGTGCAGCAGAGCTGTACGACGGACATAAAGGCGAACATCGCCAAATTGACTGAGAACATCTGTGAATGCGCCGCCAAGGGCGCTAAACTGGTTGTGCTCCAGGAACTTCACAATTCGGTGTACTTCTGCCAGACCGAAGACGCGTCGCTCTGCGACCTGGCGGAGACAATCCCTGGACCTTCCACTGAATATTTCGGTGACCTTGCCAAGAGGCTCGGGATCGTGCTTGTCCTCTCGCTTTTCGAGAAGCGGGCTCCGGGACTTTACCACAACACGGCTGTCGTGATCGAGAAGGACGGAAGCATAGCGGGCAAGTACCGCAAGATGCATATTCCTGACGATCCTTGCTTCTACGAGAAGTTCTATTTCACACCGGGGGATCTGGGCTTCAGGCCTATCCAGACTTCGGTGGGGAGCCTCGGCGTGCTGGTCTGCTGGGACCAGTGGTACCCTGAGGCAGCAAGGCTCATGGCTCTGAACGGTGCACAGTTGCTGATCTATCCTACCGCCATCGGTGGGGTCGGCACGGATTCCAAGGAGGAGCAGCAGACCCAGAGGCAGGCCTGGCAGCTTGTCCAGAGGGGGCATTCCGTCGCCAACGGCCTGCCGGTCATCACCGTGAACCGTGTGGGTCACGAGGAGGATCCTTCCGGGAACACCATCGGACTGGATTTCTGGGGATATTCATTCGCCACTGGGCCGCAGGGGGAGATCCTTGCGCAGTTCGGGACTGATGAGGAAGGTGTGAAGGTTGTGGACATCGACCTTGAGCGCACTGAATATGTCCGCCGTGGCTGGCCGTTCCTCCGTGACCGCCGGATCGACGCTTACGATCCGATACTTTCCCGTTACGGAAAGTAGGCGCATCATTCTGTCGAAGTGACCATTATCCCAAGATATAATTAAGATTTCGTCCCTGTTATTTCTCTCTGATACCAACAAATAGGGATGCGGAAGCGATTGCATACGAATAAATATTTGCATAACTTTGCATCAAAACGAAGTTTAACAAATATTTATTCAATCATTCAATGCTTATGGAATCAGAAAAGACAATGAAGGCGGTCGGCCTTAGGTTTCTGATTCTTTCCTTGTGCGCCTTGCTGTCGGTTATCGGCTTCGAGGACGTCGCCTCCGCCCAGACCAATCAGGGCAAGAACGCGTCGTCCGGGGCTCCGAGCAACCCAAGGATCACGATCAAGGGACGAATCACGGATGACCACGACGAGCCTCTCCCCGGAGCCAATGTGCTCGTGAAAGGGACATCCATCGGAACCTCCGCGGATGTGGACGGAAACTATTCTTTGACATTTCAGCGCAGTCCTGGCAAACAGGATGTCCTGATATATTCATTCATCGGAACAGAGTCGAAGGAGTACAATGTCAGCACCTCGACAAGGCTGAACGTGCAGTTGAAGACCTCCAGCCTTGACGCTGTGGTGGTCAACGGCTTCTACACGCAGACGAAGGAGACCTTCACGGGCTCGGCCACCACGATCAGCGGCGACCAATTGGTCGCTGTGTCATCGACCAACCTGATGCAGAGCCTCGCGTCTCTGACTCCGGGTATGGTGCTGGTGGAGAACAACGTCGCGGGATCCAACCCGAACGCCGTTCCGTCGATCCTCATCCGTGGAGCCAACACGCTCATAACCAACGAGAGCGAGGAGGGTGTCAACAACCCTCTCATCGTGCTGGACGGAGTCGAGATCAGCATTCAGGAACTCTACGATCTGGATATGTTCGACATCGAGCGCATCGATGTGCTCAAGGATGCCTCCGCGACTATTCTTTACGGTGAGAAAGGCGCCAACGGTGTCATTGTCGTCGAAAGGAAGCGCTCCGAGGAGGGAAAACTTAGGTTGAGCTACAATTTCGTGCCGCGTTTCAGTGTGCCGGACCTCAGCTCGTTCAACCTTTGCAGCCCTGCCGAGAAACTTGAGGTCGAGAGACTTGCCGGAAAATATGACTCTGCGGACGGCTCGATGGACGAGGCCTACGACTACAAGCTCCAGCTTGTGCGCAAGGGCGTGAATCCGGACTGGCTCCACGCTCCGCTCCGTGTGCCGTTCAGCCACACGCACTCCCTCGCCTTGAGTTCAAGGGGAGAGAAACTGGAGTATCGCGCGAACGCCAATTTCGGTGACACCTACGGAGTCATGAAGGGTGACAACAGAAGGAACCTCGGCGTGAACTTCAGCCTGAACTACCATCTGCGCAACAAGCTGACCTTGTCCTACAAGAACAGCTTCTCGCTGAACCGCAGCATCGATTCCCCTTACGGAAGCTATGCGCAGTACTCAAGGATGAACCCTTACCTTCCAATGAAGGACGAGGACGGGGAATATTACAAGTACTACACTTTCAATCCGTTCAGCACATCAGGAACGAAGGTCTCCAACCCGCTTTACGAGGCCACGCTCTCAAGTTTCAGCAAGTCGCAGACCCAGTCCTGGACGAACTCATTGTCAGGAAGATGGAACATCACCAAGGAACTCTATGTGACCGGTCAGGCCAATCTTGGACTTTCCTGGAGCAAGGCCGACACCTACGAGTCTCCGGATATGGCGAAATACGAGAGCAGCAAGCTGGCTGACAAGGGACGCTACAGCCTCGCGACCGGCAACGGCCTCTCGACCGACGGCAAGATCGTCATCAACTATGGTAAGTCTTTGGACACCAAGGGCTCGATGTTCCGCATAAGCGCCGGCAGCAATATTCAGTACAGCAGGAAGCAGAACGCCTCGTTCATCGCCACAGGCTTCATCAAGGACGAGCTGTCCGACCTGTCGTTCGCCCTCAGCTATCCGACCGGCCACCCGTCCGGCTCGGACAAGGTCTCCACGGGAGTCGGTGTGTTCGCCAACGCCAACTTCAGCCTTTGGAACAGATACTTCGTGGACGGATCCTACAGGGCCTCAGGCTCTTCCAAGTTCGGCTCACGCAACAGTTTCGCCCCGTTCTGGGCGTTCGGAGCCGGCTGGCACCTTCACAACGAGAAGTTCATCAAGGATAATCTTCCTTGGCTCAACACCTTTACATTCAGGTACTCTATGGGTTACACCGGCAGCGTCTCGTTTGACTACTACCAGGCCCGTACAGTCTATCAGTACGATTCCAAGTACCAGTATGTCTCCGGAATCGGCGCGCTGCCTAAGCAGATGGGCAATCCTGACCTCAAATGGCAGAGGACCTTCAACAACAACTTCGGAATCACGGCGGCCTTCCTGGACAACAGGTTCAATCTGTCGTTCGACTTCTACTCGAACACGACATACGATATGCTGATGCCTGTGACCCTTCCGCCTTCTGTCGGCACAAGTTCGATGAACGTGAACTTCGGCCAGATGAACAACAAGGGTCTCGACCTCTCTGTCTCCGGCCAGATCATCAGGACAAAGGACTTGTTCTGGAGTATGACCCTCACAGGCGGTCACGTGATGGACAAAATCCAGAAGATCTCCGATGACATCAAGGATGACATCGCTAACCCTTACGACAGCTCCAAGCCGAAGATCCTTCTGCAGGAGGGCGGCTCGCAGTACGACATATTCGCTATGCGTTCCGCTGGAATCGACCCGGCGACCGGAAAGGAGATATTCATAAAGAAGAATGGTGAATACACCTACGACTACGATGAGAAAGAGAGGGTCGCAGTCGGCAACACCAACCCGATCCTGCAAGGCTCGTGGATGAACACCGTCAGGTACAAGGGCTTCTCCGTCAGCATCGCCACGTCCTACACCTTCGGAGCCGACTACTACAATTCGACGCTCCAGAACAAGGTGGAGAACATCAACGCTGAATATAACGTTGACCGCCGCGTGTTCACTGACCGATGGAAGCAGCCTGGCGACCACACCCGTTTCCTCGGAATCGGCACGTCCACAAGCACTTCTATGTACTCGGAGAGGTTTGTCGAGAAGCGTAACGAGCTGTACATCTCCAGCATTCAGGTTATGTACGACTTCGCGCCTAAGGCGATCACGAGGCTCGGCCTCCGCAAACTGGCCGTCGGCTTCGGACTTTCAGACATCGCCCACATCTCGACCGTCAAGTTCGAGAGGGGAACCAGCTACCCGTACTGCCGCGGAATCAACCTGATTTTCCGCCCGACATTCTAAACAAGGAGGAAAGACAATGAAAAGCAAGATAATATTCACGACAATAATCGCCGCCGCGCTTGCGACCGGATGTGACAAGTTTCTCGATGTCCATCCTAAAGGCGAGAAAATCAATATGTTCGAGACGGCCGAGGAATATGAGGACGCTCTCTATGGAGTTTACAGCGAGCTGACGGGAAGCAACCTTTACGGTCAGCATCTGATCATTCTCCCGGAGGTTATGAGCCAGAACTTCACCACCTCGGACTACAAGTACGCCGAGCTGGCCGAGGGTGAGATGACCTCCAGCGGCTCGACTTCCACGAAGAAGGAGATCTGGAAGGATGCCTATGAGGCCATCAACCACATCAACAACATCGTTGAGCACGCCGAGGACGACATCGACACCTACAAGCATTCCCGTCTCTATCTCGGTGAGGCGTTGGCTTTGAGGGCTTTCGTTCACTACGAGGTCCTCAAGCTGTTCGGCCCTCCGTACTGGGCTTCCGACAGCGAGAAGAAGACCACCATCCCTTACGTGACGAAATATTCATTCGACATCTCGCCGCTCCTTTCCTACGATGAGGTGTGCCGGAATATTCTTGAAGACCTGAAGAGGGCTGAGGAATATCTCGATGAGGATGAGACCCTTGTCCCTGCCGTGAGGAACAACACGGCTCAGGTTTTCACGGACGCGAGGATAGCGCACATCAACCTTTACGCCGCTCAGGCCTTGATGGCGAGGGTGTATTGGAGTATGAACGATATGGACAACGCCGAGGCTTACGCCCAGAAGGTGATCTCCAGCGGCAAGTTCTCTTTCCGTCCGACCAGCGCGTTCGTGCAGCCGGACAACGGGACCTTTGACCTGAACGAGACGATCTTCGGACTCTACATCAACGATGAGAGCGCGATGATGAAGAAGCTGAACATCAACGGTACAGGAGCTTCTTCCGCCCTTGTCCTGGCGCCTGGCTACGCCTCTATCTACGAGAAGGACAGCGGAGCGTCGACCGACAACAGGCTTTCGGCCTGGTTCGATGTCTCATATTCATTGTGCCGCAAGCTTGTGAACAACTGCTTCATCTCGGAGGACAACTCCTACAGCGGGAAGTCGATCCTTGGCTATGATATTCTTAGACTTCCTGAGATGTACTACATTGTCGCCGAGGCCAACATCGACAAGGATCCGGCGAAGGCGGTGAAGTATTTCGACGAGGTTCTGAAGTCAAGGGGCCGCGAGACGTTCGAGGAGAGCGGCACCGCGCTGACCCGTGACCTGCTCTTCGAGGAACGCCACAGGGAGTTCTACTGCGAGGGGCTTACCTGGATGGATATGAAGAAGGAGAAGAAGGACATCACGACCGTGTCCGGCAAGACCCTCCACGGCGACCTTGCGTCCACCTACACGCTGACTGTTCCGGACGAGGAACTGGAGTCGAGGAAAAATATTAATAACTAAATGAATATGAAGAATATAATATATCCGGTCATCGCGTCTCTGCTTTTCCTCACTTCCTGCAACGGAACGTGGATAATGTACGACACCGACCAGAATGACCACATCTATTTTCAGGACCGGCAGCAGGTTCTGATCAAGTCTTTCGCCCTTCTGGCAGACGATGAGATTGACGTTGAGGCTCCTGTCTATATTATGGGAACTGTCTCGGACCAGGACAGGCCTTTCAAGCTGGAGAGCGTCCCGAGTGAGGAGGGCGACACGATAGTCTTCGGCGGCATCACCTATCCGGTGATCTCCGCCAGGGAAGGCGTTGATTTCGAGGTGGGGGACTGTGTGCTTCCCGCCGGAGCGACTTCCACAAAAGTCTCCGTGAGACTTAAACGTCAGCCGGAGATGAAGGAGGGGGGCTATGTGCGTGTCCACCTGAGACTTGTCCCGTTCGAGAATTTCGAGCCTCTTCCAGCTGACAGCTCAAGCTTGCAAAGCATCAAGACACCTGATTTCCAGGTCTATGTCAACGACGGTGACCCAGCCTGCCCGTCCTGGTGGAAACCGACCGCCAAGGCCGATCCGGGCTGGGACTATGACCTCGGCAACTTCTATCCGGCGAAGTTCAGGATGCTCCTCGACCTCTTCCACAAGACCGCCGAGACCAACCCTGTCTTCTATGAATATTGTGTCGCACACTACGGTGAGAACCTCGACGCGGAGCCGAGCTCAGACAACAACAATATGCTGAAATTCTGGCGTCAGACCTATATGTCAGCCTGGGCGGGCTCGGTGTTCTGCCCTCTATACGAATATTACGAGAAGTACTATGCCGAGCATCCTGACGACCCTAACTTCGAGGTTATGGGCAGCGACAAGGTCAACATCAACAACCGCATCGGCTGGGGTGACCCGCGCAGCGGCAGATATGGTTTCCTCAATTAATCGGAGAATAAAGAAATGAAAAGAATATTCCAATTTTTGTCAGCGGCGGCTCTGCTCTCCGGGGCCGTGTCCTCCTGCTGGAAGATCGACGAGGGAGACACAGTTGACCTTGCGCCGATCGAGTTCAAGGTCGCTTCGGACACGATCAACGCCGACCTTGGCGTGGAACTGAAATACGAGGGACTCACCGTCAAGAGTGACCGTGAGGTTTCTTATGAATGGTCCTACGGCCAGCCGGCCGACGGCAAGACGGTCGCCGACCACATCTTCAAGACCGGAACGATCGAGAACGTTTCGACCTCGCCTACAATCGATTATACTTTCACCAAACTGGGTACCTTTATCCTTAGGCTCAGGGCTGACAACGGGGAAAGCATCCAGTACAAGTACTTCACGCTGAATGTGAACTCTGGCTATGACGAGGGTGTCACCATCCTCAGCAACGGGGAATCCGGAGACGGCCACCTGACGTTCATCAAGACGCTTACTTCCGAGGAAGCCGCCGCAGGAAAGCAGGAGGTTTTCCCTGACGTGTTCTCATCCATCAACCCCGGACAGACACTCCGGAACGGAAAAGAGTTGTTTATGTCCAACGCCACCGTCAAGAAAGTGGACTACTCCGGCCTTCTGATCGCCACTAATGACGAGAACGGCACGATGTGGCATATGGAGGCCAAGACATTCCAGCTGTTCAAGAAGTCAAGTATGCTTTCGGC
>ERZ1026780.1038-NODE-1038-length-19451-cov-11.455764_pt1 | contig 19451 bp, 20 predicted proteins | sample MGYA00380126_ERZ1026780 | MGnify/ENA primary metagenome ERZ1026780 (study PRJEB33269, sample SAMEA4719762) | human gut metagenome | biome: human-associated habitat; feature: organic feature; material: feces | place: Cameroon | collected 2013-10 ... | reverse complement strand
TGCTCTATGGCGTTGATCGTTACGCTGTCACCTAAATTTATTTAGGACAATATTGGGCGAGCACACGAATTTACAAAGATACGAAGAATTTTCTTAGGGTCAACGCATTGCCAATCCGAAAAATATGCGTACCTTTGCAGTCGGTTTGACCCCGGGGGGCGACAGCACCCATAAGGCATACCGCCAAAAACAACATTAACACATACCCCAACTAACATTAAACAATGCAGTACGAAACCGTTTTCATTTTAACTCCCGTTTTGTCTGACGAACAGATGAAGGAAGCGGTAGCAAAGTTCAGCAAGGTACTCACCGATGCCGGTGCCAATCTTGTGAACACCGAAGAATGGGGCCTGCGCAAGCTGGCTTATCCTATCGCCAAAAAGTCCACGGGCTACTACACTCTGATTGAGTTTGACGCGCCCACCAACACCGTCAAGAAGCTCGAAACAGCTTTCCGTCGTGACGAACGCGTCATCCGCTTCCTCACCTTCCGTCAGGACAAATACGCCGCCGAGTACGCTGCCAAGCGTCGCAGCCTCCGTGGCAAAAAGAACACCGAAACCACAAACGCCGAAGCACCCAAGGAGGACTAAACAATGGCACAGACACAATCCGAAATCCGCTACCTGACCCCCATGTCGGTAGACGTTAAGAAGAAAAAATACTGCCGCTTCAAACGTGCAGGCATCAAGTACATCGACTACAAGGATCCCGAATTCCTCAAGAAATTCCTCAACGAGCAAGGCAAGATCCTGCCCCGTCGTATCACCGGCACTTCGCTGAAATTTCAGCGTCGCGTAGCTCAGGCCGTTAAGCGTGCCCGTCACCTGGCCCTGCTGCCCTACGTAACCGACCTTATGAAATAACAACCCCAATTCAAGGACCATATAAGATATGAAACTTATTCTTAAAGAAGACGTTGCAGGCCTTGGATACAAGGACGACGTTGTTGAAGTAAAGAACGGCTATGGCCGCAACTACCTGATTCCCACCGGACGCGGTGTCATCGCAACACCCTCCGCACTGAAAGTTCTCGCCGAGAACCTGCGCCAACGCGCACACAAGCTGGCTCAGCTCAAAGCTGACGCCGAAGCTCTCGCCGAAGCTCTCAAGGATGTCAAGCTGTCCATCGCTACCAAAGTTAGCGAAACCGGCACTATCTTCGGTTCGGTCAACGCAGCCCAGATTGCCGAGGCTCTCAAAGAAGCCGGACACGAAATCGACCGCAAACTTATCGTGCTCAAGCAACCCGTTAAGGAAGTGGGCAACTATACCGCCACTGTGAATATCTACAAAGAAGTCAGCGTAGAAATTCCCTTCGAGGTTGTAGCCGAATAATCATTTTTCGGAGACACATCACAATACAGCCGAAAGGGCCGATCCCGCCAAGGGGTCGGCCCTTTTTGATATTTTTTTTGTGCCCTAATGCAGACTTTGTAGGGGCGCAATACATTGCGCCGGCCTCGTCTGTGTCCAATACCATATAAACTCGCGAAAATCATCATATTAGCATCTTACTGCGTAGGCGCTATGTATAGCGTCCCTACAATAATTCGCGATGATGCACCACGACAAATCACCGTTATGGCACACCCGCGTCCTCCTATGTTCCTATAGACGCTCAGAAAGCGGCGAACAAGGCCAAGGCCATGATGACGGCCAGGCCCGTGCCCACGACAAGGCGCGAGGGCGTCAACTCGTGCCACCGTTCCGGAATTTCAGGCGTTTGCATGGTGCGTGTATAGTGCCGCACCACGAGTACGCACAACAGCGCCGCCGCAGTGCCGACAATTGCACCTACCAGGATGTCGCCCGGATAGTGCACGCCCAGGTATATGCGGCTGTAGCACGTCACCAGGGCCCAAGCATACACAAAGGCGACAACGCCGCGCCGACGCAGCAGTATGGCCACTGCCGCCGCAAGTACAAAGGTATTGGCGGCATGGCATGATGGGAAACCGTATTGACCGCCGCGATATCCGTCGACGATATGTACCATCGCACTCAGCGGATTGTCCAAATTGGCGGGGCGTAAGCGTTCGGCCAGGGGTCGCAACAGCGATGCGCAGGTCTGGTCGGCAATAGCCACTGCAAGGCCCACGGCCAAAGACAGCAGCAGGCCGCGTCGCCATCCGTAGCGCCACAGCACAGCGCCCAAAACGGCTGCATACATCGGCACCCAGACCCAGCGTCCGGAGAACAGCATCATGAATGTGTCCATATACTCCGAGTGCATACCGTTGAGCGCCAACATCAGCGACCGGTCTATATCTATCAAGAATTCCAGCATATCTTCATCTCTTGGATAAATCTGTATAAATAGTCTGTACCAGCGCCTTAGCCGCACGCACGTCCGCAGTGTCGCCCTGCAACGTCGCCCCGGTGTCCGTGCTCACGGCCGAGAGGCCGCGGTCGCTCACCAAGCCGAACCACGACGGCTCGGAGACATAGGCGAAGCCGGCGGTGTGCGTATCCAGCAAGTCGCGGCCGAAAGGAAGCGAAGTCTTGATACCCATCAGATTGAGTATAGTGGTGGCTATACCGCTTTGGCTGCCGATTTTGTCAACCGTCACCGGCGTACCGGCCAGTGCTCCGCCCGTCATAACCAGCGGCACGTGGTGGCGGCGCATACGGTCCTCCAACCCCTGCGGCCATGCACCCCAATGGTCGGGGACGATCACTACCAAGGCACGCTCCCATGCCCCGGAATCGCGCAATCGCCGCACAAAGCGTCCGAGGCAGTCATCGGCATACGCAAAAGCGTTCAGACGCTTGTCCCGGGGGAAGCGGTCAAAAGGCACTTCGAAAGGCTCGTGGCTGCTCGAAGTCTGTATGACAGTCAGCGTCGGAGTCTTGTCCTTACGGCTCAGAATATCACTCAATGCCCGCTCGAAAACCGGGCCATCGTGTACGCCCCATTTGCTCAGGCGCTCTCCTACCGGGAAATCGGTATCGCCCACCGGTCGGGCATAGCCCGTGGCACGCAGATATGCCCGGAGGTTGGTAAAGTCCAAATCGCCGCCATAGTAATATGTCGTGCGGTATCCATTGGCACCCAGCACAGTGGACAGCGTGGGTACCTTGTCAAACTTATTGATATAGCGCAGCAGCGATGTCGAGGGCTGGGCCGGATAGCCGCCCAATATGGTGGTAAGGGCGCGGTCGGTGCGGAAGCTCTCGGCGTAGAAGCGCGTCCACAGTGCGCCCGAACGGGCAATGCTGTCCAGATTGACGGCTACGGCTCGACCGCCGAGGCTCGGCATCAGCTCGGCCGAAAAACTCTCGAGTATGACGATATAAACGTCCGGGCGCTGCACCTTCAGCGACAGCCCGTAAGCCGGCGCGACGCTGTCGGTATGTACCGCCGGGCGGTGGAAAAGCGCCTCGACCTCGGCCGATGCCGCGTCTTCGTCCATATACCGGAATTGACTGCCGAGGTCGTCCGTATGGCTGAGCGAGTACAGAAAGCTGAACAGCGGATTGACCGCGGCGTGGTTCAGCCGCATATCCTCGCTGAAAAACGCGCGTCCCGGCGACATCGTAGACACGGTGATGCCGCCGCGTATGGGTATAATCATAGCGCCGCCAATCATCAGCCACGCCACCGTCGTGAGAATGCGCCGGCGCAAGGGACGGCACGGTTGGTCCGGCAGTCCGAAACGACGCACCACGGCGCGCAGCAGAAAGCCCAAGGTCAAGGTCAAGACAGCCATCAGAGCCACCACGCCCACCTCGGCATACCACGGCAAACTGGCCATGGCCGAAGACGGGGAAGTCACAAAATAGAACCACGGCGTCACGTCCAGGCGGAAGCCCCAATAGGGATACAGCACGGCATCAAGCACGTAGCCCACGGCGATAAGTACCGAAATAGTCCAAAGATAGATGCGCAACGCCGTCGACATCCACGGCCGCACAACCCATATCGAAGCCATTACAAGCAACAGCACCGGCGCTACCAAATATGCCGACATCGACAAATCCATACCCAAGCCGTGCCACAGCACCGCCGGTGCCTGAGCCATATCGGCCCATGCAAATTGAGGCTCGACGGCCATCCATAGCGGATGAGCCACCGCCATCACAAGCAACATCGCAGCCCATACGGCTACAAATATTTTGACTCGTTGTTTCATACCGAAAGGGTTATCGTAATCGGAAGCGTATATCGTAATCGGAAGTGCGCATCTGCATAAGGCCGCATTTCGGCACCCCCACGCGTTTCGCACCACAAATTTACCACTTTTTTCTTGTACCGCCACAAAATACAAGGCTGTAGACGCAACTAATCCATAGAGCGACATTTAAGACGACGCAGCCGCCTTCCACGCTGCCTCCCCACCCCAACCCGACCCGGCCCTTACGTACACCGGTATACACGGCATACATCCGCCCCGAATCGGGATTGTTGCGATGATTCTCGCAAAAAACATGCAAAAAACTTTGCCACATCAGGAATATCGCTTAAATTTGCCAATACAATCCAATACCCTCGACCATGAATGTCGCAACACTACGCACCATCATCACCTGTGTCGGTATCGCCATCATAACGGCGGCACGTGCCGCCGTGCCCGAAAACAACATCATTATCACCAAATTGGAAGCCGCATATACCATCGAAGCCGATGATAGCGGAGCCGCGATGCGCGTTCGTGCCGAAGAAAAGCGCACCTACACATCCACGCGCGTCGATGCCTCCGGTGTCTGGGTGGCATTCTACGACGAAAGCATCTCCATCGACCGGGCCAAAGCCCCCGGCGCGACCCCGATATACCGTGCATGGGAAGACAAAGACCTGTTTCACAGCGGGTCCCGCGTATGCGTACTGCCGTTGAAGATACGTGCCGGCAAGACCATCGAAGCCGTCGTCAAGCGCACCTACAAAGACCCGATGCAATTCACAAAAGTCATCATCGCCCCCAATGTCCCGGTGCGCGAAGGTCGCTGGGCCATTGAGATACCGCCGGCATTGGCATCTCAGATATCCGTAAAGGCACTACGCCTGCCCGCAACGGCACACCTTGACAGCATCATCTCAGACAAAGGCGCCAAGATCTACACACTGACAGCCAAGGATATTCCGGCTTTTACCGAAGAGAAATACATACCCTCGCCCTTGGCCGTAGCTCCGGTACTGGCCGTCTCCGGCATGGCAGGCGATTGGCACGGCCTATATCGCTACCTACACTCGCTGGTAAACACCGATATAGACAATGCGCCCGCGGCCTCAGACCTGGCACAACGACTGACCGCCGAGATTCCGCAGGACGACGTCAAGGCCAAAGCCGACACCATCGCCCGATGGGTACGACGCAATATACGATATGTAGCCATCGAGAACGGCAAATACGCCTTCAGTCCCGACCGTCCGGACGATGTATTGGCCAAGCGCTACGGAGATTGCAAAGGCAGCGCATGTCTGATACGCGCAATGCTGCGCGCCGTAGGCATCGACGGGCGTATGGTGTGGATAGGCACACGCGACGACGTAATCGGCGACTGGGACGCACTGCCATCGCTGGGCTGCGGCAACCACATGATTGCTGCAGCAATACTGCCCGACACCGTATTGTACCTTGACGGCACGGTGCGCAATGCTCCCGACGGCTTTATACCCGAAGCCATAATCGGGGCGCAGGCCCTTGTCGAAAACGGTCAAGACGGCCTGTTGCTTCGCGTGCCCAATGACGAGAAGTCGCACGGAGCCACACGGCTGAGCGGCACGGCGGCCGTGGCCGAAGACCTGCGCACTATGCGCGGACATATGACAATGTCCGTCTCGGGCAGCCGTATACCCTTACTGTCGTCCATAAACGACGCCATACAGGCTTCGCGCCGATATATATATTTGGAAGACATTCTCACCGGAGGCAGTCGCAGTTGCCACCTCGACAGCCTCAGGACGATGCACAGCGCCGACGGCGCCATCATCGGCATACAAGCGTCATACCGTGACGATGGAGCTGTCATCTCCGGCGCCGGCGGCAACAAGTTGTACATCAACGTATCGCCGCTACGCAGCATCTCGCTACCACTCTTCGATTTGCCCCAAAGGCGCTACAATGCCAAAATTCCGATGGCCGATGACGCCGCAGCCGATATCTCAATCGACATCCCCAACGGATATGCGGCAGAATATGCTGCGCCGGTCGAAATATCGACACGCTGGTACGACCTTCGTATGGAATATGTCCCCGACAACGGCAATGCCCGCTGCCGCGCCTCCTTCAAATGGAAGACACCGTATATCGACCGTGCAGATATGGAGGCATGGAACGAAGCCGCACGCAAGGCCCGCCGAATCATGACCACGCCTCTTTCGTTAAGTCGCGCAGCCGCACAATGACCTTCCCGGAGGCCGACATACGATCGACCCGAAACAGAATATTAACCCACTAACCGACAGAACATAGCATCTATCCCCCCAAAAAAAGACCGAACCCATTATGAGACCGTTACGCTACCTACTACTATCATTAGCTCTACTGGCAGCCGCCGCGGCACACGCCGGTATTGACGCGAAATTGTACCGACAGACAGCCAAACGCATCTGGGGCGAAGCCGACACCCTATTTCGCGCAGACATGCCCATACCCGACAGCATCGCCGACAAGTCTTCGGCCGTAATAATGATGCGACTTGACCGAATCAGCACCAAACAGCAGATTCAAAACACAATATACAAAGCCTCGGGACGCACCAACCGCACAATACGTTGCCACCTGCGCCGCACTATGGTCAAGCTACTGGACCAAAAGGCCGTAGAAGACTATGGCGATACCGAATTCGGCGTCAAGGAAAACATCAAATACCGCGGACTGCTGCTGTACGAAGCCAAGGACGTCTTTGGTGCACGCATACACAAGCCCGACGGCTCGGTGGTCGAAATTGACATCCCGGACAACGCCATCGAAGTGGCGCACGGCAAAAAGGAAGACAAGGAACGCAAGTACAAAATTGCAATACCGGGGCTGGCCGTGGGCGATATTCTCGAATACTTCTTCTATGACGAAGAAATGGCCGAAGAATTCAGCCTCGACCCCATAGATATCAAATTCTATGACCGCTATCCGATACTTAACCGCGTAGTGTCGATGAAGATGTCCCCGTACCTCACTTCCGAGTACCGCACCTACAACGGCGCACCCACACTCAATGTCTCACGCGATAAGGACGAGAACTATTGCGCCGATATACACGCCACCAATATCCCCGGCGTAGACTTCAGCCTGTACGTGATGTCTACGCGCCAACTGCCGTTTATACGCCTGCAGACGCTCAACAACTCATCGTACGAATACCATGCACCGTCCTCACGCAACGCCGGATTTTACACCAATATATTGCCCGGCAAGTACTATCGCGAAGTGGGCGAAGTGCTGCGCGACGCCGAATACGATTCCACGCTACCGGGCAAGGCCGTCAAAATTGCCAAGAACTACATCAAGGCCCATCCGGGAATGACCCAACGCCAAATCGTGGACATAATGTGGCTGGCGCTGCAATACAGCGATGCCATCGACGACGAAGATGATACGCCCAACTACTACGGGATGTGGAAAACGCTGTATATGTCCGACTGTCTGGACAAACTGAAAGCCTACTACGAAACCGGCGTAGGCATAGGCGTCATCAATCCGCGCAACGACGTCCCGACCACCGAGCCGTCTGCGTGGTATGACTTCACGTTTGTAAACCTCGTAGGCGACAGCGTGTACTTCGCCAAGCCGCAGATGTGCTACATGCCCGGCGAAGCACCCGCAGCGTACCAGGGCGAGAAAGGATACGCCTTTGTAGGACCGCGAAAGGACATCAATCGGCGCTCGTTGCTCACCGAATTCACCATCAAAGACCAAAAGCATATCGGCAACCGCATCATCTCAAACGCCACCGTAAACATCGATCCGGATATGGGCACAGCCACCGCCAAGGGGACAACCACATATACCGGCGGATGCAAGGAATTGGCGGGCAAGCTCACCGACATCAACGAATGGATAGCCACCGTGGAGGAATACCTCGGCATCAGCAAGAAATACAAAGACAAGGAATATGACGCCGTGGAGCGCGAACACGAAGTGCGCGGTATCGTGGCCAAGGAACGAGACTTCATCCTGGGCACACGTCCCGACTCGGTATTGTCGTACAAAATCACGGATCGCGGCATCCTCCCCGGCTCCAAAGGCCTCGAAGTGGAAACCGAGTGTCACCTCTCGGACATCGTCTCGCCATTGGGCACCGATCTCAGCCTCCATGCAGGCAAGCTGATAGGCCGCTTCGATAAGATTACCGGACCCGAACGCACACCGCTGCTGGATGCTATGATGCCCACGGCACGCCAATTCTCGCGCACAGTCACCATACACGTTCCCGAAGGATATACGGTAGACGAGACCTCGCTGCGCGACTTCGCGTCCAACATCAATATGCCTATAGGCCAATTTGCAGTACAAGCCTCCGTTTCAGCCGAAGGCGACATCATGGTTATGAGCATGTGGCGCGTCAAGATTCCCACCGTGCCGCTGCAACTATGGCCTCAGCTGCTCGAAATGCTCGACGGCGCGGCGGCCGCCACCGAGAAATCCATACTTCTCACCCGTAAATAGCACTCCAAAAGACACATAAATTGCGCCCCGGCGGACATTCCGTCGGGGCGCAACCACTTTGCCGAAACAGATGCGCGGACAAGTTCCGCGTATCATATTTTGGGGACGAGCGGCGAGGTCGGCATCAGCCGCGGCCTCGGGCAATCACACTATTTCTTTCTCTTCCAGCCCTTGAAGTAGTTGCGCACGCGCTTGGACTCGGCGCAACAGAGAGCATCCTCGGGCAGGCTGGACATCAAGCCATAGAACCTCTTACGCATCCTACATTCCTGCTTCCACATGTCTTCCGCGCCTTCCTCCGAGGCGTCAAAGTCCATATAATTGTCGATATTGAGGCCGGTTGCGACAGATTCAACATCCTGATTGGCACCAAGGTAGGTGAAAGTCCAGCCTTTGAGGCGCAACTCATCCACGAGCGCCTTGACCGTCGCCGAGGTATACTCCTGCGACGAGTTTTCCTCGCCATCGGTGATGACGGTCACCATCACGATATCCTCGTTCGCCACGCGAGTGCGCAGGTCGTTAATGGTCACGCCCATAGCATCGTACAGCGGCGTGCACTCCCCCGGGCGGTACTGCTCGGTAGTGATATTCTTCGTCTCCTCAGCCGGAGTGCCGTTGTAAATAAAGCGGAGGTGGCTGCTGTCAAAAGCCACCAGCGACACAAAATGACGCTGCGTATCATCCTCGGTCTGCGACTGCCGGATGGTGCTCAGCGTCTCGTTGACGCCGTCAAGAGCCTGCTTGTATATCGTGCACATCGAGCCGCTTTCGTCCAAGACGATAAGGTCGAAGAAACAGCGCTTGCCCTCCTTGCGAGCCCGCGCGACAGCCGTAGCATCGAATTCGAAGTCCTTTTCAAGACTCATCCCCGACACCTTTTTGTCGAGGCCCATCACTTTTCTGAATGTCTTGTTCATATCTGTAAATTTGTTTGAGGTGAATACTTTATGTCTGCTTTCATATATTTTGCTTTCATATATCTTGATGTGAATACTTTACGTTTACTTTCATATATATTGTTCGTTTTGGCATCGGCCGACTTCCGGCCGCCCTCCACATATATATACCGCGAGCAGCCCAAAAGTAAATCCGATTCCCCGAAAAATTAAGGCTTATGGGTCAAAACGGGTGTTTTTAGAGGGTGAAAAATATAAGAACTCATTCTATGGGTCAAAATTTTGCATCCGCACAAAAGCAAGGGACGAAAAGCATCCGTATAGACTGAATCAAGGCATCATCTTATAGCTTCTAAGAACGTGATTACAGAATAGAACAATTCCTCATAATCATCCTTACTAATCGGCAACTTTCGGCTAAAGTCTGGATATGGATCCTTGTGCTTCTTACCAGGATGTATATATTTGTTTCTCAAATCTATAAACCCCCAGAAATCTTTATAGCTGGTCTTATTCTCACATGAAACGCAATCAAACAATTGGCTATATATTGCCGCGACTTTCAGATACTGAGCCGACTGCTTTCCCAAGTATTCATTTTTTCTATTTTCTCTGCAATCACGACACTTACTTTTATCTATGAAATACGCAGTTTCGCTGCGATCATAAAAAATAAAGGCACTTGTACATAGTTCAAAAACTTGTTCTAGAGCGATATAAGCAAATGCAATGTCATCATCATTAGTAGCCTTATAAATAAGACTAAACGATATATCCAATTGTTTGCGAACCTCTTCTAATCCTATATCTTCGGGTAAGCGGCCCTTAATTCTTTCCTTTTCAAAATATATATCCTGAAGAAAACCATTGTCGCAGCATTGCTTAATTGTCTCCCTTAGCGCATATGCATTTTCTCTTGAAAAAGAATTCGAGAATCGATACTCCGGAGACTCCTTCATATAGTAACCATTCGCGCCAGCATCCAACAATGCCTTTACATTCCATGACTTATTGGTTGCAGTAAGCATTATCACCTGAATACCCTTATTAATCTTCTTTATCCCATTCAAAACTCTCATCCCCGAAAGTTCTGCTGGATTATTAATTCCATCCTCTTTTACGCCCAACAGTCTCAAGTCGAGAAAAATGAGATCATACTTTCCTTCTTCGATATCCTTTCGCAAACACTCAGGTAAAGACTCATAATCTGGAATCTCTTTATCATATACATCTCTTATCTGTGCATTGGGCAACATCGCCTCAAGAGCCGCATCCCAGCCCTTTCGTGCCTCATCATCGATTAAAAGGTATTTACACTTCCCATCAAAAACTATTCTATCATTGGGCGCCAGAGTCTCAGACTTATCTAATACAATAGACTCTATTTCTGACACTTGTAATGCAGCCGCATATGAATACGCCGCATATAATGTCACTCGGCCATTCTTATCTCCTTTTTTATGTCCCCTTACAAGGGAATATAAAATCCCAGCCCCCCATTCATTCGCAATGGAATGGCGGCCAGAGTCTGGTAATACTTTTATACGACCAATAACCTCATACACGTATTCACTATAAGAAATGGCCCTATTTGATTTAATCGTATATAGTAAATCTTCAACAGAAGAAACATTAAAGCCAGCAGTGCCAAGGATCATACTGTAGAGACCATACCCTAACAGACTATCAACCCCTAAAGAAGATACAATGGTAATGCCGCATAAAGATGCTTTCTTGAGCACTGGAATCATGAGGCGTATACAGAGCGCCAAAGCGAGACATAGTTCTGTACTCGTTATACTATCCGAGTCAATAATGATAGATTCAGTATCTTCTGATATGTTATCGGTTAAATAATTCGAAATTGCGCTTATATCGTAAGCGTACAAGTCTGCTACTTTACGGAATTGACATTCCGCACCCATTTTTTTAGCCCAATAGGCTTCCGGTTCATTTCCAAGAATAACGATTCTCCCCATATCTGCAAATGCTATTATATATATTAATTATAATTTCTTTAATTGTTCCGACTGTTAGTTCCCCATCTTCAGCCAGACTAACCAAATCTTCGTATGATATGCCCAATTTCGGTTGGGCCAAATTAAACAACTTTTGTGCAGACCCTTTTACCGCAGCAGATGCAGGCATTACATCTTTAATCTCTGCAATATCATCAGGCTGCTTAGTGTTAAGGTTGCTTATAATCGGCTTAACAAGTTCTTCCAATTCTACTCTTCTGAAGTTTTTCCCATATACAAGGACCTTGAATTCCATTATTCCTTCAATTCTATACAAATCTAAAAAGTCTCTTAAATTAGCATAGAATCGCGCTTTTTTTATTTCAAATTCCAATTTAGAATAATTGGCTTTAGTCGCATCTGGGAACCCTCCACTAAAGCGCACACAAGGGACACCACGGTCGTATACATAATCAAGGATTGCCTCTTTAGCTTTCGTTGATTCTATGTATTGCCCATTAACAGAATCAACAAAAGAGTCATGTATCATTACTGCTGACACATTTGTTAATACTTCATTGATTGGGGTCTCAGGATTAAAATGTTCTATCTGTTTTATAACATCTGAATATGAATCATCGTCTATATAAGATGCCCCATATTCCTTACGTTGGTCATCTCTATTATCATCAAACAAATAAATCATTGCCAATTAGACTTTTTTGTAATATGTGAATATATGAACGAAATCCGCAGTCTTTTGTATTTCTTCAATCTCCCTCCCCCCTGTCGAATCAAGAATTCTCCATTTAAAAAACCTACCTTCAAAATTACCCTCGATACTCCAATCGCAAAAACCTTCACATAACCCCAAAACCCTAAACAGTGCCCCGCCTCCTTTTTTTAACTTAGATTGAACTTCTTCAATCGAATTAGCTGTTGATTTGCTATGTACAAATTTAATCGAATAAGTCCTATACTCTGAGAATATTCCTCTTTCACAACGGATTTGTATCAAGGAATCTCTATTCCTTTGGATAAAATCTTTTAAAATATCCCGAAGTATACTTGTTAATACGTATACATTCGTATATACATCGAATTTATCTAAATCCAATTTTTCTATCTTCACATTTTTGGCCTCCGGTATAGCATCCAATAGGTCTTGTAAATGTGGTTTTCTCACCCTTATCGTTTCGCCAAAACGTTGAACTTCTTCTCCATACGCATCTGTCGTTATCGGATGTACGAAGGGGTCTATTTGCTCATACTTGCGCCAGTCATCTGTTGGGAGAAATGAATTATGCTTTTCTCCGAAGCAATCGACCCAAAACACCCCGTCTATATAGCCTTTAATCAATGAATACAGTGATCTAGGTATGGTATAGTCTTTACTATTCAAAAACTTTCTGGTATTTTCGACCAGTGACATCATAGTCATGCCACTGTTCGGTTCAAAATCATGCGTCAGATACTTAAGGCCCTCTCGGAGTTCAAAAAGAGACAAAAAGTCAGCCGTCTTCATTGGCGTATGCCCATCTCGTATTGAATCGAATGTTTTATTATTATTCTTTGTCGGCTCCTCTAAAACATCTTCTTTTGTACTGCAGTCACGCGCCAATAGTTCTGTCAGTTTTTTACGCTGCTCCGGAGTGTAACCTCGATAGTTCAGACAGAAACGGATAAGATTCTGCGACTTTTTATCAAATCCCTTGAGGTTTATGCTCTGAACGTCATTCTTTTTCATATCTCGTTTTATTAATACACACTGTTCTTAGAAGTCAACATCAGCGCCTGCCGCTAGTAGATTTTCTTCAGAGAACTCGTTTTCTTTAACCCAACAGTTCGTTTGTTTTTCCTCTCTTTGACTGTCATTTAACGATTTATTCCCTATAGAAGCATCGCTCTTCGCCTTATCCTTGCATTCAGGAATCGCTTTATGCTTGTTCACAAAGTCGTCAAAAGCTGCCGCAGCCTTGTCAAAGCCCTCGTCATTCCAAAGCGCGAACAAATCATCTACATCTACTTTGGCATTTTGAATGCTAAGCATCTTAGAGCGTTTCAACGGCTTTAACGACATCAGCCAAAAGTTTTTACCCTTTGAGCGACATAAGGCAATATAACATTTGCTTAGTCCTGATGATTCCACGATGTCCCCCGCTTTTCTATCGTCAAGAGTGGGACATAACTGTCGTTGAGCGGCCTTTACTATCGAAATAAACTTGTCTATTCCCTCTATCGTGCATTTTCCAACAAGTTTGTTCCCGGCAGAAACTTCTAGTCGTATATCCGTATTAAACAGAGATGTAAAATCTTTATATGAGTATGGCTGGACGTAGACAAATTTTGTTTCCTTATCCGTCTGGTTGTCAACAAATACAAGTTCCTGTAGCTTGTCAAAACGCTGTTGCAACTTCTGATATGCCGCGTCACTTGCGCCACGAACCATACGTAAATAATTCAATTTACCGCCGATAACGTTCTCCATTACAGGCTCACCTTTCTTGATGTAACCCTTCTCTTTTTTATAGCTAATATAAAAACGGCTATATGCTTTGGCATAGCCTTCTTTCTCCCACATGCTTATGTACCACCGGAGATCCTGCATATACTTCCTGCTCACGTTTACTCTTGAATTTACCGTTAAGCCCGTCACCTCTTGGCGGCGACCGTCACGCAAAAGGCGAGTTTTCTTTTCATTCATAGTAAATCCTTGATCCTCGATGATACGTTTTATCTCCTTTCTAAAGTCGCTATCGTCCTTATAAACATTATGCATACTTGAGAAAGTCATATCATCGGCATATCGGCTATAATGTAGCCCAAATCGTTTAGCCACACCACACATACGCCGATCAAGCTTGTCACATATAGCATTTGTAAGCAATGGTGATGTCGCAGCACCCTGAGGTAGTACGTTCTTTCCTTCCGAATTCCTATTACAACATAACCCGGCTATAATACTCGCAACTTCTTTAGAAAAGTAGAATGGCTTAAGCTGTAATCTTGCCCACACTCGAGCCTGCGGTATCGATGGGAAAAAATCTTTCAAGTCTATATTGAATACATAATGATGTGCAGCATGTACCGCAGCGTTCCCGACAACGGAGCGTCCCGTTGTAAATCCCATAACACATTCTCTAGGTGTATATAGAGACTTTAGAAAAACATTAAGTACATACAGAATACACTTTAATTGATAACAAGGCTTGCTAATCTCGCGTAGTCCTCCACTTTTCTTTTTAATGGAAAATACGGTGTATCGTTTATCACCTAATTTTGCATTTGAAAAATGCATCAACTGTTTCACCGTGATGGGATGCTTATTCGTCCCGAATTCATGGAGTTTAATCTCGTTTAACAACTTCACAAGTTGTTCAACCGTAATATCAGATGGTACTTGTATCGATTTTTCCGCTTCCATGTCTCTTCAAAAAAAAAGCGCCCTTAAGCGTCAAATGCTATTAATTTTCTTTGTGTACTTTATACTATTGACTTTATATTTGAATTAAGCCAAATCAGTCGTACGACTGTAATTAAATAAAACGTTGGTTTATCAATTCTTTTTTTAGAAGAATGACATCCGACGCACGTCGGACCAGAATCAAAATTTGTGTAGCATTTGAACGCTAAAGGTCGTTCTTTATAGTATTTGCAAAGTTATACATTTATTTCGATATATGCAATTGTCGTACAGATACAGAAAAAGCAAGATATCACAAGTCTCTAATATCCATCAAAATATCAAGTTCTGGATTCAAGGCCTGATATCCGGACATAATGGTCCATAGTATAAAAGGATTATCCACCCTTTTTACACAACAAACTGCCTGAAACCCTTTTAAGACCTTCATTATTCCATCCTTATCGCCAGCTAATACCAGCGGCCTTATGATCGAAGCTGCGACATCAGAGAAAAATGCACAACCTCCATCATAAGGTATAAATAGTTTTTTTGTATTCTGAAGTTACGAAAAGAGTGTAATTTATTGGAAATGAGCATTGGGCAATCGCTCATAATAGTAATAGGTTACGAATTAGTTAGTTATCTACTGCATTATTCTTCTGTGCGTTGCGTAACCTTCAAAGAACTCTTCGTATGCAAAAGTAACAATAAAACGGGAGATTTAGAAATGAATCTCCTGATTTTTTCTTCTCACACAAGTTTTTCCGTAAAAGCGATTTTATCCGTCAGCACACCATCGCCCAAAAAGATTTTGAACGAACGTGTGCCGACTGCCGCATAAGCGGAGAAAAGGGCTTTGCCTCACGCCTAAACAATAGTTTAGACTGATGAGACAAGGCCCCTTTCTTTTGTGCTTATGCCAAAGAGGTGCTTTTACGGGGTTTTGACGATTTTTCTTTTTTCGTTGTCCTTTTGAGCCGGAAGCGGAAAGCCGTGTATGACCGCACATTCCATAAATGGAACAAGCCGTCACTCACGGCAGACAAACCGGGAAGAATGATTTTATCCATCCGACCAAACACGTTTGGCCAAACAGATAAAAACATACTTCCTTGCCGATGGTTTGCTCGGTTTCACGCTACCGGCTATGTTCTTTTCTGTTGGGGATGTCTTTTTCACGGATTTCTCTTTTGAAGTTTTCCTGTCTAATCTGCCTCCACTTCCGTTTACCTCCATTTTCGCGCCTTTCAGTGAGCCGCATCAGGCAGTCATTTTCGTGCTGGGTGCAAAGGTAACTCCGGGATTGTACGGGAAAGCAAGGTCAAGCCTCCTGTTTTCTGGAAAAATCTCCAGCCTTTCGGGTAGTATTTTTCCGAAAAACCTTGCATTCCCTAATCCCTACCTTTTTAAGCACCCGAAACGAAAACGACCGATGCGACAGAAAGACGCATAAAAAAAATGTCGGATAAACGAGAGGCAGATAAGATAGTTTGAAACTCAACTCCCTCAGCTCTTGAATCCGCATTAAAAAACAAAAAATCAAAAACAAAACGGATATGAGAACGGCAATAGCAACAAAATTCGTGGCATGGGAAGTACCAAGTTTGGAGAACCTGCAAGGCAGCAAGGTGTACGGACTTCGCACCAAACTGAACAATGGTGAGAAATTGAGCCGAGAGGAAAAGGATTGGCTTACACGCAACGTGAACAGCAACACCTATTTCAAGAGCGCAGTACCCTTGCAAGGTTGGATGTTTGACTTTTCCGACATTCTCCGAACCTACATTGTAAAGCAGTATGGACATTGGGCGGAATACAAGGCTACCGACAAGACCGCACTCCGCAGTTTCCTATACGGCAGGATAGACAGCATCGTGGAACTTAACAAATGATACGGCTATGACAGCAACGGTAAATTTCAGACAAATGGCGCAATACATAGGGCTTGCGATATGCACCCTAATCATGCGCACCGCCTTTTGGGTGTCCGGCATCCTTTGGTACATCGTCAGAGAGATAATAAACGGAGTGTTCCGAGTGGCAATAGGGGTAATCGTGGCTATTCTTTCCGTTATCCTGTTCTTCGGCTTCATTCTTTGGTTATTCACCCTTTAATCCCTACCGACATGGCAAAGAGAAGAAGCAAGACAGTGGAGCAACAATGCAGATACTACGAGGTGGGCAACATCTTCGAGTACATGGTGGAAACATACCTCAACGGCAATATGTCCGTGTTCCGTGGACTCTACCACGAACTGAACAAGGACGCACGGAAGGACTTTATAGACTTCCTATTGAGCGAGGTTGAGCCGATTTATTGGAGGGAGATTTTGAAACATACTATTTGACAACTCATAAAAACGACAGCGATATGAAAGGAACAGACCATTTCAAGAGAACGATACAGATGTATTTGGAACAACGTGCGGAGGAAGACACGCTCTTTGCGAAGAACTACCGCAATCCAGCCAAGAACATTGACGATTGCGTAACCTACATTCTGAACTATGTGCAGAAAAGCGGTTGTAACGGCTTCACGGACGGAGAGATATACGGACAAGCAGTACACTACTATGACGAGAACGAGATTGAGGTGGGCAAGCCTATCCAATGCCAAGTGGCGGTGAACCACATTGTGGAACTCACGGCAGAGGAAAAAGCAGAAGCACGTCAGCAGGCAGTCCGCAGATACCAAGACGAGGAACTCCGCAAGTTGCAGAACCGCACCAAGCCGACAAAGGCGAAAACAGAAACCCAAGTTCAACCCTCATTATTTGATTTTGGCTTATGAAACCGAGAAACAAATTTGAAAAAGCAGTTCTTGCCCAAAGCAAGAAACTACGCCCGATAACCCCGATACAGATAAATTGGGCATTCCGTAATTGCGTGGAGCATTATGCACACCGCTTGCCGAAAGGTCGTACCACTTGTATGGATTGCGGTCATAGTTGGGTAATGACGGAGCAGACCGAGCATTGTACGTGTCCCGAATGTGGAGCAAGTTTGAAAGTCTGCCTCACCTATCAGCGCAAGGTAAGACAAAAGCAGTATTTCACAACCCTTACCACAAGCGGAGAATACCAAGTGCTACGAATGTTCTTGCTTGTCGTGGGTATGGAGAAAGGGGTTAATGCCAAGTCCTATGCCCTTGAAATCGGGCAGTATTGGTGGAATGAACAAGGGCGTAAGGCTGTTGTTGCCATTCCACGCACATTGGGATGCTACATCGACACGTTCTCATTCGCTTCTCCTTTTGCTATCCGCAATGACAATGAAGCGTACCGCCATATCTCATATTCCCCGATATATCCAAGATATAAGGTGTTGCCGACGCTCCGCAGAAACGGCTTTAACGGCAATTTCCACGACATTGTACCCACCAAACTAATACCGGCATTATTGTCGGACAGCCGTGCGGAAACGCTGTTGAAGGCAGGGCAATATCCCATGTTGCGCTACTATCTGTACCACTCTTTCAATATTGGAGAGTATTGGGCTTCAATCAAGATATGTATCCGCAACGGCTATACCATTGAGGACGGCTCAATGTGGCGTGACACCATAGACCTCCTGCGTCATTTCGGCAAGGACACAAACAGCCCGAAATACGTTTGCCCTGCCGACCTCAAAGTTGAACACGACAAGTTGGTGGCAAAGCGCAACCTGCAAAGGAAACATGAGCGGACTGAACAGCAACGCAGGAAAGCGATTGAGGACGAGAAACAATATCTGAAAGCTAAGGGCATATTCTTCGGACTTGCCTTTACCGACAGCCTTATTTGCGTCAAAGTCATAGAGAGCGTGGAAGAAATGGCAGAGGAAGGAAGGACGATGCACCATTGTGTGGGCGGTTACCACAAACGAAAAGACTCCCTTATCCTATCCGCCACCATTGACGGAAAACGAATTGAAACGATAGAGGTGTCACTAAAAACTTTTGAGGTGGTGCAGTGTCGTGGCGTATGCAACGAGAACTCCGAATACCACGACCGCATCATCGCCCTTGTGAACAAGAACGCCAACCTTATCCGCCAGCGGATGAAAGCGGCATAATATCGACATCTAACAACTAACATTATGGAAGTAAGATTTGAAAGCATGGTTTTCCTATGGGATGATAAAATCCCCACGATGTTCCTTGAATTTATGAACCTCCTCACTCTTTGTCAGAGTGAGGAGCAATTAAGGGCGAGCGTCAAGGACTTTGCCGAGAAACACGAACTTGACAAGTTCTTCCTTTACGGCTTCGGCTCTCATCATTTCTACCTGCACCAACGCTACACGAGCGACCCCGAAATGGTGATGCAACACAGAGTGCTGTCTGTACATTTCTAATCATCTAAATAACAACGACTATGGCAACAAAAATGACAATTAACGGAGTAAGCACCTGCCAATCGGCAGGAACGGAGAACTACGAGAAATTCCAAACGGGTATCGACAGACGCAAACGCACCCTTGTGCAATACGACTACCGCCACACGGACGGGGAACTTTTCTCTTGTGTCAAACCCACATTAGACGAATGTCGAGCCGCACGGGACAAGTGGCTAACGGCAAAGGAAAGGAAGGAGGA
>ERZ1026780.1036-NODE-1036-length-19463-cov-3.822290_pt1 | contig 19463 bp, 28 predicted proteins | sample MGYA00380126_ERZ1026780 | MGnify/ENA primary metagenome ERZ1026780 (study PRJEB33269, sample SAMEA4719762) | human gut metagenome | biome: human-associated habitat; feature: organic feature; material: feces | place: Cameroon | collected 2013-10 ... | reverse complement strand
TAAGAGTCACAGTATGCTGCTTATTGTCATAAGGTGGTTTCATTCTGTGAGTTATAGTACTTTGATATTCTGTAGGTAAATCCTGATACAATGTTCCACCATATAATACATTAAGTAACTGATGTCCTCTACATATTCCTAGTATGGGTTTATTTGAAGCATAGACTTCTTTGAATAACTGACTTTCTAATGTATCTCTATAAGGGGCTAAGTCACCACAGTTTTCTTTCTTATCTTCATGATAATAAGCAGGATCTATATCTGGTCCACCAGTGAAAAGAAAACCATCAAAGTTCTCTGATAACTGTTTAATATCTTCTTTATTTTCAATAAAAGGTAACATAACAGGAATACCTCCTGCATTCATAATCCCTTTCATATATCCAGGCAACATCCAATAGCTATCCTTCTTTTCATCAAACAAAGGTAATACTCCTATAATAGGTTTCATATGCATCAGCTCCTGAAACTATTATAAATAGTAAAAGAGCCTCTTTCAAGAGACTCTATTCATGACATATAGTCTTTATTTTTTCTAGATGTTCTAAAGCAAGTGCATAACCATAATCATAGATTCTTTGAATCTTATCGAGATCTTTTTCCATCGAATCAATGATTACTTCTTCAGTTGGTCTTAATACAAGTGCCTTGCCTTCTTTTTCTAGTTTGTCAATATAGTCTAATGTTTCATTATAGTTGATATGACGTGAAAGCAGGGCATCTTTAAGAAGCGGGTATTTATGAGAAACGACCTGTGCGGCAAATTTAGTTGAAAAGTTCAATGTTTTCTTATAGCCTTTAGGTCTTGTAAGAATAATTAAAAGCTTCTTATTACCATCTTCTATCGCCTTCTTCACAGGAATAGAATCCGCAATACCGCCATCAAAATATTCATTCTCACCTATTTTGATTGCAGGAAATACGATAGGAATAGCACATGTGGCCTTTAATACTGTACAATGACGATCTATTTTATGACCATCGATATATTCTGCTTTTCCTGTATTCGCATTTGTGACACCGACAAGTACTTTAGTATGAGAATGATAAAATGTATCATAATCAAAAGGATTGAGTTCATTAGAAATTGTTTCATAAGCAAACTTTAAACCAAATAAGGAATGATCTGTCTTGTAATTTCTTAAACCGATATAACGAGGATCATGACGATATGTTTTAAGTATCTCAAGATTTCTTCTAGGTTGTTTTGATACATAAGAAACACCATCTGTGATTCCTGCACTGACACCTATACAATAATCAAACATAATATCATGATCATTGAGGCAATCCATAATACCGCAAGAAAAGATTGGTCTAAATGTACCACCTTCTAAAACAATTCCACTCATATACTTATTCCCCCTCAAATAAAGACATTGACTCTGCTGAGTTAACGTCTACTATTTTATGGAAATACTCCTTCTGTGTCAAATCACCTTTCACGACTTGCTTTGCGATGACACCATCTTTGATATAAAGTAATTTCTGAGAGTAGCTGGCAATCATTGGATCATGAGTAACCATGAGGATAGAAACACCATCTTTATCATTTAATTCTTTGAATATTTCTAATATTTCATGAGATGTATGGGAATCTAAGTTTCCTGTTGGTTCATCGGCTACAATAAGTTTAGGATGAGTGACAAGGGCACGGCAGATAGCTGCACGCTGTCTTTGTCCTCCTGAACATTCATTTGGATACTTATGAAGTAATGAATCAATAGATAAGCGTGAGGCTGTTTCTTTAACTCTTGCTTCTATTTCTTCCTGTGGTAGATTTGCGAGAGATAGAGGAACCGCAATATTTTCAAGAATAGTGAGAGAATCGAGTAAGTTAAATTCCTGGAAAATGAATCCTAGGTTTTCATAACGGAACTTACCTATTTCATTCTCACCCATGCTTCTTACTTCAGTATCATTGATATAGACTTTTCCTTTTGTAGGAATATCAATTGTAGATAGATTATTAATAAAAGTAGATTTACCTGCACCACTTGGTCCCATAACACAGATGAATTCTCCTTCATTCATAGTCATAGAGACACCATGTAATGCTTCAAAAGTATGGCTAGTCCCAATACCATATATTTTAGTAATTTCTTTCGCAACTAGAATTTCACTCATAGCACTTCTCCTATTTCTGTATAAATATTCTTCTTATAAATATAATATGTAATGACTGCAAGAATCATCTGTGGAATGATATCCACACCAAATAACATAACAATAAGCCCTAAAGTATCCGGTGTATGCATATAAACCTGAACCATGACAATTGTAAGATAAACAATAGGGATTAAAACAAGTAGTGCATAGAAGAGAAGAACTTCTTTTTTGATATAAGAAGCAAGCTTCGTTCTTGTACACCCTATCTTATAAAGATTACTAAAGGATTTGACTCTTTTCATAGTTTCTGCAGCATATTTATACATGATTGTGATAGATAATAAGATTGTCATGACAATGTAAGCAATAATGGCAGTCATATATTCTCTTGGTGAATTTCTCTGAGCAATGATCATAGCACTCATGCAGACATTTGTGACAACATAGACAAGAATAAGAGCACCTGAATTAGTGAGAGATGTAGATAAATGACTTAAAGAGACAAGATCTAAAGTATGTCCTAAACGTTTACTTTTGATTTTTCTAAGTAATTCCGGAATTGTCTGGGATAATACATAAGCTGCCCCAACCCCTCCTACAGCACAAGGGAATACAAAACCTGTAGGGCTATAAGGAGTAGCAACTAATAGAATAATCGCAAGGAAATAAATGAACGGTGGAAGGTAAGAAGGTAATTTCTGATCAACAACCTTTTCATGAGATTCATGTAAGAGTGTCTGAATATCATGACGATAAACAAAGCCTGAATCTCCTAGCATTGTGACAAAAAACAAAATAACAATGGTCATAAGTGTATCCGTAAAAGCACGCATAGGAATCGCAAATATTGACTTATTAACATGCATATATTGATACATAACTGAATTGATACCAACAGCACCTGCCATACCAATCAAATAACCTATAGGTAAGGCAATTAAAGAGATAATAATCTCCTGATAAAACAAATAGAGTGTTGAATCAAAGAAGTTACTTCCACTCATTGCCAGAATAGCAAACTCTTTTGTCTTATGTGTACAAAAGAATGAGTTGGCATAAACCATCATTAATCCACAAAATAAAATAACGACAAATGCGATAATACTTGATAGTGGCACACTGACTTGTGAAAATGATCCACCACTCGCAGCTGCCGTTTGATCCATTAATGCATTATTATTAATAATATTAAAGAAGACAAATGAAACAAAGACAGTAAAAAGTACAGTAATCCCATAAGACATCGCATTCTTCTTTTCACGTTTCAACATCTTGCAGGCAAATTTAAATGTCCCCATTGTCTTTACCTCCATGTGTATGGTTATAAGAGTTAATACGTGTGACTCTTAAAATATTTTCTTCTCCAGAGAAATAAACTGGATTCTGTTTTGTTTGTTTATAGATGTCTATAACTCCTTTCGCATCATCTATAATTTCAGAGAGTTTCATCAAGCCATACATTCTAGGAGGAAGAACATATAAAGGTACTCCTGTATCCTTAAAGTGCAATTTAATTTCCATGAGCAGATGTGGACAGCACATCACTACATCATATTGATCAATCACTTCGTGCATCAAGCTAAAGGGTGAGAAATCAATCTGTACTTGATTCTCTAAATGATTTTCTTGGATTTGTTTCTGCATACGTGTAGTGACATAGCTTGATGAGAAGCCACCACCACAGCAGATTAATATTTTTAATAGTTTCATGGTGCATATTATATAAGATTATTTCATAGCACACTATCAATTTTCTAAACGTGAAAGAAATTATTGCATAAATAAAGGAAAAAATGAGCATTGTTACTAGTTTGTTACTAGTTGAACACTTTTGAGCATTCTTGAGGAGTAAAAAACCGCATAAATAAGCCATTTTTACATATTTAAAGTTTCTAAAATAGAAAATGTCATGCCCCTGTTGACATGACATATAAGCGACTGCCTGTCGCACAAAGGACCAGAGCAATTAAGCCCTGGTCTTTTCTTATGCCTTAAATTGTTGTGTAGTCGAGTTTAGTCGGAATCTTTAAGAAAATACTTAGAATAAAACTAGAATTAGACTTTTTTCAAATATCTTTTAGCAACCCAACCGCTAGGAATCTTCGCCCAGTCTCCATCGAATTTAGATACAGTGACACGAGTACCATAGTTAATACAGCCGTCCTTATCGTAATCGTGAGCCTTAGCATCATTAGTTAATTCATTATGTGTCTTAACTCTGTAATTCATTCCTGGTCCTGTACGGACCTTTAAGTCACTAGCAGTAATCATGTAAGTGCCTAAAGCGTTGGATGTGTTTGTCTGTGGCTTAGATGGTGCAGTTGAAGTGTTAGTCACATTAGCATCGTATTTAGGTAAGCCATACCCTCTGATGTATCTGCCGTTCACTTGTAGTTTTCTTCTTCCTACCGCATCATTCTTATTTCCTTCGATGACAGTGATAGTAGAACCTTCTACTTTCTCGACGATGCCCACATGATCTGACGAACCTTTGTTATCGCCTTTACCACTATCTTGCCAGTCATAGAAGATTACATCTCCTGGTGATGGAACATGCGAATCATCTTCACACCATTCGCCTTTCTTGCCGAACGCTTCAATCATGCGATTACATGAGCATTCAGTCGGAATAATTTCAGTGTAGCCTGCCCTAATCGAACAAGCAGATACGAATGTGGCACACCAACTGTCAGTGTACTTGACCTTATAGCCACGTGCTAAAGGTTTATGATTATTGTATAAATCAATAATCTTTTTATGAGAGCCATCAGATTCTTTGCAGCCTATCCACCCTCTTGCGATATCTAAAATAGTATTTGCAGTTTTTGCCATAGTTAATCCTCCTCAAAATATGTTCCAATTCCATAATCTGACGCACACATATATTCTATTCTGCATCCTCTTGCAGTATTCCAGCCTTTACAGAAATAAGCAATATCAGCATCTGACAGTAATTGTATTGACTTTCCTAAATTAAAAAGAGGCTTTTCGCCTCCAGCAGCAAAGCAGCTCTCTATGATTTCTACATCACCATACAGCTGTATAATTTTGTTTTCAGCATTTTTTCTAACTCTGCTTATTTCTTCTTCAGCCAATCCGTTCATAGGCTGAGAAATAAATATTTTCATCACTAATCCTCCTCATATCTTATGATTGGCGCTTTTGCCTTGATAACATTGATATCTCCTAAAGAGATATGGAATACATCTCCTGCACTTGAAAAAGCGCGGCATTCGTACGAAAGTTCGTTTCTGCTTCTGCCTAGCGTATCTGTAGGATCTATTCGTGCAGTGATGACATTATCCTTTATAGTTGTTTCTTTTCTTCTTATCTCATCACCATCGATAATAACAAGAAGCGCCTTATATTCATTGAAATTAAAAGGCTCGCCATCAGACGAGCACGAAAATCTGATAAGATGTGTAGTTCCTTCAATCACATCTATATCACGCTTATTGCAATTCATTTATTCATCTCCTTCAAAAGGCGAAACTTTTCCGATATCTATATGCATTATATTACTTACTTCAATTTCAGCATCTAATGCAGTCTGTGCAGCTATATTGATATTCCTATGATCAGCATCTATTGAAGCATTAACATGTGTGCATTTGCTGATGTCTGCACCTACAGTATGAGAGACTTCTATATCTATTTCAGTAGATTGTGCTTCATCCGGTCCTGAATAAAGGAAGAGAGTGAACCATCCTCTACTCATCCTGACCACACTCCATCTGCAGATTTAGCATAGATTCTAATAAGATAATCACCATCACCCTTAGACAATTCCGTGTCCAATACACTTACTACTCCTGTGCTGCCTGTTTTTAGATCAGTGCCATTTTCTACAAGTAGTCCTATTCCCCTACCGGATGACTCGCCTTCACGTGTTGCACGTGCCTCCCATTCAGTCACATCAATATCGCAATGAAATCTGCAAATGCACTCATTTATTCCGAGCACTCTAGATATTCTATATTTATCAATGCTATCAATCGTTACAATAGGTGCCTCTGCTAATCTGTAGGTAACTGTAATAAGACCATCGGTAAGCCACACATTTCCGACGGAAGCCCAAGAAGAACCCCAAGCGTCACACTCTATAGACCCATTTAATTCTGTGCCTAAATCTATAGTTTTACTTGCTGTCTTTTTATAAACATCTCCGCCATTAACCGTAAATCTAACTGCATTGGCATATGTATAAGAACAGTTAAAGATTCCTGTGAATTTGACATTAGTGACTATTGCATTAGATGGAAGAGAAGGAACAGTCCATGTAACCTTCTCTATGTTGTGCCCACTGCCCGCTATATGAATGTTAGGCATTGTCGCTTCAGCGGTTACTGTATACTCCTGTGCCATATCGTTATGCTACTGACCATGTACCGTGTGCATTCTTAACGAATACCTTGATGATCTTCTCACCATCTCCACTAGATGCGGCTTCAAGGTCTTTGCCGTAAATCTTACAAGTAATAGCCGTACTAGCCTTAAATGAACCAGTAGCATTCATATTAGTAGAGCCATTCACTGTTCCGATTAATGTACCAGCGTCATGTAATGACGATTTAGAAGGCACCACCTTAATCTTATATTCTGTGAATGCAACATCTGAAGTGAAACTGAATGTAGCCACGTTTTTAGGTGCTGTCTTAGAGATTCTTGAGACATCTGGTCCGATAATTGTTACTGCTGGAACTGAAGTATCTAATGTGATAGTAGCAGATGCTGCAGCAGTCTCATTGCAGACATCATCACGTACTTTTACGTATACGGTCTTGAGTCCGTCGCCTGTTGGAAGTGCAATGCTTTTTGTTGCTGCAAAAGTCTCCCATGTAGCATTATCTTCAGATGATGCCCCATCAATCCCCCAAATTTTCATCTGATATCCTGATGTGGATGTATCAGATACTGAGATGCTTAAAGTGATATTCTTAGATGTAGTGTATTGTGATCCATTGTTTAACTTTACAGCCAGTCCCTGGGGAGCAAGAGTGTCAAGAACCAGGTTAAAATAACTTGCCATTATTCTTCTCCTTTGTTAATTGCGTTTTCTGCCACTTCTAAGCCTTTAGTCAGTACAGCTGGAACATTGTCTCCTGCTTCAACGAAGTTCTCAATGATACTTCTTAATTCGTTGATGATTAAAGAAGCCAACGTAAACCAGCCAACATAAGTTGTGATAGTTAGATCAACATTGATTGTCTGACCGATTTCAATAAAGATAGCAGAAGCCAAGAAAGCAACTAAGACCATTAACCAATATCCTAGTTTCTTCCATACCCCTTTTACGCCTTTAACCGAATTATCTTTGCCAGTTAGTCTTGATTTTCTAACCCCTGTAATATAATCAATGATATTTAAGGTTAAAAAACCAACAAATAAAAACCAGTGCGTGCCTAATGCAGCAGTCAACACTGCTACAATAGTGCCTCCAATTGCATTAATAGTATCCATGTACTTTAATGATGTGTCGTATAATTTCATTCTATTACCTCTTTATTTACATATTTTCTGCAATGATCCATGCATCTAGCTGTATCTGAGTGATTTTCGAATAACTCTGATAATTGTTGTGAGCAGAGTTACACTGCTTGAATTGCATATATAACTCGTTACCATTTGTTACATTGAATTTGACAGGAACGTCATAGAATCCCCCATTTGCCTGTATGATTGCATTTGCATCCGTATACCCCATGTTAGGTGCTCTCCAAGGGAACGCATCACCGATGCGAGGGCTATATAATTTAAAACCGTTTGTTCCATTAGAGTTGAGATTCTTAACAGATTGATTGAACATGATTCTATATATGTTTATGTCGCCTAAACACTGTCCGTACATCGTTCCTGTAAATGTGCCTCCGTTCAAACTTATGCCTAACTGTCTTTTATCCATTGAACTGCTGCCTGTACCTAGAATATACCCCTTTAGATGCTCGGCAATGTTTTCTAGCCCCCAATCATTCGGATGGATTCCATCTGAACTCATCATGTTTTCAAAAGACAGAATGTTCTCAGCACCTGGTACTAACACAAAAGGCTGATTCTTATAGCACGCTTTTGTTGTGTACGCTGGCATCAATTTATATTTCAACGCGAACTGATTATTTCTGTTTTTGAATGCCACCCCAAAGGGAGCAAAGTGAACAATCGCATTAGGATAAGTGCTCTGTACATATGATATCAGTGTATCGATATTAGATTTAACGGTGTCAATTTTATCAGCATATGCCAATTCATTGTACCCTCCACCAACCAGCACATCTGTTACCATCTTCTTATTACCCACCTGAGACTCCACGCCTTTGAGAAGTGTCAGAAAACTATTAGAAGAATTAGAAAAGGATGCTCCACCTTTATGGTTGATATAGATGTTACCTGCAGAAAAGTGACAATTTACTAATTTGCTTTTCAGTCTGTCACACCAACCCGTTGTATTGCCATCAGGAGTATATCCGTCTCCGTACGAATCTCCGATAAAAATCAATTTTCTTTTGCTTCTGTCTTCTAGATTCATCTTAGTTCCTACCACCCTTTTTCCATCGCCTGAATAAGCAATTAAGCCTTCTTCGATATTGTCAGCATTCACTGTACTGTCTGATATATCAATCAATGTCTTATCGTTGTATATGACCTTATTAATGCTCATATAAACACTCCTATGCGATTGTCACTGTTGTGCCGCCTGCTGAGTTCTCACTTTCAGCGTATGGAATCGGATTAACAGTAACCTGTGATAAATAGTTATATCCTGTATCAGGCATGATTGTCTGTGTAGCGGTGCTTGGTGTCACTGTCTTCTGCTGAGGTTTAGCACCTTCAGTCCCTGACATAGTACCTTTGATACCTAAGATAGTGACTCCATCACGAATGTTCGTAGGAATAATCTTAGCCTGTTCTGCAGTGGCAATCTGAACATTACCAGAGCCATCATGGAATCCTTGTGGAATCGTATATACCTGTGCCTTGGTTGTAATGCTTCCTTTAACAGAACCATTATTCTTCATAGTACCCGTTAACTTAGTACCTCTTGCATATGCAGTCTTTCCAGCGAGCATTTCAGCCACTGCCACAGTCGCATCACCTGAATCAACATCAAATGTACAAGTACCTGTGACTGTGGCACCTGTCTTATCGTGAAATGTCAGGTCTTTTAATACTTTGTCTGCTGTCGCAGTATCACCTGTCAAGTCGATTAATGTCTTGCCACCATAAACGACTTTATTTATATGTTTAGTTTCTGCCATGTTATAATTCCTTTCCTATGTATACTGTATTGCCCCCTTCATCGTTTGATGTCTCGAAGAAGGGGATTGCACTAATAACCACATCTTTTTTCATTAACTTATCTTTAGTGTCAAGCTGCTGCTTTTTGATTGCTGGAACAACCTCATACTTTCCTAGATAAGCCTCATAATTTTTATCAACTTCAAAAAAATCATCATAATGAAATTTGAAGCCGTTTTCCATATCATGAACTTTAAATTTAAAAGATGCGTCATTAGTATGAAATTTTAACCTGAATCGAATATCATTAGACCTAAACTGCACATCAGATCACTCCATCTTTTAAAATCTTATCAACATATATTTTAATGATATCTGATGCGATAGCTTCACCATCTCTTGTAATTCCTCTCACCTGTGCTTCTGCCTGTAGATTCTCTTTTAATTTAAGAGTTTCTTCCTGTGTAAGGTGTATTTTTATCTGTCTTCCTTCAAGCCCTTCACATTCAATTTTTTTATTGAGCATAATTCGTTCATTTTGAGCAATTGTGAAATAAGCGTAAGAAAGTGTAGATATATCAAAAGGAAACTCACATGTTATTGTTGGTGATGTACCTCTAATCATATGTATCATCTCCTATCTGAGCATCATGTGACTACCTGAGAGCCATGTTCCCTTAGGAACAGTGCAAGTTTTCATAGAGAATATACAAAAGCCATTCTTAGCTCTGGAATATTTAAACCATATTGGATAATCTGGACTAACGGAAATATCAAACATAAAAGCTGTATGCGTGTTAAGAACATTTTTCATTGTAGAATCATTTCCGAATTTTTCTCCATCAAGTGTAGCTGTCATATGCCAGTCGTATGATAGATTTCCATACCAGTAGAATTCCACAATAGTATCATTCCATTTAGCCTCTAACGTAATACCATTCTTGACATCGAGGACATCATGCCCATAGAATTTTGTTCCGCTTTCTTGTGTATTGACCTTATTAATGAGTTCTTTCATGCTCATATATTCCTGGCATTTACGCTCTACAGATTCGATATTTAGGCCATTTAGATGTACAGCGTATAAAACAAGATCTCTTGTACCAGTACCGCTGTAGATATCCATCTGATTGTATGATGGTTCTGCTCCACCTGCTGCCCCTTTGATTACTGCCAGTTCATGTGTCTCTTTAGTGCCGTTTGTGTTAAAACGTGCCACAATCAGGTCAGTTCTCTTCGCTCCGCTTGTGCCATTTTCAATTCTGACGGTTTCACTTCCAACAATTCTCATAAATCGTCCGTAATTGCATAGGATGCCGTCATTTATCTTGATTTCATTATTAGAAATAATCTCCGCCGTCATTCTGCTTCCTGCATGTAGAATACCCTGGAAGTCATATAACGCTAGATACATATAGCCATGCAGTTCAGCGCTGACCTCAGCATCTGCAATATTAATATTTTTTATCACTTTGCATCACCTACCTTATAAGAAATTGAAATATCATCATCACTAATCTTGATTATTTTTTGAGTTATAGGTTCCTTGAATGAGATGCCTGTTATATTCTCTTTTGCTCCGACAACATCAAAGAGTTCCGCATCATCAGCATCAAAAGAGATTTCCAGCGTATCACTCTCATTTGCTTCTGCTACCTTTTCAGTCGCATTTTTGATTAATTCAGCACGATTCTCAACATTCACATCCTCATGCTTGTATGTCTTTCTATTCAGCCCTTTATAAGTCTCATTGGATTCACTCCATGAGCCGTCAGACTGCAAGTATAGATTGATTCTTAATCTATCTAATAACTCACCTTTTCCAAGTGCTAGGATGTGGTTATATGGCTTCGATTCAGTCTTGACTGTCATGCCTATTTGGTAATCATTGTCGTACTGTAGCGTGTCGCTTAAATCATTGATTTTTTCAGCGTACAGATGGACTTTTCCGTCTATCTGATGTCTAATACATAATCTTGCATTACTAGCGCCTAGCGCCTTCTCTATCGCCTGTAAGAGATTTATATCACGTACATCATATTTAACGCTGATATTACTAGCGCCCACGTTATCAACTGTATAGAGACCATCGAATCTGTCACCAATCAATGTATTAATGCATGCATTAGCTTCAGCATTCAGACTTAAATATGCACTTCCACTTGGTGGCTGTACATATTCCTTTTCAAGTAATCCCCTAAAAGTGACACCTATAAAAGTGATGGTATTGTCTGATGTATTAATCTTTAATCGCTGGACTAATCCACCTATCTCAGTATCTTCCTTATAGAAAAGAGACCCCACAGTAAATAAAGGGTCTCTATCTCCAAGTGACAAAGTCAATTCAAAATCGTTCTTACTTACATCATACTTTCCAATTTCAATATCAGCATCAAAATGAGTGAGGTATCCTAATTCGTTATAGTTGCTATCTGTATAGATGTATTCTAATCCCATTTAGGCTCACCCCTTCTTTCAATCAAGACTATATCAACTTTCTCAACGCCCACAGTTGTTATATCAAAAGAACCCTGTGGAATCTTCTTGAACGTATCATATGACTTGTTACGGCTGTTGAATATATTAGACTGCACTCCATTAGATGAATACTTCGTGATAGTCTTCTTGAACGTGTCAATCTCTGCATATTCTTCAGCATTTAATGTCACATACAACTGATAAGTATTGTCACTGATATTAATAATAGGATTCGTACATCTTCCATATATTCGCATGATCATGTCCGTATCAGTAAATGAATCGTTTACAATGTTGACAGTCTTAGGTACAGAATACGTAAAAGGATATGTAAAAGGGTATTTAGTGACTGCCCTCGAACTACTGGAACTGAAATCAGCTGTATATGTTGTCTCCTTTATCCAGTAAGAGTCATCTGTAGTGATTTCAACACTTAAATATAAGAGTCTCTTATCAATTAGATATTTGCTTTTAGTGGACTTGATAGCATAGCAATAATATTTATAACCATTGATTTCAAAATATCCCTTTTCTTTTTTAAGGATGTCTATTTCAAAATGCTCATAAAATTGGTTTTTAATATCGTTAGCTTTCTGCCGATCAACAAGAAAAACAAAAGGAATTGTCTTAGTGACAACTCCTTTATAGAATCCTGCAATCCTATTGTTATTGGTTTTAACGCTCCACTCATAATCTCTCAAGTCATTGTAATTCGCAAAGATACCCATAGATGTAAAGTCTAGTGTCTCATTGTTAGAGTTAGTATGTTTAATTTTATCAAGCATATTTTCTCACTATCCTTCCTACTTCTCGGCCATCTAATATAACAGCAAAAGAGCCGTCATTTAAAGCCTTTACGATGATATCGTGCATTCTATCTTCATCACTCAATAGAGCAATGATTCTATGCAATGCTTCTAGGATTTCATCAGCCCTGTTGTTAGATGCCTGATTAATCATCTTCATCAGTGTATCTCTTCCAGCCACAACTTCCGCTCCTGCTTCTCCAGCGCCAAGCATCTGACCGTTTGACATTCCGAAAATTGTTGGAGCGTCCAAAATCATTGGGTTATCCATTGCCTGAGCGTACCATTTAATGCCTAGTGATGGGATTTTCCCCTTTAATAAATCCCCAACGTTCCAGCCGTTAGGTTTGATATTAAAGTGAGGCAAAGGGATGTGAGGCCATGAGATTTTAAAATTAAAGAATCCTTTAATTTTGCTTATGATGGCTTTCACAAAATTAGCAGCAGCACTCATTGGAGACATGATAGCACTCTTGATACCGTTCCACACACTTGAGGCATGCGACTTAATGAAGTTAAAGCCTACTCTAACGCCATTTTGCAATTCTCCTATAATCGCTAAAACTTTAGTCTTAGCACCGAAAATAGGACTTTGAATTACATTCTTGATGTTGTTGAAAATGTTTGATACGTGGCTTTTTAGACTGTTAAATAGGTTCTTTGCCGTATTGACAAGCGAGCCACCCATACCACTGATACCTTTAGCGATTCCACTAATAAGGCCTTTTCCTAAGTTCCACCAATTTATTGCATTCCATACTGCAAAAATGGCATAGATAATTTTAGGGATATTCGCGATTAATGAAGGAATTGCCATTACTAATCCTTTAATGATTTCCGCAATAATCTTAATTCCCCACACAAAAATAGTCTGAGCACTGTTAGAAAATGCATCTGCTAGGTTCGCTATGATAGTAGGCACTTTAGATATCAATGTAGGGAGTGAACTCATTAATCCTTGAACTAAAGAAAAGATTAATTTCATTCCGACACCTACTAGAATAGGAAGATTAGTTAATATCGCCTGTGATAACTGAATTAGAATATCAAGAAATCTCGACAAGAACGAAGGCATATTTGAAGATATAGAACTTCCTAAACTGTCAATTATTTTCGCACCTATCTGAATAATAATAGGAAGACTATTTATAATAGCGTTAATAAGCGCCGTTATCATCTCTATTCCTTTTACAGCTATTGAGGGCTTCCCGCTGTCAATAGATTTTAGGAAACCATCTACTATATTCGCATTTCCTTTCAAGAATTGAGGAATCTTATTGAATAAATCTGTTAATTCTGAAAAAATCGGTTCTAATATTCCTGGAAGCGCACCGATTAGCCCAGCCACTAAATTAATGGCTGCAAGGATTAACGATGGTGCTAAATCAATGATCGTATTCATCAACTGTGGAGTTATCTGTATTAGTGCATTAGGTAGTGCATTAAATACTTCCTTGATTTTTGGAGTCACGTTTTTAGCGAGAGTTCCTAAGCTGGTAGTGAACTCACTGATAAGCGGTCCGACTGCCTGGTCGGGGTCTGCTAAACCTGTTAAAAGGTTATCCCATGACGCTTTTGTCATCTTCATAGCACCGTCAATAGTAGTTGCCGCTTCTTTTGCTGTTGTACCTGTGATACCTAAATTCTTCTGTATTTCATGGATGGCATTATAGACATCACTTAAATTGTTGATGTCATAATGTACACCTGTCAGTTTTTCGGCATCCTGGAGCAGTCGCTCCATTTCCGACTTAGTACCGCCGTAGCCAAGTTTCAAGTTATCGAGCATTGTGTAGTTCTGCTTTGAGAACCCCTGATAAGCATTTTGGATATCTTCCATATTGGTACCCATCTTATTCGCATTATCAGCCATATCAATAACAGTTTGATTAGCGACTTTAGCCGCTTCCGTTTCATTAGCCGTTGATTGCTTTAATGCAGCAGCGAAAGAAGTAATAGTGTTCATATAATCATTCGCACTCATTCCAGCTGTCTTATATGCAACTTTCGCATTATTCATGACTTCTGTCTGTGCATGTATTAACTGATCATACTTCTCTTTCGCTTGTCCGACAGTCTCGCCGATTGATTTAGCGTACTCCTTTAGGCTCAGACCTTGAGCACCGAATAAGGTTTCGACGCCACCAACCAACTGCTCATATTCAGCATAATGCTGTATAACAAACTTTGTAATAGTGCCTATAGCCGTTGCAGCTGCAGTGGCTCCAACTATTGCAGCTTTGCCAACTTTAGAAGCAATCTCACCTGTCTTGTTTACAGCTTTTTCAATCTTGCTAGATTCTTCTTTTGCTGTATTAGTGGTGTCTTTTATACCTCTTTTTGTTTCTTCAACTCCTTTTAATCCGATAGATCCAAAGAGTTTAAATAATTCTAACATTTATTTCCCCCTCTCTTTTTTCTTAAAGATTAGGATTAAAATTGTTAAGAATTTCATAGGAGTCATTTATAGTTGTTTCCATCTCTTCATCTGTCATTGTTTCAGATGTTTCAATTCCTGTGTTTTTCTTCCACTTAGCCATCATTTCATTTTTAAAGTCAGCAAATGACTTGTCATAAACTTTTGATTTCCAAATGTCGTATAACTTCTCGTCTGACACATTGTCAGCAAGTTCAGAAATGAACTCTGAAAAATTAGAAAAAGAGATCATGTTATCAATCAGTTCCATGGGGTTTGAATATCTCTTATAAACCAAATCCATGAAGCCGACTTCTCCTATTTCAGCAATCCAGAAACAACCTTGTAAAAATCTTTGAATTCATCTTTTTGAAAGATTTCAATAATCATCTGTGCAAGTTCTGCAAGTGATAAGCATTCAACCTGCTTTCTATTTAGATTGCTTACAGCTGATAAGAATTCAAAAACCTCATTTTCACACTTGCCAATGTTTTCAAAAATGACAGAGACACAAGAAAGAATGATATTGAAACCAACTTTTTCAGTTAGTTCCTCTTTTGATAACCCTTCCTTATTTTCTGCTAGTTTAGCAATCTCATTCGCATTAAAGCATTTTTTGAATTCCATAATGCCAAACTTATTAATTAGTTTAATGATTAGAAATGCATCTGTTGCTTTTAGTTTTCTTAATTTATATTCCATAAATAGCTCCTCTCAATTCTTAATTTAGTTATGCAGCTACGGCGCTAGGGTAATAGATGTGATAAGGTAGTACATTCTTATCAGCCTGTTCTAATTCTGCATAGCACTCAAATTCTGCTTCAGGTACTACCATCTTCTTATTTTCGCCTTCAACAGAAAGCCCTGATGTGCATAAAGCTTTGTCAAAAATAACAATGATTGGAGTTCCATCAATCTTCTTTCCGACATACGCTAGATGTTCATAATAGTCACCTGTCTCAATCTGTGGCTTAGACACTAATTCTGTATATCCTGTTGCCGTGCTGTTTTCCGCTTCTTTAGCAAAGATAGATTTCTTAATAAAATCAGGAGTGATTTCTGCCATTTTAAATTTCATCTTGGCGCTTTCTCCGACTTTTAGAGTGCCACCAACGAATTTGACTGTTGCTCCATCAATATCTAAGTCTAATAGCTCAGGAGAAAAACTTACTGAACCACCGCCTGATGTAGCACAAAATAATGATTCTACAAAGTTCCATTTACCACCCTCATATTTCAAGCCTTTGTGAATAGTTCCAGCACCTAGCATAATATTTTCAGGTGTTTTTGCTGTAATACCACTTGAAGGAATGATTTCATCTGCCATGTATTTATACCTCCCATTCCTGAATAGTTAAATTAATCTGTATTTTCTGCAATTCTATATCGTCTACACGAATCGGCATTGAATAGTCATAATGTACGGCTATGCCTGTTCCGCTCGGTAAGATGGCTCTCTTATCATTGAGAGCCTTTTTAATAATTTCCTTTTGCTTTTCTAGTTCTAAATAACTGCCTCTTGTTACACCTGTAAGAATAAAAGTGGTTTCCTGGTAATTGGTCTCTGCACTGTATTCACTTTCTAAGTACTCGCCAACCCAGTAAGGATATTCAACCTTATCAGTCTTGTAATAGAGAAAGTGATAGTTAATAAGTGGTTTTAAAATGCTAGAGATAAAATTCAAGCCCTCTTTTGTCATTTTCCAATGCCTCCAAAGATTTCCTCGGCTCTTGCTTGAATCTTCTTCTTAGAGGAGTTCTTGGCTTTCTCGAGTGCTCTAGATGGTGCTTTTCCTGTAGTGGTAACCCATCCGTATTTAGGATGCTTATACTTCCATTTGGTTTTACGACCATTTCCTTTAAGAGCATACTCACCTGTTCCGAACTCTTCCCATATAGCGTTTTCTTCTGCTGAACCAACAATACCAATCATATTGTCAGCATCTACCACGTGCTCCCACGAGTTTTTTAACTGACCAGTGTCCACTCTGGTGTTTCTTTTGACTTGTGACTCAAGTTCTCCGCTCGCTTCTTCAAGAAACTTCAAAGCTGCATTCTCAATTTCATCGATTATAAACATTGAGTTATCTTCAAACTGTACGCTCATCTTGTGCTCCTTTGTACTGTAGATATATCTCTAAGTGTTGATGTAATCCCATAGGATCATCAATAAGAGTTACATCATAGACTTCATCATTCACGATCAGTCTTGAGTTATCAGCCTTATAGCCTTTCAAATCCTTATAATCACAGATGAAGATATGAGTTGATTCCTGTACCTTTGCGTTAAAGTTAGTGTAATGGCTATCACCACTTGATAAATCTAAGAAACCAAACAAAGAGATCGAATCTGTATAATCTTCAATAGGTTCACCAATCTCGTTGAATGAATAGATGCACTTTTGAAGAGTTGCTGTAATGTTTCCACCTATCATACTTAGAATCTCGCTTTCATATAAGGCTTTAGAAAGCCTGTAAGAGACTTTGGATAGCCAAGAGAGGAATTATCCCCATCCATATTAAAGTAAGTCACAGAGTGTCTAGAAATCGTTTCTGACTGTACTCCGACTTTGCTTCTATTCTCTTTATCCCATTTCATGAGGTTGATAACCCCCATTTTAATGTCGGCAGGATATTCAACTTTGGTACATAAGACACGAGCCTCATTATTGACAGGCTTGTCAACCACAAAGTCACGTTCATTTGCTTCTGTGATAGTATATAAAGCATTATTGAAAGATGAATTAGACACCTGTACAGTGTCACCAACCTTAAAAAATTGAGGACCATTAAAAGAAAAACGACCGTCTGAAATATTGGCGGTCGTTCTAAAATTGCGCATCTGGAAATTATTATTAGTGTATTTTCTAATCATCAATTCTAAGGCTTCTAATTTCATCTCGATGATTCCATCAGATTCATCCGTATCGTTCAAAAGCCTAAATTCTTCAATTGTCATGATCATAGAAAATCACCTCTTTTCTTATTTTTTAGCATTGCCTTTTGGCTTGGCTTTTGTTTTTGGCGCTTCTGAAACTGCTTCAGCTTCTTCTTTCACTTCTTCTTTCACTTCTTCTTTCACTTCTTCTTTCACTTCTTCTACAGTGTAGCCATGTTCTTCAAACCACTGTGCCACCCATTCGTCATATACTTCAGCCTTGCCATAAGCAAACTGAACACCTGCAGCACCGATGCCGCAGTAATCTTCAATAGGTGTCTTCACTTCATAATGTTTCTTTTTATCCATAGTCATGCCTCCTATAAGATTTTAACGTTTCTTAATACTCCAGCGCCTTTTGTATTCTTTAAAGCAACACAGGCAACCATTTCAACTTCACCCTTCTTAACTGCGCCTGGAGTGTTGAAGTCAGGTAAATAAGTATTCACTCCGCTAGATCCTGTTAAAGTAACACCGTGGAATCCTTTCTTTACATCGAACTTAACAGCATAGATATCTGTTAATCCTGTCACACTTGCTTCAGAACCAACTTTTCTAGTCTTTAATCCGATGATAGGAGTTTCAACTGCTGTATCTTCTGAAGCAGTTACAACGTCTCCCAAATCAATTAATCTTACTTTATTTTCTCCAATAGTAGTAACGACACGGCCGAAAGCTTCTTCACTTTCTGTCCTATATCCTAAGACTCTAGCGACAGTCTGAATTTTAGACTTCATATCTTCATTTACAAATAAAGCGTCTGCGCCTGTTCTGTTAATTAATTTGATTAATGCTTCATAGAATGTGCTGGCATTTGCTTCTAACTTAGCCATTGTTGATAAATCATAGTAAGCGCCTGTGTTAAATTCTGTTGTCTGACCAACTAAGAATTTGTCTAAGCCGTCAAAAGTTTCAGAATTTGTTGCTGAATCTCCATTTATCATAGCATTGTGGAATGTTCCAATTGCTGAGATGACCTTTTCATCAATCTGGTATGCCATGTTATCGTACATGCCTTCTGCATCCTTAATAACACGGTCAATTTCGAAAGCACCACCGAATACCTTTAAGTTAACGGCTTTCTGTTCTAATTTTGCTTCGCTAGAAGCATATTCAGTATTTAAAGCACGGAATGCAGTGTTAGAAGGCAATTTAGTCTGTACATATCCATATGTTAATGTAGAGCCTCCACTTGGTGATACTGCATTATCGAATGGTAATAATTCTAATACTTCGGAATGTCTGATAAATGAGTCAACTACCTGTTCAGCGACTTTGTCATGCATTCCAACTTTCATGTCTTTTAATAAAACTGGCATATATTAATCCTCTCTTTATTCTTTATTTTCATATCTGTTTCTGATTGCTCCTGTCAAAGTGGTTGGTTCAGGAGTATCGTCGGTTTTGCCACCTGGTAAGTTATTTTCATCAATTTTCTTAGATGTTTCGGCTTCGAACTGATTAGGATAAATAGTCTTTAAAT
>ERZ1026780.1035-NODE-1035-length-19476-cov-17.222337_pt1 | contig 19476 bp, 16 predicted proteins | sample MGYA00380126_ERZ1026780 | MGnify/ENA primary metagenome ERZ1026780 (study PRJEB33269, sample SAMEA4719762) | human gut metagenome | biome: human-associated habitat; feature: organic feature; material: feces | place: Cameroon | collected 2013-10 ... | reverse complement strand
GCTTTTTAATAGTAATTATTGAAAATAAATTATTCTACGGCAATGTTCGCAAACAAGCACTCCGTCTTCTTTAAGTTTGTTTATTGCTGATGCTGAAAGTTCCATACGGCATCTGCCGCAAGTGTTGCCTTCAATTTTTACAAGCACTGGGAATATTCGGTCGTTCCGTTTTGTAAGATAGGTCTGCATAAGTTTTGGTTCAACTGACTTTTGCATTGTTTCAAGATGCTTTTTTAGTTCTGTAATCTTTGGTTCAAGCTCGGCCGCCTTTTTGTCATAGCCTGCTTTATATTTTTGATATTCTTCTTTTGCTATATTATAGTTTTTGATTGTGTGGTTGAATTCTGCCAAAATTGCATTTATGCTTTCAGCAAGTTTTGTAAGTCGCTTGTCAAGCACTGCAAGATTTTGAGTAACCTTATCTTTTAAAAGCAAGTTTTCTTCAAGCTGATCTTTACTGAGAGACTCAACGTTGAGCGAGAGAAGTTGCTCACCTTTTTTTTGATTGATGGATAAGTTTTTATTGACTTCTTCCATCTCTTTAAGAACAAGATTTGCTTGTTCTTCAAGTTGACTTGATTTTAATTGTGACGATTTTGCTATTTGGTTTAACTTAACGCATTTTTGTTTATTCTCATCGCCAGCAAGTTGACTTTCAAGGTCAAACAATTTTTTGTCTTCTGCTTGATAAGCAAGGATGTTTTTTAAGTCCATTTCTTTCTCCTTTTAATTAGTCCATGAAGTCTTGAAGCTTTTTGCTTCTGGTTGGATTTTTGAGTTTTCTGAGTGCTTTTGCTTCAATTTGGCGAATTCTTTCACGCGTTACGTGAAATTCTCTGCCGACTTCTTCAAGTGTTTTTGCTCTGCCGTCCTTCAGCCCATAACGTTGACGAATTACTTCTTGCTCTCTCGGTGTAAGTGTGTCTATTACTGCGATAAGTTGTTCGCGCAAGAGTGATTGAGTTGCCACTTCAAGTGGTGATTTTACTGTTTCGTCGACAATAATATCTGTAAGTTTACTATCTTCTTCTTCACCGATTGGTGTTTCAAGTGAAACAGGATCTAAGCCAATTTTCTGAATTTCAATTACCTTTGATTCTGGAATGCCCATCTCTTGAGCAATTTCTTCTGTTGATGGTTCACGACAAAGTTTTTGTGTGAGTTGACGAATTACACGTTGCGCTTTGTTGATTGTTTCAACCATGTGAACAGGAATACGAATTGTTCGTGATTGGTCGGCGATTGCACGTGTAATTGATTGGCGAATCCACCATGTGGCATATGTTGAAAATTTGAAGCCTTTTGAATAATCGAATCTTTCAACGGCCTTCAAAAGCCCCAGGTTCCCTTCTTGAATAAGGTCTAAAAATGAAAGGCTTGAGGCGCGAGAGGCCCATTTTTTTGCTACGCTTACAACAAGACGAAGGTTTGCTTCACAAAACTTTGCTTTAGCATATTCGTCCCCTTGGACAATACGCTGAGCAAGGTCTCTTTCTTCATCAGCTGAAAGAAGGGGAACTTTTCCAATGTCTTTTAAATAAATTTTTACTGGATCATCTACGCCATATTCTGGGATAAGATCGGAAAAGTCCTCTTTCCCAAGGTCTTCATCATCATTTGTTCGGATAACTTTAATGCCTAAGTTTTCGAGTTTTTCGATAAATTCATGTATATCTTCTGGCAATATATCGTATTTTAATATTCTATAATAAATGTCATCTTCATTGACTGAACCCTTTTTCTGAGCAACATCCATGATTTTTTTAAATTCTGCTTCTACTTTTTTGTCAAGCATAAAAATCCTCCAAATTTTTCTCTCTTATCTTTTTGTCAACTTCTTGCGCCGACACGAGATAAGTTCTTCTTTCGTTTAAATCTTGGCTAAGCTTGTATTTTGCCATGATTTCGTCTTTAATCTGCTTGTATTTTTCTTCAGCAAGCGACCAAACACATTCATTAAAATAAACTTCATCACTGCCCTTTACTTCGGCAAAATCAAAATAGACGATGTCTTGCCAGAAAGGTTCATTTTCGACATCTACAATGTCAAAAAGTGACGATACTTTTGAAACCGAATCAATTATATCAATTTCGTTTGCTCTTGAATTAATCAATTTCTTGTAATCAAGACGCTTGTCCACAAAAGGTTTTTTGTGTAAAATCGACGCTAAGATAAAGTTTTCTGCACGTTTATTTCCATTTATGCGAGTTGGTAAAACTTTTTCTTCCTTTTTTTCAAAAGTTGGCATTATATTCATGCCAAGATTGCGCCTTAACATGTCTATCGGCATGTTGGTGAGATCGCGAATTTTTGGCAAATATGCTTCTTGTTCGGGTTGAGAAAATGTTTTGAGCCTTTCAAGCACGCTTTTTACAAAATTTGCCTTTCCGTCAGGTTTCGACAGGTCGTTTTTTGCTTTAAACGAATCAATGTAATAATCCATAATAGGCTTTGCGCTGTCTATGATTTTTTGCATCTTTTCTTTGCCGTTTTCACTTTTTAACACTTCGTCTGGGTCTTGTCCATTTGGCATAACCGCAATTTTGGTGTTCATGTCGGCATTGCGCATAATATCGATTGCACGGAGCGTCGCTTTTTCGCCCGCTTCATCGCCGTCAAAGCACAGTATTACATTGTTGCACAACTTTTTAAGTTCTCTTGCATGGTCGGCTGTGAACGCCGTTCCAAGCCCAGCAACTGTGTTTTTAAAGCCGCCACGGTGCATTGAAATAACATCAATTTGCCCTTCGACTATAATTATATTTTCAAGCCCTTTTTCTTGTTTTAAACGCTTTAAAAGGTGAATTCCAAAAACAGTCTTTCCTTTTTGGAATACGGGTGTTTCAGCTGTGTTTTTATACTTAGCAAAATCCGTTTTTTGAAGTGCGCGCGCTGAGAATGCCACGCATTCGCCGAATGAGTTGAAAATTGGAAACACAAGACGTTCTGCCATCGCGTCATAGATGCGATTGCCGTCTTTTGTTTGAGCAACTCCCGCTGCAAGCAACTGCTGTTTTGAGAATCCTTGCGAAAGCAGATAATTTATCATTTCGTTCCAATCAAACGAATAACCTATTGCAAAATCGTCGAGTTCGTGACGCGTAAATCCACGAGTTTTTATGTAATCCTGCGCAGGTTTTGCTTCGGGTTTATATAGGTTTTCATGATAATGCTTGTATGCTGCGTCTAACACCTTCAAAATCGAATCTTTCTCTTTCTTGCGTTTAATTATGCTATCATCTGCGACAAGCTCAGGAAGCGGCATTTTTGCGTTTTCTGCAAGGCGTGTAATCGCTTCGTGAAAGTCGCAACTTTCTATTTTTTGGACAAAACTTATAAGGTCGCCGCCTTCTTTGCATCCAAAGCAATGAAAGAGCCCTTCATATGGATCCACGCAAAAAGAAGGGGTCTTTTCGTGGTGGAATGGACAACATCCCCAAAACTTGCTTCCCCTTTGTTCTAATTGCACATATTTGGACACAACACTTACGATATCATTTTTTCGCTTTAGTTCATCCAGCCATTCAGGCGTGAAACCTCTGTTAATTGCCAATTATCCCTCAAATATTTTTAAAAAGTCTATACACTTTATATATACTCTAATAAAATCCAGAATCCTTTATTTTTCTTGATTTTCTAAAGATTTTTTATCGCTTCGGTCGCTGCAACCGCTCCACCTGCCACTGCTGTGACAATTTGTTTGAGTTTTATAGTCGCAACATCACCGCACGCATACACGTTTTCTTGCGATGTGTGCATGCTTTCATCGACTTCAATAAAGCCAAGTTTGTCAAGTTTAAGCGTGCCTTCAAGCATGCGTGTGTCAGGCTTTCTGCCGATTGTAACAAATATGCCGTCGACTGGAACTTCAAGGCTGCCCGATTCGGTTGCGACAGTCATTGATGTGACCTTTTCGTCGCCGTTTATGCTTTTAACGTTTGCCGAATACATAAAACTTGTTTTGTTGAGTCTTTTAAAAATTTCAGGCGTGTAGGCTTTTAATTTAAGTTGCGGATATTTTGAAATTATCACAACTTCGCTTGCAAGTGATTGCAAATATAACGCCGACGCTACAGCGCTGTCGCCCGACCCTATCACAGCGACCTTTTTCCCTTTAAAAAAGTTGCCGTCGCAGGTTGCGCAATAACTTACGCCACTGCCGATATATTTCTTTTCGCCTTCAACGTTGAGTTCTCTGCTCATCGAGCCGAGCGCTAGAATCACCGCATGCGCTTCGTATGATGCTTTTTTGCAAACAACCTTTTTGATCTGTCCGCTCACGTCAAGCGAAAGCATGTTGTCATGAACAAACTCAGCGCCCAATTTCTTTGCCTGTGAATACAATATCGTGGCAAGTTCTGGCCCTTGAATGCTTAAAAAGCCTGGATAGTTTTCGATTTCGCTAATAACTGCGACTTGCCCGCCATAAAGCGCGCGCTCAACAACAAGCACTCTTTTGTTTGCTCTTCTTGCGTAAATTGCAGCGGTAAGTCCAGCAGGCCCGCCACCAACGATGACTATATCGTAAATCATAAATACCTCGCAATATTTATTTACTAATAAACAAAAAATAGACCACGAATGGCCTATTTTTATTTTACTAGTTTGAAAGCATACTTGCCAAAATGCAGTCTTATGCTTTGAAAAGCCAACTGCATGCAAAGCAAGGCGCGTTTGCAAATATATTTGAAATACCAAAGATATTTGAAAACTTATCTCTTGCTGAATTGTGGCGCTTTTCTAGCCTTTTTAAGACCATATTTCTTTCTTTCTTTCATTCTTGGGTCTCTTGTTAAGAAACCAGCGGCTTTAAGTTCTGCTTTGTAAGTTTCGTTTGCTTTAACAAGTGCACGAGCAATGCCGTGGCAGATTGCACCAGCTTGTCCAGAAATTCCACCGCCATCACATTTGATTCTGATGTCGAATTTTTCTCTTGTTCCTGTAAGTTCAAGTGGTTGAAGAGCAACCAAAAGAAGTGTATCGCGTTGAAGATATTCGCCAATTTCACGGTCGTTTACTGTGATTTTGCCTTTACCTGCTTGCATTCTAACTCTTGCGATAGAGCTTTTTCTTCTTCCTGTAGCAATAAATTCGCCACTTGGCTTTTTAACAGTTTTCTTTTCTTCAGCCATTATTCTCTAACTCCTTTTACAGTAATTTGTTCAGGTTTTTGTGCTTCGTGATTGTGATTTGCATCTTTGAAGATGTGAAGTCTTGTGAATTGTTTTCTTCCAAGAGTTGTTTTAGGAAGCATACCCTTAACTGCTTTTTCAAGAGCCTTTGGTGAATTTTCAGCCATAAGTTTGTCATAGCCTACTTCTTTTAATCCGCCAATATAGCCTGTGTGCCAAATAAGTTTTTTCTTTTCAAGTTTTTTGCCTGTAAGAACCATCTTGTCGCTGTTGATTACGATTACGAAATCGCCAGTGTCAACATGAGGTGTATAAATTGGTTTATTTTTCCCCGTCAAAATGTCGGCAACTTGTGAAGCAAGTCTTCCAAGTGGAAGGTTTGTTGCATCAATAAGATACCATTTTCTTTCAACTTCTGACGCTTTTGCCATGTAAGTTTTCATGTAAAATTAATCCTCCGAAATTTTTGCAAATGTTTGCGGCAAGTTCGTTCTTTATGGGGCTAATACAAAGAAAAAATCGCTCGCATTTTTTGCGACTTTTATATTTTATATATAAAGCACAATTTTGTCAAGCGATTTATCTTAAATTTATTTAATTTTTAATATAAGTTTCATTGTATTAAGCTTAATTATGCTGTTGTGCAGCCGTATTGACTGCCCTTTAAGGTTGACGCTATGCCTGTGGTTGTTCCATATTGGCTTGTATGATAGATTCCAAGTGGAACTGGCAATCCGTCATGTATTGTTGAGATCATGCCAAACTTATCGTCCATGCCACCTGTTGTCGCTGTAATACGGTTGATTTTTGTTGAACCATACATCATAAGGGAATATGAGTTTTCAAGCGCATCTACTGCCTGCTCGTCTTGCCCCACAAAAACGCCATAATTATATGGATTTCCTACAACTGTTGTTTTTGCTCCACAATATTTAATTACTGGCTCAAATTCAGTCCCCGCATATCTACCAATAATAGCACCTACATTCCCTCTAACACCATTAGGTGTTGTAAGCGTGCAAGATACAAAACACGATTCTATCACACCTGTGTTATATGCCACTCCTACAATTCCGCCAGTTCCTATATCATTGTAATCACTCGTTATATTTACATCTCCGGTGTTTAAGCAATATTTAATTGCAGCAAGAGAATTGCAACCAGCTATTCCGCCAATATTAAATTTACCTTCGAGTCTTCCTAAGTTTTGGCAATTCAAAATTGAAGAGTTAGAAGAGGTGTTTTCAGTATAACTTGAGCCAACTATGCCTCCAACACAGGTATAGTTTTTATTGCTAACGGATATTACATCTCCATTGTTAATGCAATTAGAAATCATAAATGAGTTGCCGTTTGCATCTCCAACTATTCCGCCAATACCTTCAAATATACTTGAACCATTTGATGACAAATTCTTTATTTGACCAGAGTTGACACAAGAATCAACTTCCGTTTTCCCATTGCTATCACCAATAATTCCGCCTAGTAAAGGACTAGCGCTGGATACATCTGTTTCATTTCTGCAACTTTTGATAACTATACCATTTGCATAACCAACAATTCCACCGACTCTTTTTCCATCAGCATTAATATTTCCTGAAACAACACAATTTCTGATATTTACATCGCTTGCAAATCCGACTATTCCACCAACAAGATAGCCGCCTTTAATATTAACGTCATAATTGTTGACATTTTTGATTGTCGCACCACTATTGTAGCCAAACATTCCAACCCCGTTGTATGCTTCATATTCATTTGCTCCGCAATATGTCTTCATGTTGTGAATGTCAAATGTCGTGCCATCATATGTGCCTTTAAATGGATACCTATCTAGTCCTATAGGTTGCCAGTAGTGTGCTGAAAGGTTGATGTCGGCTGTTTGTTTGTATTTGTAACTTGCCCATTTGCCGTTGTCAATGTTGTAGTTTACAAGATATGCTAGACGGGCAAGTTTTTCGGCTGAATCGATTTTGTAATAACCGTCTGCTTGATCCAATACTGGATTGCCATTTGACATATCTTTTACCCAACTATCTACCCAGCGTGCATAGATTGTTGCGTTCGCCGCTCCCATCGTGGTGTTGCTGTTTACTTCGCTTCCACCACTTGCTGAGGTAAACCATCCGGCAAAGATGTATCCTTGTCTTGTTGGTTCTGGAAGCGTTCCATATTCACTCTGATAATTAAGCGTGCGATATGGCTGTTGTCCGTTTGCTGTCCAACCTGTTGGAAGTATGCTTGGTGCCGTTCCGCCATAGCAGTCCGCCGTAAGCGTGTAAGAACTGATTGTCCAATGAGCATAGATTGTTGTATCCGCTGCTCCCATCTTAGTGGTTGCACTAACTTGTGTCCCCCCACTCGCTTGAGTCCACCAACCAGCAAATCCATATCCCGTTTTCGTTGGAACTGGAAGTGTGCCGTATGCTGTGTCATATACATACATTTTGGTCGCTTCGGCTCCCGAGCCTGTCCAGCCTGTGGTTGCTGGGATTGAACCGCTGTTCGCTTTCGCTGTGAGTTTGTAACTGTTTACTGTCCACTTAGCCACTAAGGTCAAGTTGCCCGTTTGATTTGATGGTATCGTATATCCTATTGCTTGCGACCATGTTATCGTCGTTGTTGCTGAATTCATGCCACCATGATACCAAAGTGATGTCATACAGTCTGCTGATGATGAACCACTGTTACTTCCTAAATATGCGCCACCTGTGCTGTATTGTCGCCAGCGTATCTCTCCGTTTTGGTCACTTCCTTTCCCAGAATATGAAACATTCGCTCTTTGATAGAAAAGTGGAAAGTATACCGCTGTCGGATAGGAACTGCTAAATTCCATCACGCCCGATGAGAGATTGATTGTTGCGTATGCTTTGTTTGTCAATGTAGATGTAACTGTCCAGCCCGCAAAGGTGTGCCCCGTTCGGGTTGGATTACCAATTGTTTTTGCCGTGCCAAATGTGTATGAATTTGGCTGTGATGACAGAGACCCTCCATTTAGATTGTAGGAAATTGAATAGCTTTGTTGCGTCCACTGAGCATACAGTGTTGTCGCTTGTGCTCGTATCCATCTCTTGTTCGCGTCTGTATATCCGCTAACACTGGCTACTACTTGCCCGTTTGTGTTCGCCACCATGTATCCACCGCTCGCTGATGTCCACCAACCATTGAATGTATTACCAAGTTTGAATGGAATTGGTGTTTTGTATGAAATCGCAACATCATATGTCACCGACGATGATGCGCTCTTTCCAGAATATGTGTATGATGAATTCGATCCTGAGTTTGAACTTGTATAGCCAGTAGAACCGGCATAACTCCAAAGCTTTGCGTCAAGTGATGCCCCGTTCCCGTTCCATGTGACTGTGTAGTTGTTTACTGTCCAATGTGCGTAGAGTGTTTGGTTTGATGTAACAGTTACTTTCGTATTTTCCGTAATTCGCGATCCACCTGTTGCAGCCGTCCACCAACCATTAAAGGTGTAACCTGTTCGTGAAACCGTGGCTAATGTGCCATAAAGATTATCATATGTAATTTTTTTAGATGTAGGGCTAGGCGTTCCTCCACCATTACCGTGATATATCAAATCAAATGTTTTTGCAGTCCACTGCGCTGTTGATGCTGAGTTGTGGGCTGGGAATGTGAATGATGTCGGGCTAGACACAGTGCCACTGCTTGATATTGCGACATAGTCAATAGTCCCTTTGAAGTAATTTCCCACAGGGGTCGTTGCATTTGAGCCCGCCTCGGCACCGATAAATATTCCATTTGACGCGTGATAGCCAATTTTGCCCGACGAATATTTTGCTGAAGTTCCATATAGTTTGCCGTCGATATAAACTTTTGCATATTCGCCATCAAAAGTTCCCACAAATGTGTGATAGCCAGACGAGAGTTCTGACCATTTTATCCCTGATAACGCTGTTTTATATCCCACGCCGCTGTCATAACACGCAAACTGGACATACTCACCGTTCGGTTCAAAGTTCCAACCGCCACCTTCCGTGCAGGAGACTAGCCGCATGTCACTAGTTTTAAATTCGCTCCAGTTGTTCAAGCTTGCCCTGACCGCGACCGAAATTCCATTTGTATGCATTGCTGAACGACCAATGGCGACATAAGTTGATGAGCCATCAAATGTCTTCGCTGCACTCAAGTAATTTTGCCCGGTGTGCCATCCACTAAAATTGTAACCTGTTCTTGTTGGTGTTGAGTAGGTATAAGTTGTTCCATAATTTTGCGTAATTGATGTAAGATCAGTTGTGTTGTTATATGTTCCTTTTACTGGATCAATTTTAAGATTATAATTATTTATTTCCCACACGGCATTCAGTGTAGCATTTTTATAAATATCAGAGCAAAGGTCTGATGCAAACTCGGTGTTGCTGTAAGCAATATAGCTTTCGTTTGGATTTCCGCCACAAGTTCCATCTCCTTGATAGCCTTTAAATGTATAGCCAGCTCGAGTTGGTCTTGTTATGCTTGTAATTTGATTTGTGCATGCTGAGTCACTGTAAAATTTGTTTGTGTTGTATTTATACCAAACATAATCTGTTCCGCCACTTCCGCCATTTTTGTTTAACGTTAGCTTAATTGTGTTTGCTTCCCAATAATCATACAAAGTAGTATAATAAGCCGAGCCGGCATTCCAATATCCAGTCCACTTCATGCTTGTATTAATTATCATTGGAGCGCTTGAAGTTCGTGATGTGCGAAAGCCACCAAAAGTATAGCCTTTTCGAGTCGGCGCATATGGCGTCCCCGTCTCAGTAGTCCCATCAGCACTCCACCACCATTTACCCGAGTTTGACACTGTTTCATAACGATACGTAAATGAGTTTGCGTCATAGTGATAGCCATTATAATTGTCAGGATATACCGTCCAATTGATTGCATATCTTACAACCCAATAAACATGAACGTCCCATGTGACAGTAGCAGCAAAACCTATTCCGCCTCTTTCGCCATAATATCCATTAATGCCATTTGTGCTTCCTTCGGTGTATGTCACACCGTCAGACATAACTTTGACATAACCGTGCTCAAGACCGGTATTTAAATTATTAAAGTTAGATGTAAATTTAAAACCTCTATATTTTTGACCACGAATTGCCGGCAAAGGATAATCTTCTGTACCGACTAAGTTGTTTGGAGATTTATTATAGTGGCCTTTATAATTTTGGTCGCCTTTATATCCTGATGTAACATATCCCGAAACTGCTCCTCCAATTTTTCCACTTGCGCCATAGGTTATCCATCTAATATTATTGTGACCATTGTCCGCTTGAACTTCGTCAACATTTTCTTCAATTTGCGCAGGTGGTGTTGCAACTTCTTGGCATAAAAAGACTATGCCGCCTGTCATCATAATAAGCGCCAACAAAACAATAATCACAATTTGTGTTAATTTTGTTTTTGTTTTAATCACTGCAAATTACCTTGTATACATAAATTATTTTACTCAATTTCGACAAAATTACCAAATGTTTTTCGACAAAATTAGAGAGGTATATGCTAAATTTTTAGAATAAATACATAATTTTTTCACACTTTAATTTTAAGGAGAAAAATTATGAAAATAGAAGATAAAATCACAACATTTAACACATCCGACCTTATGCCAACTGCAAAGGCAAATTGGTTTAATTTTATTCTTGCAAATATGCTTGCGATTGTGGTTGTTGCATTGGGGCTGTTTGCTCCCCTTTTGAGTTTTGCACTCGCTTTTATCGCGATGGCTTATATGCAAGTGGGCGTTTATGGCTTTGTGTTACGCTCGTTTAGGGGGCAAAAGCCGGACTTTGAAAGTTTGTTTTTGCCTTTTAAAAGCATTCTAAAAATTTTAATCATCAAAATTATTGCTTTGTGCGGCATGATCGTTTGGGGACTGCTTTTGATTGTTCCCGGCGTCATTTATGGGCTAAACAACTCGTTTGCTGCACTTGTATATTTTGACAACCCAGAACTGACCACAAAAGAGATTTTTGAAAAATCGAAAAAACTGACTTATGGCTATCGTTTCACAATATTGATCACAGTGCTTGGCATGATTGCGCTTGTTTGTTCGGGTGCGTCGATTGGCGTTGGAATTTACTTTATTTTCACGCTTTTTATGAAAGTTCCAACCTGGCTGAGCGTTATGCTGATTGCTCTGCCTGCTGTGATTGTGCTTGCCACACTCGCTTTGCCTTTGTTTGAATCATTTTTAGTGCAAATGTATGAAACTTCTAAAAATACACCTGAAAAAAGACAAGAAAAACCTAAACCGACAAAAACTACCCCAAAAAAAGTTTCAAATTCAAAACAAATGTGATATACTCTTTTTATAAAAAGGAGTGCCAAAGGTGGAACAACAATATTTTGTAAAGAAAAAAGATGCCTATGATGGATTTACCAAACTCAGAAGCGTGCTTAACGACTGCTTAGAAAATCCTGAAAAATATAAAAAATCTTTCATCGATATGTTTACTGAAGTTGGTTCGCTTGCCATGGAAGGCAACTGTATCGCGCAGGACGTTATGAGTTATTATTACAAAAACGGCGTGCCTGGGGCTGTGCCAGAAAACTATGACCTTTATATGCAATGGGCTATTCTTGCTGCGGCAAACGGCAACGAGTTTGCTATTGAAAAATTGCAATTTTTCTTGAACTATGCTTTTGACAGCATTGCCGACAACCCTAACCTGCCTGACATTTTGGCTAGAAACAACATCGACGAAGAAAACTATGTTTTTGTTTTAGGAAACTTGCTTTGCGAAGGTTTGGTTGACGATTTGCAAATCACAACAAAAAAACTTGTAGACGCTCAAAACAAAGAAAGCAAATATGCACCTGACAAACTTAGAGATTATCGCCGCGCACTTGATCGCGCCCTGCCAAAAGTGCTGAATTTCTTAATGGTTTAACAGTTTAATAATTATAATATTTAATTATTTAACAATAAAAAGAGAAAAAAGATTGGAGAAAAATCCAATCTTTTATTTTTATTATCACTTTTACGTTATTTTTTCCCTGCCACTTTTCTTTTATTTTTGCGGATCGTCAAACTGCCATAACGAAGACACTTCGTATAAATCCGCCGACATTCTTAACCGTTGAAAGCAAAGCCCGACAAGGCTTTCATATTCTTGCGATTTTTGCGCGAGAAGAAACATTTTGATAAGCAATTTGTTTTCAAGACTTATGCAATTTAAAAAGCATTTAGTTTTATTCCATACTATTCTAAAACCGCGGTTGTGCGTGTATGAGAACATATCGCGCAATACTTCAATTTGCTCCTCATTTAATTGATAAAACTTGTCACAGCCCATAAATGTGCCGAGCGCACGATAACTCGCCCGCAGTTTAAACAAAAGGTCAAAAACTTCGTCGACAAGCATTTTTTGTGCTTCGTTTTCAAGGCTTATAAACACAAATCCCTTATCCCGCAAAGACTGCATATACGCCTTTGCTAGATTTTCATATTCGTCTGGCGTTGGACAAGCAAAATCATTATATTCCACTTTACACCTCTCCGCTTTTTGTATGAAATTGCGGCGATAATGGTGCTTGGCAACAAAAAAACGACCAGTTTTTGGTCGTTTTTTATTTAAACAATTAGAAGAAACTTGGTCTGCCAAGCACAATTTGGTTACGCTTGTCGATGTCGTAGAATACGTGTTCTTCATCAAGTGCTCTGCTTGTTTGAGATGCAACAAGTGGCGGATACTTTTCCATTTGGGAAATTTTATGGAATTGTGGCAACATACAACGAATTGGGTTGTATCTAAACACTTTGATGATAGCTGTTCCGAATGGCAATGTGCTGAGTTCGTATGGGTCAACCAAAGGTTTAACTGAACGTTGCGTGCTGGTTGATTTTGAAGTCGACTCTTCGCCCTTGCCTTTGTTTTTGGTTTCAGATTCTTCTTTTGTGATAAGTTGAACTTCACCACAGCTCTTTGAGAAGGCTTCACGCGTTGGCGTGTCTTCTGTTCCCAAGAAGATTTGAATGTTGAAGTTTCCTTTAAGAGTTTCGGCTACTTCTTTGCCGTATTTTGTGTCAAGCTGAGTAAATGATTGAACAACGATTTGGAAGAATATGTTTCTTGAACGTGAAACGGTAACCATTGTTCCAAAATCTTGAATTACTGGCAAGTTACCGAACTCATCAAGCATGAAGTAAACGTGGCGTGGAAGTTTTAAGCCCGGATATTTGTTTGCACAGTCGACAAGGCAACGGTAAAGTTGCGAAATGCAGATTGTTGCAAGTGAGTGACGTTCTTTTTTGTGATCAGGAATTTTAATGAAGAATGCGGTTGGTTTTTCAACGAAGCGGTTGAAATCAATGTCTGTTCCGCTGGTTGCATAGCAAATTCCCATATCTTGCATGAGTGCTGTGATTTTTGTTGAAAGCACGCTCAAGTAAGACTTTGTGGTTGAAGCGGCTGAGTTGATTACGCCAGATGTGATTGACATAACTTCAGATGTTTTGCTTCTGCCAGTGCAATATCTTCTAACTGAGTTGAATGGATTGTCTGGGTCGGCGTCTTTCTTTTGTGAAATTTTGTAAAGATTGTAAAAGTTGAATTGATCTTGACGGAGTTTGTTTTCGCCAAGTCTTTTGTCGACTGTGTCTTCAAGCATGGCAAGCATAATTCCGTAAAGATAGTCCTGTGCCCCACTTTCCCACATTGTGTCGTTTGTGCCTTGTGAGATTGGGCAAACTGATGCGGCGATTCCGCGAAGTTCAAACTTTGCGTCACCAATCATTTTTTGTTTTTTTGCTTCGATTTCTTTGTTTAAACTTTCTTCGTCTGGGAAAGCGACTCCGTCAAGCTCATACCAAACTGGGCCATATTCAATGCCTTCAAGTGTAGCTTTACCAGCCTGAGCAGGAGTGCAGCCAGAATATTTTTTAGCAGTTTTCCCAAGATTCATTGCTTTTTGGAACATTTCATATGGTCTATCCATTGGATTCCAGCGCGCAGATGAATATGGGTTGTCAAGGTCATACATCTTAACTTCATAGCCTTCTTCCATAAGCGCTCTTGCGTGGTGAGCGTAAAGTTCGCCCTTAGGGTCAGCTATCACAAGTGATGGTTTTTCTGCTGAATGTGCATAGATACGAATTGCTGGGTCAATAATCATCGAAGTTTTACCTGTTCCGGTTGTACCAATAATCAACGCGTGCATTTCATCTTTCATTGTGATTTCTAATTTTGAGCCATTTTGTTCGGTTTTAATAAATGAACCTGTTTTCTTAAGAGTTGGCAACGAAGTCCATGTTTGGTTGATCAAAAACTTGTCGTTTAAAATTTGCTCTCTTGTCATAAAGCCTGAGTCGAAATGCAACGAATATTCTGTTCCGCTGGCAGTTTTTCCGACTGACTTGGTTTTGTTTGCCCCTTTTGGCTTGAAATAGATTCCACAAACAAACCCGATTAAAACACCTGTTGTAAGCAAAATCCAAACCATTTTGTCTGTGAGCAATGCTATATCCCAAATTTTGTCATTTTGAAGATATGCAACGCCAACACCTACGCCATAACCGACAACTGCGCAGATGATAGACCAAATAAGAATATTTTTTAGATATTTTTTCATATATCCCCCGTATATACAATTGTAACATATTCACAAAAAAAGATAAAACAAATTTACGCACGTTAAATTATTGATTTGCAATTTTTTAAAAATAAATGTATAATTTGTTAAGTAAAACATGCTCCCGTAGTGAAATGGATATCACATAAGTCTTCGGAACTTAGATTTCGGGTTCGAGCCCTGACGGGAGCACCATAAAAAAGAACTGAATTCAGACTTTCTGTTTCATATTTACATTTTAAAAACCTTGTTGTTGTTTTTGATTTCCTCTAAAATTTCATAGATGTTGATTGCATCGTCATAAAAACGTTCAAAAACTCTGCCGTCTAAAGCGCGGCCTTTTTTGTTTATTTCAAATAAGTTACGCTTAAATCCGAGATATAAATTGTTGTTTGAAATCGACAATTTAAGGTGCTTTACACGTTTGTCGAGCGCTGCCAATTTGGTCATCATTGTTGGAGTCAAAATGCAAAGCGCTTCGACTTGGTCGGAAGTATAAACGCTGAATCTTTTATTAAAATCAATGTCTTCAAGCGAGATCTTTTGATTTCTTTTACTGTAAGGGTTTATGTCTAACTCACATTTAAAAGCAAATGGAAATCTCACATAACCAAAAGCTCCATTATAAACAGTTACAGTGTATTGTTCAGTGCGAGTGTGACCATTTGAAACGACTGTGCGTTGTCTAGTTTCGGTTACATTTAAGTCGCAAATTAAAAATTCTGCATTAGATGGTGTTCCGTCATCATTTTTAATTTTTACAGTCAACAAATCTTCGCCGCGATAATTGTCAAACTTGCCCGCAAAATTGCTGGCAATAAATATTTTTTTTGCTATGCAATAATCCTGCTTATAATCATATTCATAATCGCCGAGCAAGCATTTGAGCACTTTTGCTCCATATTTTTGCTTAAAATTCGTCCACTCAAAACTGCTGGCTCTAAAAATAATAAGCGCTGCTATGACAAGAACAACTATTCCACACGGGATAAAAGCAAAACGAGCCCCCGTTTGTGTTGAAAAAAGCGTAAGGATTGTAAACAAAACGACTATGGCAGGCAAAATACAACTCAGCAAAATAGTCGTTCGTCTTTTGCATTTTGAATATTTTTTTCTGTCCTCGTCTGTGATGAGCTGACCTGCAATCGAGCAAAATTTTTCCTTAGATATCATATCTCACCTGCTTATTGCACTTTTGGGCATATGTTCTCGCCCGCATCAATCTTATACATTTGTTCTTTTGAAAACTTGAAAGTTGTAGCCACCAAATTGTTTGGGAAAGTTGCTATCAAGGTGTTGTATAAATTGACGTTGCTGTCATAAATTCTGCGAGCCGAAACAATGCGGTCTTCAATATCTACAAGTTGCTCCATCAAACTTTTATAAAGCGACTGCGCTTTAAGTTCGGGATAATCTTCGGCAATCATAACGATGTCTTTCATCTTTGGAACAAGTTTGTTTGAAAGTTCCAACTTCTCTTGTTCGTCCGTTGCGGCAATTGCTGCGTTGCGAAGAGCGATGGTTTCTTTGAATGTTTCTTTTTCGTGTTTTGCATAGCCTTTGACAGTGTTTACTAAATTTGGAATCAAATCAAAACGCATTTTAAGTTGAATGTCAATAAGCGACAAACTTTCTTGAATCTTGTTGCGATAGCGAACCATTTTGTTGTATTGCAAAACAAACAAAATGATGATTGCAAGCATGAGACCTGCCAAAACGCCACCCAAAATGTAAAGGTTAAAGCAGAAACCAACAATAGACCCCGCAGCAAGTAATGCGAAGATGAAAATTGTAAGAATCCACATAAGCACATAGTTTTTTCGTTTCATATTTATTCTCCTTTATTTACAAAAACTTGTTTTATAAAGTCTTTTTGCTTAGCCATTGCCTCCGCTTCATAGTCATTTCTTTCTTTTGTGGTCATTTCACTTAGATATTTATTTGTTTTGCTGTCATATTCAAGTGATGAAAGCGGAACGCCTTTTACAAGCACCTTGCTGGCTTTGCTTATAAAATGACGATGTGGAGTAAAAAGTTTAGTAAAAAGTTGGCCCTTTTCATCAATCAAAGCAAGAGCCACATTATAGTGCCCGTCACTTTCGCCGCCGACTTCGTTAAGTTTTTTTATGTAAATTTCAAGCATCTGTTGATCTGTCAGTTCCCTCCCGCCAAATCTACGCACCAAAAGCCCCGGTTGATCGTTTGGTGCAAATTTATCAATAATCAGCCCGCTGTCATTCGAAATCACTGGCAAGCCCGTAATTTTATGATATGCTTCTGCTTTTAAAATAGCATTTTCAATTTCAGTTTTACCCGTTTCTTCAACTTCTTCGTTTACTGCAATCTGCGCTAGGCTTGTTATCGCTATGCCAAGTTCATCACAAACTTGTTCGTAAATCCAAATTTTTCCAAGATTTTTTGATGCGATAAGCACTTTGCTTTTTTTATTTAAAATCTTTCCGTCTTTAACTGTCCAAATCTCTGCAATAGGTTCATCAAACGTTGCCGCACCTTCTTTTATGCGCTCAGCATAAATGGCCACTGACTCTTTGGGATTTGGATGAAAATGGACACAATTTGGATTGAGTTGTTGGCGTTTTAAAATTCTTTCAACTGCAACTTCTTGCGAATCGGCAAAATTCACAATAACAAACTTTGGTTTGTATTCTGCCAGCAAATCATAAATTTCTTGTCTTTCGCTTTTGCGCGCATTGGTAGCATCAACTATGATTTCATCATGCTGCCCTATTGCTTTTAAAATCTGTTTGTGAAACTCAGCAAAAACTATTTTATTGTCAAGGCTTGAATAAATCTTTCCAATTATACCAGCATCGGACATTTGCTGTCTGACTTTATCAAGTTCGATTGTAAAAGCAGATGACAACGCACGCTTAGAAAAAGTTGTTTTGCCCGCTCCTGGCAGTCCAATTAAAAGATAAACTGTTTTCATTTTTCCCCTCACCTAAATATTATCATATTAAAAACAATTTCGCAATCAATAATATTTAATCTAAACAAATTTTTATGTGCTTTACTTTGCGCGCAAACTGTGATAATGTTTTAACATGGAGGAAAATATGAGCAAACAAAACATTTATGACAAAAAAGAATTTTTTGATGGCTATCAAAACATGCGCGAGCAACAAATCAATGCCAATAACCTTATTGAAAAGCCACAAATGCAAGAAATGCTTCCAAAAGATGTAAGTGGAATGACAATTCTTGATTTAGGTTGCGGCTCGGGCGGTTTAAGCAAGATGCTTAGCGATGCGGGCGCAAAATATGTGCTTGGAACAGATATTTCAAAAAACATGATAAATGAAACCAATAAAATCGCAGTAAAAGGCAAGCTTGAATTTAAAGTTATGGCAATGGAAGAAATTGACCAAATTCACAAAAAATTTGATATGGTTGTAAGTTCACTTGCATTCCACTATGTCAAAGATTTCGAAAAATTGATTAAAGACATTTCAAATTTGTTAAAACCAAACGGGCTTTTGGTGTTCTCGCAAGAGCATCCAATGAGGGTGTGCCGCGTTTATACCAACGAACAATCAAAACAGGTTGATATTGATGGCAAACATTATTTCTTAATCAGCGATTATCAAAACATGGGCAAACGCGTTTACAATTGGAACGGAACAAACGTAGAAAAATATCACCGCACAATGGAATACATAATCAACACTTTGTGTAATTCAAACTTAAACATTGAACATATTATGCCGTCTTACGCAACTCAAAAGGCTATTAAGTTGGTTGATAAATATAAATATCAAGCCGATTTGCCATATTATTTGTATATTCGCGCGAAAAAATCAGCAAAATAATGCTGATTTTTTTGTTTTTCATACGTAAAGTTTGACGACAAAAAGAATTTTATGCTAGGCTATATAAAAACAAAGGAAACGAAATCTTATGATGACCATTGGCGGAACGGCACACATTTTGATGCTGGTTTCAACCATTGTAATTATTGCTGTTTTAATGTTTATTTGTTCACGCGTCAGTCCAAAGTGGCAAAGCGTGATGATTCATTCAGCCGTCTTGATTGGCATGGTTGGAATTTTGTTTTTACACTTGACAAGGCGCGGAACGGCATTTGACCCGCAAAACTTTTTTGAACAGATGTTTCAAGTGTGCAATTTCAACTTTATTCTGCTTCCCCTTTGCCTAATCAAGAAAAACGAACTTGGCAGGCAATATCTATTTTTCTTTTCAATGTTTGCCGCTGCATCAACCTTCATCGCTTATCCGTCAGATGTCGAAAACTCGATGTGGTATTCAATCGTAACCTTAAACTTTTGGATTGACCACATGATGGTTGTGCTTGTTCCTATGCTTATGATTGCCGCGCGAAGATTTAAGCCGCGAAAAGAATATATCGCTCCTGTTTTGCTTTGCATGCTTGTTTACTTTTTATCATCGTTTGTTGCAAACATTGGCTTTAACGGCTGGAGCTTAGACGGCCCACACAATCATTCATACACACTAGGACCTGGCGGTATTATGGTGTTAGAGCCGCTTTACAAATTGTGCCCAATTCCATTTGTTTATCTTTTGCTAACCGTGCCATATATAGGCGGAGCCTTTTGGCTGCTGGCGATGGCGTTTAAAAAATATCAAGTGAAAAATTATTACGAACCATGCATTGAAAAGATTGGACAAATCAAATATAATTCAGATAAAAAATTAAATTAAAATATAATCAAAATTCAATTCAATCAAATATTTTTAGTAATTTTCATTGCAAATTTAATT
>ERZ1026780.1034-NODE-1034-length-19486-cov-3.452936_pt1 | contig 19486 bp, 21 predicted proteins | sample MGYA00380126_ERZ1026780 | MGnify/ENA primary metagenome ERZ1026780 (study PRJEB33269, sample SAMEA4719762) | human gut metagenome | biome: human-associated habitat; feature: organic feature; material: feces | place: Cameroon | collected 2013-10 ... | reverse complement strand
GTACAGCCTTCCTCGACCGACTTGATGAAAGACTTAGAATCCGAATAATCCAATTTGCCATATTTAAATAAATCATCTCTTACAAAACACAATGCATCATATATAAGAACACTCCACCAGCTTTTATATTGTTTGCATTCATCTTTGTAGAAACATTGAGGTTGATTTTTAATATAATTCAAATAGCCCTTGCCTATTTTCTTTCTCCTCTTCAGCTCATCAATAACTTTCTTTCTCTTCTCGTCGTTTTCCATTTTGCCTACCTCCAATCAGTATTGATTACATTGTAATAGTCGTCTGGATAGGTATTGCTGTTGATATTCCCGATGACTTTTGCAATGAAAGCATAGAACTTGTCGCATCCGTGATGAACAATCTCGCCTTCCTTTTGACAAGTCTTGCAAGATTTCATATGACTTTCTCTTACCGACATAATATAAAGCTTAGGAATCGAATAATCGTATCCATCGTTCATTCCTATGTTGCACAATGTCTGCTCTATGAATGAAATCATATTCACACAGTATCCAAACTTCGCAGTATGGAATTCACTAGGCTTGAAAACCATATCCATATAATTCTCAATGACTTTCTTCCTTCTAATCAGCTCATCTACTACTTTTTCTCTCTTTTCGCTGTTTGTCATTTCTCTTGTGTCCTTTCCACGATTTAGATTATACATTTTTTATAAAATAAGTCAACACGATTTTATAAAAATTAAAAAAATCCGCATTTTCAGCGGATTAGATGCAATACTGTCTGGGTAGCTGGCAACAAGTACTTGCTAGCCCAGTTCCAACCATACCAGCAAGCTAAGATGATAGCCAGTATCACAACAATTGATACTATTGCCGATATGATTGATATGCATATCTTTATGAATTTCAACATAAGGAATACCCTCATTCTTTCTCAAGCTCGTTTATCTCGTTCCTACATTGCTTACGCTTGTCCAAGACATCTTGATACCTTGCCTTCTCGGTCTCGTAGGTCGGGTCATCCTCGAGTCTCAGCTCGTTCAATTTGGCTATAACATAGTCCGTGTCGGAGAGATATTTCTTATCCTCGGATATTTTGTTCTTTCTGACATAAGCCTTGTATTCATCCGTGGCTTGAAGTTCCAGATCGTCCTCATATGTTGTCTCGTGGGTCTGGATATCGTACTTCCACATCTTCCCATACTCGCAAGCCGAACATTTCATCCACTCATCATATGTAAGAATGGCTATGTTGTATTTTGATTTCTCCTTCGAGGTTTTTTCGACAAAATCATCGAAGAACGGAGTTATCTCGAGCTTGCCCGTGTCCTTCCTAAAATAAAAGTTTTTTGTTTTCATAATTTTAGAAGCTTTGTGCCTTTCCTATTGCTATCCACAATATGTTGCTGATTTCGCCTGCCGAATTATAATACGAGAAACCGCTACCAGTAAGACTTGTCAATACTTGTCCGTTTCTGTACTCAATTGCGATACTTTTGTTCGTATTCTGCATAACCACAGTAGGATACCAGTAGAACGATTTGGGGAAGGATACAATGGTGGTCGTGTCATTTCCTACCGTGGAAGGATGACATACACCCCAGCATATGAGTATGTTCCCTATCTGGAAATACGAACTCACAGTGGAGTTTGAGTCTGGCTTCATATCGTGTCCAGCCGACTGCATTATCCTCAAATGGTGCAGCACATCATTGGAGTTGAATGCAGCTGGTATGTACATCGTGCCAGTGGTGCTGTTAGAAAAAGACAGTCCCGAATCCATATTGATTGCATTGGAGCTTGAGCTTATCTTGTTCCAACCCCAGTCAATCTTGCTTGTGTCCGTGCCCGAGACTCCCCAGGTGTTGTTCCATTTAGCCACATTTCCCCAGAACGAACGGATATAGAAATAATTCGAGTTGTCGGGGAAATACATCTGGACAAACGAGCGGTTTCCTGTCTCTCCAGAATCTCCTTCATAGTACTGAATCATCATTCCGTATCCATAAGTACCCGAAGGAAGTCCGAACACACCTACCGCATCACTGCACCAGTAGTATCCAGACCTTCTGTTCTCGGCATTGGTAGGCTTCGAATCCTTGTATCCGAACTTCTTGAAATCACCTCCTGCGGATTGTAGAAGCGAGAATATCGCCTTCGCAGTCGCAAGTTGCTTGTCGGTCGAGCTTGAATCTATGGAATTGACTATCATGTTCACGGGATAATCAGTATCATCGAGCCTGCCTCTTCCTATATGTACTCCATTGTTGTCGACCTGAAGCATATTGAAGTCTTCTCTGGTATCCACTGTGAATCCACAATCGCCAAGCTGAATGGAATATATGCTGTCTGGTGCAAGCAATTCCCAAGTCTTTCCATGATTGGTGTAATTTGCGATATGCCACGATAAGCAATCACTTATGTACAGACTGCTTGCTTTTATCGTGTTGAATGTCTTGGTTCCAGTTATGCTCTGCGCCGATGAGAAATCGACATACTTGTCATCGAGTTCACCTTCCGCAGGTATCTTGTATGCATTGTATTCGACTGAATTCGCCATATTTTATGTCCTCCCGATACTTTCTATTATAAACCAAAAAAGAGGGCTAGAAGCCCTCTTTTCCCCCAATCACGCAACCTTGATTATTTCAAGGATGCATTTTTAGGATCTGCATCGTTAGCTGTCTCAAGCTTGACCTCAGCAGTCCTTGCAACACTTTTGGAGTTGCTGGCTGTGCCAGCGTTTACCTCCTTGGTAATCGCAACCGCAGTATCGATATCGCTTGAGATTTGCTCAGCTGTAGGTTTGTAGTTCTTCAAGGCGTTGACAGCGTTGGAAACAGCAAGAGTGGCAACTACCTTCTTCTGCTTTCCAGTGCCAACACCGGGGAACATCTCCTCGGCGGAAGTGATTGCCTCGGTGATGGCTTTCCTATACTTGTCTGCCTCGGTAAGTGTCTCCGCAACCTTAGCCTTGCCAAACTTGCTCTCGCAAATCTTGATAATCACGGATGCGGCGACAGCCAAGATACAAATTACAGCATAAGCGACATAAGACCAGTCTCTGTAGCTCATAGTCGGTTATCTAACCTCCCATATATATTATAAGACTAAAACTAATCAGGCATTACATATAAGCTTGAATTGAGCTTCACATCGACAATATCGTGTGCATCGTATTCATACTTGAAGGACAGTCTTATTTTCAAATATGCCGATTTTGCATAGAGCTTGGCATTGTCGACAGTATCGCCTGTCTCGTTTGCCAAAAAATCAGCTATGGCGTTTATGCACAATTGCTCTGTGCTATATTCGTCTTCCAATATGTCGAATAGATTGATTTCGGCTTGATAGGATACCTTTCCACTCTCATCGGTCTTCACATTGGCGGAACTGAGTCTGAACACGATGCCATTGCCAGAGTTGTCGTTTGTCAGCGTTTTATTAGTTCCGTTTGTGTTGTATTTGATTATCCAGCCCTGCCAGTTTATGAACTGAGGGAAATGAAATCCTTCCCAGCCCATTGTCTCTTGTGCTATAGATAAACCTTGTAGGGCATTTGCCCAATGACTTATCCAAATATTAAAGACAAGTTCGACAATATTAGCAAAGCTATCAGCATCGATTGTTATTCCTTCTCCATAATAGGCAGGCAATGACATCGTATTGTCATTATCACTAGGCACAATCAAAGTATTTGTGATATATCCTGTGAGATTCCCTGAACCATCACCTGAGTTTTGGCAGTTCACGACAGAGATATTGGACATTCCAGTATCCGATGAATCGAGATATATTGAATCCTCATCATTCGTATGTATCGCACTGCCATTGGTATTCAATCTGTTCTGTTTTGATTTTATCTCACCATCGTATTTGTCGTATTTTGCAACCTTGGTGCTGTTTATGCCAGAATTAACAGCCTCGAGTTGTGTTGGAGTGAGCGTGTCCTGCTTTCCATCCGCATATCCATCATAGGTGGCAACCTTCGAGGCGGTGATACCGCTGTTCACAGCGTTCATCTGTGCTTGGCTGAGCTTGTCCTGCTTCTTGGCTAGCTCAGTGTCAGCATATGTCTTGACCGCTTGTGAGGTGGGAACGCTGTTGGCATCGTTGGTTATGGAAGATGCTATTGTCTTTCCGCTTGTCTTGACCTTCTTGGTGCCATCGCCCAGCACGATCTGATTGGCTGTAAGCGTGGCTGTGGTGTTCACATAGTTGGTCAGGTCTATCTCGGTAGAACCCAAGTCTATCCAGGCACTGCCCTCCCATACATACTGCTCATATGGTGCGGAAGTACCTACCAAATAGATGATACCCTCCTCACCAGTCGTAGGCAATGTCTCGACAACTGTGATGGTTGCCTTCTTCAAGTTGCTTATAATGCTGTCGACCTGCTCTTTCGTGTAGTATCCACTAAGGCTGCTGGTCAAATCGGACTTCTTAGCCCAGGTGGAATTGTTTATCGAGAGTATTCCGCTTGTGGTTGTGAAATCCGTAGTATTCACGCTCGAGAAGGGCTTGCCAGTCAACGAACTCCAAGCCTGCACATTCGCTGTCAACACTCCAGTGCTTGAGTTTATGCTCAAGCCACTTCCTACCTTGATACCACCCAGTGTTGTGGAGGTGGCTATGGGAAGCACATAAGCCTTGTAGTCTGATTTCTTCAAGTATCTCTTGTCGCCCAAATCTTCCGTGAGTATCTTGAAGAGACAGTAGTTTGCATCATTTGCCATTTTTGTTCTAGCTCCTTGTTGTTATCTCATCACCATCGACCGAACTTACAACATACATCGAGTCGCCTACAAGCATAATGTATCCGTTCTGCAACATTATGGTGGCATTCACGAATGTGGCGGTTGCTCCGTTGAACACACGGAATCTTATGTTTCTTATGTGTTCATCGCTGTCAAGCATACTCGAAAGATTGCTTATGTCGGCTATCGCACCATCGAAATCCGCATCGAACTCAAGCTCGTACGGATACTTGTCGATAGCTCCCATATATCCGCACTCGCCACTGAGCTTGTGCTTGTATGCCACAATCTTGCCTACTGCCGACACGATAGGCTTGCTCTTAAGTTCATCTATGTCGGACTGCATCACGGCAAGCTTGTCCTTCTCGGCTTTCAGCTCGGCTATATCGTTCGTGTTCTTCTCGACATATTCTTCTATCGTATCGACTCTATTCTTATCAACCTTGTCTCGTATCAACTCATCCACCTTGCCTTTGGAATAAAAATCTATGTCCGCCATAATCAGCCTCCGTTCTTTATCTTCCAAACCCAGTACTCGACACGCCTAGACAACCAGTCCTTGTCCTTGTGTCTCTCAAGCCATCTCCTATCTCGATTGTTCAAGCCCAAGTCTATGATTATCATACAACGACTCTTAGCCTCTTCCGCATCGTGCGGTGTGCAGGTTGATCTGTGATATGTGCAATATGTCTGCTCTATCACTATCACACTCTCGCACACAAGCCTATCGATGCGTTTCTGTCTGTTCCATAGACACATAATCATTTAACACCCTTTATGGATACCACGCCATCTTCCTCGGTGATGTCCAATGCCTGTGCATCGTTGCTTGCTGTCTTAGCTTTCTCGAGATTGTCGACCCTCGCCTCAAGCTCGGTTATCATATCCATAAGACTTTGATAGTCGGCAAAGCTCAAAGGTTCATCAACGACCTCGTTCGTATTGCTGTCTACAAAGAGGTTGAACAAAGCACCTGCCTTGTCCTCGATGTTCGGCGTGAACTGCCACAGTCCACCCTTGTCCAAGCTCGAGACTTTTATATGCAACATATTGTATGTCCTGTAGTACTCGAAGTTCGAGAGCTTTCTCTCGGCGGAATACGGGACTGTGGCATCATCCCATGACAATGTGGTAAGAAGCCCCGTTGTCTTGTCTGGCTTCCTGCATGACACATTGTATTTGCTAGGTGTGGAATCCACGCCATCGAAATACATGAATATGTCATATGCCATTCCCTGCCTTGCAGGATAGTCGGCTGTTATCAGCTCACGGATTATGCCAGACCTGTCGTAATAAACATAACTAGCCATATATTCATCCTCCTATATGTATTATATTTACTTTCTTATTATACTTGCTTAGCCTTACATAGTAAGTGCCTTGCTTCATAGAAATCAGCGGAGTGTCTCCATAGTATATGGTGACATTGCTCTTAACGATTATCTTATTCTCGGATGCACTGATTACATCGCCATATGGAACTACTGGACCTGTATATGCACTGGCTTCGCCATATGTGCCACAGAACCCAGCACGATATGTGTAGGAGGGATTCTCATCATCATTGAATATCCTTGCAACCTTGGATATGTCTTGGAATATGACAACCTTGTTCGTGAGCGATCTGTACTCTATCTGCATCGTGAAGCCCATAAGCTCGCTCTGGTCTTGGATTATGTCCGAGATGTCGAAACTCATATAGGCTATATCTATAAAGCTACCAACACATATCTTGCTGTCGTTTATTGCAGGATATATCTGTGCATACTTCGCCGATGATTCGGCTTGAGAAGTCCATCCGTTGTCGCTAGGCACAGCCATGAGACCTATGTCCTGCTCGTTCGCATACTTGACCACGCTCGATTTGTCATCGTACATATACGGATGCTGTGGAAGTCCTGTGGCTCTCACATTGGACTCGAGCATTATTCCAGGGCTGACAGTGTCCCAGTACTTGAAACTGACCACGAGACCATAATCGTACAAATAGTGACTTGTGGCTTGTTGGAATACGGAATAGCTCACTATTGGGTTATCGTTCGAATATGCGGTACTCTTGACTCTCCTATAGCCCATATTCATACTTCTCACATTGTTGTTGTATAGGAACGGAGCGAATATCATTCCAGAACACAGCATATCGATATTGTTGTCGCCCATAGTAGCCACACCGCCCCAATACTTCTCAGATATGCCCAGGACATCCTTTTCCTCGCAGTCCACATTCGTAAATGCATCGCTTATCGTGAAATAGGAAATCCTGTTCTCGTTTCTGAATGTGGAGCTTGAGTAGTCTACATACTGGTACGCACGATACTTCGTTGTTATGGAGGTGCTGTAGTTCGCTATCACATAGTCCTTGCATAGATAGTAGGCTATGTCCACATAGTTGTTCTTAAACGATATCGTACGCTTGAACACTACCTCGCCAGTCTCCGTATGGACAGCTCCCAATGGTATGAGTTCGCTCTCCAGATTTGTCTTGTCATCGGTTGCAAAGTATCGCTTGGAAAGAATATGCACTCCGTTTCCAAGTCTGTCCAGCTTGTCCTGCTCCACCTTCTTGAAATTGCCGAAATCCAAAAGTCCGTTGCTCCTGCTGTCGAACTGTGCCAACGGATAGTCGAAATCGTTCTTCGTTGTCGCAATGTTCAGATCGCTGAGTGGCTGATAGGAGATGTCGAAACTTATTCTCGATGGATAGTTGTAGCTTCCGAACATGTCATCAACCCATCCATTGCTGTATATGCTCTTGACCGCCACTGGATGCTTGTTGCCATTCCCATCTACATATTCATACGAGTAGAACCATTGCGGATATGGAAGTATGTCCTCATCACTGAAGATGTTGTCATAACGCTTGCTTAAGAATTCATTCTCATAGAATGACTTGTTGACTATGTTTTCTATTGTGGTCTTGTTGACACCCCACCACCCTTGGGCTTCCGTGTACTTGTCGCTCCATCCGCTTATCTCGTTGCCTCCGAGCTTGTACTGCACAGTGGTGTAGTAATACTTCGAATACACAGCCATATTGCCTTGCCCGTTCTTGAACTCATCGGTGGTGTAGTCGTACGAGAGGAGCTTCCTCTCCTGTGCGGTCTTCACGAGACTGGTTATGTCCACGCTGACTTTCCTATACACGATGCCTATGTCCATCTCCTTGTACATTCCACTTATCGCTGTGCTATTTCCATTATCCTCGACATATGTGTTCCACACGATATGCTTGTCCTCACCGCTTATGTTTGCGATGAAGAGATATGCGACTGTGCCAGAGGGTCTGACCATTCCATTCTTGGAAATCGCGAATGTATACATAGTTCCGTGTCCCCATTGGCTTTGGGCAGGTTGCGATATGCCTGTCTTCACGGATGATGTCTTGAATCCCTCACATCTGAAACCAGTTGTGGATGGATTGATTACTTCGAGAATCTTGAATGACCAATTTTCAAAATCTATCTTTTGATAACCGCCACAGTAGACCTTTACAACATACTCATTAGTATTTTCGGATATATGGACAGGATTGAAGTCTCCCTCTGGGTTCGAGGAAGGCAGTATGAAATACTCCGAATCGGCTATGTTGTACACCTTCACGACAATGCACGGATATGTGCTAAGATTCATGTTTATCGTGAGATTCTTTACCTTGTAGATTGGATATGTGGTAAGCAATTTGAGATTTTCTTGTTGCTTAATCAAGCCAGTATCCCTGTCTCTAAATCCCACTCCACGCTCGACAACAAGGGACTTGTCATCGCCAAGCACCTGAGATGCATCGGTCATTAGCGTGTTCACATAGCTGTCCGATGAATTCGAATAGGACTCGCTGTCCATACTGGCAACCTGCTCCTCCGTGATATTTCCCTGTGATCTGTTGAAATCTATGAATCCCAACTGCTTGTTGTTTACCACTGGAATACATCCGAACTGGCTCATAACCGCAGTAAGTGCCTGTCTCAGCGTAGGCTTGCTCAATGACATATCCTTCATGCCCAAGCCTGAGAATCTTGCCGAGACAGTCTCGGAGATGCCTATCAAGGGTTGTTCCTTGTTGTCTCGTACGACCTTGGGAACATATGTCATCAAATCCTCTATGGTCTCGTATGCATCTCGCAGACTGCCACCGAGTACGTGCGTGAAGCTCCTGTTGGGGAGCTGGATTTTCTCAAGCCATTTGGTCTCGCTCATAAGCTTGAGAGTGTATTCGTAGTATGTGTTCTTTCCATAGCGTTTTCTAAGCATGTTCACGCTGTCCACGAGCATCTCCTTCCACTTTATATCGGTGTATGTAGGATTTTGGATAGTGCCAGACACGACAACCCCACGATAGATGTCCACCACATCGAAGGGATTTATGTCAAGCTTGGAATCTATATGCTTTATAACCACGCTCATGGAGTCCAAAGTCTCGCTGTACTCATCGCTGTACGGGACATTGAGGACACACTCATACTTAATGAGTGGGAACTTCTCAAACGCTATCTTGATTACATTGTAGTCTATTGCACCCATTTACTTGTCTCCTCCTATAGAACCGCTCGTAAGCGAATATCCAACTCTCACACGAGTCATATCGAGTTCGGTGTTCTGGACTTCTATCTTGAACTGCTCCTCGTTGTAGTTCTTGTATATGCTCAAGCCAGTGTCCACCACAGCCATCGCTGTCGCAATGATGCCACCGACAGGGCCGCCAGTGGCAAATCCGTTGATGATTTTCATTCCAGTGGATTGTGTCCAAGAACCAAGGCTCTTGGCTATGGCTATCGTTCTCTGACCTTGGTAGTTGTCCGTAGCCTGCAATGTGCGGTTTAGCCAATAGTCGCACTCCTTCACACCTTCATCTATTATGCCTTTGACTATGCTTGCGGAGTTGTTCCCAGAGCCATTGCTAGCCACGAGTCTCTGCAATGCACCAAGAGGTGAACCGCTGTTCCCCTCCATAGCCTCTATGCTCTCCACCTGCTCGGATGGCTTGGCTTCTGGTTTCTCGGGCTGGATGATTTTGTTGCTTATGGAGGTGTACTTGAACGATTTCTCGACCTCCACGACTTTTCCAGTTATGGATACCCTTACCTCCTTACTGGACATTTTCATCAGCCTCCAAGAACGACAATTCGACAGTGGAGACAGCTCCTATAGAGGACTGCTGAATCAATTGGGAAAGCACCATATTCTTCCTTGCTGTAATTCCGTTCCCATAGTCGATCTTTATGTTGAACACGCCATCCACCGCAGGATTGTTTGTCGGAGAGTTCCATATGGCGAAACACTTACGCACGAAAGGAGATGTCATATCGGGATAGAGCTTCATAGACAATGTTTTCGTGTAGTATGCGATTCTTGACTTGGATGTGCCTGTAGTACCCAAGACCACGGGGTCGTTGCTTCCAGCCAAGCCTACCGAGCTTTGCAACACGAACAAATCCTCGCCATCGGCACTTATCGCAGGATTGCTTATGCCAGGTGAGATAACGAACGATGCCTCGGTCGAAATCTCGGCTCTGTACGAGTCCTCGTGACTTACGAACTTCTCGGATAGATAAGGAGTGCTGAATACGGAATAACCGCCTATGCTCAAGGGTTTGAGCATATGCTCGCTCACTACCATACGGATGATTTCCAATGCCTTGGTGAAGTCATCCTTCTCCGAGAGAAGACTTATGGATACCTCAAGCACTGTGGATTTCGTATCCGTGTTGCTCGACTTGAAATGCACGGATAGGAATATCTTGTTGTCATCCTCATCGCTTGTAGCATCGGCGAACGCACGCTCATCGAATACCTCGACACTAAGCTCTGGATGCATCCTGTAAGCCACATCCTTCACCCAGGTGAATATCAGCCCCATTGTCTCGTTCTCATATGCCATAATCCAAATCCTCCTATCTGGCTGTCAGATTCTCTATATGCAGGCTGTGTTCCTCAGCCCACTTCACCACACCATCGACTATGAACTTGTCCACATAGCCTTTCCAGTTGCCTACATATACCCTGCAGGCTATCTCCTCGCCATATCCAGTGTACTTGCCAGTGGCTTTGCTCTTACGCTGTCTCTGCCTCTTCACCGCTATCACACTGCCCCTCTCATCCAACTCGGATGCGTAGGACTTCGAGCTGTCGAACTTCAGCTCATCGCCCTTGAGAAATCCAATCATATTGTATTTTGGTGCGGAGATCTGTATGGTTTGACCTTTGGCGACTATCGACTTTGCTATGTACGAATTGTCGTGTGCCATCGTGAATCCCTTCCTCATCGTGTCGGCTATCTCGCTTGCAAGCTCGTTCAGCGGTGGAAATCCGAACTTCTCCCAAGCCTTGGAATAGTGTCTCTGTACGAGTACTTCCTTGTCTACCTTGAACTTCCCAGAGGCGTACCCACCATCGCCATAGCTTATCGATACATCCTGGTATCCGCCCTTGTACTTCTCACCATAGCTTGTACTGAAGTTTCCCTCGGTGTATGTCTTAGATTCCTTAGCCATATCAATCAGCCTCTAAGCGTTATGTATGTGTCGCAAGTCCTAAGCCTGTCATACCTGCCTCTGAACTTGCTCTTAGCCAAGTCTTGAGAAATCGACACAACGATGTATGTCATCCCAGTGGATGTCCGAACCATCTTGTCGTTTATCTCAACATCGGTTCTGTCTGGTGTCTTTATCACAAGGGTATGAAGCACTGTCTGGAATGTGCCATCAACCATATCAGGCTCGCTCTCGACACTTCTGTATATCTTCGCCTTGATATAAGAATCGGTCTCCTTGTTCCATTTCAGCCTTGCACCCCTTGCATTTTTCTTGTCCTGCTTGTGAACCTCGAAAAGCTCATTGTACGCATTATAGTTTTGTCTCAAGTCCATAGGCTAGAACCTCCACCAGAACGAATAGAACCCCATTCCCGAATTGAGACTTCTAGTCCACAGTCCTGCAAGCTCAAGCTCACGCTGGCACTCTATGCCTATCTCACGCTGTCTTATATCGTTCTTGCTCAATATGGGGTATCCATCATCGTTCAAGCCCATGCTCTCGGTTATCGCTGTGTTGCTGAATATGTACAGCACTTGCTCTATCACAGCAAGCTTGTAGTGGTATCTCTGGTTGTCCGAGGGCTTGGAATAGAACCTCCCTATGTTGCCCGAGAAATGCGTGTCTATGTAGTTGTTAAGTCTTCTCTGGATACGCTCTATGAATGCCTGTGCTGCTGCGTGAGAGTCTCCATCGACCATATTCTCCTCGACCAAACGGAACACGAGATTTATGCCCGTGTACTGCTGGAACTCCTCGGGTGATACGAGAAGTCGGTTCAAGTCCATTCCGTTCGGAGTCTTGATGTCGGTCTTCTTTATGAATGTGGCATCAGCTCCCTTGACCGTGTATGCGGTTCTGTCATCTATCTCGTTCTCCGCTCCGCCAAATGTTGTTTTGTCTTCAGCCATTTTTCCATATCCTCCGTATGTATGAAATTATTATAAAACAAAAAAGCCCCTTGTTTCTTGTCATAAGGGGCTTCACTAGGGATTTTTTGCACGCATATGCCATTCATTTGGAAGAAATATGTAAAGGGAGGCATATCACGCAAGAGGTATCAGAAAGGCATCCATCTACTTTAAAAGAGAAAATGACTCTACTGCAAGAATATCGTTTACTGTCTACAAAAGGATTGATACCTCACTTCCATATCTTACCACTAGCAAATAAAAAAATCCATACTTCTCACCACAAAAAGTATTGACTTGCACATTTTGAGGTTTTATCCCCACGCACACTAATATACTACTTTTATAAAATTAGTCAAGTGTTTTTTTATAAAACAAAAATGCCTTGTGTATGGACACGCAAGGCACGAAAATTAGGTAAGTTGGACATTAGGACACTGAATATCCAACGCTCTAATTATACTACTTCTTGTTGACAGCTACTGCACCATTGGTCTTGGCGATAATCAATCCATTGGAATCGCAACCGAAGAATCTCAAGGTGCTTCCAGTGACAGGAATATCATCGCCGATAGGCTTAATCTTGTCGCTTGAGAGTCTTACACCATAGTTGTGGTCGGCTGTGTCAAATCCGACTTGGGTCACAAGCAAGTTTCCAGGCAAGGCAAAGAAGGATTCGACTGCGGTTGTTCCAGTTGCAGATCCAGCCTTGGTGGCAACGAACAATCTGCCAGCAGAGGATGTCTTCAAGGTTGTACCCAATGATACGAAGATTCCAGGTACTTTGTTGTCGGGTACATAGATACCATGATAGAGGTGGTAGTCTACTGCCCATCCATCGAATCCGAGATGCACATTGTCGGAATCATAGACATGCATTCTGCCCAAGATGTCGAAAATCAATGTGGTGTCGGCGGATACTATCATATAGTTGATGGATTTTGCTCCATCGGCAGGTGCATATCCGTTATCGGTAAGTGTAATCTTGTTGAAGAATCTGCTTGAAGGAACTTTGATTAAAGGTCTTCCGAGGAATGTCTCAATCCTGACATTGAGTCCACCATAGTCAAATTCGGAGACTCCCAAATAACGAGTGACCTTGTTGGAATTGACAAGCAAGTTGTGATTCTCAGGGCTTATGAAGATGACCTGTTTATCCTCGGGTACACCCATATCGAATAGCTTTGCAAGGTCATTGCTCAATAATGTGAAGATGTCATTAGCTCCACCATCGGCGGTAGGTGCCTCGGTTACCAAGTTTCCATATGACAAGTTGGCACGGGATGCAATATATGCAAAACGGAATGCATCGACCTCAGGTACAACGGATGTACGAGGGAACTGTGATACGACATAGGTCAAAAGCAAATCATCGATTTTCTTTCCCTCTACACGGTCTATCTGGAACTCGACAGCACGGTCGCACTGAAGATTGAATTCTTCGAACTCGAGCTTGGCATCGTTTCTCTTGTATCCATCACCGCCAGTTGTCTGGTAATGTACATAGTCGGCTGCAGGTGTGGATTGGTTGACTGCTTTATAGTTTGCAAGTCCGCCTGAAGAACCCTTAGGCAACTTGATAACTCCTGCTCTGTTGAAATCTGGCTCGATTGATGCATATGCAGCAGGTGCATACTCTCTCAAGATATCAGTCTTGGATTCGTGTACGAATATAGTGTCCAAGGCTTTCTGATATAGCTTGATGGTCTCATTTGAAATGTTCATAATCTATCTATATCCCCCTAAAGATGAACATACTGCTTAGCCTACCAGCTTGGAATATCCCAACGCTTCGGCTATTCTGCTCTCATTGTCTCTTCTCGAATCTGCCTCGGCAGTTCCGTTTGTGTGCGAACCTACCTCGGGAACAACTACCTTGGAAACCCATTCTGGATGTGTCTTGACAGCCTCGGTCAATGCCGATGCACTGAACTCCGTGCCAGTTCCCTTGAACCATATGTCGACATCCTTCACACGATCTGGATTGATATGGTTGTCCTTGAGGGCTGTATCCTTCTCAATCTGCTTCAGCTTAGTCTCGGTCTCCGCAAGCTTGGAATTGGACTCGCTCAACTTCTGCTCGAACTCATCCGCATTCTTCGCACCAAGCTTGGCATATACCTTACCCAATCGGCTTTGGATTATGCTGTCAAGCTCGGCTTGAGTGAATGTCTTCTCGGCTGTTGCCTTATCGGCTACTGCCTTATCGACTGCTGTCTTCTCGGCTTGTGTGGATTTCTCCTCGACTGCTGGCTTCTCGGCGGTTTGCTCGGGCTTGACATCCTGCTGTTCCACAGAACCGCCCTTGTCGGCATTCCCATCGGTCTTCGGTGTCTCGACTTTTTCCTCGGCTGTCTGCTCTTCCTTCTTGATTTCTAAGTTTTTAATAAACATTTGAACTATATCCTCGTTTCTCAGTGTCTTAATTATACAACATTTTATAACTTGACCTACAAGCTATATGAGAGCAACAATTTGTCCTTCTCTATCAATCCTGCAAGCTCCGCACTCGGTCGCATCTTGAATGCACGCATATGGAAATAAAGCCTGTTCCTGTATGCCTCCTGCCTTATCTCCTTCGGTGTCCTAGGTGGCAGTGTCTGGAACGAACCTCGCCTTCCTTCCTCGTATCGCATATGCAGCTCGCTCAAGGCGGTGTTCGGGTCTGTCTTCATCACATAGTCCATCGGCAACGATGTCATATAGTGTCGGCAGTTCGGTCTCGTAATCATATACACGGGACTGTCTATTACCCACTGATAGCTCTTGAATCCCTTGATTCTTGCATACTCGAGTACATCCCTCGGTGCATTCTCATCTACATAGTACTTCCCTTGATAGTCCCTATGTCCTACCGCTGGATCTCCGTGCGTTGAACACAGCCATATGTATCGGTGGCTGTATCTCGCATCATCGAGGGTACGCTTGACCGCCTCCTGCCTCTTCTCGCCATCGTAGTGCTGTGATGCATCCCACACCATAGCCATTCCGCCTTGATAGCACTCGGTGGCTATCCTCAGCCTCTCCCTGTCATTCAACGAACTTAGGCTTGCACCGCCTATGGTCTTCTCGAACATATGTGGAAGTGTCGCCACAAGCCTTGGGATGAACAACCCCATCCCTATCGCCGAAATACCCACGAATCCATAGCCCTTACGCTCGAATCCGTAATAGACATTCTTCTCTATAGGCTTGTCGTCCGTGAGGTCTATCTGCCAAGGCTCGCCACTGTAGATACCTCGGAAAGCCTCATAGCGTATCCTCGAAATCAGATCGTCATTGCTTGTCCTTGTGGCGTATGTCATCGCCGACATCTCCGCCACCATCGTTCTTGCCCTTCTTAGAAACGCCCTCTTGCTTTCCACTGTCCTTCGCAACGCTGTCGCCAATTCCATTTTTCAAAACCTCTTCTATGTTCTCGACATTGTTTCCCTCGTATACCGCAGGTGCAAGCAATGCCTCGTGTCTTGCCTGCTCGAGTCTCTCCTTCTCGGCTTGCTTCTCCTCATCGGTCAACCTATCACGCCATAGATTCTCCACATAAAGCTCGGTGGATATCTGCCCTGAACTCCAAGCCGAACCAAGCACCTTGAGTTCGGTCTCCAGCGATGGATTTGCGAACTCGCTGAATCTTACCTCCACCCTTGTCTTGTCCTTCTCGGCTCTTAGGAAGAAATATCCGTCTCGCTTATAGTCAGCCATATCCATCAAGTCCGTGAGGACATTCTCCAATATTGTCTTCTCCTTCGCCACTATGATGTTTCTAGTAAGGGTGGTTATCTTCTCACGCTCTCGGCTCTCCAGAGGCTCGTTCATGCCAGGATTCAATGTCACGCCCAATGTGGCTACCGACATTATGCCATTGAGGATTTCTATAATCGCACGCCTTCTTGTCTTGTCGTACTGGTCTACATCCATATGAGGCTGGTCTATCATTATCCCACCGCTCTGGAGTCTTCCATCCCCGTTGGGAATCACATCATCGTTTGTTATCACGAAATCTCTGTCGAACTCATCGGGTTCGACACGCTCGATTTTCATCTCACGATTTCCGTATCCATCGGTCACTGGGACTTCGGCGGTTCTAAGCAAGCTCTCGGGTATGTATGTCTGAGGTGTCGACAAGCTCCCCGCACGCCCCTCTATGCTCCAAGCCTCATCCACCATATCGAGAAGGTCAAGCTTTCCTTCGCCGATGGAACGCCCATAGAGACCGCCTCGCTTGTCCATAAGTATCGTTGTAGGCACAGCGAACAGCTTGCCTATGCCTTTTGTCACGGTCGAAGGATTCAAGTCCTTTGTCTCATCGAGTGTCTTCAAGTCGACCTCGATGTTTCCAATGTCTTGCCAATCCACCCAACGATACAGATGGAAGTCTATGTGCAGGTCTCCGCCTCCGTTCTCTCCGCTCTTGGTAAGGTATCTCTTCTCCACAAGCATATACTTCAAGCCCTTGTCATCCTTGAAATAGTCAATGAAGTCTATGCCCGTGATATGCTCGCCCCTTGCATGATATCGAACCCTGTCCGCTGTGTAGTAGTCAAGGCTAGGAGTACTCCCGTATGGATTGGACGAAATCTTGAAACAGCCTGTTCCCTGTGCAAGAGTCAAGGGAATTTGTCTCTGATTCACGATATGGAAAAGACCTGTGGATTCCTCCAAGTCCTCGGCAAGCTTCTTCTCATCGCCGACAATGGTGGGAGTGCCGACAACATTGGTAAGCACATCTATGATGTCTGCAAAGAGATTGTCGTGCGTTCTCCTGAATGCCTTCTTGGAATTCACAGATCTAGCCCAGAAATACTGCATCCTGTTTCTGAGATATATCGGGTTACTTGTGAAATATGTACTCATGGACTCGGTGTAGAACTCGAGAAGCTCGCTCGAGTTTCCGTTGTACCAAGTGGTGTATTCCATTATCTCTCCAATTCTGAGCATTTCCTCGTTGCTCACATACATCCTGTTGTTAGGGTTCATTTGTGTCAAACCTCCATATATCAAGTATTATAAAACAAAACATTATACATATAAAAAAAGTTTGGGATTTCCCCAAACTTAGAACAATTTCACCTGCACATAATCCACCAGATCGCAAGCCTGCTCCTTAGGCACATACAAGCCCTCTATCTTGTCATTGCAATAAATAGTACCACAATGCAAGCCCGAACCCTTGTTCACGGATGCTACTCGGCGGAATTTATCGCTTGGCAAATCATACGATGACACGAACACTGGATTCTTGTTTACATACGATTGATACTCGCACCAAGCATAGAACCCATCATAGTCGAATGTCTTGGTAATGTCTCGCTTCTCCCCACCCTCCATATCGTAATACGAGGCAGCATTACAATATGGAGGGTCGCAGTACACCACACCGCTGGATTTGGGAATCACGACATCCCTGTAATCGCCTTGGAATATATGGAGACTGTCTTTCAATCTCCACAATCGGCTTAAATTTTCCAAGTCTTTCAATCTCCACAATCGGCTTAAGCGCTCATCTCGTATTTTCAATCCCGACTCTTTCTCTATCTCATCTCTATGTGCATCTACCCACGCACAATATCTCTCCCTTATGTATGTCTCATTGTTCCTTATCCACTTCCTGTATCCTGCCTTGTCATCGCATACTGGGATATCGACTCCATACTCGTGCATCAAGCTTGGGTCATTGAACACATAGCACCAGTGCAATGCCTTCTTCCAAGGCTCAATCTCAACCGCATAAGCATATCTGCATACTGGATTGTTTCCAAATGAGAAGCATAGATACACATAAGGGTCTTCAAGCTCCTCGAAATATGTCTTCCTGTCTATCCACCTTGTCTCGTTTCTGAATCCGCCATCAAGTGCCTTCTTGAATACATATCCTATGTTCGTGATGTCGTTCACCACATAGCTTTTGTACTTCCTTGCCCTCATCGCATAGTCCGTTATCGCACATCCGCCACAGAACACATCGTACAGTGTGTCGCCCTCGGGCAGTCTCTCGACAACCCACCTTGCTATTTTCGACTTGCTCCCCATATATGGCAATCCGTACCTGTCACTCATATTTCTTCTTTATTTCCTCCCCTTCCAAATCCACTATCTCGCTAAGGAACACCCTTATGAACTCCTTGCTTATCAGACTTCGATTTATGCCTCTCTCCTTGTCTACTATCTTAGTTGGCTTGTTCTCCCAATCAACCGCAACCAAGCCATTCCTAGGCTCACAGTTCAAGAACCAAAACTGAGTGGGTTTCTTGAAATAGTCTCCATACTTGCTTCTATCCATAATTATGTAATCAGCTTTCAAAGGGCAATACCTTGTCAAATAGTGTGCGGTCGAATACGGATTCTCTATCACACATCTCACACCCTTTACAAGCATAATCTCGCAAAAGAGGCAAAAGTATCCATACCATATACTTCTCTCTCTCTCTCTCTCTCGACTTATGTCCAAGCGGTCTACCATAGGCTTGTATATGGTTGGATAATTGTGTCCTTGAATCATCATATTTGCTTGATTCTCGAATCTTATGCAAGGAAAGAAACTGAACACAAAGTCATCCTGCTTTATCTCATCGAATATCGATTTCTTGCCTTTCTCCCATTTGTCCATCTCGGCAAGCAAGTCCATCACATAGTCCGTATGCTCGGTCTTCACACAGTCAATATCGACTCCATCGTATCCCATCTCCTTCTCCACATCCTTGAAATGTCCGCTTTGCTCGAACAAGTTCCATATTCTCATAATCCCCAGTGTCCTCCTATGTATACCTAATTCTTGAATAAAAACACGCTAATAATTTTCCTATGGTCTGCATCGCTGTCATCATTGAAAAAAGCCACAGCCATAAATTCGCTCTCAATGCAATCGGAAATATCATATTTGAACGACAATGAAATCATAGCCTCCAATATCTCATCATAGTGTTCCTTAATAGCCTCACTGCCCTCGAATGTCGTACGAGTACAATAGCCACGCTTAGCCTCTACAAAATCAGTTCGTATGACTATCTTGCTATATTGCTTTGGATTCTTTTCAAACTCCTTTAAAAGTGCCTTAAAATTAATGAAACAATTAAACTTCTTATTTTCTTCATATCTCTCGAGATTCTTCTTCATATTTTCACGGAAATCTGTCATTTATCCGCTTCCCCCTTGATAATAATTCTTCCTCTTATGACTACACTATAATCAGCACTCTTCTTTTCGACAATTTCGAAATTATCATCATGTTTATAACAATAAGAATCGTATCTATGTTCCTTGTAATATTTCTCGTATTGGTCATCATATGCCCTGTCTCTTATACACATCTCCGA
>ERZ1026780.1033-NODE-1033-length-19495-cov-18.913323_pt1 | contig 19495 bp, 17 predicted proteins | sample MGYA00380126_ERZ1026780 | MGnify/ENA primary metagenome ERZ1026780 (study PRJEB33269, sample SAMEA4719762) | human gut metagenome | biome: human-associated habitat; feature: organic feature; material: feces | place: Cameroon | collected 2013-10 ... | reverse complement strand
CATTAAATATACTAACATCCTTAATATTAGTTCGCTTAGGTAAGCGAACTTTAATATAAAATTGTTTAGTATAATTCATTTCAAAACAAAAATTCAATACCTGCTTAAAATTAATTGTAATATTTTGGATGGTTTTAACATCAAGATTTTTATTAACTAATAAATCGTTAATAAATTCTTGAATGACATTATTAGTAATGTCTTCGACATTACTTTCATTAAAATATGGCAATATATATTTATTTGTAGTGTATTGGTATAAAGCAAATGTAGATGGCTTAACTAAAGGTTTATGATATTTAAGCCATCTACTTGTAGCCGTTTTGAATTTCATATTCCTCCTATATATTTATAACCTTTTTTCATTAATAATAAAAAGAGTGCAAATGCACTCTTTTGTTATTACTAGAAAGAAATGTATACCTTTTCCGTTGCCATTATGACCTTTTTTAGTCAAAAAAGGATCAATTAAATATTTTGTTAAGGTAATATTTTTTCATATTTTCCAATTTAACTGTTTTTTCTTTTCTTAAAGAAATTAAGGTACTAAATTCTTTAAAAAAATTTGTTATATATTTTTGTTCTTCTAATTCTGGGACTTTTATTGTCAACTTTTCTATAGAAGAAAAGTTTATATATATTTGAGTCCCACCTTGTGCCATTCTCTTAACCTTTTCTCTAAAATCATAAGAATTTAATTGTAACCACAAGAAGTAAGGCAATATCTGCTCACTAGGGACAATCTTTTGAGAACGTTGGTTAAATACCATTTTTTCTTCACAAAGTATGGTAGAACCTATAATTTTACCGTCTTTAGTTTTATCGTTTAATACCATTACTAAATCATTTTTATTGACTAAATATGGTTCTGTACTGTTAGTAATGTCAATTCTTGATCCGTCGTCTATATATAATCCATCTTGTGAATAATTTCCAATTGAAATGAATTTATATTTTCCATTTTCACTTTTGTATTTTTCTAACGAATGTCCGCTTTTGCTTTCTATTACATTAGACAATTTCACTTCTCGATCAATTGACTTAAAGTATGTATTAATAAAATACTTTTGTAATGCAATTAATTTTTCTGTACTTTTTTCTTCTATTTCTATAAGTTCATCCAATTCCTTAAAGAAGCTACCTATTTTTTGCTGTTCTTCTAGTGAGGGAAAATCGAATTCTATTTCTTGTACGTATGAAATATAATGACGTCCATGACCATTAAGCACAAAAGGATATGTTTTAAGTAAATAAAATAAATAATACAAATCCATTTGATCACTAACAAGTATTTTTGAAGCACTCGATTTTAACATAAAAGGAAAATCCACATACTTTACGTCTAAAGTAAAATCATCTATTATAATACAATCTCGATTGAACGTATTTTCTTCGTTGGTGTAACCCAATAAAAAAGATTTATTGGGTGTTAAAACAGGTGTATCGTATTCATCCGAATAATTAGTACTTTTGACAAGATAATTAGATGGTTGAATATACTTTACTAATTCTTTTAATTTTGTCATTTTTACTCCTAAAATAGAAAAGAGGTTTTTTATGAAAGCTATCACGATAAGTGAAATGTGTGAAAATATATATTCTGGAGGGACTCCGCAATCTGGGAATAAAGAATATTATGATGGTGATATTCCATTTTTATCAATAACTGATATTAAAAATAAATATGTCAGTTTTACTCAAAAGCATATTACGCAAGCAGCTATCTAAAATTCTTCTTCAAAAATAATAAAAACCGATACTGTTTGTATGACTATATATGCCACAATTGGTGTTCCTTTTATTTTGAAAAAAAATATAGCCATCCCGCAATCAATATTAGCATTTGAACTTAAAAAAGATATTGATTCAGAGTTTTTTTATTACTATCTTTTGAGCATGAATAATGAATTTAAAAGAATATCCACAGTAGGTACTCAACCGAACCTATCCAAAAAAGATATAACTAAAATTCAATTACATATTCCTAACAATATTAAACAAATTAAAATAGGTAGCTTCTTTATTATTCTACTTAACTCTCTCGGTAATATAGTGGATTGGCTGTCTAAAAACGGTTGCCAATCCAAGCTGCTTGGTATTATCATCCTGTATACTGATTATATCTAAAGCTTTTTTCCTTTTATCTTTTGATTTTTTAAACATCCAATTCTTTTATTAGCTGTTCTAATTTTGCTTCTTTTTCTTTTATTTTCGTTTTTAATTCTTTTAATTGTTTATTTACTTCTTCAATATCAATTGGCTCTTCTTCTTCGAAGGTATCGATATAGCGTGGAATGTTTAAGTTGTAATCATTATCCTTAATTTCACTACGACTAACATTACGAGCGAATTTATCAATATCTTGACGTTGTTGATATGTATCAACAATCTTACCGATATCTTCTTGGCGTAATTTGTTTTGATTTTTGGCTTTCTCAAAACAATTACTAGCATCAATAAAGAATACGTCTTTATTACTACGTTCTTTTTTGAAGATTAAAATACAAGCCGGAATTCCCGTTCCAAAGAATAAATTGCTTGGAAGGACAATTACAGCGTCAAGTGCATCATAATCTTCAATTAATTTAATTCTAATTTGCTCTTCACTAGCACCTCTAAACAAGACTCCCAAAGGAGCAACTGTTGCCATTATTCCGTGTTGATCTAAGTGATAAAACATGTGTTGAATAAATGCAAACTCCCCTTTTGATTTAGGTGCTAATTTACCATAAGGCAAGAAACGGGGATCATCTTCTAATCCATCATGCTCCCATTTAGAACCAAATGGTGGATTAGCAACAATCACATCAAACTTATCATCACTAAATTGATCTTGGTGAAGAGTATCACCTTGTTTAATGCTAAAACTACGATAATTAATTTTATGCATTAATAAATTCATACGAGCAGTATTATATGAAGTATGACTCAACTCTTGACCATAGATTTTTGTCCGTTTTTCATCAGCCAATTCACTATATGCTTTAATCAATAAAGTTCCTGATCCACAAGTTGGATCATAAATTGATAATGGAGTTATATCTTTTAGTTGACTATGAATCAATTTACTAATTAAGACAGAGACTTGACTCGGAGTAAAGAACTCTCCTCCTTTTTTCCCAGCATCAGATGCAAATTGTTGTAAACAATATTCAAAGGCATCACCTAACATATCACGACTACTGTCACGTAAAATATCATTAATTTTTAATAATATTTTACTTACTAATTGATTACGTTCAGCGACACTATTTCCTAATTTAGGATTTAGTAAATCAACATCACTAAACAAATTATCAAAATCATCTTTCCCACTACCATCTTTAATTGATTCACTAATATTTAAAAATCCTTGACTGATTAAATCAATTGGTTTATCACTTGAATCATTGACAATTCCTTCGATAACGTTTTGGAATAAATTAGGATAAGAAATATAATATCCTAATTTATCAATCATTTCTTCTTCTAATACTTTTCTCACTTCTGGATCTTTATCCGCTGCTTCTAAACTAATTCCTTCACCTTTTAGTGCTTTAGTTGCTTCTTCATAAAATACTTCACAAATAAAACGATAAAACATAAAACCTAACATGTAGTTTTTAAACTCGTTACTATCCATGCGTCCACGTAAATCATTAGCAATTGCCCATAATTGTGAATTTAATTCTTTTTGTTCTGGTTTACTCATTTATCCCCCTAATCTGACTATATTTAAATATAATATCATTTAACTTCGCATCTATTTCTCTTGAAATGCGAGCTCGTTGGCTAATTTTATAACCTTGATTTTCCAAGTATTCTCTAATTTGTGTAATTGGTGGTTTAACATATTGGGTATGTACTATATTAATTAAAGTATCTTTATCAAAATTATACTCATTAGCTAACTTAACTATTTCATCATTCATTTTATTTTCAATATATGCAGAAAAATCGACTTTAGATGAACTATATACATATTCTCTAATTAATTGATGAGTGTGTTCATCACCAGCTAAAGAGTTTATCATATTTTCAATTTGATCTTGTGAATATAAACCTTTGTCATGATGTAGCTTATTAATATAAACTAAATCAATAACATTGGTTTCCACTAATTCTAATAAGGGATCAAAATCAAATTGATAATCTTTGTCCTGTTTACTTCTACGTTCTAAACGGCGATTAATGTTTTGATACACAGAAGACATATTGCGGATATACATTTCATCTAAAACTATATCTTCTTTATTAAAGTCTTTATAACTTTTTATCAATTTATTATATCTTAAAATTTGACGAAAATCACGTAAGAAACTTTCTAAGTGTTCAACATCATCTGAATTTATTATTTTATTGGTATCTTCACCATATTTTTTTAGAAAATTAGTTGCTAATTCTTGATATTCTTCTTTAACTTTATCATAGGATGTTACTTCTTCATACTTCCCATTACCTGAATAAGTATTTAAAGCACGATCGACAACCTCTTTATCCCCTAGATAATATACTATATTTCCATATATCTTAGCAGCATCAGCCTTACGATTGGTTCTAGCAAAAGATTGAATTAAATTGTGATCTTGTTGATCTTTTGATAAATACAGTGTATTTAAACAAGGTGCATCAAACCCTGTCAAAAACATACTACACACAATTAATAAATCTACTTTGTTTTCCTTTACACGATTAGATACTTCTAGTGTATAGGTTTTTTTAGCATCTTGATTATTAACATTAATCGATAATGGATCAGCTGTATTTTTATACTGATTGGCAAAATCAACCATAGCATCATTATACCATTCACGAATGGTGTTGTCTTTTAATTCACTTTCATCATCGTTATTAGCACCAACACTAAACACTACAGCACACTTAAAATTTTTAAAGTATTCATCTTTGGCATGTTCATGTTCATTTAAAGACTCTATCATGGTTGGCAATTGCTCTTTGATTTGTTCATACAACTTTTTAGCACTTTGCACACTATCTACAGCTGCCATCGCATTAAAATGCCCACCATCTGTGTATTCATATATACTTTGTAAAATATGATTTGCAATATGTTGTATAAAGCTATCTTTTTTTCTGATTTCACTTTTTTCTAAACCAACATCTTTTAGATCTTCATAGTACTCTATTTTAAATGGCAATACACTATTATCATGGATTGCATCTTTAATGTTATATTCTGCTAATTTAGGACCAAATTGTTCTTCTGTTTGGTTATAGTGCGTTTTTTTATCAGATTGTTCGGCAAAAATTGGTGTACCGGTAAATCCAAACATTTGTAGTTGGTGAAAATAATGAGTAATAAGATTTCCCATATCACCAGCAATCGAACGATGCCCTTCATCAAATATCACAACTACGCGATTGTTTGCTAAATCATATTTGTCTAAACTTGGATCTTCATTAAAACGCTTAATTGCTTGTGATAATTTTTGTACTGTAGTTACTACAATTTTTGATGAACTATCATTTAACTTATCAATTAATTGGCCTGTATGTTTAATTGATGGAACCTCAAAAATCCCTTGTCCATAACGATTATATTCTTTTTTAGTTTGTTCTGCTAAATCAATTCGATCAACAACAAATATAACTTTTTTCACATCACTACGTTTAGCTACTAATTTAGCTGTAGTAAAAGAAGTTAACGTTTTCCCACTACCTGTCGCATGATAGATATAACCTGAATTCTTGCGATAATCGTCATTTAGTTGGTAGTTTTGTACTTTTTCTAACATACTTTTTACCGCATTTATTTGATAAGGTCTTAATACAATTAATGTACGATTAGATTCATCTAATAAAAAATACTTACTAAGTAAATCGATCACCATTTGTCGATTAAGCATCTCATTAACTACTGACATAGTGGTTTTTTCTTCTGGCAATAAATTGTTAATGTTATTGTTGTTTTCATCACTCCAAGTAATGGCAAACTCTTTATTTAACTTTTTATTTTGATTAGCAATGTAATATGTACACACTTGATTACTGACAATAAAAAATTGGGTGTAATCCATTATTTTATTACTTTGAATTTGGCGTTTATAACGTCCTAATTGGTTGATCGCTTCATAAACATCTATTCCCTGACGCTTTAATTCAATATGAACTAATGGAAAACCATTAATCAATAAAACAACATCATAACGATTATTAATTCCTTCATCAAATGAATTTAATTGGCTGATGATCTCAAATTTATTGTTTGAATAATCATCAAAGTCAATAAAATCAATCGCTTTTAAAGTAATATTATTTTTATTAGAAAATTGGGTACCTTCACGAAGTATTTTGGCTTTATCAAACACATCACCTTCTAGCAATTGATAGCGCAATTCTTGCTTTTGACTTACAAGCAATTCAGGATCAAAACTATCAGGATTACGACGTACAGTTTCTTCAACTATATAATCTATCAATTGATCTGTATCTTTTATTGTTGTATTGATTTGATAGTGATCAAAATTACTCAAATGTTCTATTAATTTCTTTTCTAATTCATTTTCTTTTACTACACTACTCATGCATTTCCTTTCATCATCTTTGTTAATTGGTTTCCAATCAATTCATTTTCTAACATGTTTTTTACATTTAATAAATTAAGTAACTCTAAACTCATTTTGCAAACATCATTAATTTTCATTAATTCACCAATATCGGGAACATTTGTTAAGCGTAATTCTTTTAAATCAATTGTAAATCGCATTGAACCGCTTTTCATAATGCGTTCTATTGCGTTAGCGATATAACAGAATAATGAAAAAATGATTTTATCAGCCACACCATTGTATTCAGGAAGCAAACGAATAATCAAAAAATTTTGCTCAACACAAACAACATCATCTACTCCTTGATATAAATATATATCTTTTCCAGCTGAACTGACAATAATGTCATTGTTTTGCAACAGGTGCTTTCCATTCACAAAAGGTTCTAATTCACTTGCACTAGAATGAATATATTTTTTCTTCATATCAAATACAGTTGTTCTATTTTCTTCAACAGTTTGATGATAGCTTAAACAATAATCTACTAATTCACTAGCACTAAAATCTCTATTTAACACCATAAAACGATTATCATATCTATCATCAGCATCACGTGTTTTATTAATACCTCGTCTTATTGATACTAGTTGATCAATTTTCATTAATTACCTCCATTTAAAAAGGTGTAGCTTTCACTACACCTATATATTATCACAAAAGAATTTCATTGTCAACTATTTTTTTGTAATTTTTAATTATTACATTTTTATTATGTTTTAACGTTATTTTATTTACCCTTTTAATATGGTCGTTATATTCACCTTTTTTGATCTACATTATAGTTTCAATCGACTTTTGTTTCGCATATTCCTTACTTTCTAATTAGTGTATAAAACACTAAATCGCCACTTTCATATTTTTCTTCAACTTTAAAATTAGTTACATCAAGATCATAATACTTATCACCTTCATAATCTTGATTAACTAATGTTAAGTAAATTTTGTCAGCATAATCAATAAATAATTTAAAGATTTCGACTCCCCCACAAATCATAATCTCATCTTCACAATCAAGGTAGCGATCGATAATGATTTGTGGATCATTAACTACCTCGGTATCATCAAGGACTAACTCCTGATCACGACTCAAAACAAGGGTTGTTCGATTAGGTAGTGCATAACCAATCATATCATACGTAGTTTTACCCATAACATTAATTTTACCTGTTGTTTTAGCTTTATAAAAAGCTAAATCTTCAGGATAATGCCAAGGTAGACCATTACTAGTTTTAGTATTGCCTACTAATTTATTTTTACCTATTGCCAATATTAAACTTATCATATATTATTAGTGTTAAACACTAACATCTCCTTTAATCAATGGATGAGGATCATAACCGATTAATTCGATATCCTCAAAAGTAAAATCCTCAATATTCTTAATATTAGGATTTAACTTAATAGATGGTAAATTTCTCGGTTCTCTAGTAAGTTGTAATTTGACTTGCTCTATATGATTGTTATAGATATGTAAGTCACCAAAACTATGAACAAACTCTCCTACTTCTAAACCACAGACTTGGGCAATCATATGGGTAAGTAATGCATAACTAGCTATATTAAATGGCACTCCTAAAAAAACATCTGCACTACGTTGATACAATTGACAAGACAATTTATTATTAACGACATAAAATTGGACAAACGCATGACAAGGAGCAAGCGCCATTAAATCTAAATCTCCTGCATTCCAGGCACTCATAATAATTCGTCGTGAGTCAGGATTGTTTTTAATTTGATCAATTACATTTTGTAGTTGATCAATTACCTGACCTCGACTATTTTCCCAATGACGCCATTGATAACCATAGATTGGACCTAAATCACCATTTTCATCAGCCCATTCATTCCAAATTCGTACATTATGCTCTTGTAAATACTTAATATTAGTATCACCCTTAATAAACCATAAAAGTTCATGAACTACACTTGGCCAATGAACTTTTTTGGTTGTTAGTAAAGGAAAACCTTTACTTAAGTCATAACGATTCTGATAACCAAAAACACTAATTGTCCCAGTATGAGTTCGATCTTCTTTTTGCTGACCATTTTCTAGAATATATTCTAGCATCGTTAAATATTGTTTCATAAAAATCCTTCAATTTATTATAACAAAATTAACATAATCCTTTTTAAACGATTATTGTAATATTATCAATATTAATTACTTTTTAATAGGAACTAATCAAATATCAGTAATAATTCTTTGTTTCTAATGCTTATTTGATTATGTTCTTGTAATTATTATGGCCAATAGTGGTATAATATTGATATAGAAAGGTAGGAAATATGTATAAAGTAGAACCATTAAGTTATAGTTATGATGCTTTAGAACCTGTTATTTGTAGTGAAATTATGCAATTACACTACGATAAACACTTAAATGGGTATGCAACTAACTATAATAATGTAGTTAAAGATACTAAATGGAATGATATGGATCTTAAAGACGTATTAGTTAATTTAGATCAATTAGATGATAGTATTAAAAATACTGTTCGCAATAATGGTGGAGGTGTGGCTAACCACGTTTCATTCTTTGCTAGTTTAAAACCAGGTGTTGAATTAAAAGATTCACCACTAAAAGAACAAATTGTGAAAGACTTTGGTAGTGTTGAAAGCTTCTTAGAAGAATTTAAACAAAAAGCCACAACATTATTTGGATCAGGTTGGGCTTGGTTAGTTTTGGATAATAATAAATTAGCGATTAAACAATACCATAACCAAGATAACCCATACATGGATAACTTAATTCCATTATTAGGAATTGATGTTTGGGAACATGCTTATTATATTCAATACAAAAATGTTCGTGCTGATTATATTAATAATATCTTTACAATCATAGATTGGGATGTTGTTAATAATCGTTTTGAAGAAGCATGTAAATAATATAATTTATCAAAGAGGATTTTCATCCTCTTTTTATTTACTTTATATATACTAAACTCGACATTCAAGTAGTTCCCTAAATTAGGACTTACTTCATTATTATATGTTAAATCTTCAAGGTTAAAAGTCTGTTTTTGATCATCACTCAGAATTCACAATGCCTCATAATTAAGGGTAACTACTTCTTTATTGAAACATCAACTTAAACTAATATCATTAAATAACTTACTACTTTTTCATATCCATACAACTTAAAAATATTATACTAAAATATCAAAACCTAGTTAAACATAAAAAAAGAGGCTCACGCCTCTTTTGGTGATTCTAGCTAAAGAATCCGAAAGTTGTTGTTAACCATAAGAATCCAGCACTTACGATGAATAAAATAATTAATAACGGAGTTACTAATTTAATCCAACGACCATATTCCATTTTTGAAAGCGATAAAGCTGCCATAATTACCCCACTAGTTGGTGTAATTAAGTTTACAAGTCCACTAGCAGCACTAAATCCGGTAATAGCTTGCACTTTACCCATCTCGCTACCAAACACAGTTGCTGCTAAGTCTCCAACGATTGGCATTGAAGCTGTTGCTAATCCTGATGTTGATGGTACTAAGAATGATAATGGGATATAGAAGATGTATGCTAAGATTGAGAAGATAGATGCTGATACGTGGCTTAATGCTTGAGAACCATAATATAAGATTGTTGGTGCCATTCCACTATTTTCTAGAATAATTTGGATACCACGAGCAAGACCAATAATTAATCCTACACTCATCATATCTTTAGCACCTTCAATAAAGACAGGTAAGATAGGTCCTTTTAATAATCCGCTACCTTTAGCGACACATCCGATAACGAAACTTCCTGCTAAGAATAAACCTGTCATTTCCACAAAGTACCAGTGTCCAAAGGCAACTAAACCTGTATCTCCTCCCATAAATGGAATTCCTAATCCGTTTAACATATTTGTAAACTGATCAAAGATTGTAATACCAAATGCATCTTCCCAAGGGATTACTGATAGAATCATTAAAATGAATGTTAAGGCAAATAAAGCTAAAATAACTTTATGTGCTCCTGTCATTTTTACTTCTTTATTTTCCCCTTCTTTGGCACTAAATTCTTGTTTTAATTGTTCATATTTGTCATAGTTAATTGATTTAGTTGGATCATTATATACTTTTTTCGCATAATGCATAACATATGCAATTGCGATCAATAAGACCACTACATATAAAATACTACGACCAACGATTCCAGTTCCAGGACTAATTCCTGCACTAGAAGCAGCTACCCCGATCGCAAATGGGTTAACGGTACTAGCAAGTACCCCAACTCCCGCTCCTAGGGCAATAACCATCATTCCTACCGCATTATCAAATCCAGCTCTAAAAAGAATCGGAATTAATACGATATAAAAGACAATTGTTTCTTCGGCCATCCCATAAGATGTACCACCTAGCGAGAATAATGTCATTAAGATTGGAATTAACCACAATTCACGACCTTTAAATTTACGTAATAATGCATAAATTCCCGCATCCATTGCTCCTGATTGGATAACAATATTAATAAATCCACCAATGGCAAATACGAAGACAATAATTTCAATCGCTTTAATAAATCCATCTACTGGTGCTTGAACTACACTCCACACCCCTTGACGTTTAGGCTCTTCAACACGTTGATATTCAAGTGTTGCAGAAGGACGCTCACCATTAACAGGACTTGCATCATATACTTGCGTAATTGTTTTAACTTCTTCAACGCTAATTCCATTTTCACCTGCATTAGCTTTAGCTAAGACTAATTGGTCAGATTCTTCTTGACTAATTGGACAAATTGCCTCATCTTGTCCTCCGTTACTATAAATGAAGGCAGATTGACCATTTGAACATTTGTATACATATTCACCTGCTGGTACAAACCATGTCGCGATTGCAACAACAACTAAAATAATGAATAAAATCCCAAATGCAGACAACTTATAATTCTTAAATAAGTTCTTCATTATTTCTTCTCCTTACTATTTTTTAATAATTGTACCATTTTCTCTTGTAGTAAGTGCATTAGTTACACTTTCTAAGTTAGTAATAATACTTTCTTTTCCAGTTTTACCTGTAAAGCTTAAACAAGCTTCTACTTTAGGCAACATACTTCCTTTTTCAAATTGATCCATATTATTTTCAAGCTCTTTGATTGTTGTTTCATGTAAGTTAACTTGATCTGGAGTATTGTAGTTTAAACATACTTCAGGCACTGCTGTTAAAATTACTAATTTATCAGCATCTAAATCTTGTGCTAATAAACTCGAAGCATTATCTTTGTCAATTACTCCGGCAATTCCTGTTAAGTTGCCATCTTTTTCAATTACAGGAACACCTCCACCACCACAACATACCACAATAAAGTTATTGTCAACCAATGTTCTAATGGCATCAAGTTGTAAAATTTTTTGTGGTTTAGGACTACCTACAACACGACGGTAACGTCCTTCCACATCTTTTTTCATCACAAAACCTTTTTCTTCTTCTAAACGTTTAGCTTCTTCTTCATTATAGAATTGCCCAATTGGTTTAGTTGGATTACTAAAGGCTGGGTCATTAGCATCAACTAATACTTCTGTAAGAATAGTTGCTACTCCACGATTAATTCCTTCTTTTTTTAATCGTTCTTCTAATACTTGTTGAATTGTAATTCCAATACTAGCTTGACTCATCGCAACACAAATGTCTAGGTCATTAGCTGGTAATTGTTCAGAATCACTTGCTTCTTGTTGTAACAAGATACGTCCTACTTGTGGACCATTACCATGTGAAATAATTATGTTTTTCCCTTGTTTAATAAGCTCAATAATCCCATCGACTACAGTAGTAACATTTTTAACTTGATTTGCATAAGTAGGCGCCTCACCATCCATTTGTAAGGCGTTACCTCCTAATGCAATAACTATAGTTTCAGCCATCTTAGTTTTGGCTACCGATAGTAGCAACCATTACGGCTTTAATAGTGTGTAGACGATTTTCTGCTTCTTGGAATGCACGAGAGTGTTTAGATTCAAATACAGAATCTGTTACTTCCATACCATCTTTACCAAATCCAACGTGTTCAATTACATCTTTAGCTGTAGCTGTTTCATCGTTGTGGAAAGCTGGTAAACAGTGTAAGAAAATGTAGTCTTCTTTACAGTGTTTAACTAATTCATCATTAACTTGGTATGGTTTTAATAATTCAATACGTTCTTTAAATAAGTCTTTACTTTCTCCCATACTTACCCAAACATCAGTTGTAATGATGTCTGCATCTTTAGCAGCTTCGATTGGATCTTCAGTAATAATTAATTTACCACCAGTTTCTTTGTTTACTTCGTTAGCGTAATCAATTACTTCTTGTTCTGGCCATTGTTCTTTTGGACATCCTAAACGCATTTCGATCCCCATTTTAGCTCCCATTACAATATAAGAGTGAGCCATATTGTTGTGTCCATCTCCCATGTATGTAAATACACGTCCTTTTAAGTTGCGACCAAATTCTTCTTGAATTGTTAAGTAATCAGCTAACATTTGAGTTGGATGCCATTCATCAGTTAACCCGTTATATACAGGTACATATGAATTTTCAGCTAATTCTTCTACATCATCTTGTGAGAATCCACGGAATTCTATCCCATCAAACATACGAGAAAGTACACGAGCTGTATCGGCAATACTTTCTTTAGTTCCCATGTGAGATCCACTAGGTCCAATGTAAGTTACGTGTGCACCTTGATCATGTGCTCCACATTCAAAGGCACAACGAGTTCTTGTTGAATCTTTTTGGAATAATAATACAATGTTTTTACCTTTTAAATTTTGAGCTTCACATCCACTTAATTTATCTTCTTTTAATTTTCTACTTAAATCTAATAAGTATTGTAATTCTTCTGTACTAAAATCTTTAATTTTTAAAAAGTCTCTTCCTTTTAAATTAACTGCCATAATTTTCTCCTCAAAATATAATTATTTTATTTAATGTCTTAAAGTTCTTCACGTTCTAAAGGCATACTCATACAACGAGGTCCTCCTCGACCACGAGATAATTCACTACTTGACATTACATGTACTTTAATTCCTTGTTTACGTAATTCTTCGTTAGTAATTGGGTTACGAGAATATACTACTACTTCTCCTGGTGCAATAGCTAAAGTATTAGCTCCATCATTCCATTGCTCACGCATACTAGCAATTGGATCACCAGCCCCACACGGGATTAATGTTACTTTATCATTTCCTGTTGCTTCTGCTAATAATTCTTCTAACTTAACATCATGTTTTTCTTCAATTTGGATTGCATCCCCATCTTTTTTATATACTTTAATACGCATACCTTCATTAATTGCATCTGGGTGCACAGAGAATTTATCTTTATCTACTTGTGTAAATACTGTATCTAAGTGCATGTATGCTCTAGATGCACCAATGTCAAATCCATAGATAGTATCAATTTCATTATCAGGATCTGCAAACACACGTTTAGCTAATTTTTCAATACTTTCTTCTTGAGTACGTTGAGAAATACCAATCATTAAAGTATGTTTATTAATAACTAATTGATCCCCACCTTCAATTGATGTTGTATCTTTACGGTCATACCAGAATTTAACTCCACTGTCTTTAAATTCTGGGTGATATTTAAACATAGTGTAAGCATATAATGTTTCACGATTACGAGTAACACTCATCATGTGGTTAATACTAGCTCCATCAGCAATACTTGCAAATGGGTCACGTTGGAAATATAAATTTGGAAGTGGATCAGCTACAAAATAATAATCATCAGTTACTTCTACTTTTTCAGGTAAGTCACTAACTCTTAATCCTGCGATAGTTAAATCTACTAATTGTTTATTGTCTTCAATACTGTCTAAGTATTTTCTTAAAACTCGTTTAGCTTCTTCCTTATTTACGATCGATTCGTTTGTATCTACAGCTTCATTAACAAATGTTGTTAAGAATTCTTCTTTCGCTTCTGGGTTTTCAATGGCCTCAGCAACCATGTTTTCGATATAATATACTTCTACACCATTAGCACGTAAAATTCCTGAGAATTCATCGTGTTCTTTTTGCGCTATTTCAAGATATGGAATATCATCGAATAATAAACGCTCTAAACATTCTGGAGTTAAGTTTAATAATTCATTTCCAGGACGGTGTAATAAAACTTTTTTTAATTTACCGATTTCACTATTTACTTTTATTTTCATTTTCACTCCTTTAAACAAACAACTTGATTATTTAACGTAATCTTCCTTCCACTCTTATTATAACATTCTTAAAATTAGTGGTATTAAAATCGCTAAAAAAAGCAACTATTTTCTCAAAATTTAGTTGCTTTTTTTTATTTAGGCCTATATTGTAGGCATTTTAGGTTTTTTAATATTTTTAAAAATGAACAAATTTTGCTAATTTATTTAAAATTTTTTTAAGAATTATTTTGTAAAATTGCTAATAAATTATCAATGACTGGAGTCGGTAAAATGGTTTTTAACTCATCTATACTTGCTTGATTAATCTTTTCAATACTACCAAACTTTTGTAATAATGCTCTTTTTCGTTGTGGGCCAATACCTGGCACTTGATCTAAGATACTAGTTAGCATTGTACTACTTTGACGTTGATGATGATAATCAATTGCAAAGCGATGCACTTCTTCTTGCATATTATACAAGAAACGATATAAAGGGGTGTTGGCCTTTAAAGCTTTTCGTTTTAATTGGTGATTAATAATTGCAGTTGTTTGGTGGTGATCATCTTTTGCTAAACCAATTACTTTAATAGCTAAATTAAGCTTAGCTAATACCTGCTTAGCGATCTTAATTTGTTCAATCCCACCATCCATAACAATTAGATCTGGGATATAATCATCTAATTTCGTTAATCTTCTTGTTAATACTTCTTCCATCGCTTGTAAATCATTTCCATGATGATCTTGTTTTAAGCGATACTTACGATACAATTTAGGTGCTTTTTTCCCATCGTGATAAACGATTCTAGCTCCTACACCATTTGTTCCTTGCGTATGTGAAATATCATACATTTCAATATATTCTAAATATTGATCACTTAATTCATTTAAACTATCAAAACCAGTTTGTTTTTGATTAAAAAATTGTTTGGTTATTTTTTCAACATTGTTCTTGAAGAATTCATGAGCATTGATGTGCATGAATTCTTCAAGCTGACTTTTTACAACTTTCGTTAAACTAATAGGTGTTAGCACACATAATTCATCTAATTGGGTATATAGTTCTTGATCAGGACAATATAAACTATATAATTGCTTAATATCATATTGTTGGAAAATATAACTAATAATACTTTGATATGGATCATCAAAATAATCTAATAACGTTTGATTAATATTAACAATATTACCATCAACAATTTCTAAGATTACTAAACTAATCCAGTCATCAGTTTGATAATAATCAAGCGCATAAAAATCTTTATGGTTATTTAATTCCACAATTTGGCCAACTCTAAACTCATCTAACTGGGTTAGTAATGTTTGATATGTTTGCGCTTGTTCAAACGCTAACTTATCACTAGCAATATTACGTGCTTCAATTAATTTCGTTTTTAATTTACTAAAATCATTCTTTAATAAATCTTTTACTTCTTCAACATACTTTTTACTATCGATATTATTGTTAATACATGGAGCATAACATAACCCTAAATCAGCATAAATACATTTCTTTTTAGGAATTGATTTACATTTTCTAAGTTGGGTTTGATTATTGATAAAATCAATAATTTCATTAACAAAAGTAGCTGAAGAAAAAGGTCCAAAATAAGTCCCTTTAATATCTTTTTTTCGTGATTTGATTAAACGCGGATGTTCTTCTTTAGTCAGAACTATATATGGGTATGTCTTATCATCTTTTAATAAGATGTTATATTTCGGATTATGCTTTTTAATTAATTTATTTTCTAAAATTAATGATTCTAATTCATTATTAACTAAATAATATTCCAGATCATTAATTTCACTAACCAACTTCATCGTTTTTAAGTTAGTAACTGGGCGAAAATAACTATGTACCCGTTTGTATAAATCTTTGGCTTTTCCAACATAAATGATTTTGCCAGTCTTATCTTTGTAAAGATAACAACCAGGATGGTGCGGTAAATTGGCCAGTTTATCTTGTAGTGTCATATTATAAAAAAATAAGACCTAAGTCTTATTTTTTACTATTTACCCAAGTCATAATTTCATCACGTTGCATCACACCTACGTGTTTATCAACCATTTCTCCGTTTTTAAAAATCATCATTGTTGGAATTGATACTACTTGATATTGACCTGCAATATCACCTAATTCATCAATGTTAATTTTATAAATTGGATAATCAACTTCTCCACTCACTTGCTCAAGGATGGGTCCTAATGCTTGACAAGGACCACACCAATCAGCAAAGAAGTCTACTAATACTAAATCTTGATTAATTGCTTGAGTAAATTCATCATTACTATGAATATGATTAATAGCCATATTACCTCCCATTTAGTTACTACTAACGAGAATAGAACTCTACGATTAATTGTGGGTTAATATCTTGGTTTAACTCACGCATTTCAGGGAAACGTTCATATGTTCCCTCTTTTTTCGCTTTATCAACATTAACAAAGTCTAAAGTTGAAACACGGTTTTCTAATGCTTCGTTAACTACTTTTAAGTTTTGAGAACGTTCACGGAAAGAGATTTTATCTCCAGGTTTTAAGATCATTGATGGGATAGTTGCTTTTTTCCCATTAACTAAAATGTGTCCGTGATTTACGATTTGACGAGCTTGTTGACGAGTCATTGCAAATCCACAACGATATACTAATGAATCTAAACGTGATTCTAATAATACCATGAAGTTAGTACCGTGAATCCCTTTCATTTTTCCAGCACGTTCAAATAATTTACGGAATTGTTTTTCTGTCATTCCGTACATAAAACGTACTTTTTGCTTTTCAGCAAGTTGAATTCCATACTCACTTTGTTTTTTACGCGCTTGACCATGTTGTCCTGGTGCGTAATTTCGTTTTTGTAATTCTTTTCCAGTTTCAGATAAACTAAAACCTAATCTTCTTGATTTTTTCCATTTAGGTCCTGTATATTTTGACATAAATGTACCTCCACTTTCTTTATTTGTCAGTAAAGGTTAATAATTTCCTATTAAGATGATCATTAATTAGGATTTCACTTTTTAGCTTAAGCTACTTACTTTCTAAACGATTATTGATCATAATAATATTCATTATCATGCTACTTACTAACAATTATATTATATCATGTTTTCTTTATTAATAGATATTTTTATTAAATGTCTGCTTCACCTAACTCTTTTAATTTAACCAACTTAATTTCACCTTCATTTTTCTTATCTTTTAACATTAAGTTGGTTAAATCAATCTCATCTTCTAATGTTGTTGGTAGATGATAATATTCACATACCGCTTTTAAAAGCGGATCATCACATTTCATATTCATCCCAATACTAATTGCTTCTCCATGTAAATACTTATCAAACTGATAATAACTTTCAATGGCATGCCCATATGTATGACCAAAATTTAGAGCATGACGAACATGGTGATCATGTTCATCTTGTTCGACAAAATATTTTTTAATATTAACACTTCGTTCAATAATATCTTCAATATCAAGATTAGGTTGCATAATATCGTTTAATAATCGTTTATCTTTAATGCAACCATATTTGATAACTTCGGCCATACCATTATTAAATTGGCGTTGATCTAGTGTTTGTAAAAACTCTGGATCAATAATGACACAACTTGGTTGATAAAAACAACCTATATAATTTTTTAACCCTTGATAGTTAACGCCGGTTTTGCCACCTACACTTGCATCAACCATACTAAGTAGTGTGGTTGGCACATAAATCACTCTAATTCCTCGTTTAAATGTTGCAGCTGCATAACCAACAACATCTAGAGTCACTCCACCTCCTACTGCCACTATGGTAGTAGTTTCCCTACTTACATTGTGGTCAATAAATAAATCATATAATTGATTGACTGTCGCTAAATTTTTAGTTTGCTCACTAAAAGGTAAGCTAATAACATTATCGCAATAAATATCAACATTTTCATCTTTAATGATTAAATAATTTTGATCAATATTATACAAAAACTGGTTAAATAAACCAGATTCAATGTAAACATGATATTGATGTAATATATTAATTGTTCTCATAACTTTATTATAGCAAGATAAATATTTATAGACATTAAAATAATCATTTAATATGTTAAATGTTTTAGTATCCTAACTTTTTATATTAAAAAAGAGTCGTGTTTTACGACTCTTAATTACTATTTTTAACGACTTGCACTTATAACAATATGTTTATGAACCCTTTGTTCGATTACTGTTAATGGTGTCTTGTACAGGATTCGAACCTGTGACCCTCTGGTTAAAAGCCAGATGCTCTACCAACTGAGCTAACAAGACAAATTAATGGCGGAGGATAAGGGATTCGAACCCCTGCGCCGATTTCTCGACCTGCTGGTTTTCAAGACCAGTCCCTTCAACCGGACTTGGGTAATCCTCCGTATGGTGACCCGTACGGGATTTGAACCCGTGAATGCATGCGTGAAAGGCATGTGTGTTAACCGCTTCACCAACGGGCCAAGTTATTTTACAAAAAAAAATGGCTGGGCTAGCAGGATTCGAACCTACGAATGCTGGTACCAAAAACCAGTGCCTTACCGCTTGGCGATAGCCCAATATTATAACTCAACAATATAATTTTAACACAATTTAGCATCATTGTCAATAAGTAAAAATGGTGTCTTGTACAGGATTCGAACCTGTGACCCTCTGGTTAAAAGCCAGATGCTCTACCAACTGAGCTAACAAGACATGTTGTGTTATAATTAAACTACATTTAATTATAACACGATTTATAAGTTTTTTGAAATTATTTCATCATTTCATGTGATTTGCACGCGATAATCTCACAAAAATATCGACAATATTAGATAATAATA